>Ga0194131_10007831_pt1 | contig 14205 bp, 12 predicted proteins | sample TA2KigO120mmetaG_FD_148631 | JGI IMG/M metagenome (GOLD analysis project Ga0194131, IMG submission 148631) | Freshwater microbial communities from Lake Tanganyika, Tanzania - TA2015053 Kigoma Offshore 120m | ecosystem: Environmental > Aquatic > Freshwater > Lake | place: Tanzania: Lake... | reverse complement strand
GAAGGCGGAGGAATCTCCGCCCGTCGCATGACGCTGAGAGCCTCCCTCATCGGCGACAACTCGGCACCGAGCGGTAGCGACTGCAGTAGCGACGAAGCTCGAGGGATCGGCGTCAACCTGATCGAGGACGCCACATCGTGCGACGTGACCACGTCCGGAGAGAGTGTCGTGCTCAACGCCGACCCGAAGCTCGGCCTGCTGCAGAACAACGGCGGCACGACCGAGACGCAGGCGCTCCTCGCCGGCAGCCCGGCGCTCGGCGTGGTGACGACGGCGGCCCAGTGCAAGGCGCCAGACCAGCGCGGGGTGCCGCGTACCGTGCCGTGCGATCTCGGCGCTTACGAGTTGCAGTGAGCGGGCCATGCGGTCATCGACGGTAGCCCCGGGATGCCCAATGCGCTGTGGTGACGAGCGTGAAGTCGCTGCTCTCAGTTGTGCGATGATGCGCCTGCTCGTTGTTCTGCTGTCGTTCCTGCCCGCGGCCGCGTCGGCCGCCACGGTGTGTGTGAACCCGACCGGGGCGGGCGGCTGCTTCCCGACGATCCAGCAAGGGGTGGACGCCGCCGTGTCCGGCGACGTGGTCGACGTGGCGGCGGGCGTTTACGTCGAGCGCGTGGTCGTCGCCAAGCAAAAGCGCATCCGGTTGCAGGGAGCCGGTCCGGCCGCGACGATCATCGACGGCCGCGGGCGCGGCACGGTGCTCAAGATCAAGAGTCCGAACCAGAGGATCACCGTGACCGGGATCGGCATCCGCAACGGCCGGCGCGGGCTGGCGTTCGGCGAGCTCGTCAAGATCGACATCGCCGATTGCGCGATCACCGGCAACGCGAAGGGCGGCGGCATCAACGGTGACGGTGCCGGATCGATCACGACGGTGACGAGGTGCACCATCGCCGGCAACTCGAGCAAAGGGTCGGGCGGCGGGATCCGCATCGTCTCTTCCGGGTCGAGCTCGCTGCCGCGGGCACGGCTCGAGATGGTCTCGAGCGCGGTTCGTGGCAACTCGGCTGCCGGTGTCGGCGGTGGGATCTACGTCGATGGCAAGGCCATGCTGATCGACAGCTCGGTCGACGACAACTCTGCGCGCGACAGCGGCGGTGGAGTTTCTGTGTCGGGGAATCTGACCGTCGTCGGCAGCACGATCAGTCGAAACAGGACCCTCGGCGGCGACGCGGCCGTCACCGGGGGGGGCGGAATCGACGCAGGGAAGCACGTCGTCACCATCCGCAACAGCACGATCAGCGGCAACTCGACGATCAGCGGCGTCGATCCTCCGAGTACCAGGGGCCTCGGTGGCGGACTGCTCGCCCAGGGGCGCGTGGAACTCGAGCACGTCACGGTGGCGAACAACACATCAGACAACCGCGGCGGAGGGATCTTCGCGGGTCCCGTCAGCCTGAAGGCCTCGCTGATCGGCGACAACGCCGCACCGAGCGGGCGCGACTGCGATACCCTCGACCCGTCCGGTAGCGTCACTGCGTTGGGTGCGAATCTGATGGAGGACGCCACCTCGTGCGACGTGCGTGGCGGTGTCCTGATCGGAGGCGACCCGATGCTCGGTCTCCTGCAGGACAACGGCGGCACAACCGAGACTCAGGCGCTGCTCGCGGGCAGCCCGGCGATCGGCGTGGTGACGACCGCGGCTCTGTGCCAGGCGCCAGACCAGCGCGGAATCACCCGCGCCGTACCGTGCGATCTCGGCTCCTACGAGGCGCCCTGAGCGGGCCGGGCGGGCAATCCGGCTCCAGCATCTGCTGCGAATGGGGCGGGCTGGAACCAGTCCACCACGACGAGGGGAAACGCGGCGGCCACCTCGACGTACGTCGACGACGTCGTTGCGGCCGCGGCCCGGGGTGCCGACCGGGCCGCTGAGCCGCTCGCCGCCAACGACCTCGCGTGCCGAGCAAGGCGCCGCCGCGAAACGCTTGACGTTGCGCCAGGCCGCGGATACGCCCCGGGCGTCCGGGACGACGCCGAAGGAGGTGCCTCGTGATGCAGGATCCGCTCGCCGACCAGAGGCTGGTGCTCGCCACGCTGCGGCGCTCGATGCTCGACCCTGCGCTGTCGGGCGGCTGTCCGTTGCTCGGCGAGCTGTTCGCGGTGCTCGCGTCCGACCCGGTGGCTGCGGACCTGATGCTCGCGACGCCGGCCTGGAAGATTCCTGGTCTCCTGCTGTCGGCGGCGCTCGTGCACCAGGCGAGCCGCGACCCGCAGCACCCGCTCGCGCGGCACCTGCCGGGCCGCGACGTACCGCTCGACGACGGCTTTCCGGCTGCGGTGCACGAGGCGCTCGTGCGCGACCGCGAGACGCTGGCCGCCCTGATGGCGCGCCACACGTATCAGTGCAACCCGCCGCGGCGGCTCGCGGTGTCGGCGATCGCGCTCGCCGAGGCGACGGCGGATTGGCCGCGGCGTGCCGCGCTGCACGTCGACGTCGGCACGGCGTCCGGGCTCGGTCTGCTGCTCGCCGACGTCGCCGCACGCGCGGGCGGCGTCCGCGTCGGCGGTGCGGCCGCGCTGCTCGAGATGGACGTCGACCTGCGCGGGGCACCGCTCGATCCGCGCGCGCTCGCGGTGCCGCCGATCGAGCGCGCCGTCGGCATCGACCTCGACCCGCCCGACCTGCGCGATCCCGCGTGCCGCGCGTGGCTGAAGGCGTGCCAGTTCACGCTGCCGGCGGAGTGGGCGGCCTTCGACCGCGCGATCGACCTGGTGCTCGAGCGGCGGCCGCGCATCGAGCGCGGCTCCGCGACGGAGCTGCTGCCGCAGCTCGCGCGCGAGATGCCGCCGGGGCAGCCGCTCGTCGTGACCGACACCTACGTCGCGGTCTTCATGTCGGAGGACGAGCGCGAGCAGCTGCGCTGCGAGCTCGACGCGATCGCGGCCGAGCGCCCGGTGGTCTGGCTGTCGAACGACCCGGCGGTCCCCATCGGGCACGATCCCGAGCGCACCGCGGCTGGCGGCTCGATCCCGCCCGCGCTGATCGCGCGGACGCGCGAGGAGATGTTCGGGCTGGTCAGCACCACCACGTGGCCGGGGGGCGTCCGCACGCCGCGGCTCGTCGGGGTGACGCACCCCGGCGGCTTCTGGCTCGAGTGGCACGGATGACGGGCACACCGCGGAGCGACGCTGCCCCGTCCTGCAGGACGAACGCATCGACCGGGGCGCCGACAGCGGCCAGCTGACCGATCAGGAGAAGGCCAGGCTCGAGCAGCAGCAGGACGCGATCGGCCAGGCGCGCGACAAGGCGATCGCGAACGACGGCCGCATCGGTGCCGGCGAGGCGCGGCGCCTCACGCGCGCGCAGAACAAGGCCAGCAAGCGCATCCACGAGCTGAAGCACAACGACCAGGCCGCGATCCCGCCGGCGCAGTGATCCCGCCCGGGACGGTACGGGATCGTAGTCTCGTACCGTGCGAGTCCGCGTCGGCATTCCTGTAGCAGCGCTACGTCTTCCACCCGCTGAACGCGTCCGACGACGGCGACTCGGTCGTCGTGGACGTGCAGCGCCACGAGCAGCTGCAGTTCATGAACCCGGATTCCGCGCGCAACCGGAAGTGGCGCGACTCGCAGGTCGCGCGTCGAGCCGTTCTTCGCCCCGGACGCCGTCTACGAGGTGCGGAAACTCCGCGCTCGCCTGCCGGCTCGAGGGCCGCGGCGCGATCCTCGCCGGAACCAAGCGGTCGCTCGATGGCTTCGATCGACGCCTGCCCAAGCGTAAGCTCGACGTGACCGACGGGCCGCACGAGGACGGCGACTCGATCACGATGGGCTGGACGGTCACGTACCGGGTTCCCGGCTCGGCGCCCTCGTGCTCCGCGGACGGTCGACCGACCGTCGCCGGGACGGCCTGATCGTCGAGCTGTTCGACGAGTATCCCGACGGGACGGACGCCGAGGTCGGAGCCTGAACCGCCGAGCACGAACCCGGCGCGTATCCCGCCCGCAGCTGAGCACGGAGCTACAGGGTTGACGGATTCCGCCTGCGGCTCAGGCTTTACAGCGATTCGAACGAACTCGGCTTGGCGCGTGGACGCAGCCGGGAACCGGCGCGGGGTCGTGCTCGCATCCGCGCGGCTGAAACAGCGCAGGCTTTGTGTCACGTCAGATGACGGACTTTCATCGGGTCGAGATCCTGCGCCGGGCTGCCGCCCTGACCCGCCAGTACCCCGACGCGCCTATCCAATTTCTCGCGCGCTCTCTCGAGTACGAAACGGGGCTGCCCGCGTGCGAGATCGAGAACCTGCTGCGCCGGGCCATCGACGGCTGAAGACCCGGCGGGCTCGAATGCGCCCCCGGCGATCCGCCGGCTGTGCGACAGCCGGCGCGGAGCGATCGCGGAACGTTCGATCAGGCGGCGTCGAGGAGGGGCCTGGGCTGCTTCGGGACGGCGCGCGACCTAGCCCGGGGCTTTGCGCCGTCGGGGGAGAGTCCGGTCGGGACGCTCGGCTGCGGCCAGGCCTCGCGAACGATGAGGGCCGCCGCGGCGGCCATCAGGCCGACCGTGACCCAGAGCAACGGCTCGAGCCCGGTGGTCGCGATGGCTGCCGTGGCCGGCGCTGCGCTGAGGGCAATGGAAATGGTCGAGATCATGGAAGCGGGCTCCTTTCGCGTCATCCGTACCCCTGAACGATATGCCCGATTTCAATCTCGTCAAGGCCGCTAATCTTTCATCGACTCGTGGATTAGCCATCCTGAGTGCGGGCGCAGCCCCCGCCCGACGAGACGCACGCAGGCGCTGCACGCCTCTTCGTGGTGGCCGCGTAGGTCCGGCCGAGCCGGCCGACCGTGCTGCCGATCGTCGCCGAGCTCGAGCCGCAGAGCCGCGAGCCGGAGCGGGCCTGCGGCTCGCCGACGACGTCGTGCCGTGGGCGCCGAGCAGGTCGGTGCCGGCCGGGCAGGTCGCGACCTGCCCGCCGAGCATACGAATCTTTCCCGAGCGCGCCGCCTGGTCGCCAGGCCGACGCTTCGCTGCTGCAGCTCGGCGGCAGGCACGCCCCCCGCCGCCTGCGGTCGGCTCTAGTGGTGGTGGTTGCCGTCCGCGCCGTGCGGATGACCGTGCTCGAGCTCGACCGGCGTCGCCGGGCGCACCCCGACGATGCGCACGTCGAAGTTCAGGGTCACGCCGGCGAGCGGGTGGTTCGCGTCGAGCGTGATGTCGTCCCCCTCGACCGCGACCACCGTGACCACCGTCATCTCGTTGCCCGAGCGCGCCTGGAACCGCATGCCGACCTCGAGCTCGTCGATGCCCTGGAACTGTGCGCGGGTGGCGCGATGCACGAGCTTCGGGTCGCGCTCCCCGTACCCTTCGCCCGGCGCGACCTTGACGTTGACCGACTCGCCCTGGTCGCGTCCGTCGAGAGCGCTCTCGAGGCCGGGCACGATGTTGCCGACGCCGTGCAGGTAGGCGAGCGGCTCGCCGCCCGACGACGAGTCGATGACCTCGCCCTCGTCGGAGGTGAGCGTGTAGTCGATCGTCACCACGGTTCTCTTCGCGACCTTCATCTGGCGTCACTCCTTCTCCGCTGACCCGCCTCCGCGGACCCGCTTCCGCTGACCCGCGTCCGCGGACCCGCTTCCGCTGACCCGCCTCCGCGGACCCGCTTCCGCTGACCCGCCTCCGCGGACCCGCTTCCGCTGACCCGCCTCCGCGGACCCGCTTCCGCTGACCCGCCTCCGCGGACCCGCTTCCGCTGACCCGCCTCCGCGGACCCGCTTCCGCTGACCCGCGATGACGCCCCGGGCGCGCCGAAAGGGGCTGAATGAACCCCGGCGCCCGCGATCGTCGCGGCCGCCGGGTGCCAGCATGGTGCCCCGCGGTGGACGACGCCGCAACCGTGCAGCGCCGCGATGCGCGGCGCCGTGGTGGCTCGCCAAGGGCTCGTGCCAGCGTCGAGCGGACGGCCCACCGGCGGGCCCGGCTCCCGGCCGCGGGCCGTCCGTGACCGAACGACGAGCGTGGAAATGCGTGGCCCGCGAATCTGCGGTCACGCACTTGCGCCGGTCGCGCCCCACAGGCTAGCTCGACGCGCGATGTTTCCCGCCGCGGCCGCGCAGCTTCTCCCGTCCGACGCCCGACTTTCCGTCGTGGTCGTCGTCGTCGTGCGCGTTGCCTGGGCCGTCGAGCCGTAGCGGGGAGACCTGACCGAACACCAGACCCCTGCCGGCCGATGGCTGGCGGGGGTTCTTCACATCGACCCTCCGCCGGCTCGGCCCGCAGCGAACGAGGAGGGGACGACATGAAGACCACGGGTGCGGCGCTGATCCTGACGCTGCTCGAGCGGCAGGGCATCGATACGGTCACGGGGATTCCGGGCGGGGCGATCCTGCCGCTCTACGACGCCCTCGCCGCGAGCCCGATCCGGCACGTGCTGGCGCGGCACGAGCAGGGCGCGGGCTTCATCGCACAGGGCATGGCCCGCGCGACCGGCAGGCCGGCCGTGTGCTTCGGCACCAGCGGTCCCGGTGCGACCAATCTGCTCACCGCGATCGCGGACGCGAAGCTCGACTCCATCCCGCTGGTCGCGATCACCGCGCAGGTGCCGCGCGCGATGATCGGCAGCGACGCCTTCCAGGAGATCGACACCTACGGGCTCACGATCCCGATCACCAAGCACAACTGGCTGGTGCGCTCGGCCGCAGAGCTGCTCGACGTGATCCCCGAGGCGTTCCGCGTCGCCGCCTCGGGGCGTCCGGGGCCGGTCGTGGTCGACGTGCCCAAGGACGTGCTGAACGAGGTGATCGAGGTGCGCGGCCTGCCGCACCCCGGATGCGCCGACGCACCGCCGGCCGTCGATCGCGAGGCCGTGCGCCGCGCCGCCGAGCTGCTCGACGGGGCGCGCCGCCCGGTGCTGCTGATCGGTGCGGGCGTCATCGCGGCGGGTGCGAGCCCGCTCGTGCGCCGGCTGGCCGAGCGGGCGTCGATCCCCGTCGCCGCGACGCTGCTCGGGCTGGGTGCGATGCCGGAAGGCCACCCGCTCGCTCTCGGCATGGTCGGGATGCACGCCGCGCCTTACGTGAACCTGCTGCTCGAGGAGTGTGACCTGCTGCTCGCGGTAGGCATGCGCTTCGACGATCGCGCGACCGGTAAGGCCTCGGAGTTCTGCCCGAACGCGCGCATCGTCCACATCGACATCGACGCGAGCGAGATCGGCAAGATCCGGACGCCGGCGGTCGCCATACGTGCGGACGCGGCTCGTGCGCTCGAGGCGCTGCTGCCGCAGGTCCAAGCGAAGCGGCGGGCGCGGTGGCGCGCGCGGGTCGACGCGCTGCGCGCGGCGGCGCCGCTCGCGATGCCGGGTGCCGACGACGTGACGACGCCGTACGGAATCGTGCGCGCCGTGGCGGAGATCGCCGGCGACGAGGCGATCGTCACCACCGACGTGGGGCAGCACCAGATGTGGGTCGCGCAGGCGTATCCGTTCCGCCGCCCGCGTCAATGCTTGACGTCGGGCGGGCTCGGCACGATGGGCTTCGGGCTTCCCGCCGCGATCGGCGCGGCGCTTGCGGCGCCGGATCGCCCGGTGCTGTGCTTCACCGGCGACGGCAGCTTGCTCATGAACCTGCAGGAGCTGGCGACCCTCGCCGAGGAGCGGGTGAACGTGAAGATCCTCCTGCTCAACAACGGGCACCTCGGTCTGGTGCGGCAACAGCAGCAGCTGTTCTATGGCGGCCGCTACCAGGCGTCGCGCTTCGTGGCGGAGCCGGATTTCCCCGCGCTGGCGCGCGCCTTCGGGATCGAGGGGGTGCACCTCGGCGACGTGTCCGACCCGCGCGGCATGCTCGCCAAGGCGCTCGCGGCGCCAGGGCCGTGTCTCGTCGACGTGCCGATCGCACGCGAGCAGAACGTCTACCCCATGGTGCCGCCGGGGGCGGCCAACCGCGACATGATGATCGGAGGAGAGGCCCATGCTGACGCTGCCGCCTGATGCCGGGTCCGACACGCCGTCCGCGACCTGCCCGACCGTCGTTCTCCGCCTGCTCGTCCGCAATCACCCCGGTGTCCTGTCCCACGTGAGCGGTCTGTTCGCCCGGCGCGCGTTCAACGTGGACGGCATCCTCTGCGTCCCCGTCGGCGACGGCGCGCGGAGCGCCATCCTCCTGCTGGTCCGCGCCGACGGCCGGCTCGAGCAGCTGGCTCTGCAACTCGCCAAGCTCGAGGACGTGCTCGACGTGGCACCGGCCCCGGCCGGCGGGGCGGCATTCGCAGCGGTCGCCGGATGGCTCGAGGAGGCGGACCGGAGGCGGCTCTGACGCGCCACGTCGCGCGGGCCGGCCTCCGGTCGAAATTCTCTGGAGAAGCAACGACCGTCGTGCTCTGTTCCGGCCCGGTGTCAGGTGCCGCTACGTCCCGTTCCCATCTCCGTCGCGTCGGGCTGCTGGTCGGCGGGTTGCTCGCGTGCGCCCAGCTGGTCGCGGCGCATCCCGCCTTCGAGGACGTCGAGCGTCACAGCACCCAGCTGGTCGCCGAACGGCCGGACGATCCGGCCGCGTACCTGACCCTCGCCCAGACGCGACGGATCGCCCGCGACTGGGACGGCGCGCTCGTCGCCCTCGAGCACGCGGCCGCGCACGGCGCGCAGCCCGTCGAGGTGACGGCGCTGCGCGCTGCGGTGTTTCTCGACGCCGGCTGGTCGAACATGGCGCTGCTCGAGGCCGATCGAGCCCTGTTGCTCGACGCCGGACAGCCGCAGGTGCAGATCCTGCGAGGACGCGCGAGCCTGGCGCTCGGTCGTCCACAGGAGGCCGCGCGCGCGTTCGCGCTCGCGATCGAGGGTACGCGGAACCCGACGCCCGACCAGGTGCTCGTGCTTGCCGATGCACTCGTCGCGGCCGGCGACCGCCCGGGCGCGGTCGCGGCGCTCGACCATGGCTTGACGCGCATCGGTCTCGTGCCATCGCTCGCACTTCCCGCCCTCGACCTCGAGCTCGAGATCGGCCGCGCCGACGCGGCGCTGCGCCGGATCGACGCGCTGCTCGCGACCAACGCGCGCAACGAGCTCTGGCTCGCGCGCCGCGGCGAAGTGCTCGACCGCCTCGGGCGCAACGACGAGGCACGGGTCGCGCGCGCCGGCGCGCTCGCCGCGATCCAGAGCAGGCCCGATGGCCGGCGCGGCTCGCGCTCGGCCTCGCTCGAGCGCGAGCTTCGCTCGGCGCTCGCCCCCGAAGACCATCCACCACCAGACGCCAAGGAGAGGCCTTGATGATCCCGACCAGACGGCACCTGATCGTGAGCGCGCTCCTCGCGGCGCTGCTCGTCGCCAGCGGTGCGCAGGCGCAGACGGTCACGCGCGGGCCGTACCTGCAGATCCCGACACCGGGCGGCATCGTCGTACGCTGGCGTACCGACGTTCCGACGGACAGCCGCGTCGCGATCGGCGCCGCGCCGGGCGCGCTGTCGTCGAACTTCGACGACGCGGTGTCGACCACCGAGCACGAGGTGCAGCTGTCCGGGCTCGCACCGGACACGCAATACTACTACTCCGTGGGCACCACGTCGGGAGCGCTCGCCGGAGACGACGCGAGCACCTACTTCCGCACGTCGCCGACACCGGGCACGGTCCGGCCGATCCGTGCGTGGGTGATCGGCGACGCGGGCTTCGCCGGGGCGAACCTGAACGCGGTCCGCGACGCCTACACGTCGTTCAACGGGGGCGGTGAGACCGACCTGTTCCTGCTGCTGGGCGACAACGCGTACTTCACCGGGACGGACCCGCAGCACCAGGCCGCCGTCTTCGACCCGCACGCGGCGCTGCTGCGCAAGGTCGCTCCCTGGCCGACGTTCGGCAATCACGAGGGGTTCTCCTCGAACTCGATCACCGAGACCGGGCCGTACTTCGACATCTTCACGCTCCCCAGGGCGGGCGAGGCTGGCGGCGTGTCGTCTGGCACCGAGTCGTACTACTCGTTCGACTTCGCGAACGTGCACTTCATCGTGCTCGACGGCAACTCGTCGAGCACCGCGCCCGGGGGCGCGATGATGACCTGGCTCGAGGCCGATCTCCAGGCGACCACCGCCGACTGGCTGATCGCCTTCTGGCATCAGCCGCCGTACAGCAAGGGCCTGTTTCACGACTCCGACCTCGAGGGGCGCGAGATCGAGATGCGCGAGAAGGTCTTGCCGACGCTGGAGGACTACGGCGTCGATCTCGTCCTCAACGGGCACAGTCACAGCTACGAGCGCAGCTACCTGATCGACGGCCACTACGGCTTCTCGCCGACGCTCGATCCGCTCACCATGGTGCTCGACGGTGGCGACGGCGATCCGGCCAGCGACGGCGCGTACCGCAAGGCGAGCGTCGGGCCGACCGCCCACGAGGGGGCGGTCTACGTCGTCGCGGGCAGCTCGAGCGAGGTGCGGAACGCGACGCTGAATCACCCCGCGATGAAGGTCGGCCTGTTGCAGCTCGGCTCGCTGGTGCTCGACATCGACGGAAATCGCCTGACCGGGAGCTTCCTGAACAACCTCGAGCAGATCACCGATACCTTCACCATCGAGAAGGGCGTGGTGGCGTGTCCGGCGGCACCGCGCACCGGCTGCGACCCGACACCGCGCGCGCAGATCACGATGCGCGATCAGGCCGACGACGCGCGCGACCGCCTGGTGTGGCGCTTCAACCACAGCACGATCAACCCCTCTGAGATCGGTGACCCGACCGCGCAGGGGGACATCGCGGTATGCGTCTACGAGCAGACCGGCAAGCTCGTCGGCGGCAGCCTGCGCCCGGGCGAGGGGCAGGACCCGACGCTCGGCTGGAAGAAGCAGGGGCAGGTGTACGACTACACCGACGCGCTCGCGGCGGCGCACGGACTTGCGAAGGTTCGTGTCCGGACCGACGCCGGCCTGCGCGCGACCGGAATGGTGCGCGGCAAGGGCCCGGCCCTCGGCGGCCTGTCGCTGCCGCTCGATCTGCCCGTGCAGGCGCAGCTGGTGAACCTCGACAACGGCGCGTGCTGGGCCGCGACCTTCGCGAGCGCGCTCAAGAACGACGCGACGCGATTCACCGCGCGCACGCCGTGAGCCGACGGGAGGCGGGCGCGCGCGCGTCCGCCTCCCATCGCGCGGTCGAGCTCACGTCCGCCTCCCGTGGGGCGGTCGAGCTCACGTCCGCCTCCCGTGGGGCGGTCGAGCTCACGTCCGCCTCCCGTGGGGCGGTCGAGCTCACGTCCGCCTCCCATCGCGCGGTCGAGCTCACGTCCGCCTCCCGTGGGGCGGTCGACGAGCGTCAGGAGCGCTGGCCGATCAGGTACGTGGCGCCGTCCGGCCCCGCGTCGGCGGTGTGACGCGTCCCCGCCGGCAGCATCAGCCGGTCGCCCGGCGCGAGCGCGAGCTCGCGTCCCGCGGCACCGAAGCGGATCGCGCCCGCCAGCAGCCAGATGCTCTCGTCGCGATCGTGCTCGTGCTCGTCGTAGTGCGTGTTCGGCAGGTCGCTCCAGCAGAACGACGAGAACCCGTCGGCTGCGAGACGGTGTGCGAGCGTCTCCTCGTCCGGCGCGCCGTTGCCGTCCCAGCTCCGCACCTCGAGCGTCATGCCCGATCCCTCACGTCCGCCCGTTCCCTCGCGTCCGCCGGATCCCTCACGCCCGCATCTCGGCGCGCAGCCTCTCGGTCGCCGTCACGTCCACCGCGAGCGTCCAGTCCTCGAGCGATCCGGTGAGAACGACGCCGTAGTCGCGCCGTGCAGCCGCGACGCTCACGTACTCGTCGAGCACGTCCTCGAGGACACGCTCGGTGGGGCGCAGCAGCGGGTCGCCCCAGCCGCCGCCGCCGCCGTAGTGGTACTCGTAGCACTCCTCCGGCTCGTGCAGGACGCGCTCGGAGAGGTCGCCGATCTCGCGGCGGTGTCCGGGGTTCTCGCCGTGCGCGCCGGCACGGACGTAGAGCAGGTTTGGCGAGCCGTCCTTCCCGCCGGCGATGCCCGGCATCGGGTACTTCCTGCCGACGACGTAGGTGTAGATGGTCGACGGCGTCAGCACCTGCTTGCGGTAGATGCTGCCGCAGTTGCCGCGATACTCGCCGGCGCCGCCGGAATCGGTGTCGTAGTCGCGCGCCAGGTGGCGCACGGGAAAGATCGACTCGTTGATCTCGGCGGTGGCGCGGATCAGGTTGCCGAAGCTCACGTTCATGGCGCCCCAGCCGTCCTGGCCCTGCACCGCACCGCAGTAGGCGGCGAACGTGTCGACGGAGTGGTCGATGAAGGACTGCCGGGTCCGCGGGTTGGTGCCGAAGATCACCGTCGGCATGCCCATCTTGTAGATCTGCGGGCAGCAGCGCCCGGGCACGACGTTCGACAGCGCCTTCGCGATCGCCTCGCCGACCTCCGTCCCGGGGTGGTGCGTGCCGGCGGCCACCGAGCGGCCCTTCGGCGGGTTCAGGCAGCAGCCCTCGGGTACGATCAGGTCGATCGAGTCGAAGAAGCCCTCGTTCTTCGGAATGTCGGGCGACATCATCGCCGCGAGCTGTGCCACGACGTAGCCGCGTGTGTTGCCGAAGGTCGAGTAGGCCGCGATCTCGGGACGGTCGTCGGAGCCGGTGAAGTCCACCGTGATCGACGAACCCTTGACGGTGATCCGGCAGTGGACGTGGATGTCCTTGTTGCCCTTCGGGTCGTGGTCGACGTAGGTGTCGGACTCGTAGACGCCGTCGGGCCAGCTCGCGACCTCCGCGCGGAAGCGGCGCTTCGCGTAGTCGATCATGTAGTCGACCGCGGCGCGCACCGTCTCGTTGCCGTAGCGCCGGCAGATCTCGGCGAGGCGCTTGACGCCGATCTGCGCCGCGCCGACCTGTGCGCGGAGATCGCCGAGGAAGGTCGGCGTGCGGTTGTTGGTCGCCATCATGTAGGTGACGTCCTTCCGCTCGACGCCCTTCTCGAAGATCTTGAGCGCCGGGAAGCGAACGCCTTCCGCCCAGATGTCGCCCGCGTCGACGTTGTAGCCGCCCGGCGCACCGCCGCCGGTGTCGGCGTGGTGGCACTGCATGGACGCGATCAGGACCATCTCGCCGTCGTGGAAGACCGGCGCGAAGATGTTGTAGTCCGGCAGGTGGCCGCCGCCGTGGTACGGGTCGTTGGCGACCAGCACGTCGCCCTCGTAGAGACCCTCGCGGCCGAAGAAGTCGAGCGCGAAGCGCACCGGCAGGGTGCTCGACAGCATGAACTGCGGGATGCCGACCGAGAGTGCGGCGAGGCAGCCGCGCGCGTCGAGGATGGTCGCGTTGCGCTCGTTGGACTGGTTGAGGATCGGCGTCGTCGCGGTGAGGCTGACGTGCGTCGCCATCTCGAAGGCCACGGTCTCCATCGCGCCGCGGATGATCTCCGCGGTCACCGGGTCGATCGACGTGCGTCGCGCGCGCGTACCCGCGCTCGCGGGCCGCGTCACGGCGCCCGCGCGCCGTGCCTTCGCCTTGTTCCGTCCCGTCGTGCGGTGCGCCTTCACCAGGTTCTCCTCCGTGCTGCCATTCCTGCGGCTTCGCCCGCTTCGGTCGTCCGAGTCAAGCGCGACGAGGCCCACGTGGTCACCGTCAGCGCGCGTCCTCGTCGACCGGCGGCGGCACGGTGGTCTCGAACTCCCGGCCGATGGCGCCCGGGGTCAGAAGCCGCCCGCGGAAGCGGAAGGTGCTCATCATGCCGGGCGCGATCGGACGTCCGGGCGGGAAGAGGGAGCCCACGAAGACGCTCGAGTCGGCCGGGATGTCGAGCGCCGGGATGTACTTCTGCCCGACCAGCACGCCGTCGACGTGGAGCGCGATCACGCCGGCGTCCCACGTCGCGGTGATGAAGTGCCACTCGCCGGGCTGCCAGTCGGTGATGCGGTAGCCGATGCCGTCGCCCTGACCGTTCGCGTCGACGGTCTCGTAGCGGAGAAAGGTCACGTTCTTGACGATGCGCAGCCGGCCGTCGGCGACGGTCACGAACGACGCATCGTCCTGGCTGGTCGCGTCCCACACGGGGTTCAGCCAGAACGAGAACGTGCCGCGCTCGGGGAAGTCGCCCTCGAACGGGATCTCGAGCGGCTCGGCGGTGTCGAACAGGAGCTCCTGCTCGCCCTCGTAGAGCTCGGCCTTGGCGCGGCGCTTCGCCTCGCCGTCCTTGCGCTCGCGGCGCGGCTTGGTGTGCAGCTGCGGGAACGGCTGCGTCACGACCTCGGGCGGGCGGACGTCCTGCGCGGTGCCGGGTCCGGGGCCGGCCGGCGCGGCGGCGACCGGCGC
>Ga0194131_10007829_pt1 | contig 14209 bp, 13 predicted proteins | sample TA2KigO120mmetaG_FD_148631 | JGI IMG/M metagenome (GOLD analysis project Ga0194131, IMG submission 148631) | Freshwater microbial communities from Lake Tanganyika, Tanzania - TA2015053 Kigoma Offshore 120m | ecosystem: Environmental > Aquatic > Freshwater > Lake | place: Tanzania: Lake... | reverse complement strand
CTGACCCGCGGCCGGCCGGCGGGCGATGCCCGCGGGCGGCGGAGCGCCGGCGCCGTCCGCTGGTGCGCCGATTACCCATGTGCTTTGTGACTGTGGGCGCAATCAGGCAGAATGGGGCCCGGCGCCCCCGGCGGGGGGCCCGTTCCGCGCACGCGGCTCGCACCGGCCCGGCGCTCGGTGCACCGGGGGGGCCGCGCTCGTATGCTGCGCGGGCACTGAATGGGAGGGGACGGCGGATGCAGCCTGTGAAGTACCAGCGCGCCACCACGGTGGCCGAGGCCGTGCGGCTGCTGCAGGAGGGCGGCGAGTACGCCAGACCGCTCGCCGGCGGCACCGACGTGATCGTACAGGCGCGCGAGCGACGGCGGGAGATCGACTACTTCGTCGACATCAAGCACATCCCCGAGCTCATGCACGTCCGCCACGACGCGAACGGCGTCACGATCGGCGCCGCTGTCCCCTGCTACCTGATCTACGGCGACGCCGAGATCGTGAAGACGTGGCCGGCGCTGGCGGACGCCACGCACGTGATCGGCGGCACCGCGATCCAGGGGCGCGCGAGCCTCGGCGGGAACCTCTGCAACTCCTCGCCGGCGGCGGACTCGATCCCCGCGATGATCGCGCTCGGCGCGGTCGCGCACATCGTCGGGCCGAAGGGCGAGCGCGACGTGCCGGTGGCGGAGTTCTGCACGAGCCCCGGGCGCAACGTGCTCGGGGTCGGCGAGTTCGTGACCGCGATCCGCTTCGCGAAGCCGGAGCCGGGGAGCGGCGCCGCGTGGCAGCGCTTCATCCCGCGCAACGAGATGGACATCGCCGTCGTCAACGCGGGCGTCTATCTGCGGCTCGACCGCAACACGGTGCGCGACGCGCGCGTCGCGATCGGCGCCGTCGCGCCCACGCCGCTCGTCGTCCCCGAGGCGGCGCAGGCGCTCGTCGGCAAGGCGCTGAGCGACCAGACGATCGCGGCGGCCGGCGACGCGGCGAAGGCCGCGGCGCGCCCGATCGACGACATGCGCGGCTCCGTGAAGCAGCGCAGGCACCTCTCGAAGGTGCTCACCGAGCGAATGATCCGCCGCGCCGCCGAGCGCGCGCGCGGGCAAGGCTAGAGCGGGGGATTCGTTGTCGAACCGAGTGAAGACCGACCGCATCGTCATCACCGCGACGATCAACGGCGAGGAGCGCACGTTCCTCGCCGACGAGCGCGACAGCCTGCTCGAGGCGCTCCGCGAACGCATCGGCCTCACGGGCGCGAAGGAGGGCTGCAACAACGGGAACTGCGGCGCCTGCGCCGTGATCCTGGACGGGCGCCTCGTGAACTCCTGCTGCGTGATGGCGGCGGAGGTGCAGGGCGGGACCGTGACCACCGTGGAGGGGCTCGCCACCCCCGAGGCGCTGCACCCGTTGCAGCAGGCCTTTCTCGAGGACGCCGCGCTGCAGTGCGGCATCTGCACGCCGGGCTTCCTGGTCGCGGCGAAGGCGCTGCTCGACCACCACCCGCGGCCGACCGAGCACGAGGCCCGCTTCTGGCTCGCCGGCAACCTCTGCCGATGCACCGGCTACGACAAGATCATCCGCGCCGTGCTGAACGCGGCCGACGAGATGTCCAACGGACGCTAGCCCCCCGAAAGGACGCCCCATGGTCTCCACCGAGCAGCCGAAGCAGTACCGCGTCATCGGCAGCCGCCCGATCCGCCACGACGGCGTGGACAAGGTCACCGGCCGCGCCGAGTACGGCGCGGACGTCCGGCACGAGGGCATGCTCTTCGGCGCGGTGCTGCGCAGCCCGCACGCCCACGCGCGCATCAAGAGGATCGACGCCTCGAAGGCAGAGGCGCTCCCCGGCGTGAAGGCCGTGGTCACCTCCGCCGACTTCCCGGGGGCGGAGGAGGGCGACCTCGACCTCGGCGAGGGCCGCGCGAACCCGCGCTGGCTGCTCGACAACCTGCTCGCCTCGGATAAGGCGCTCTACCACGGCCACGCCGTCGCCGCCGTCGCCGCCACCGACCAGCACACCGCCGAGGACGCCCTCGCGCTGATCCAGGTCGACTACGAGGTGCTCCCCGCGGTGATCGACGTGCGCGAGGCGATGCTCGACACCGCGCCGATCCTGCACCCCGAGCTGCGCACCGCGATCCGCGCCCGCGGCGTCGAGAAGCCGGCCGACAAGCCGACGAACCTCGCCTCGCACCTCCGCCTCGAGAAGGGCGACCTCGACAAGGGCTTCGCCGAGGCCGACGTGATCATCGAGCGCGAGTACGAGACCGCGATGTTCCACCAGGGCTACATCGAGCCCCAGAACGCCACGGCGTTCTGGAACCGCGACGGCGAGGTCACGGTCTGGACCTCGACGCAGGGCGCGTTCTCGGTGCGCGAGCAGGTCGCCACGATCTGCCAGGTCCCGGTCACCAGGGTGAAGGTCGTCCCGATGGAGATCGGGGGCGGCTTCGGCGGCAAGATCGGCATCTACCTCGAGCCGGTGGCCGCGCTGCTCTCGCGCAAGAGCGGCCGCCCCGTGAAGCTCTGGATGACGCGCGAGGCGGTGTTCCAGGCGACCGGGCCGACCTCCGCGACCTACTCGCGCGTGAAGATCGGCGCCAAGCGCGACGGCACGATCACGGCCGCGCACGCTTACCTCGCCTACGAGGCCGGCGCCTACCCCGGCTCGCCGGTCGGCGCCGGCGCGCAGTGCGCCTTCGCCCCGTACAACATCCCGAACCAGGTCGTCGACGGGCTCGACGTCGTCGTGAACGGCCCGAAGACCGCCGCCTACCGCGCGCCCGGCGCCCCCGCGGCCGAGTACGCGGTGGAGGCCGTCCTCAACGAGCTCGCCGAGCAACTCGAGATGGACCCGATGGAGCTCCGGCTGAAGAACGCCTCGAAGGAGGGCACGACGAACGCCGCCGGCCAGCCGTGGCCGCGCATCGGCGCCGTCGAGGTGATGGAGGCGGTGAAGAACCACCCCCACTACACCTCGGAACTCACCGGCGAGGACGTCGGCCGCGGCGTCGCGATGGGCTTCTGGTTCAACGGCGGCATGGAGTCGAGCTCGAGCGCAACCGTCAACGCCGACGGCAAGGTGTCGCTCATCCTCGGCTCGACCGACATCGGCGGCACGCGCGCCTCGCTCGCGATGCAGCTTGCGGAGACGCTCGGCATCACCTCCGACGACGTGAAGCCGCACGTCGTCGACACCGACTCGGTCGGCTTCACGGCAGTCACCGGCGGCAGCCGCACGACGTTCGCCGGCGGCTGGGCCGCCTACGAGCTCGGCGTGCAGATCCGCGACCGCATGCGCGAGCGCGCGGCGCGCATCTGGGAGACCGCCGTCGACAAGGTCGAGTACCGCGACGACGGGACGATCGCGGGCCCGGACGGGAAGCAGCTGAGCTTCCAGGAACTCGCAGGCAAGCTCTCGGCGACCGGTGGGATGATCGCGGTCTCGGCGACCGTGCGGATGAACACGCCGGGCCCGGCGTACGCGGGGCACATCGTCGACGTGAAGGTCGACCGCGACACCGGGAAGGTCGAGATCCTGCGCTACACGGCCGTGCAGGACGTCGGCACCGCGATCCACCCGTCGTACGTCGAGGGCCAGATCCAGGGCGGCGTCGCGCAGGGCATCGGCATGGCGCTGACGGAGGAGTACTTCTACGACGACGAGGGGCGGCTGCGGAACGCGAGCTTCCTCGACTACCGGATGCCGGTGGCGAACGACCTCCCGATGATCGAGACCGTGCTGGTCGAGGTGCCGAACCCCGGCCACCCGTACGGCGTGCGCGGAGTCGGCGAGGTGCCGATCGTGCCGCCGCAGCCGGCGATCCAGCAGGCGGTCTACGACGCGATCGGCGTGCGCTTCTACAAGACGCCGATGTCGCCGCGCGTGATCCTCGAGGAGCTGCTCCCCGAGTAGCCGCGGGGCCCGCCGGCCCGGCGCGCGATCCGACGACGAGCGGGGCCCGGGCGCCCCGCTCGTCTGCTAGGGATCGCGCCGCGCGGCGACGCGGCGCCGGCGGCGGACGGGATGGAGCGCGAGGGGGCGGCGGATGACGGTCACACTGGACTGGCTCGGCTGCGCAACGTTCCGGCTCTCGGTGAACGGGCTCGTGATCTTCCTCGACACGTTCATGGACCGCGTCTCGACGGCGCCGGACGTGGAGCTCACCTCGGCCGATGTGACGGAGACGGACGCGCTGCTCATCGGCCACAGCCACTTCGACCACATCGCCGGCGCCGACGTGATCGCGAAGCGCACCGGGCGCACGCGGTCGGGTCGAACGAGACCGCGCGCGTCATGCGCGAGGCGGGGGTGAACCCGGCCCAGCTGCTCCCGTCGCCAGGGCGGCGAGCGTCACCGCCTCAACGACGAGGTCGCGGTGCGCGTCTTCCCGAACCTCCACTCGTGCATCTGGACGCGGGCGGCGCCGCCGGGCGTGGTGGTCACCGGCGACTCCGGGCTCACGCAGGACGAGCGCGCCGCGGTGCGGAACGCGATGCCCGCGCGCGGCACGGGGCTCCCGCCGGACGTGGCGCGCGAGGCGCGCGCGCTGCGCGAGCGGCTCGCCGTCAGCCCGAGCGACGGCGGCGCGCTCGACTACCTCATCGAGACGCCCGAGGGGACGGTCTTCTTCCGGGACAGCATGGGATTCTGGACCGGCGTGCTGCGCGAGGTGCGGCCCGTCGTCGCCATCCTCGCGGCGGCGGGGCGCGGCAACCTCGACGGCGAGCCGGTCCAGGGGGCGGTCGAGCACTTCATCGCGCGCGAGGTCGAGATCCTGCGCCCGCGCACCGTCATCCTCGGGGACCACGACAACTGGACGGGCACGCCCGACCAGCCCGACGTGACGGACATCTCGCCGGTGCGCGCGGAGCTCGCGCGGGTCGCTCGGCGACGCGGCTGGTGGAGGTCGGGTACCGCGAGGGCACGCGGCTGTGCTGAGCGGCGGGCGGCGTTTCGTAGAATGGGGTCATGCCGGTCGTCGTCCACATCCCCTCGCACATGCGCGACATGAGCGGCGGCCGCGCGCGCGTCGAGGTGCCCGCCGGCACGCTGCGCTCGGTGTTCGACGCGCTCGAGGAGCGCTGCCCCGGCATCCGCGAGCTCATCCTCGACGACGGGCGCATCCGCGGCGACCTCGCCGTCGCGATCAACACGACCGTCACCGAGAACAACCTGCTCGAGCGCGTCGAGGAGGGCGACGAGGTCCACCTCGTCCCGGCGATCGCCGGCGGGTAGGCGCGCCTCGCCCGTTCGCGCGCGGCCCGTATCCTGCGCTGCGTGACGAACGACTGGCCGCGCCTTCGCGAGATCCCGGAGCGCGTGCACAAGTTCTTGCTCGGCGCGATCGATATCCACGTGCACGCCTCGCCCGATCCCGACGCCGCGCCGATGAGGCTCTTCGGCGGGCTGGCCCTCGATCACGGCGTCGGCGGCCGGGGCTCGCGCTCTGGGCGGCCTTCTTCGTGCAGCGCGGCTTCCCCGAGGAGCACGTCGTGCAGATGCTGCGGGACAATCCGGCCAGGCTCCTTATGTAACGTCGACGCGGGAGGGCTCGCCAGCGTCGCCCGCGGCGCGTGGCGCCCGTGCGAGCGGGCCGCTTTCCGCCGCTCTCCGCCGCTCCCCCGCCACCCCCTGCGGCTCCCCGCCATTCCCTGCGGCTCCCCGCCATTCCCTGCGGCTTGCCACTCGCGTCCTCCCCACCCCCGCTCCCCCCGTTGCCAGCGCCTGGCGCTGGTCGTATGCTCCCGTTGCGGTCGAACATTTGAACTGCTCATCCGCTTGTTCGATTGGTCGCCGAGTGGGCCGGCGCTCGGGGGCGGGGTAGGTCGAAGGAGCAGGCCATGGCCGTGACGCCACGACGTCGCGTCCTCCGCTACGAGCTCCGCGAGGGCTCGGCCGATCACGTGCTCTCCGCGCTCGCCGACCTGTTGCGGGTCTCGGTGCTGCCACACGAGGAGCGCGTCCAGCTGCTCGGGGGCGCCTTCGTCACCGAGGCGCTGCGCCCCTACTGGGTGGACGGCGTCTCCCCCGTCGAGGCGCACGAGCGGCTGCGCGCCGCGAATCCCGAGCTCGCCGAGGTGATCGAGGCGATGGCGCCGATGCTGCTCGGCCGCAGCGAGTCGCGCAGCGAGGCGCAGGCCGCACTGCGCTTCGTGGAGGCGCTGCTGCAGCGCCGCTGATCCCGAACGCATCGCGCGGCGCGCCGCCGCGGAGCCCGCGCCTATACTCGACTCTCGGCCCAACGAAGGGAGTCGCGCGATGGCTCGAGCGATCTGGAGCGGCGCGATCAGCTTCGGGATGGTCTCCATCCCCGTAAAGCTCTACACCGCGACCGAGAGCAAGGACATCGGCTTTAGGCAGCTGCACCGCGACGACCTCGTGCGCATCCAGCAGCTGCGCTGGTGCCCGGCGGAGGAGCGCGCGGTCGCGTTCGACGAGCTCGTGCGCGGCTACGAGTATGCGAAGGACCAGTACGTCGTGCTTGAGGAGGAGGACTTTGAATCGCTCCCGGTCCCGAGCAAGCGCACGATCGGCATCAGCGCGTTCGTCGAGTCCGCCGAGATCGACCCGCTCTACTACGAGAAGGGCTACTACCTCGAGCCGGACGAGGCCGGCGTGAAGCCGTACGCGCTGCTGCTGCGCGCGATCGAGGAGAAGCAGTTCGTCGCGATCGGCAAGGTCTCGATCCGCAACAGGGAGTCGCTCTGCGCGCTGCGCCCGCTCGACGGACGGCTCGTGATGGAGACGCTCTTCTACCCGGACGAGATCCGCTCGGAGCCGGACGTCGACGTCTCGGGCGTTTCGGTCTCCGCGCAGGAGCTGAAGATGGCGCACTCGCTGATCGACCTGCTCCACGAGCCGTTCGATCCGACGAAGTACACGGACGAGTTCCGCGACGCGCTGATGGCGCGCATCACGGTGAAGCTCGAAGGCGGCGAGGTGGTCGCCGCGGAGGAGCCTGCGCCGGTGGCGCAGCCGGTCGACCTGATGGCGGCGCTGCGGGCGAGCATCGAGGCGGCGCAGAAGCGCAAGGGCAGCACGGGCACGAACGGCGCCGCGGAGGACGACGAGGACGCCGACGGCGCCGAGGCGAAGGCCGCGAAGAGGCCCGCTGCGAACCAGAAGGCCGGATCGAGGAAGAGCAAGGCCCTCACCTAGCCCATGCCGCGCCCTCGACGCGCCCAGCCCCGCGCCGCGGAGCAGGAGACCGCGGGCCTCGCCGAGCGCGCCCCGCTTCGCCGCTACGGCGAGATGCGGGACTTCGAGCGCACCCCGGAGCCCGCGCCTGCGGAGACCGCCCCCGGCGAAGGTCCGCTCACCTTCGCCGTCCAGAAGCACCGCGCGACACGCCTCCATTACGACGTCCGCCTCGAGGTCGACGGCGTCATGAAGTCGTGGCCGGTGCCGCGCGGCCCCTCGCTCGACCCGGGCGAGAGGCGGCTCGCGGTGATGACCGAGGACCACCCCTACGACTACTCGACGTTCGAAGGGCTGATCCCGAAGGGCGAGTACGGCGCCGGCGAGGTGATCGTCTGGGACCGCGGCACCTACTCGCCCGACGAGCACGGCGCCCTCTCCTTCCACGACCGCGAGGAGGCGAACGCGCGCATGCGCGAGGCGATCGCTTCGGGGAAGGTCTCGGTGCGTTTCCGCGGCCACAAGCTCAAGGGTTCGTGGGCGCTCGTCAAGACGGCGCAGTCCGAGAACTCGTGGCTGATGATCAAGCACCGCGACGACGCCGCGGACGTCGTCCGCGACCTCACGCTCGAGGATGCCTCGGTGCTCTCGGGGCTCACGATCGCCGACCTGCAGGCGGGACGCCTGCCGCCGCGCGACGTCGCGATCGCGCCGCTGGATCACGCGCAGCTCCCCGGCGCGGTCGCAGCGCCCTTCCCCGACGGGCTGGAGCCGATGCACGCGACGCCGGAGTCGGAGCCGTTCTCGGACGGCCGCTGGCTCTTCGAGCCGAAGCTCGACGGCATCCGCGCGCTCGTCTTCCTGCGCGACGGCGAGGTCACGCTGCGCTCGCGCCGCGGGAACGAGATGACCGCGCAGTACCCGCAGCTCGCGCAGGCGCTCGCACGGCAGCCGGCGCACACGCTCGTGCTCGACGGCGAGATCGTCGCACTCAACGCGCAGGGCATGCCGTCGTTCGAGCGGCTCCAGCAGCGCATGAACCTCACGAACCCCGTCGAGATCCAGCAGGCCGAGCACGACGTGCCGGTGCTCTTCTATGCGTTCGACCTGCTCTACCTCGACGGGGTCGACCTTCAACGCACGCCGCTCGAGGAGCGCAAGCGCGTGCTGCGGATGACGCTGCTCACCTCGCCGCGCATCCAGCGTCTCGATCACTTCGAGGCGGACGGGCTCGCGGCGCACGCGGCCGCCGCGGAGATCGGGCTGGAGGGGCTCGTCGCGAAGCGGCGCGACAGCCGCTACGAGGCCGGGCGGCGCTCGAAGCTCTGGAGGAAGGTGAAGTCGCGCAAGAGCGACGACTTCGTCGTCTGCGGCTACTCGGGCGGGCAGGGGTCACGTGCGAGCAGCTTCGGCGCGCTCGTGATCGCCACGCGCGAGGCGCCCGGCGGGCCGCTGCTCCACGCAGGGCGCGTGGGGAGCGGCTTCGACGACCGCACGATCGCGCGCGTGCTGAAGCGGCTCCGCCCGCTCGAGACCGACGCCCCCGCGTGCGAGCGCATCCCCGCGGGGATGGGGGACGGCGTGACCTGGGTGCGGCCGGTGGTGGTCGTCGAGGTCGAGTACGCCCACTACACGCAGGAGCACAGCCTGCGCGCGCCGGTCTTCCTGCGCGTGCGCGACGACAAGGGCGCCGCCGAGGTCGTGCGGCAGGACGAGCTCCCGGCCTCGCCTGGGGCCTCCATCCGCGGGCCGCGCTCACCTGCGGCGCGCCCGGCGCTGCCCGGCGGCGGGGGCGAGGTCGATCCGTCGGCGATCGAGTCGGTGATCGAGCAGCTGCAGACGTCGAAGCAGCAGACGGCGCTCTCCGTCGAGGGGCACCGCATCTCGGTGACGAACCTCGACAAGGAGATGTGGCCCCCGTTCGGTGAGCAGCGGGCGCTCACGAAGCGCGATCTCATCGCCTATTACGCGCGGATGGCGCCGGTGCTGATCCACCACCTGCGCAACCGCCCGCTCACGATGACCCGCTACCCAAACGGAATCGACGGGTCGTTCTTCTACCAGAAACACGTCGAGAAGCTGCCGGGCGAGTTCGTGCGGACGGTGATGGTGCACTCCGACAGCGGCGGGGGCGACCAGGAATACGTGCTCGTCAACAACCTCGCGACGCTGGTCTGGCTCGGCCAGATGGCGGACCTCACGCTGCACACGACGCTCGCGCGGGTCGAGCCGGAGCCGGACGGCCACCATCTCTCCGCGGACTTCAGCGGGTCGAAGGAGCAGATCCACCGGTCGCTCCTCAACTACCCGGACTTCGTGCTCTTCGACCTCGACCCGTACATCTACTCGGGCAAGGAGGGGAAGGGCGAGGAGCCCGAGCTCAACCGCCGCGCCTTCGAGAAGACGTGCGAGGTGGCGCGCTGGCTGAAGGAGTTCTTCGACGCGGCGGGGCTCTCCTCGTTCGTGAAGACATCCGGCGCGACCGGGTTGCACGTGTACGTGCCCGTGCTCCGGCAGTACGACTACGAGACGATCCGCGGGGTGGCGGAGACGTTCGGCGGCTTCCTCCTGCGCGCACACCCGCGCGAGGTGACGATGGAGTGGTCGGTGGAGAAGCGCCGCGGCAAGGTCTTCTTCGACGCGAACCAGAACACGCGCATCAAGAACCTGGCCGGCCCGTACTCGCCGCGCGCGAAGCCCGGCGCGCCGGTGTCGATGCCGCTGCGCTGGGACGAGCTCGGCAAGGTCTACCCGACGGAGTTCACGATCCTGAACGCCCACGAGCGCCTGCACCGCGCCGGCGACCTCTGGACGCACATCCTCGAGGCGAAGCACGACCTACGTGCGCTGCTGCAGGCCGGGGAGCAGGCGTGAGCTCGACGCGTCCAGGCGGCGCTGGTTGCGACGCTGGTCGGATCATCGCGAGAGCCCGCCGGTGGGGTCCGCCGACCCTGCCACGAGGCCGACGGTCGGTGGCACGGGCTCGAGTAGCGCCCACGCACGCTGCGCCCGGAGCAGCTCCGTCTCGGTGCCGTCCTCAATGGCCACGCAAGGCGACTCGTAGCGCTCGCGCTCGGCCGGGGGTATCAGGTCGCGAATCGCGACGCGCAGCGTGGCCAACGAACACTCGCAGTTCACGACGCCCTCGCGCAGTAGCCATTTGAGCGTGCCAAGGGGGGTTCGGCGCTCCTTCCCGTGGCCACCAGGCAGACAGCCTCGACGACGCAGGCCACCGCCCAGGAGGCGCCCGCAAACGCGGCCTCGCTTCGCGAATCGTCGAACGTGCGGAGCCCGCCGATCGCGATCTCTCGGCCGTCGCGAAGTCGCCGTTGGCGAGAGAGTGGGCGGCGGCGTTTGCGTGCAGGATCGGATCCTCTCGATCCAGCGCGAGCGCACGCTCGTACAGCGCAGTCGCTTCACCCAGCTCGCCGCGCCCCGTCTCGGACAGCAGCCTCGCCAAGTTGCAGACGTTGCGCGCGTCGAGCGCCACCGCGTCCCGGTACGCCCGCTCCGCCCCGTCGATGTCCCCGCATTCGTTGTAGAGGAAGTTCGCGAAGTGCCCGACGAACTCTGGAACCTGGCCGAACCGTGCCATCGCCTCCGTGTACACGGCCCTCTTCGCCCGCTGATCGATCGCCGCCTGGGCCGGAGGTCGACGGTCCACCACGTCTCGGTCCGACGCAACGTAGCCTCGACCGCGATCCGCAGGCTCTGCTCTCGGACCTCCTCCGGCCGGCGCGCCGTCCGGCGAACCAGGCCCTCGACCTCGCGGCGGTAGATGTGCGCCCGCTTCCTGCCCGTCTGCTCGATTCGCCCGTCCGCGAGCGGGATGCCGAGTTGGTTTCCGAGTTCGAACATCAGCTCGTCGAACCCGGCGACGCGCACGATCGCGCCCTGGTGCCGCGCGACCAATTCGCCGATCCGGGGGTCCGGTTCGCTCCCGCCGTGCACGCACCAGAGCGGCCGCCCAGCGAACGTAGCCCCCGGGAGCGAATCGAGCAGACCCATCAGGCCCCCGTCGTTTCCTCCGTAGCCGATGAAGATCGGGGTGAACGTCGCAAACAGCGCGGTCGACACGGGGACCCACGCGTCGTGTAGCCGCCTGAGTCGCGATGGCTCCGAGATCGGCCGAGCAGCAGATCGCGATGGAGCTTGACGATCAGCGGCCTGCGTACGTGTGCTCGTGCGAAGGGCACGAGTGACTCGTGCCCACAGACGAGCGGGGTGGCGCCTGAGTAGACAAACAGCGCGTCGCTCACGAGGTTGTCGAAGTTCGTCGTGATCACGACGCGGTGGCGCGTCGACGCGAGGATGTGAGCGAGAAGCGAGTACCCGAAGGACGGCGACCGGCCCGTCATGAGCGATTCGAGGTACGCAAACCCCTCTTCCGCATCGCGTCCGAACCTCGCACGGTATAGCCGGGTAGAATCGGGCTCGATCTTCGAACGTCGAGCCATCGATGCCGAGTGGCGGTCCGCGTCCACTCCGCGAGCGGATGGGTTGCGGCAGCACCATCGCTCTGTTGCTGGAGCTCCCGCAGCCAGCGGGCGGTCAATTCGGCAGCCGTCGGGATGAAGGAACTCCGCGAGGCGCCGGCTCCCAGCACGAACGCGAACGAGCGGTTCGTCATCGACTGGTGGATGCGGACGAAGTGCGCCACCAGCCCGCTCGAAGTCCAGACGTCCACGTCGCCTCTCGGGCGCCGGCCACGATTGCGAGCGACTATGCCCCGCATTGTTTCAGTCATCAACCTGTCGGCCGAGTCCCGCAACCGGGATTCGGTGGTGCACTCGCCCGAGGAGCTCCTGCGCCGGGCGACTTCCGGCCGCGCCGCCGGAGCGGCGGCGATCGAGATCGGCGCCCGCTCCTCGTCGGCGGAGTCCCCGGTCGTCTCCGAACGCGAGGAGCAGCGACGCCTGCTCCCAGCGCTGCGCCTCCTGAAGCGCGAGGGCTTCCGGGTGTCGGTCGACACCTGGAGCCCCGCCACCGCGGCGATCGCCGCAAGCGAGGGCGCCGACATCCTCAACTTCACCGGGTCGGAGCTGCCGCCAGAGCTCCTGCGCGCCATCGCCGCCGGCGCGGGCGCCGTCGTGATCGCGTATGCACCGTTCGGCGATCCGTACGCGATGCGCACCGCGGCCCCGAGCGTGCCCACCGACGCTGATCTCCGCGCTTACTTCGAGCCGCGCATCGCTGCGGCGAACGACGCGGGGATCGGCGAGGTGATCCTCGATCCCAACCTCGGCATCGTGCATTCCAGCATCCGCGCGAATCGCGAGTTCCTCATGGCGTTCCGAGCGTCGCTGGCGTTCCGAGCGGTGCGGCTGTTCGGCGAAGACCACGCGGTCATGCTGGACCACCCACGGCGCGATGCTGGAGACGCACCGGCGGTGTGGGCGATGATGCTGCTCAACCTCGCGCCCGACTATCTGCGCACGCACGATCCTGAACTCGTCCAGCGTCTCGGCGATGCGCTGCGCCGCGTCGAGGGCGGAGCGGCGCCGGGCGGGGAGACGTAGCGACGGCTCAGCGACGCTCTTCGTCCGCGAGCGCGCGGCGCAGCGCCGCGGCGGTTTCCGTATCGTGCCGCAGGTCGAGCGCGAGCAACGCCTCCGCGAGGCGGCGGTACAGCTCCCGCAGCGCGGGGTCGGCCGCGAGCGCGGCGAGGTGGCGGCGCACGGTCTCGACGTCGCCCCGCGCGACCGGACCGGTCAGCGCGCGCTCGCGCGGACGCGACGGCGCTCGCCGCCGCCTGCATCAGCGCGACGACGTCGTTGCTCGCGAGCACCGCCGTCGCGTGGTACGCCGCGCGATCCTCCCCCTCGGGGCGCACGCTCGTCGCGCCGAGGTCCACCGCGATCGCCTCGAGCGTCTCCCCGAGCAGCCCTTCGCCCTCGACCCCGCAGGCGATCCCGCGAAAGCGCTCCGCAGCCCGCGCCGGCTCCTCGCCCGCGGGGAACGTTTGCAGCGGGTGGAAGCCACCCACGCCCGCTCCCTCGCGCGCGCCGGCCAGCAGCACCTCGAGGCCGAGCGCACCACTGCAGTGCACGACCGCCTGCCCGGAGCGTAGCCCGACGTCGCCCGCGACCGACGCGATCGCCCCATCCGCGACCGTCAAGAAGACCAGGTCGACCTCTTCCGCGAGCTCGCCGAGCGCGCGCGCCCGAATGCCCGGGAGCGCCTCGGCGAGCGCTCGAGCCCGCTCGGGGCGGCGAGCGGCCACCGACGGCGTCGCGTACCCGGCCCCCGCGAGCGCGGCCACGAGGGCGCTTCCGAGGCGCCCCGGTCCCACCACGCCCACTCGCAGCCGCCGCCGGTCGCCCGGCGCCCGTGCCCACCCCATCGCGGCCCCCCGCGCCCCGACGCGGCATTCTACGCGCCCGCCGCCGCGGCCGACGCCTGACGCGACTTCACGACCGCTATGCTCCATTGCGCCCCGTCCGGAGTCGCGCTAACGTCATGCCCACGGGAGCCCCCCAACGTTGACGAGAGGTAGAGTGTTTGATGACGGCCCCCACGCTCCCCGCGATGTACGACCGGCAGTCCACCGGCGCCCGTCTCCGGGAGATCCGCACTCAGCAGGGGAAGACCCAGGCAGACGTGGCCTGGCTCTCCGGCATCACCCAGGCCGCGCTCTCGAACTACGAGAACGGCAAGCGGGACATCCCCCTCCGCTCGCTGATTGCGCTCGCCGGCGTGTTGTCCGTGGCGCCCGGCGACCTCGTCCCCGCGCTGCGCGATTACGGGGACGCGGCCGGCTAACCCCCCGGCGAACGCGCTTTGCGCACGCCGGGGCCCTCGCGTAGATTCCGCGAGGTGACCGCGGAGCCAGTCGAGCCCCTCGCGATCCACGGTGGTCCCGCCGTGCGCGCCCATCCCTGGCAGCACGCGCCCGACCCGCCACCCGCCACCGACCCCGACGCGCTGGGCGCGCTGCGCGCGGAGCTCGCCGCGCGCCTCGACCTCGACCCCGCCGCCGTGACGCTCGCCGCCGGCGCGGCGCAGGCGCGCACCGCTGCGCTGCGCGGCGCCCGCGAGGCGCTCGACGCCGGCGCCGCGGGCTTCGAGATCGCG
>Ga0194131_10007826_pt1 | contig 14212 bp, 22 predicted proteins | sample TA2KigO120mmetaG_FD_148631 | JGI IMG/M metagenome (GOLD analysis project Ga0194131, IMG submission 148631) | Freshwater microbial communities from Lake Tanganyika, Tanzania - TA2015053 Kigoma Offshore 120m | ecosystem: Environmental > Aquatic > Freshwater > Lake | place: Tanzania: Lake... | reverse complement strand
GTTCCGATGGCAACGTAGGAGGGGCGGGATGCGACTGCGGCAAGGCGCGACCCATCACGGCGAGGCGCACGGCAAGGCCATCCGGTCCTACGATTGGGTGGCGCCGGCGGGCACCGACCCGGCGGCGATTCCCGCGATGCTCGAAGCAGCGGCGCCGGGGCTGAAGCTCTACAACCGTGGGGATGGCGAGGTCAATGGCTACGTCACCACGGCCACATTCCCGGGCGGCGCGGTCTGGGTCTGTGTTCATCTCTACGATTTCGAGTGCCTGGGTCATTGCACGAAGGGCGGCGAGGGGCCGATCAAGTTGCGGAAGGCGCCGGCGCTCAATGCAATGCGACTGACGGCGCTCAAGGATGCGCTAGGGGAGCACGCGACACACAAGCTAGCGGGCGATCCCGAGTCAGATCGGGCAACACTCAAGCGGCTGGGCTTCCGCGACGGCGACCCGGCACTGACGTGAGGAGGCGTGAGATGAATGAACGCGACATGGCAACGCTCAAGCACTTCGTCCAGGGGCTCGTCTACGGCGGGTTGGGAGCGGCTCTCCCGCTGGCAATCCAGATGTTGCAGGCGCAGCCGTCGGCATTGGACTGGAAGGTCGTCGCCTCCGGCTTCGCCGTGGGCGCGCTGCTGGCAGCAGATAAGTGGCTGCGCGACGCGCGGCGAGAACGGGCCGAACCGCCGCCCGCGCCGCACGGCTAGGCTGGTGGTGGACGTGGAGGGTGGACGGCGCATGACGGAGCGCCTGCCACGCTGGACGGCAGACGACCAGAAGACCCTGATCGAATTGCGCCTGCTGATGGGGCAAGTCCTGGAAAAGCTCGACCGACTGCCGCGGGAGTTCAATGACGGGCTGAAGGCGCTGGAGGTGCGCGTGACGGCGCTAGAGGTCGCGCACCAGCGCCAGATCGGCGCGATGTGGGCCGGGCGGGTACTGCTCGTCATTGCCGGCGCCATCGCCGGCTGGCTCGGCAAGGGACAGGCGTAGTGGGCGTCCTGAAGGTTGGGCCGCACGCCCAACTCCGGTCCGATGGCGCCCGCGCCTGGTTCCGGGTTGCCAACGTGGGCAAGCAACTAGACGGCACGGACCTGCTGGCGCTGATGCACCCCGGCGCCTGGGCCGTCTACCGCGATACCCACGTGGACGCGATCAACCTGGTGACGCCCGGAGTGGACGGCGCGGCGATTGCCCGCCAGGTGCTCCACCGGCTCGGCGGCTTCCGGCGACGGAATCTCGTCGTGCAATTCATCTGCGAGCGGTACCAGAAACGGCCCGAGCTCGAGCGACTTTTCGACGTGATTGCCGCAGCCGTGCCGGTGTTCCACGCAGGCGGGGTGCAGGTCGGCGTGCCCGCCTGGTCGAGCGGCAACTACACTGAGGACGAGTGGGGCTATGCCCGTGCCCGCCGGTGGGGCGGTGCCGATGTGGTGATTGCCAACGGGTACTGGTCTCCGCAGAAGGGGCCGACCATCTGGAATGCCTGGCGCCATCGACAGTATCACGACCCGAACAGCGACCCGCCGGTGATCTACGGAGAAATCGGCGAGGACGAGGTGCGGGACGGCGACAACGGCGAGATCATCGGGAAGGCGGGCTGGAAGGCCAACGGCACGAGCCTGGAACGGTTCGTGCAGGGAATCGAGGCGTGGGATGCCGGGGTGCGCAACGACCCGGCAGTGATTGGCGGGGTGCTGTTTGGCGTGGCGCCGGATGCGGTCTGGGCAGATCGGTTCGGCGCGGACGAGGTAGCTGAGTATTTCGGTCGGCAGGGACGTACGGCGATGCCGACCGTGATGGCAACGAGCACGAAGAAGGAGAGCACCATGCCTGACCAATGGGCAGGGGTCGGTCCTGGCGTGAAGGCGAAGATGCAGACGCGCGGCGACACGCCCGCCGGGCCAGAGCGGTACATCGGGGACTGGATCAGCATCACCTTCGGGAAGAAGGCTGACGGACTGTACGTCTACAGCCGCGACCTGGGGCAAACGCTTTTCATTCCGGGTCGGTAGGGGCAGCGGCGCCACCTGCCGACGCTCCTGCTTGGGCGCCGATCGACCTGCGGGGGAAGCTGCCGACGCTGGAACGCGACCGGCCTGGTGCGTATCCGCGTCAGACCTACGGGCTGCGGCGCGCGACCGATCCGCTGGGCGCCATCGTGGGAGTGACGCTGCACTACACAGCCAGCCCGGAGGCGAGCGGGGAGCGGGCTGTACGGGCCATCGCGGCCTACCAGATCAGCGATGCAGCGATTCCACAGACCGGTACCGGTACGCCCTTCCTGGGGTTGGCCTACACGCTGGTAATCGACGGCGCGGGCGCAGTTTATCTGGCGTGGGACCTGGACCGGCGCGTCTGGCACTCGGGGGCCGTGGTCGATGGGGTGAGCCGGAACGTCACCCACGTTGGTATGGTCTATCTGGGGGACCGGGAGCCGAACGGGTTGCAGTTGTGGGGCATGGCCCGCGCGATCGACTGGCTTGAGCGCGACTTGGGGCGCCCGCTGACCATCGAGGGGCACAAGGACAGCATTCCGACGAGCTGTCCGGGCCTGGCGTGGCCGACGTGGAAGCCCGTTCTGGTGGGCCTACTACAAGACCTGGCAGAGACGTGATTCGCGTGGTGCGCCGCATCGCCCTATGGGCGCTGTGGGCACTCTTGATCGCGATCCTGACAGCGGCGGCGGTTTGTATGAACAGCCCGCAGCGGCCGCCCGAGGCGGTACCGTTCAAGTTGAGCGGCGGGCCGACGCCGGTGGCGCTGGCGGATGGCACGTGGCGAATGGCGTGGCAGATCGCGGGCACGAAATCAGCCCAGGTGTGCGTGGCGTGGCCCGAGCGGGTGCCGACGCCGAGCGGGATGGCGGGCAGCGGATAGACGCCCCGACGGGTTACAAGCAAGTCACAAACTGGGGCTTGACACGTGGCCTAGGGCCGTGTATAGTGGTATCGCGGTCGGGGGCCGTGATGGAGGAACGGAAATGCTGGTGAAAATCCCGCGGCGCATCACGCCGCAAATGCGCGAGGTCGAGGAGAGGTTCGGGAACGACCTCCCCATTGCCGACTTGATCTCCAGAACAATCCTGGAGCACGGCGAGATCAAGGCCGCGGCCGAGGCGTTGGGCATCACGCGCCAAACGCTCTACGCCTGGCTCGCGCGGCTGAACATTCGCCACGAGTTCGACACCACGGTCTAGTACCCCGTCGCACCATCGCGCGACGGGGCTTTTTGCTATCTGCGCCGGTGGAGGTAGCCATAGCGGGTGATGCCCACGCGGAACGACTGGCGCGGAGACCGGACGATCAAATGGAGGTTGCGAGATGGCCGTAAAGAGAAAGGCCGGTGCGCTGGCTGACACCAGAGCACCGGCGAACGAGCCGAATCACAAGGCCAATTCTACACGGCCGGCCTCGGCCGGTCAACTGATCTGCTTCGCGTGCCGGCTCGAGCACAGCGCGACGGGCCACAAGTTGCATCGCCCCCGGTGGGTCTGCGACGACGACGCGGCCGACCTGGTGGCGCTCAACGCGGTCCTCTTCCCCGGCATCCCGACGATCGACTTCCCCACGCCGCAGATGGTGGAGGAGGCAACGGCCGAGTTCGGGTTGGCCCCGGACCAGGTGATGCGCCGGCGGGGCGAGCGCGAGTTGTTCGAGGGGGTGACGGCGTGAGCGCCTATGAAGCCGCCGCCGAAATCCGCGACCCTCTGCTCAGGATCGAGAGGTCGCTTGCCCGCATCGCGGACGCGCTGGACGCGCTCGCCACCACGGCGCTAGACAGCGAGCGGCACCAGCGGGCGTGGCTGGCGGAAAGACACCGGCATCTTAGGGCTGCCGTTGACTTCCTGGCCGAACGCTCTCTGCGCACAGAGGAGGCGGTCGCGTCCCTCCAGGGCTTCGAGGAATCCTACGCCGATCTTCTGGCCGAGCTAAACACCGGGCCGGCCCCCCGATGACCGCCACAACGACGGATGACACCCGCAGAGCCAGCTCACTGGCCGGACAGGCCCGTGCGGCGAGGGCGCGCATCCTGGCTTCGGACAAAGCAACCCTCTCTGGGGAGAGGGAGAAGGCCCGTGCCCAGGCGAAGCAGTCACTCTTGACGATCCTAGGCAGTCTCGGTATCCACGAAGTTCACGATCACGAAATCCACGAAGTTGAACTCAACAATGGCATCATCAGCGCGCGAGTCACCATTGGTGAGGGCGCGCGCCTGACTGCTCTCGGGAATTACCCTTACCTGATCCGCAGGTGCCCGTCATGCGGCGGGGAGTCGTGGCAGAATCTCCCGCAGTATCGCGGCCCTGGTGACGGCGGTCTGGTCCTTCTTGCCAATGCGCTAGACATGCCGGCCTGGCGCTGCTATGACTGCCATATGAAGGGGGCAGCCGAGCAGAATAACTCGGCCCAGACGACCAAGGAGCGCGCGGTAGAGGCGCTGCGCGCGTGGGTGCGCGAACTCATTGCGGAGGCGCAGTCGTGACAACACAGACGGGTACGGGTGGCCCCGCGAGCGTCTCCTCACTGGCCGAGCGGATTGCGGCGGCCGAGAAGAATCTGCGCATCGCAATCGAGCAACGCGAGGTAAAGGACCAGCAGGAGCGCGAGGGGCAGGCGAGAGAGAACGCCCGCCGTCTGCCCCGCGCTCTCGGGGTGCCTGAGGCACCGGTCTTGTACGTCACCCACGGGCGCGACTCGTGCGAGGCGCACCTGACCATTGATGGGTACGAGTTCGCAGTCTCGAACGGCGGCTACGTGTGCCTGCTGCGCGCCTGCCGCGACTGCGGTGCCGCAGGCACGAAGACGCCGGTGGACCTCCACTACTGGGTCGACAACGGCGCGGACTACCAGGTGGGGTCGAATCTGCTGGCGCTCGGGAGCGTCCTTGGTGGCCTGGCACCGCAATGCGAGCTCTGCTACGCCGCGACGAGGCGCGAGCGGATCACCGGCGCCGCGCCGGTCCTCACGCCCGAGGAACGCTTAGTAGAGGCGCTGCGCGTGTGGGTGCGCGAAGTCATTGCGGAGGCACGGCCGTGACGACACAGACGGCCACGGCCCCCATCGAGGCGCCGTGGCCCTGGCGGGCTCTGCCGGAGGGGTTGGCATCGTGAGCGCCGCCCCTATGACGGACCCGATGCGCGCTGCATCTGCCCGTATCGAACGCTGCGCAGAGGCGCTAGACGTGGCTGTGGCCCGGTTCGAACGAGCGGTCACCCCGCACGAGGCCGAGCACTGGGCGCGGGAAATCCGGCAGCGCCGCGCGAATCTGCGCCACGCCCGAGCGTGGAGGGAACACATCGAGCAGGAAATGCTCCACGACACGCGGACCCCGCTCGTTGTCGCTCTCGACATCATCGAGGAGTGGTGGCTGCTCGCAATCGTGTCCGCAACCGTCTGTGTGATGGTTGTCTTCCTCTTCTGGGTATCCATGGCGATGTTCCGATGAACGGATACAGCCCGATGGCTCACCTGCTGAACCTTCCCTGCCCGGCGTGCTACCGGGGGCAGTTGGGCGTGACCGTCAATCAGAACTACGAGGGGGATCACAACGTCATAGGCGGCGAGCATCTGGTGGACTACGTTGAAATCGTGCGGCAGTCCTGCCAATGCGCGATTACCCGCAAGCAGGAGCGGGCCGTCCGCGACGTGGCCCTACGGGAGGCCGGGCGATGAATGCCGAAGGCTACGTCCCGGGGAATGCCATAGTCGCGCGCCTCCCCGACGACGAGAGGGGAATCCTAGCCGCGGAGTTCGCGTGGGAATTCGCGATCCAGCTCGCGCGACTTCGCCAGCGGCGCGGGCTGTCTCAGGCGGAACTCGCCCAACTGATGGGGGTCAGACAGGAGACCATCTCTCGGTACGAGAATCCTGAGTATGACCACCCCAACCTTCGCCCACTGCGGAAGATCGCGGAGAACCTACACGCCTACGTGGACCTCGTGATCGTGCCGCACGAGGACTTGGAAGACTATTTCACGAAGGCATACTTGCCTCTCATCGACTCGCATACGGACAAGGAGGAGACGTGAGCGATAGCACGGCACTGGCGACGCGGTCGCAGAACGGCGCCGCCGCGGAACACGACCTGACGCACGATCAGGTGGAGTTGATCCGGCGCACGATCGCCAAGGACGCGACGGCCGACGAGTTGTCGCTGTTCCTCTACCAGGCCAGGCGGACCGGGCTCGACCCGCTGGCGCGGCAGATTCACTTCGTCAAGCGCCAGGGGAAGGGAACGATTCAGACCGCGATCGACGGCTACCGCTTGATCGCTGACCGCACCCGCGCCTACGCGGGCAACGACGATGCGGTGTTCTCGGGCGTGGAGGAGGTCGGGCAGCACGCCTTCCCGGCGCAGGCCACCGTCACGGTCTGGAAGATCGTCCAGGGGGTGCGCTGCCCGTTCACCTCGACGGCCCGGTGGAGCGAGTACTGCCCCACCGCGCCCAACGACTTCATGTGGCGGAAGATGCCGCACACGATGCTTGCCAAGTGCGCAGAGGCGCAGGCGCTGCGTAAGGCGTTCCCGGCCGAACTGTCGGGCGTCTACGTGGACCAGGAGATGCACCAGGCCGGGCCGTCCAACGCGGCCGACCTGGGGCTCGAGGGTGAGGTCCTCGGCGTGCAGCCGGTACCAGACGCGCCGGTCAAGGAGTCGATGGGACCGATCTACCGCTGCGAGGACTGCACCCTCGAAATCACCGACGCGCCCGACCACACCGGGGAACTCATCCCAGCAATCCGCATCGCTTCGCGCACGTGCGCTAAGTACAAGCGCCAGCTCTGCGCCACGTGCGCGAAGAAGGCGGCAGGGGCGACGCGATGACGGCCTCGAACGGCGCCACGCCGGGGGAGTTCACGGTCAAGTGGCGGTACAGATACAGCGTGCCGCCCCAGGTCGTGTCGTCGGAGCTACTGCGGATCAACGACCGGGACGGCGGCGTGACGGCGCAGGCCGTGGTGGACGAGGCCCGGGCCGACGATTCTCCGCTGCACCCCATTTTCCCGTGGGATAACGAAGTGGCCGGGGAGGCGCACCGCGTTCATCTGGCGCGCCAGTTGATCCGCTCGGTGCGCATCGTCCGGCCCGACGGCGGAGAGGCGCCGCAGTTTGTCAACGTGCGCGTGTTGGCTGACAATGACGCGCACCAGCGGCTCTACCGGCCGCTGGTCGAGGTGCTTCGCGAGCCCGATGCGCTGGCGTCAGCCATTGCGTTTCTGACCAGCAAGGTGGCGGAGGCGCAGCGGGCGGTCGAGGAGGTCAAGCAGGCCGCGCGGGCGGTCGGAAAGGAGGATAACCCGACACTTACCCGACTGGGGGAGATGATGACCAACGCACGCGACCTGGCAACGCAACTGACGACGTAACGACGCAACGAAAGAACGGGAGGAGTATCCAAATGGCGACCGTGACACAGGCCGAGCCCACGGAGGGCGCGGCAATCAACGGGGCGGGGCCGAGAAATTTCGTGGAGCCCTTGACACCCGACCGGGTGGACATGATCCGGGCCGGCACGCGCGAGGCGCGCGAGGCCCTCAAGGAGGCCAAGAAGGCCACGCGGTCGGCCGAGGAGGCCATCGAGCGAATCGTGCAGATTACCCCGCCGAACATCGGGCGGGTGCGGTTCGAGATCAAGGGCACTGCGCCCTACGTGCAGGCCCGGTTCTCCTACAAGGCCCAAATCCTGATGGAGGAGAAGATGCAAGCCGGCTCGCAGTCCACCAAGGGCCGCAAGCGGGAGGCGCGCGACTTCGATGCCGACTACGAGGGCGCGAAGCACCTCAGCGAGGAGGGATGGGCCGGTATCCCCGCGTCGGCGTTCCGCAACGCGATGATCTCGGCTTGCCGCCTGGTCGGCTTCAAGATGACGCTCGGGAAGCTGTGCTTGTTTGTGGAGGCCGACGGCTTCGACAAGGTGGACGGCATTCCCCTAATCAAGATCAACGGGACGCCAGAGCAGAATCGGGTCCACGTGCGCAACGCCACGGGCGTGATCGACATTCGCGTGCGGCCGATGTGGCGCGACTGGTCGGCATCGTTGGTGGTGCGCTACGACCAGGACCAGTTCAGCGTGAAGGACATCACGAATCTGCTACACCGGGCTGGCGTGCAGATCGGCGTTGGTGAGGGGCGCCCCGACTCCAAGTCTTCGGCCGGGCAGGGGTGGGGCACCTTCGGCATCGGGAACGACTAGGCAAACTCGGCAGGCTGGGCCTGGCCCGGCTCGGCGTGGCCAGGCACGGCGAGGCACGGCAGGCGAGGCGTGGCACGGCCTGGCGCGGCTGGGCAGGGCTCGGCTGGGCTAGGATTGGCACGGCAGGCGTGGCACGGCCCGGATGGGCCAGGCACGGCGAGGCACGGTAAGGCCAGGCAGGCGAGGCCCGGCTCGTCTAGGCAGGGCTCGGCGCGGCAAGGCAGGCGGGGCGTGGCAGGCGTGGCTCGGCATGGCGCGGCAAGGCGAGGCAAGGCCGGGCAAGGCACGGCAGGCGTGGCTAGGCCACGCACGGCCGGGCTAGGCGTGGCAAGGCAGGCGCGGCGGGGCTCGGCCCGGCGAGGCGTGGCAGGGCAAGGCAGGCAAGGCGAGGCTAGGCGCGGTGAGGCGTGGCACGGCCGGGCACGGCAGGCGGGGCTTGGCCCGGCTCGGCGTGGCAGGGCTCGGTTAGGCTAGGCACGGCGCGGCAGGCAAGGCTGGGTTCGGCTAGGCCAGGCAAGGCGTGGCCAGGCACGGCAGGCGCGGCGAGGCAGGCTCGGCCGGGCTGGGTGAAGCCAGGCAGGGTCGGGCAAGGCAAGGCAGGCGTGGCAGGCCAGGCCAGGCAAGGCCAGGCATGGTCGGGCAAGGCAAGGCAGGCAGGCATGGCGCGGCACGGCTGGGTAAGGCTCGGCTGGGCGAGGCTCGGCACGGCAGGCACGAATCGGCAGGAGGTTTACTAGGCTGGCGGGGAAGTCGGCCACCAGCGCCACAGGCCCCGGCGGGCGCGAAAGGTTCGCCGGGGCCATCGCAACATACTATCTGGGAGTGAGGCAATGGCGGGCTGGAATCAACCGGGCTACATCGGACGGGCGGCGCGACTGGCAATGGCGCGTGATCGTGCCGGCTCGGAAGCCCCCGAGCCCATCAAGATACCCAAGCGGGTCGGGGAATGCTTCTGCGGCCAGGTGGTCGCGGAGTACGCTGACGGGCGGGTGCTCAACTGGATCACCGACGCGCTCATCGGCGGCAGGACGCCGCACTCGTGCAAGGCGCAGAAGAAGCTCACGCCCGCACCACCAGCCCCGGCACGGCCCAGGGACCCACCCATCGCACCGCCAGCCCCGCGGCCAGAATCCGCGTCGGCCACGTCGCGCGGGGTGATCGCGCTTGACGACTGAGACGGGCGAGCCTGGCGGACCAGAGGTCGCAGAAGACGACGATGACTGCTATAGTTTCCTCTGGAAAGACGCTGGCTACCGCTTCACGGTCGAGAACTTCCGCGACGGCTCCGAAGGGGTGAGCGCAGAAGTGCGGATACGGACCACGACGGCCTACCCCAATGGCCGCACCGGCCACGTCCACCTGTCCCGACTCAATCTGCTCTCCACCTCAGCCCGCGCCACGCTGGTCCGCCAGCTAGAGAAGCGCATCCCCGCGGCCGACTGGGAGGGGATGGTCGAGTACGCCGCCACAGCGGCCGTGCTGCGCCATCGCCGCGGCGAGCCCGCCGTTGACCTGGCGGACGTTGACGCCACCGACACGGTGCCGTTCCTGCTGCGCGACCTGGTGCCCGAGGGGGAAACCTCGGTCCTGTTCGCAGCGGGCGGCTCGGCCAAATCCTACCTGGCGCTGGCGATGTGCGTCGCCGTGGCGACGGGCGAGCCGGTGGGGAATCTGTTCCTGCCCAACTACCAATGCAACGCACTCTACCTGGACTACGAGACGCGCCGGGAGACGCACGCGCGCCGCCTGGCGTTATTCTGTCGTGGTGCCGGGCTACCCGGCAAGATACGGGGAATCTACTACCGCCGGCTCTATCGGCCGGTGGCGGAGGAGGTGCGCCAGGTTCGCGCGCTGGTGCGCGAGAAGAACATCGGGCTTGTAATCGTTGACAGCCTAGGCCCCGCGTCGGGCGGCGAGCAAGAGAAGGCCGATGCAACTATCCGGGCTTTGAATGCTCTACGCGCGCTGGGGGCCGTGACGGTCGTCGTTATCTCGCACGTGACTCGACAAGTCGCCGACCAGGAAAGGGGCCACGGCAAGCCTTTCGGGTCGGTGTTTGTGGAGAATCTGGCGCGGCAATGTTGGGAGGTCCGCAAGGCCGCGTCACGGACGGGGGCGACACTTGACCTCGGGCTGTTCTGCACGAAAGTGAACGAGGGGCAACCTCCGGGTCCTTTCGGCTGCCGACTGACCTGGGACACAGAGGCACGGTGGGTGCGTCTGGGGCGCACCGACATTCACGATGATCCTGAGCTCATCGCGCACGGCTCGGCGGTCGACCGCATCCTCGCGCTGTTGCGGGAGGGCGCGCGCCCCACGAATGAAATCGCGGAGGCGCTGGTCATCCCGGTGGGAACCGTTCGTGGGACCCTCAAGCGGCTGAAGGATGCGGGGCAGGTCGAGGTGCTGAGCTCGGGGTTCGGCCGGGGCGCGAACGTCAGCTGGGCGCTGGTGTCGAAGGTGCCCAGGTGAAAGCGTTACAAAAAGCGTTACATCGCCAGGAAAGCGTTACACGGCCTCGCCGGGCGCCTCCGCGATGTAACGCTTTCTCCCGAAAATGTAACGCCGTAGCTTTGGAAAAGCGTTACAAAAAGCGTTACAAAGCGTTACAACCTTTCCGTTACATTTTTCCCCCTAAAGGGGGAAAAATGTAACGGAAAGGGAAGGAAGAATAAAAAGGTCGAGATGTAACGCTTTTCGGGCTGCCCGGAAAAAGTGACGGCACCCGGGCCGTGGTCTCGGCGTGGAGGACGAGGGATGGAGAGCGGCGAACCTGGCGATGGGGGACTCGTGTACGACCGTGAGGGCATCGTGGTCTATCACGGAAGATGTGAAGACGTGCTGCCGAACATCGACGCTGCTGACGTGGCGCTGGTGCTCACCGACCCTCCGTACGGCATTCGGTACTCGCCCGCCCCCGGTGGGCGAGGATGGGCTGATAAGACGTTCGTTGGTGATGACCTCGTGCTGGGCGATGATCGGGACTTCGACCCCGCGCACCTGCTGCGGTTCAAGCGGTTGGTCCTCTTCGGTGGCAATCATTATGCGCATCGCCTGCCGCCGAGTCCGACATGGATTGTCTGGGATAAGCGCGACGGGATGCCGAGCAATGACTTCGCAGATTGCGAGTTGCTCTGGACGAATCTCGGCGGCCCGGCTCGTCTGTATCGGCACCTTTGGAACGGTGCCTTCCGCGCCAGTGAGCGCGACCAGCGCCGCCAGCACCCAACGCAAAAGCCGGTCGCCCTGATGCGGTGGCTCGTCGCGCAGTACACCCAGCCCGGTGATTTGATCCTTGACCCCTACATGGGGTCAGGCACCACCCTGGTTGCTGCCAAACATCTCGGCCGGCGCTGTATCGGCATCGAGATTGAGCAGCTGTACGTTGACGTGGCGATAGAGCGACTGTTCCAGGGCGTACTGCCGTTGGATGGTCTCGCTAAATGACCGCCACCACCACCCACGACAAGGAGCCGGCTCGAGCGGCGGACGTACTTGCCGGGCAAGCGTCTTGGGCGGTCGAGTGCGCCGATGCCTTGGTCGGCTCGCGTGCCCTACCCGACGATTCGGTGCAATGCGTCGTGACCAGCCCGCCCTATTGGGGACTGCGCGATTACGGCGTGGCCGGACAGATCGGACTGGAAGGGTCGATGTGGGACTACATCGAGAAGTTGGCCATGGTGTTCCGGGAGGTCCATCGTGTTTTGCACCCGACTGGGACCGCCTGGCTCGTGCTTGGAGACAGCTATGCCGGTTCCTGGGGTGCGCAGAGTCGGGCCAACGGAACGGACAACACCTCGACGCTCGAGGGCGGCTCTGTCCTGCACGCTCGACAGATCAAGGCGCACCCTAGGACAACCCTGACTGGCAGCACCAAGCGGACGCCGGGGCTGAAGCCGAAGGACTTGATCGGGGTGCCCTGGCGGGTTGCCTTTGCCTTGCAAGAGGAGGGCTGGTGGCCGAGAACCTCGCCCTCGGCCTGAAGGAGTCCTGACCATGGCCTGGACCGCACCGAGGACGTGGACGACGGGCGAGCTCGTGACGGCCGCCATCATGAACACCCACGTCCGAGACAACCTACTAGAGACAGCTTCGGCGAAGGTTACAACAGCCGGTGACATCGTCTATGCGACTGCCGCTAACGCTCTCGCTCGTCTTGGGATCGGCGCAGCCGGTCAACTTCCATTCGTCAATAGCGGCGCGACAGCGCTGGCTTACAACTCTTTCGAGTCCTGCGGCGCGAATAACCTCACCGGCGGGCAGGTCATCCCGGACTCAACCGTAACGGCGATCACGTTCGATAGTGAGGACTGGGACAATGCCTCAATGCACGATAACGTCACGAACAAGTCGCGGATCACGGCGCCGGTCGCAGGGATCTACATTGGAGCCTTCTACGTAACCTTCGATCCTAACTCGACCGGCGATCGACGTGCCATGTTGCGCGTCAATAACGATGCCATTTGGCTGAGTCAGCTCGAGAACAGCCCTAGTGGATCGGAGGTCACAGTTCTGGCCGCGTGTGGACTCGTGAAACTCGCGGCGAACGACTACGTCGAGTTACAAGTAGCTCAGACCTCCGGTGGGAACCTCAATACACAGCCTATCGGGTACGGGCTAGGAAGCCCGCGCCTCTCCTTGACCCGGATCAGTCAGGCGTAGTGCGATGGTCGGCCTACACCTGCCCAACGACGCGCTGCGCCCCGGCGAACTCGAGCGGATCAAGGCGACCGGCGCGCGCGACCTGGTCGATCTGCATCCATTCCGACACCGCTGGTCCGCGCTGCTGGCCGCGATCCCCGGCGCGCGGTTGCACGCCCGCATCGAAGCGCGGGGTGACCTCGGTGACCCGATCCGCGAGGCGGCCGAGGACGCGGCGCTCGTCGACGCGCACCCCGGCATGTGGAGCTGGCGTCGGCGGAACGAGCCCGAGATCGAGACGCCGGGACTCTCCCCCGCCGCCTGGGAGGCGTGGCTGACGAGCTGGGGGCGCGAGCTGAAGCGGCTCCGGCCGCGCGCACGTGTCTACGCCCCCGCGATGTCACAGGGGATGCCACGATTCCGCGAGTTCCTCGAGGCGACGGTCCGCGCCGCCCTCGCCGCCGACCTTGACGGGATCGACGCCCACGCCTACGGGTCACCGGCGCAGATCGCGGGGACGATCGGGGAGCACCGGCGCCGCTGGATGGGCGCTATCCTCGTCTCGGAGACAAACCCGGGCGCCGGGAACGCCTTCGACCCCGCGCAGTGGGCGCGCGACCTCCCGGCGATTGTCATGGCGGCGAGCGGCCACAACGTCGAGGCGATCTGCCTGTTCATCTGGCGCTGGGCGACGCCGGATATGTATCTGCCGACCCCGGTCGACGTCGCGGGCTCGCCCGTCGAGGCGGCGCTCGCCAGCGCGGGCTCGCCCGTCGAGGCGGCGCTCGCCAGCGCGGGCTCGCCCGTCGAGGCGGCGCTCGCCAGCGCGAACACCGCGCGGCCCCTCACCAGTATCCAGGAGGCACCCGCGATGAAGATCGCAAGCATCGGCGGCACCCAGGTCTATGACGTGCGCGACCGATTCCCCTACTTCGGCGACCGCTCCTACGACGAGCGCCCCCTGTCCGCGATCACGATGTTCGTGCAGCACCACCTCGGCGCGCCAAAGCTCGCAATCGCGCGCACCGTCGACGAGGCGCTTTCGCAACTGGACATCACTCACCGCTGGCACACCGGCCAGATCGAGGGCGGCCACAACTGGCCCGCCATCGGCTACCACTTTGCGATCGACGGGAAGGGCCGGATCTACTGGCTGCATGGTATCCAGCTGATGAGCTACCACGCCCGGGCGGCGAATGCCTTCGGGGTGGGCGTGGTCTGGCTGGGGACGTTCGACGCGGGCGCTCCCCCGGTGGAGATGGTGGAGGCATCGCGCGATCTCAAGCAGGGACTGGAACGTGAGCTCGGGCGGGCGATCGGGCTGGCGGCGCACTACGAGCTGCCGACCAACGCCACCACCTGCTGCGGGATCGGCC
>Ga0194131_10007824_pt1 | contig 14213 bp, 10 predicted proteins | sample TA2KigO120mmetaG_FD_148631 | JGI IMG/M metagenome (GOLD analysis project Ga0194131, IMG submission 148631) | Freshwater microbial communities from Lake Tanganyika, Tanzania - TA2015053 Kigoma Offshore 120m | ecosystem: Environmental > Aquatic > Freshwater > Lake | place: Tanzania: Lake... | reverse complement strand
ACTTGAGACCGTTTCGTATCCATCAGTCATCACGATTTCATAGTCGGGCATTGGATCGAAGTCGATTCGGAAATCTGGTTCGGGCGATTCGGGGCCCGACTTGGTCGGTGGACGGGCCGGGGCGAAGGCAGCCGGGTCGCACAGGGAAGAAGTTAGAAGTTTGAAGGAAGAATGAGGAACGAAGAGGGCGTCCGGCACAACTCCCTGCTGGTGAGAGGCGGGGCATTGCCATGGGTCGACGTGCCACACTTCCCGGATGAGATCCCGCTACTTTCGCGACGGGAGTTTGCGAGGCGGCAGCGGCGAGCCCGGGGACAAGGATTTGAGATCGGAAAGGTGAGCTTTCAGATGCCCTCCGGAACGGGAGTGACCGGTGCCGTTGCGGGTGCAACCGCGCATCCTATTCGAGTACAATCCATAGTAGCAGATCATTGGCAATCAAGGGAGCAGCAGCGTGGGCCGCGCTCAGCGTTGCGGCTAGGTCTGCCCATATCCCTGTGCGGCCTCGCTGAGGCCGGTCGCTGATGTTTCTGGATCCAACTCCAGTCGATTGCACCTTGATCAACCCCGTCCGTTCGGCCATGCTCTCACCATGCGAAAAAGGAAATTCCTATGAGTAGGATCGCACCTAATTTTCTGACGCGCTCTCCAGTTGTCCGTCCGCCCCGACGCGGATTCACCTTGATCGAACTGCTGGTGGTGATCGCCATCATCGCCATCCTCGCGTCGCTCCTCCTCCCGGCGCTCTCGAAAGCCAAGGCCAAGTCCCAAGCCACCGTCTGCGCCTCCAACATGAAGCAGTGGGCTCTCGCGCAGGTCATGTACCTGGGGGACAACCACGACACCATCCCCTACTTCGCCGACGATTTTGCGGCCTACGACAAGCCGTATCTCTTCGACAGCCTGGCTCCCTACGTCGCGAAGAACACGTCGCGCGGCTATGTCCAATCCACCGTCTACAAATGGGAACTGCGGAAGTGTCCCGGGGGAAGCTTAGGTCGCGACCCGTTCAACACCGCCCCCGCAGCCCAGATCTCAACCACGAATTGGAACTGCTGGATCGGGTTGAATTTCGGCGCCTACGGCAAGCCCCTGAGCGGCCCCTACTACTATCGGAAGGGCCCGAACGGCATCACACCGCCTTTGAAAGCCGCGCGCATCGCCCGGCCCGACGACGCCCTGATGCTGATGGACACGCTGGACTATTACGTCTATTCGCCGGTCGATACCGCCTACCGGTTCACGGTCGACATGACGGGTGACGAAATGAAGGACAGTTTCGGCGCCTATCCGGGCTGGCCATTCAACCATGGAAGACCCACGGTCCACAACAACGGCGCCAACGTGGCCCTCCTCGACGGTCATGTCGAGCGGGTGCCATTCAAGAAGCTCTGGGACTTCTCGAACAACCGGATGACTCACTCCTTTTGGCACATGGAGGATTGAGCCCGCGCCGGCTTCTCCCTCCCCTTGCGTCGCGAGAGTGAAACCGTCGTCGTTACCCTGCCCAGCCTCGTGGCGGCAGACGTGGTGGTCATCGTAGTGATGCGCGCGCCCACTCGCGGGCCGACGATTTGCAGTCCCCGGGTTGCGCAATGACGCCACCGGGGTTAATTTGGGGAGTTGTCCGGAGGATACGTCCCAAGCCGAAAGAAGGCAATAGGGTCGAAGAAGGCAATAGGGTCGCATCTTAATAGTTGACAAATGATCGACAGCCGATGAGAGATGGACCATGCCGAGACCGTTGCGAATGGAGCTGGCGTGGAGGTGGTAGCACGCGATGAACCGGGGGCTCCGGGGAGGGACACCGATCGACGAAGATTCCTTGAATGGGTGGGCGAATGGCCGGAACGGTTCAGTTTGGAGATTCATGCCTTGGTCCTGATGGACAATTACGACCATCTGGTCGTCCGAACGCAGGAGCCCAGAGTGAAGGGAACGACGCGGGGATTGGAGCCGGGACGCAGCGATGGATGGGGCGGTCCGGCACGGGGGCATGCGGCTGACTGAGGTTGTGGTGGCGGTGACAGGAATACGGTATCAGGCAGCGGCCCGGCGGGTGAAGAACGTGACCCTTCCATGCTCTCCACGCGCCTGGTTCCCTTGGTCGCTCCGCAGGCTGGGCAGCCTGCGATACAGCAGACAGGGCTGTCTGCGTTACCACGACAACCCGGTCATCGGCAACTTCGGGATGCACCGATTGTCCTCCGTCTCCATTGTCTTTCTACCAGAGGGATCGGTTATCACGTCGCCGCGGCAGTTGCCTTGGCAGTCAAGGATCCCTACGGCTTGGGATTTCGGCGGGACAAGGTCTTGGGGACGTAGCCGACGGTGGTCTGAATGGCGTGGGTGCAGGAGCAGCCGGCGCTGCTTTCTGGCGCGAGCAGCATGCCGCCCGCCGGGATCAATCCCAGCCAGCATCCACCCCGGATGCCCTCAAACTGGATCCGCTTGTCGCTCGCCAGGTCCCACATTCCATGGAAGTAATGCCGGAAAAACAACGCGTTCTTGCTCGCCGACATGGTGCCGCAACCCCTTCGCTCCGGCAGATCCGTGCGCAAGGTCTTCCCGGTCTTTAGATCGAAGGATCGCTGATCCGAATAGTACACCCCGTCCACAATCACCGGGTGTTGGAGATGTCCACTATGGTGTCCCTTGTCTTCCTTGTGGGATTCGGACCAGATCATTTCGCCGCCGAGCACGATGGGACTGCCGTCCGCCGTTCCTTGCACTGGAGCGGTGAAAGCGTAGGTGTGAAAGTGCTTCTCGGAATCCGTGCCCGTCGCGACCAGCGTGTTCGCACTGTAGCTAAGATAGGTCATGAACTGAAGCTTGGAAAAATCATGTGGCTTCTCCCAAAGCGGCTTGCCGGTCTTGAGGTCCAAAGCCACGAGGCGCAGATCCGTCAATAAGCCGGGAGCGATCCGGCCCGTGGCTGCTTGCAGAGCGGCGGGGTTGCGGCTCTCGATGAAGAAGATCATGCCGTCACCGATCGTGAGGGTCGAATTCAGAATGGCTCCATTCTGATACCGCCACCGCGTGTCACCCGTGCCTGGATCAAGCGCGAACAACATGTTGCTGACCACCCGGCTGATTTGATCCGGTTGATAGTCCTCATACCATTCACCGTCGTCTCCCTGATAACGCGATTCCTTCTTGATCCGGCTCCCCAGGAGCAGTCCGTCGGAGACAGCGAGATAGCCCCATTCGGAGTTGGCGTTCAACTCGGTTTCCGGAACCTCGAAGCGCGTCCTTCGAACACCGGTTTGTCCATCGATGGCAATGCAATAGCGCTGGTGGGCGAGATAGAGCGTCTGATCATCCGCCGCGCTGTTGCTGCAATCGCGAGGCATGTTGGTGCGGCGGACCTCGGGAGCGATCGTGGTCCATAGAATCGATCCATTGTAGGCATCCAATCCGAACAAAATGCGGTCGCCTTGGATGTAGAGCCGCCCATTGACGCTCAAGGGCGCGGGGTTGCGCGGGCCGCGATCCGGCATGGGCCGGGGTCCGGGATCGCCCCACCAGGCGACTTCGAGTTCGCCTTGCACGTGTTCGTCGAGACTCGCGGAGGCGTTGTTGGGCGCTCCGTATTGGTGGCTCCAATCACCGGCGCCGGTGAGACGGGGTTTCCGATAGTGAAGCCGGATTCCCCCAGCGTCTTCCTTCAGGCTGGAGGCGAAGGCAGTGCCTTGCGCCCATTGTTTCCAAGCCGCCGGGTCCGGGCGGCGATGGGCCGTGGAACTTGCGGAGGAACTCTGCAGCCAGACTGCTCCGCCGGAGGGCCGCAACAGGCGGTCCACTTCCGCCGCGCTCCAGGCTGGAGGCAGGCCGGTTTCGCGGGAATGTTCCGACACGATCAAGTTGGCCAGGAACGTGCCATGGGGAAGGCTTTTGGCATCGCTGCGGTGCACGCTGGCGCGAACCCCGTAGAGGCCTGCCTCATCGAGCCGCTGGCGGACCTGATGCGCCACGGATTCATTGGATTCCACGACGAGCAGCTTGAGGCTGCTTTGTCGGGCCAACTCGATTGCCAGACTGCCGTCCACCGCTCCGAGCACCACACACCATCCTTCGCGGATTCCGGTTCGGTCGAGGATTTCGCGAGCGTGGGCACGGGCTGGATCGAGAGGCGTTGGTCCGGGCGGGGCCGGTTCGACTTCATAATAGAACGAAGTGTCGAGGAGATAACGTTTGCTGAAGTGCGGTTGCTCCCCTGCAAGAGGAGCATGGAGGCGGAAGCGGTACTCCGTGTCGCGGCGCAGTCCCGTGAGCTCGACCTGGTGTTGGCGCGTGAATTCGGGCGTCGTGAAAGTCCGGGTTTGGCGAACCGGGTCGGCGAGCTCCAGCCGCGTGGGCATGGGCGAGGCGGTTTCCCACGAGACGCGAGCGGTGGCGCGGTCCACCCAATCGACGAACGGACCGAACGAAGGTTCCAACCGGATCGGTTCCGGCGCGGGCGCGGGGAACTCGGCCCGGCGCGAAGCGTAACGTTCCGCGATTTCTTTCGCATCCAAGGCGCGTTGCCAGAGACGGATTTCCTGAATCGCGCCCTGGGTGGGATAGTTTTCGTCCTGGTCCTGATAGGCTCCGATCACCACAGGACCGGAGGTGGCGTACCAGACGGGTCCGCTTTGCTCATTGGTGGCGGCGGCGAGTCTTCCGTTGACGTAGAGCCGCTGCCAGGTGCCGTCGTAAGTGCCGACGACGTGATGCCAGCGGCCCTTTTCGAATGGTTGGTCTGCCGAAAGATACGTGAGGCGTCCGGCTTTCTCGGTGGCGACGCCCAAGGCGAAGCGATCGGTGCGGAAGCCGAGCAGCAGGCCGCGCTCGAACTCGCCGTTATCCTGGATCGCGCTGAAGATTCCGCCCCATTCCTGAGTGCGATCGACACGCACCCACGATTCCAGGGTGAGGGAAGTTTTGGGAAGCAGCGCTTTCGTGACGGACTCGGCGACGAGAAGTCGTTCTCCCCGAGCCGGGAGTTCGATTCGGCCCGGTGGCGGGTCGGCAATGAACTGGACTGGGCCGGAGGGTGTGATGTCCGGGCCGCCGCGCCACGCTTTGATGACGCTGCCCTGCCGACGGTCGGGACCGAACGACCACCAGCAGAGCAAGCCGGGTTCAGTGGCGGCAAGCAGCGGAGCGCATTGTAAAGCCAACCCTAGCGCCAGGATGCATAGCCGGGCGATGGCCGGTGCATCCGCAGGCGGTTGGTGATGCGCGCTGGAGCGCCGGGGCGCGGCGTTTACGCCGCTTCGCTGATGCGTCGCCCCATCTCGAATCATTGCCAGCGGGTGCGAGGACATTGAAGCAGCGTGAACGCCGCGCCCCGGCCAATGCCTTGCGGACGCATCAGGAATGGCGGAAGCGCGCGTTGTGGATCGGATTTTCATGAGGTCAAAGGGGGGTAGCGAAAGGAATTGCGTGCTTAACGGAACTGAAGTGGACGCCCGGTCGAGTTGATCCAAAACGGCCAGCTTGGCGGGCCTGGCTTCCAACAAAGGACTGGCCCAGGCCTCAAACTCAATGCTTCGTTGGTAGGCGATAAGCTTCTCATGGTCGAAATGGATCTTGGAGTGGCTTATGGCTTTCTGAGTAAGAGCTAGAGCAGGATCGAGAATAAGAAAGTGGCGTCGGCTTCATCCTAAGAGCCTGTTTGGAAATTGGGCGGGGTCCTGCGGCGAGAGATTTTGGCGGCGGCCAAGGCGGCGAGGCCGGAGCCTCCCCAAAGCGGGCTGTAACGGCCGAGCCAACGCAGGCCGCCGGCAAAAGATCCGCCGCCCGAAGGGTTTTCGCGGAAAAGGCCCGCTGGCTTTGTTGCTCGTCGGTCACAGGGCGCTGGCGGCCATGCTCCCTCCTCGCGCCTCGCCATCGGGCCTTTTCCGCGAAAACAAAACCCCGCCGAATTCCCAAACACGCTCTAAGGCGCATGCACATCGCTCCCATCATTGCGGGCATAACGCGGAGAGTTCTCAGCGGTCGCTGCGGGGACAGTGGACGCCCGGGCGGTGGGTCTGCCGAAGCTGTGGATCACACCCTCGTCCGTGGTGGCGATCAAGAGTCCGGAGGAAGCGGCCAACCCGTAGGCCTTGCCTTGGACGGGAAGGGTCCAGAGTGGTTCTCCGGTTTCGGCCGTGAACCCGGCGATTTCGTGCTCTCCGCCGGCGATGAGGGTTTCGCCTGCCAGGATGAGGTGGTACGGCCAGGTGGATGGGCGCTTCCACAGAATGCAGTTTTGCATGGCCTCGGTCATTTCATCGATTCGAGTGCCAATCCGCGTCAGATCGTCCTTGAGCTTTTGCATCGACGATTCTTCATTGGGTTTCTTGGCGAGCTCCTTCAGCCGCTTGCCGACGCGGCTTTGCTCGAGAGTCAAGTTCTTGCGCTGTCGGGCCAGGTCGAGGTAGCGCGCGCGGTCCAGTGCGGAGAGCTCGGTATCGGAGTGAAGAAACGATCGAGTGGGCGTGACGATCATGTGGTTCCCCTCGAAGGAAGCGAGTTGATCCTGGCGTCCATCCTCCACTGCTCCGAGCTGTCCCGTTTTGCCGGGGCCGAAGATGAGCATATCCCCGCTGAGCAAGGCATAAGTGCCGCCGGCGCCCTCCACCACTTGCAGACGCTTGCCGCCGGCGAGATCGCAAACCACGGGATTGTTGCGTCCGGCCGGATAATAAAGCCGCGAGCGCGATGCGAGCAGATAGCCCTGCGCGGGCAGATCCGTTTGAATTTGGCGCCACTGAACTTCACCGGTGGCGGCGTTCAACGCCAGCAGATGCACGCCTTCGGACGGGAACATGCCGGCCGCGGCATAGGCCACCCCGTCCTGCACCACCACTGAAGTGCGCACCGGCCACACGGAGATGACGCGGCCATTACCCGGAATGCGGCGGTCTTCGGGTCCGCCGCGTTGTTTCCAGATCAAGGTGCCGGACTGGGCGTCCAGGCAGTAAATGTTTCCATCATCGGATCCCGCGTAGATCTTCCCCTGATGCCAGGTCGGCGCGAGCCGGACAGGTCCTTCGGTGAAATAGGCCCATTCCAAGCGGCCATTGGACGCGTTGAGGCAATAGATTTTGTCGTCGGCGGAGGATCCGAAATACAGGCGGCCGTCAGCGAGAATGGGATGAAATGTGCGGTCAAAGATTTGCCGCGCTTTCATATCATAGACTTTGTTGTAGCCATCCCACTTGGCTTCGCCTTGCCAGGCTGGTTGAGGGCGGTGGCGGGAAGTCCATTTCCAAAGTTCCGCCGGACGGACGGGCAGAGTGTCCGTCGATATTCCTGACCGGGCGTAATCGCTGCGATAGGTCGGCCAATCCGCGGCGAGCAGCGACAGCGACAGCAGGAGCGGAGCGATCAGGAGGAACGTCCGCGGATTCCGCCCGTGCGCGAATGTGAAGAGAGAGCGTGAATTCATGGCGGTACCTCTCGAAGTGGGTGGCAGAGTAGCGCAGGCTGCGGAGCCTGCTGTTTCGCCGACTGCCTGTCGGCGATGGGAGCGAGAATCGAAGACGCTTTTTTCTCCCAAAGCGCCTCGTTCCCATGACCGCCTCGCAGGTTGGGCAACCTGCGATACAGCAGATAGGGCTGTCTGCGTTACGACGACGACTCGGTCACCGCCGACTTCGGGAAGCACGGAATTCATGGCGCGGATTTCGCTACAGGATTGGATCAGCGGGTGGACTGCCGGACGATGCGGCCTTGTTCCATTTCGAGCGTGCGGCTGGCGTGTGGTGTTGTGTCGTGGCCATGAGTGACCACGACGACGGTGCCGCCCGTTTCGCGGAACGCGGAGAGTTTTTCGAACACGATGGCCGCATTGGTGGGATCGAGATTTCCGGTGGGTTCATCGGCGAGGATCAGCGAAGGATTCTTCACCAGGGCTCGAGCCAGGGCGGCCCGCTGCCGCTCCCCGGCGCTGAGCATGTTCGGCAAGCTCCGTGCTCGGTCGGACAGTTTCAGTGAATCGAGCAGATCGTCTATTGAACGCGGGGTTTTCGATGGCGACTCCGCCAGGCCCGCGGCGACGTTGTCGCGCACTGAAAGATAGGGGATGAGATGGAAGAGCTGAAACACGAATCCGACTTCCCGTGCGCGCCATCGATTTCGCTCGGTGGCGGGCAGCCCATAAAGTTCCGCGTCGCCGAACACCACGGAACCGCGCGTCGGACGTTGCATGCCGCCCAGCGTGAGGAGGAGGGTTGATTTGCCGCAGCCCGACGGACCCTTGATCACCACGAATTCTCCACGCTCGACGCGCAGGGAGACTTCGTCCAGCGCTTGGATGCTGCCGCCGGGCGCGGGGAAAGCCCGTGACAGACCGGTGCAAGACATCAGGGATTGAGCCATGAGGGTTCAGTCTGCGCGCAAGCTGAGCGCGGGGTCGTCGGCCAGAGCTTTCAGGGCGGGCGGGAGCGAGGCAATCGCCGCAAAAAGGGGGGTCCACGCGAGCGCTTTCCACAGGAGTTGAGGATCCGCCTGCAAGCTCTTGGCGGTGACTTGAAACAGAGAGGGACCGGCGGCAAGGGCAAGGCCTGTTCCGAGCGCGAAGCCGGCGGCGGCGCCGAGCAGTCCCAACAGGACTGCTTTGCCCAAGAGCAGTCCGGCGAGGCGTCCGGAGCCGTGCCCCAAGGCTCGCCACAATCCGATTTCCGCCCGGCGTTCGCGCACATTGAGCCAGGCGAGGAGGCCCACCCAGGTTCCGCCGAAGCTCAAGGCGAGAGGCGTGGCGTAGGCCGCCATTTTCTCGGCCATTTGCCTCTGTCGCGCCCGCGCGTCGGCCAGCGTTCGAAGTTGGAGCACCTTGGCCTCCGGCAGCGCGGTCTCGATGACTTGGCGCAGTTTGGAAAGAGGATCTTGATCCGCGGTCAGGCACAAGCAATCGATGGCCTTGATCTCGTTGATGCGATGGGGAGATTGAAGCACGGCCTGGGCGTCGCGGAGCGAGGTGAAGATCCTCAAATCCTCATCCGTGCCGCTTTCAGACAGGGCTTTCTCCACCCGGAGTTTTTTCCCTGCCAGCTCGAACGTGTCTCCTTTCTTGACCTGCAAACGTTGCGCTACGCTGTGGCCGAGGAAAGCCTCGCCCGGTTTGATGCGAAAACCCATGGGCTGCCTGCCCTCATGGGGGCTGACGATGGTTTCGCCCAAGCCGGTCAGGATGGCGGAGGCTCCGGCCAGCGCGACGCGTCCTTCCAGCGCCGGGGTGAGATGGTTGAAGGTGACAAAAATGCCACTCTGGTCAGCCAATGTCCGGACGGTGCTTTCCGGCATGGTTTGATCGGAGAAGCCATGGGTCCAAAAATAATCCATGTCCGTGGTCTTTGGGATGATGCGGAGATTGAAGCCCAGGTCACGCATGACACGCCGCGTTTCTCGCTCGGCCGCGCCGGTGGTCATGCGCAACGCGACGAGCAAGGCAACGGCAATGGTGAGTCCGACCGTGCTCAACAAGGCGTTGATCCAATGATGCCGCCATTCGCGGAGAATGAGAGACAGCAAGGTCATCCGCGATCCTTTCCAACCTTGACCCACCACCATCCGATGGTTCCCACGCCCAACAGGGTTGCCAAGGCGATGAGGCTCAAGGGAAGAGGTCGCGGGTTTTCCGCGGCGGTCGCGAGCGAGTTTGGTCCCGTGACTGGCGCAGGGCTCCCCGGGATCGCTTTCGCGTGTGTGTCTCCGGTCGGTTTCTCTTCCAGCGGGATGCTTCCGAGGTTCCCGCTCGGATCAGGTGTCTCCTCTCGATCGACGTCCGCGGCGGGCAATTCATCCAGGGCGTTTTCCGAGTAGCGCAAGGCCTGGGTCTGAGCCGGCAACTTCCGGCGAGGACCGGCGCCGGGACCGCGATGCACGATGCGGCTGATTTCCGTTCTGACCATGGGGTTTTCAGGATCGAATCCCAGGGCCCGGGCTGTTTCTTTCTGGCGGTCTTGATCCCAACGTCCGGGGAGAACCGGGCCTTTCATCCAGGAGCGGTCCAATTCGCATTCGCAGTCCTGGCCGAGGATGGCGAGGTGTTCTTGGAGGGCGGTGCGAGTGATGAGGGCGCCTTCGAGAATGCCGCCCAGGCGGCGGGCGCGTCCGAAAACCACGGCCACACGAGGATCATCGGATCGAGCCGAGTCGAGTCCCAGACCCCAGAGAGCGATGGATTCGCCGCTCTGCTGGTTTTGAGAGACGCGTCGCAGGACCGGGGGTGACTTCACGGGTTTGGGCATCGACGGCATTTGGGTCGCGATGTGGCGGATGGCTTGTTCCGCCATGGAAACGACGCGGACATTTTTGGCTTCGCGTTCGCCATCGAGCAGCAGAACCACGGCAAAATGGCGCAGAGAAGCCTCCTGCAGATCTCGTCGCAAGGGAGATTCCGCCACCGACTCCAAGAGAGCGGTGATGGCCTTCGGTTCAAGCGGCAAAGCGGTTCCGCGCGCCAATTCGAGACGGCGCCCATTGCGGTCGCGCAAAGACGCGGCGGGCACTTCATCGAGTCTCGGTTCAACGGATGTGAATTGAATGTTCGCTTCGGAAAACACGGTGACTGCCGTTCGCCGATAATGTTGGATGACGGAGGCATCCCGCACCCCTTGCAGTTCGAACGAGTACGACTCCTCGCCGAGGTCTACAAACCCGGTGTCTCTCACCGAATAGCGGCAAGCGAGCGCGTGACTTGCCAGCGCCAGCCACGAAAGCAGGGCGAGGCAGGGAAGTGAATGATGGACCCGCGGTTTCATGCTCCCCCTAACTTACCCAGATTTCCGCAATCCGCACAACCCGCTACCCTGTGAATTCGCAGTGACTTCCAGGACATGCCGCGCAGGTCGCCGACGAGGAGCTTTCCGGCCAAAGGGCGGCCCAAGCCGGTCAGGACTTTGATCGCTTCCATGGCGGCGAGTGAACCCGCCGTGGCGCTGACCGCGCCGAGCACCGGAAAGCGCCGGGTCCAGTGCGGGTTCGGCTGAGGATAGAGGCAGCGCAAACACGGGGTCCGGCCGGGAATAATTGTGGTGAGGTGCAGTTCCAGTTCATGCACCGCGCATTCGATCATGGGTTTTCCCAGGTGAACACAAGCCTTGTTGAGTGCGTATCGTTCAGAAAAGAGAGGGGCCGCGTCGATGATCACGTCCGCTCGCTGTGCCAGCGATTCCACATTGTCCGGCGAGATGTTTTCCGGGATCGCCTCGATGTCGAGGCGTGGATTGAACGCGCGCAAACGTTCGGCGGCGGATTCGACCCTGCTTCGTCCCAATCCGGCCTGGGTCATGAGCGTTTGGCGGTTGAGATCGCTGGGTTTGATGCTGCCCGCGTGGGCCAGAATCAGCTTTCCCACCCCTGCTGCTGCCAGCGACCACGCCGCGGCGCCACCGAGTCCGCCGACGCGTGAAACGAGAACCGTGGCGGATTTCAGGCGACTTTGCCCTTCCTCCCCCAGACCTGGCACGTCCAATTGCCAGGCATAAATGGATTCTTCTTCGGGCGTGAGGGAAGAAGAGGGGAGATGGGGGGCCGGGTCCATTTCAGGATTCGATGCGGCCGTCGCGGAGGAAGAAGTTTCGATCGGCGAGGCGCCCGGCTTCGGTCGCGTTGTGGGTGATGTGCAGCACGGTGACCCCCGCGCGTTTCTGGATAGATCCCAAGAGCTCGCACATGGCATCTCGCGTTTCCTGGTCCAGGGCGCTGAGGGGTTCATCCAGGCAAAGCACCCGCGGTTGAAATGCGAGCGCCCGGCCCAGGGCGATTCTCTGGCACTCCCCTCCGCTCAGTCCATGAATGGGACGTTCCAACAACGGGCGCAGTCCGAGCCAATCCGCGATTTCATCGACGCGCCGGGCCTGTTCGGACGTGCTCCAGTTTCGGACGGAGAGGGCGAAGCCGAGTTGCTCCCGCACCCGCAAGTGGGGAAAGAGCGAGGGTTCTTGGGGAACAAACCCAATCCCCCGGCGGGCTGGCGGCCAATCTGTCACGTCTTCTTCTCCCAGCCAAACACGACCCGACTTGATCCAACGAAGTCCGCAGATCGCTTCCAACAAGGTGGTTTTTCCCGAACCGGTTTTGCCCATGAGGACGCCGTAGAGGCCGGACGGCAATTCGAACGACACGTCGCGGAGTTCGAACGAGCCGGCGTGCGCATGCAAGCGATCGATACGAATCATACGCGTCAAGCCGGGCCGGCCTGGCCCAAGTTGGGTTCGCCACCCCAGCGGCGCAGCAACAGCAGCGCGATGACCGCCGCCATCACCATCAGGAGTGAAACGGCGATGGCGGCCTCAAGATTGCCGACGCTCAATTCGAGAAAAACCGTGGTTGAAAGGACCTCGGTTTTGAACCGTGTCGCCCCCGCGAAAACAAGGATCGGACCGAACTCTCCCAGCGAGCGAGCCCAGGCCAGGGTCGCTGCCGCCAGCACTCCGCGTTTCGCGGCCGGTAGCGCCACCCGCCAAAACGCCTCCGCCCGCCCGCATCCCAGCGTCAACGCCACTTGTTCCGCCCGGGGATTCATTTGCTCGAAGGTGGTGCGCATCGTGCGAACCGCAAAGGCGCAGGAGACCATGAATTGCGCGAGGATGACTCCGGGCACCGCGTAGGTCACCGGAAGCACACGTTCGATCATGCGCCCCGGGGCGGTTTGAAAAAGGATGAGCAAACTGAGGCCGATGACCAACGGCGGCAGGACCATCGGAATATCCACCAACAAATCCACCAGGACGCTTCCCGGAAAACGGCGACGGGCCAGCAGGTAGCCGAGCGGAATCGCCACCCAAAGCGACATCAAGGTGGTCAGGGTGCAGGAGAGCAAGCTGAGCCGGATGGCGTAGCGGATTTCCGAGGATTGCAGCGAAGTCCAGAGGTGGCCCGGGGTTGTGTAGGCGAGATCCGCCAGCAACAGGGCCGCAACCATGACCCCATAGCTCCCGCCCAACACCGCCAGCGCAGCGTAAAACCGGCGGTCCGCGGAGGAAAGCGGGGCGGTGTTGGTCGAAGCGCGCTTCATGGCTTCGGGGTTCTCCGCCACTTGAAACCTTGAGCGACAAACCGGTCTTGCGATTCCGGAGAAGCCAGGGCCTGGACCAAACGGGCCATCAACCGCGGATAAGCGGTGTGCCGTCCGACCGCGACGGGTTGGATCGCAAAGGCGCTTGGCCAGTCGACCACGAAGAAGTCCATATGAGCGGCGGCGGGCTTGGCATTGGCTTCGTAAACCAGCGCGGCATCGAGCGCGCCGGCCCGCAATTGGTTGATCAGGAGGTCCGCGGTGGGCGTGCGCACGACGACGTTGGACGCGACGGCATCCGCCAAGTGTTGCTCCCTCAACACTCGCAAGGAAAGTGCGCCCAGGGCGCTTTGCTCCTCGTGGGCCAGGCCGAGTTTCAATCCCGGACGCGCCAGGTCGGAAAGCGTTTTCAATCCCATTGGATTGCCCGGCTTGACCGCGATGACCATTCGCGTCTCGGCCAGTTCAAGCCCGGCGTGGAACTGTCCGGCGACCGGCTGCAAGAACGACACGTCGCACGCCACGTAGGCGTCCGGCTTTTGCCCGGCGCGAATCTGCGCGGTCAACAAGCCGCAGCCGTTGTAAACCCGGGAAATGCTGACGCCTTCGCGTTGCTCGAACCGCCGCAGCGTTTCCTCGATGGCCAATCGATTGACGCCTCCGCTGTAGACCACGATCTCGGGCCGAACCGCCCACGCGTCGCCTTCCACTCCGCGAAAACCGAACCGTTCGAAATGAGGAACGCCACGCTGCGGGGATCCGAGAAAACGCGCCAACTGCAAGGCTTCGGCAGGCTGCAGGCTAAAGGCGAGCACGCTGGCGGAGATTTCCGACTCGACGGATCCGAGGAATTCGCCCGGAACCGCTTCCAATTCCGGATACTGCCTGACCGTCGCATCCCACACGATGGCCGCGTCCGCGCTGCCCAGTTTGAGATCGTTCGCCAGGTCGTTGACGGTGGGCTTCAGCGCCACGGCTCGCGACGACAGGCTTTGCCACCGGCCTTGCGCCATCAGGCGTTCGCGGGCCAAACGTCCGATGGCGGCCGTTTCAGGGTTGGGCAGCGCCAGGCGGACATCCCCGCGTTCCAAGTCCTCAAGGTTGCGTATTTGTTTGGGATTCCCCTTGGCCACCGCCAGCACGGGAGACATGCGGGCCAGGGGAATCGTTTCGGCGACGAGTTGGTTGGACCGGGCCGCTTGCAAGTAGAAGTCATCCG
>Ga0194131_10007812_pt1 | contig 14236 bp, 11 predicted proteins | sample TA2KigO120mmetaG_FD_148631 | JGI IMG/M metagenome (GOLD analysis project Ga0194131, IMG submission 148631) | Freshwater microbial communities from Lake Tanganyika, Tanzania - TA2015053 Kigoma Offshore 120m | ecosystem: Environmental > Aquatic > Freshwater > Lake | place: Tanzania: Lake... | reverse complement strand
CGCGCAGCGCCTCTTCCTCGACCCGTATCCGGCGGCGCAACACCAGCGCGTTTGCCGAGGATGCCGCAACCGTCGTAAGGTAGGCGTCAAACATGAGCGGAAGCGCCAGAAGTTCGACGACCACTGCCACATAGTTAGGATGCGCTACAAAACGGTATGGACCGGTTTTTACGCGCCGCATCCCCGATACCACGAATATGCGTGTGTTCCAGTATTTTCCAAGCGAGACGATGGCCCAATATCGGACGATTTGCGCGATCAGATAAAGCCCCAACCAGAAAAAAAACTGAGGACTTGGACCCGATGAACGGAGATGGACCTCAACGGGCAGGGCTATAAAAAACCCGACATGAAGACAGACTACCCAGCGGTAATGATCTTTTCCTGCTTCGTACCCGCCTTCGGCCTGCACCATACGGGTATGACGCCGAGCCAACCACAGTTCCGACAGTCGCTGAAAAATCGCGGTCAGGTATACCAGCCAGAAAACGCTTTCCATCTGTTGAGTCTCTTCGCCCCCTGTCGGTAGACGCATCGCTATGCGTCCGCTTCACTGCGGCCATCGGAGCAGCAGCATTTCGGCGCTAAACCCCGGTCCCATCGCCGACGCCAGCCCGAATGCGTCACCCGCGTCCTTTAGTTGATCCATGAAACGTTTCATAATAAACAACACGGTAGGCGAGGACATGTTTCCGTACTCGCGCAACACCGTGCGGGTGTGTCCCACTTGTTCCTCGCTCAGACCAAGCGCCTCCCGATAGGCTTCGATAACCCTCGGCCCACCTGGGTGGGTGATATAATGTTCCACTGCCGTCCGATCGAGACCGTTGTTGTTGAGAAAATCGTCCGTCATACCGCGTATGTGGTTGCGGACAATGACCGGAATGGCTTTGGACAGGACGACTTTGAACCCTTTTTCGACAAATTCCCATCCCATGACATCAAGCGTGTCGGGCCACGTGATGCCGGTATGCGCTACAATGGACGGGCCCGGCAGTCCGGCTTGGTCACCGGCGACAAGCACAGCCGCGGCACCGTCGCCAAAGAGCGACATGGCGATCAAATTTTGGCGGGACTCATCTTCTGCCAAAAAGGTAAGCGTACAGGCTTCAAAAGCCACCACCACAATACGGCTTTTCGGTCTTGCCACGGCAAAATCGGCGGCGCGTGCCAACCCCCCGATGCCGCCGGCACATCCCAACCCCCAAATCGGAGTGCGCACCACATCTCTGCGAAGCGCAAGATCGTTGATCAAAAGCGCATCGAGACTGGGTGTCGCCACGCCGGTGGTGGTAACGACGACAAGATGATCGATATCCCGCGTTTCAAGCCCTGCCGACGATAAACACGCACGGATGGCATTTGCACACAATCGGCGTGCGGAGTCTCTAAAAAGCGCGTTTTTCTCCGAAAAGGGATGTGGCGCCGTAAACCAGGTGGGCGGTGCAGCGCTATAGCGGGTACGAACCTGTGCGTTATCGAAAATCTTTTCGATAAGGTCTTTGCGATCCGGCGTCGCGCCAAAAAGCCGTTCTGCCACCACGCGGGCTTCCACTTGTTCGATCCGGTGCTCAGGAACCGACGTTCCCACTGCCACGATACATGCCATGTGCTCTTGCTCCAAACACTACGCCGTGTTTTCTTTTGAGGCGTAATGTCTGGCCTCATAACCCGATTGTCAAACGGTTTCTGGCCAAAGCGTCCGTGCGGTAGCCTTGCCGAAAGCGTGGAGATGTGCTATGATTCGTAGATAGGGTTTTGTACAAAGGGGTCGAAAACGTGAGGAGGCTTTATTTATGAAAGACTGGCTGCTTCGGATCGGGCATCACGTTTCGGTACGGTTATACGACGGGCGAGCGTTTTCCGGGTTTCTGTTGGATATTTCCGGAGAAATACTGGAAGTGCGGGAAGCCGAACCCGGCGACTGGAACAGTCTGGGGGGCGAGCATATCCACTTTAGCTTCCCGGAGATACGCGCTGCCTTTGACAACTCGCTGGAAGAGCAGATTGTTTAGGGCCTATCGCGCCTTTTTATCAGGGTTTCCACAATTCGGTCCGCGTCGTATACACACCCGCCCCAGGTTCCGCCGCCAAGGCTTTGCAGCGCCGCCCAGAGCTTCGTATCGTCAGGTAGATCCGGATCCGGAGCCAGATCGGGACGAGCCGAACGCTCATGTAGTAGACGTGTTCCCTCTTCGACCCCCCATAGGTGGTCGCCGTGTCCCACCAAGTTTATACTTCCGAACAATCGGTTCCGGTCGATGACGATCTCGATTCGGTCGTCGTCTATAATTTTTCCGATGGGGCCGCCGGCAAGGGCTTCCGGGCCGATGTGACCGATACAGGCTCCGGTGGAGATACCGGAGAATCGGGCATCGGTCAGTACCGCGACATGTTTTCCGAAAGAGAGATGTTTGAGCGCCGAGGTGATCTGATAAGTTTCTTCCATTCCCGCACCCATCGGTCCTCGACAGATAAGCACGAGAATGTCGCCGGGTTGTATTTGCCGGTTTTTAATGGCCGCAATGGCGTCGCGTTCGCGGGTAAAGACACGCGCCGGTCCCGTTTTCCGGAAAACGCCATCCGTATCCACGACGCTCGGATCGATCGCCGTGCTTTTGATGACCGAGCCTTCGGGGGCCAGATTGCCGATCGGGAAGGTGACGGTGCTTGTCAGCCCGCGCTGCCGCGCCTGACCGGGGTTCATGATCACCTCGTCCGGGTCTATACCGTCGCGTTCCAGTAACCGGTTGCGAACGGCCTTCCGACGTTCGGAGCCTTCCCACCAGTCGAGATTCGTTTCTAAGGTTTCCCCGGTGATCGTCGGCGCGTCGAGATGCAAAAGCCCGAGTCGGCGCAGATGAAGCATCACCTCCGGAACACCGCCTGCTAGAAACACGCGGACCGTGGGGTAGTTGACGGGACCGTTTGGCAACACGTCCACGATACGCGGCACTGCGCGGTTGACGGCGATCCAGTCTTCGACGACAGGGCGTTTGAGACCGGCGGCATGCGCGATGGCCGGAATGTGAAGCAACAGATTGGTCGATCCGCCAAACGCGGCATGGACGACCATGGCGTTGTGGAGTGCTTCGAGGGTCAGGATGTCGCACATCGTACGACCCTGCATCTCCAACCGGAGCAACGCGCGCGCCGACCGTCGGGCCATGTCGATCCAAACGGGTTGACCGGACGGGGCAAGCGCGCTATGCGGAAGCGACATGCCAAGCGCTTCGCCGACGACCTGCGACGTAGCCGCAGTACCGAGAAACTGACACCCGCCACCCGGCGTGCCGCAGGCGCGGCAACCCATCTCCGCCGCATAGTCGAGCGTAATCTCGCCATGGGCAAACCGCGCCCCGATGCTCTGTATTTTGGCAGCGTCTTCCCCCTGTTCCGCCGGTAGGGTAACACCGCCCGGAACCAGCACGCACGGCAGGTCGTGCATGGCAGCAAGCGCGATCATCATGGCGGGAAGCCCTTTATCGCACGTCGCCACGCCCAACACGCCGCGGCGCGTGGGAAGCGAACGGATCAACCGGCGAAAAATCGTTGCCGCGTCGTTGCGATAGGGCAGGCTGTCCATCATTCCGGTCGTTCCCTGTGTACGTCCATCGCATGGGTCCGTACAGATACCGGCAAAAGGGATCGCGCCGAGACGGGTAAGTTCCTTTGCGGCCGCCTCCATAAGAAGCCCCACTTCCCAATGCCCGGTGTGGTATCCGAGCGCCACGGGCGTTCCACCCTCTGCGCGAATACCACCCTGCGTGCTCAAGATGAGAAACTCCTTGCGATCCAGTTCCGCCGGATTCCACCCCATCCCGGCGTTCTGGGTCAACCCGAACACATCACCGCTGGGGCGCTCGATGAGCATCTCCGGGGTAAGCGGCAGTTGACCCTGCGGACCCGGTGCGGTGGTATGAATGTCGTAGAGACCTGCCGCATCCTCGCCGACGATGGCGTCAAAGGAAAAAGACTGAGAAACAGACATGACGACTCCTGAAAAGTATGAATTATGAAAGATGAAGGATGAAAAAGATCAAGATCGTCTTATGGCTACCGGGCTGTATGTTATACGAGACGACGCCCTGCGTCAACGGGTCGATCTGATGTTGGATATGCCGTTGCAAGAAATGGCATAGAAGGTTATACCATGTCGCGTCACATCGTCTGCACAACCCTTGTCCGGAGAGGATTGCGTTCATGTCTCTGAAAAACGCCACGCTCCACAACGAATCCGGAGTAAACGGACTGTTGGCAAATCGGATGGCATGGGCGGGGACACGTCACAGGTTGGGTTGTCCGAAACGGTGCTTCTGAAATGCGACAACCCCGAACGGTTGGAGGCCATTTTGTACAGCAGACAACTCAATCCCTTTCTGGCTGGCAGTTTGGCCCATGAGATGTTTGATCGCATAATGAAGCCGGGATTTGGCCGTTCCAATGGGGATGTTGAGCATATCGGCGATATCTCGCATGCTCATATCGTCTTGATCGGCCATCAAAAACACGGCCCGTTTTTCCGGCGGCAGAGCGTTTTTGGCATTGCGCAGCAATCGGGTGCGTTCGGCCTGTTCGGTATCGAGACCCGGTTGCGCATTCGGGTCGATCAGCCAATGCGGGATGTATGTCTGGTCCTCCTCGCCGTATGGCGGAGCTTCCGCAATCCTAAGCGGCAGTTCGCGGCGGCGCTGTATCGTTTCTATATGGTTCAGCGCCAGATTGACAGCGATCTTGAGCAGATAGGCGCGCAAAGAACCTTTGCCCGACCACTGGCTCGCCCGCTCCCATAGCCGCACACAGGTTTCCTGCCACAAATCGTGCACGGTAGATTCGTCTCGGACCATCCGTAAAAGACGCATCCGTATCTCCTCACCATACCGTGCCGTTATCGTCTCGAACGCATCGGCGTCACGTCGTTTTACGGCTTCCATGAGATCCCAGTCGGACGACTGCATACGCCTCCTGAGACGGCGGCCACACCCTGCCGTGGTTTTGACTTGCCCGCTTTTCTTACCATGACCGATAAAAGGCACGCAAAGTTCATCGAGCATGCGACATATTTTGCTTTATTCGGTGGACGGGCATTCTTATTTTTGTACACAGGCTGGCCCCTATACAAGGCAGCCAATATCTTCGCACATTCCGATGTAGCTGAACCGGTAAACCTTCAAAATGTCCGAGGTCAGACATAAGCTCTATCAAATCCCTATAACCACGCGCTCCACCTGACCGCTATTCAGTGACGTTCCATAGCGGCAGGTGCCCTTGGTCGTTGGAGAGCCACGGACTAACCCGTTGTCCACATGAAAACACCATGCAGATGACCGAAACGCACGTTCGTCAGTATCGCGAGGAAGGATACTGTATGATCCGGGAATTGATTCCTCGCGATCATATCGAAGCGGTGCGCAGACGCACGCTTGAGATCGTAGAAAACAAACCCAAGTGGGATGCCGGATATTTTCAAGTTGTCGATCCCGCTCGGTATCGCTCGGCAAAAGGGGAGACGATCCCCTGGGGTATACAAGGGCCGGCAAAAGAGGAGGAGGTGTTTCGAAAAGTCGCCGACCACCCGCATCTTGTCGAAGCCATGAGCCGTCTACTTGGCGGCGCGGTAAAACGCTTTACCGACCAGGTCGGTGTCAAACACGGATACATGACCGAAGAGCAGGGCGGATGCAGCTATTTTCATCAGGACTCGTTCTACTGGCATATCGACCCCAATCTCGGTTGCAACTGCTGGATACCCATGTCGGATGTGGACCGGGACGGCATCGCGCTGGCGGTCATGCCGCGTAGTCACGCAGGATGGACGCTCATCCCGCACGAATCGTACTATGACGACCCACCCATGGGCACAGAACGCAACGGGGCGTTCGAACCGTTCAAACGCCACCGCATCCCCTTCGACCGGATCGACTTTTCCGGCGAAGCACTGGTTCCCATGGCCGCCGGCGACGGTTTGTTTTTTACCAACTATACTTGGCATCGGAGCGAACCAAACCGTTCCGGCGAAACCAGAGCTTTTTATGCTATTGCCTACGAATTGAAGCGGTAGCCCCTTTAGAAAGGAGTCTTGCATGTCTTCCCCCATTGCGCTTACTCCCGAACAACTCAAATTTTTCGATACCTTTGGCTATCTGGGCTTTCCGGGACTGCTGGCCGACCGGGCGGACGCCATCATTGAGGCGTTCGAGACAGTGTGGACCGGACGCGGCGGTGGGCATAACGGTCAGCCCCACGACGGCATCCGGCGTTCCTGTATCGTGCCGTTTATCGACCAGAGCGCGTATCTTTGTTCATTGCTCGACGATCCCCGGATCGAGGGCATCGCTACCAGCCTCATGGGTGACGATTTCAACTATATGGGCAGCGACGGCAACTACTATGCCGGGGATACGCCGTGGCATTCGGACGGCTGGCACAAAGAACTGCGGCATGTCAAAATCGCTTTTTATCTGGATCCGCTCACGCGGGATACGGGTGCGTTGCGGGTCATTCCAGGGAGTCATCAGATACAGGATGCTTACGCCAACGCACTTCAGGAAAAAGTCCGCAAAAGCGAAGACCTGTGGGGCGTGACCGGAAGCCAGATTCCGGCGGTGGCGCACGAAACAAATCCGGGGGACGTCGTATGTTTTAACCATAACACCAAACACGCGGCCTTTGGTGGTGGCGCTCGCCGCCGGATGTTTACCATTAACCTGTGTCAGCGGTATCCGGAAGAACGGTTACCCGACTTGCGTCGTTATTTAGAGGGGTTCTCGCGGTTCTGGGTGGACCGGGCCTATAGCGACATCATGATCGGCACAGCCGGACCGAGCCGGATGCGGCATTTGGAGCAGGTCATGGCCAACGACGACCATATCGCGGCATTGAGCGCCAAAGCGCAGGAGACCATGCCGGAGCCGTCCCGGGGATAAGGTCACAGGCTCCTATCGAAAGCTCGTAAAATATGTCTTGGGGATTTCGAGCTATACAGACGTTTCACCCCGATAGGGTCGATACAGGGGAATCATACATGCCAGACACTACGGATTTGCTTCTCACCCGTCGCTCGCTACTTGGTCTTATTCCGGCGGTATACGCGGCGGGCGTCCCCTCGCAGGTCGCGGCGCAGGGCGGGACGGCCTTGTCCAACTCTGTGGAAGCAAAGATAAAAGCGATGGGGCTCGTACTCCCTTCCGGACCGCCGATAGCGCCGTCGGGCGCTCGGTTTCCGTTTGTCTTCGTCCGGGTGCGAGGCAACAGGGCCTATGTCGCCGGACACGGCCCCGCCAATCCCGACGGTACGATCGGGGGGCCGTTCGGCAAGGTGGGCGGCACGGTAACGGTGGAACAGGCGTATCAGGCGGCGCGATCCACCGGACTCAACATCCTTGCCAGTCTGCAACGCGAAATCGGCGACCTCAATCGTATTGCCGCGTGGTTGCGTGTGTTCGGCAGGGTCAACAGTGCCCCCGGATTTAACCGCCAGCCGTGGGTCATCAACGGCTTTTCCGATCTGATCCTCGAACTCTACGGTCCCGAACGCGGCGCGCATGCCCGCTCTGCCGTCGGCATGGCCGAACTTCCATTCGATATTCCGGTGGAAATAGAGGCCGAAGTAGAACTGGTATCGTAAATGTCCACGCTAATCGACTGCGACATCCACAGCACGATTGCCTCGCTCAAGACGCTATACCCTTATCTGCCCGACCATTGGCAGGACTATCTGAGCGAGTCGGCGTTTACCGGGCCGGACATGGCCGACTATGCAACCGGCTCGCGCCTCAGCGCCGCACCGGACACCCGACCTGAAAACGGCCCGCCCGGATCGTCGTTCGAACACGTCCGTACCCATACGCTCGACGCACATGGACTGACATTCGGCATCCTTACCTGCAACTACTGGGTGCAGAGCGTTCATCACGAAGACCTCGCCGCCGCGCTGGCACAGGCCATCAACGATTGGCAGGTCGAACACTGGCTGGAGCCGGAACCCCGATTCCGGGCGTCCCTCGTAGCACCGACGCAAAACCCCGAACTGGCCGAATGCGAAATCGAACGTATCGGTCGTCATCCGGGGTTTGTACAGATCATCGTCCCGGTCCGATCCGATATGCCCTATGGCAAACGACATTTCGACCCGGTGTACCGGGCCGCCGTCAAACACGATCTCTCCATAGGCATCCACTACGGCGGCTCGGCAGGTCATCCTTCGACACCCACAGGATGGCCGATCACCTTTCTCGAAGAATACGCAGGGATGAGCCAACTTTTTCAGTCTCAGGTCATGAGCCTGATAACCGACGGCGCGTTCGACCGTTTTCCCGATCTTCGCGTCACGCTGATCGAAAGCGGGTTTTCGTGGCTGCCTTCGCTCATGTGGCGAATCGACAAGGAATGGAAAGGGTTGCGTCATGAAATTCCGTGGGTCAAACGTCCGCCGTCGGACTATATGCGACGACACATTCGCCTGACGACCGCCCCGGCGGACCTGCCCGACCGCCCCGAACATATAACGCAACTCTTTGAACAGATGGGGTCGGAAGAACTTCTTCTTCATGCCTCTGATTATCCGCACTGGCACGGTAATGAGCGGTCCGATGCGTGGATCGAAAAGTTGCCCAAGACGCTGGCGCAAAAAATACGCGCCGAAAACGCCTTAAAATGGTATCGGCTGGGGTAAGGATACACAAGGGCGTCCTGTCGCCGATAGCGCCTTCTTGCGCGTTTTTCCATAGCCTTGCTAACCCACTTTTACTCTTGGAAAACGATTATGACTGTCGAAACTGTAGCACGCATTGGCAAACCGCACTCCGCCCGGCGTCGTCTTGCCCTTATCGACTGCGACATCCACAACGCCATGCCGGACGATGTGACGCTGCTCAAATATCTGCCGGAGACGTGGCATGGCTATCACCGCACCAACGGACGGCGTGGACATATCGGGTCTTACTATCCCCGCGCCGTACCGCACGCAGCGCGGTTGGACGCATACCCACCGTCCGGGGCGATCCCCGGCGCGGACCTCGACTTCATGCGCATACAGCTTTTGGACGCATGGAACATCGAATACGGTATCCTGAATTGTCTGTTCGGAGCGGGTGGCGAGTTGAACGACGAATACGCGGCGGCATTGTCTCGCGCCGTCAACGACTGGCAGATCGCGGAATGGACGGAACCGGAACCTCGGCTACGCGCCTCGATGCTTCTTCCCTACGAAACCGCCGACCTTGCCGTGGAGGAAATCGAACGGCTTGCCGATCATCCCGGATATGTGCAGGTATTGTTTTTGGTGCGCACCCGCGAACCGATGGGACATCGCAAATACTGGCGCATCTACGAGACGGCGGCAACGCACGGATTGCCCATCGGCATCCATTTTGGCGGCGCGGGGGGCGGGCCGATCACCGGTGCGGGATGGCCTTCGCACTACATCGAAGACCATGGCGGTATGCCGCAGGCATTTCAGGCGCAGGTGGTCAGCCTTGTGCTGAGCGGTATTTTAGAACGCATCCCGGAGTTGAAGATCGTGCTCATAGAAGGAGGGTTTGGATGGCTTGCGCCGCTTATGTGGCGACTGGACGGGCTCTACGAGCAATTCGGAGACGAAATGCCGCAGATAAAACGCAAACCTTCCGACTATATCCGAAAACATATCTGGCTCACTACCCAGCCTATTGAAGAACCGCCGGAGCAGCATCAATTCGACCAGTTGCTGGAGCAGATGGACATGGACGACCGGCTGATGTTCGCCACCGACTATCCCCATTGGGATTTCGATGCGCCTACTCAGGCATTGATCGCCGATATGTCTCCAAAGCGCCAAAAAGCCATTCTCGCGGAAAATGCCCGCGCGTTGTACCGATTGGACTGACCATGCCTAAATACCTCGCTGCCGCCGTAGAAGATCTTCCACCCGGCACTCGGAAAATCGTCGAAATCGCCGGACGCTCCGTCGGGCTTTTCAACATCGACGGCAAGTTTTATGCGTTGCGCAATCGCTGCCCTCATCAAGGCGGGCCGCTGTGCGAAGGCCGGCAGTCGGGTTTTCTGGAAGCGGAAGCGCCGGGCGTATTTCGCTATGCAAGACGAGGGGAAATTCTGCGGTGCGCATGGCACGGGTGGGAGTTCGACATCACGACGGGGCGTTCGTGGGTCGATCCGAGGCGTGTGCGTACCCGCAGCTATCGGGTTTGCGTAGCGCCCGGCGCGGCCGTCATGGGAAAAGAGGCCGACACGACGCTCCAAGCCGAAACCTATGTCGTGTCCGTAGAAAAAGAGTATGTAGTAGTCGAGATACCGTAGATCGGAAAGACCTGGTTGAAACCCGCCCGTTTCGATCGTCGTCAATACTCCACCAGCATCCGTCCCGGATCGACGCCCATCAGTTCCGGAATTTGTTCCCGGTCCAATCGTCCGGCTTGGGACTCTACCCCGGCACGCACGTAGGCATACAGTTGTCCAAGCGTTACCATGCGGTCGGCATCCTGGTCCGCCTCGCCTTGTATTCCCTTGAGCACAAAATAGGTAAACAGTCCGTGCGATTTTTCCGGATAAGCCGAACTAACCTGATTGCCTTGTGCGGCGGTTAACACCGCGACATGTGGGGCAAGCGACGTGCGGCGCGCCTGCACGGAAATCCCGCGCGAGCCGGCCAGCAACATCTCGATTTTCTCACCCCTGCCGGTCTGTCCGCTAAAACAAGCATCGATCAACACGGTCGTCTGCCGCGCCGGAAGACGGTTCAGGCTGTTGTACAACTCGTCCAGCCAGAATCCGGTCGCAGGGTAATTCGGATCGCCATCCGCCGGAATGAGAAAGGCATCCTGCGTAGCGACATCCGGCGCGCCGTGACCGATAAAATAAACAAAAACGTCGGTCTTGTTCGGTTTGATCCGTTTGGCCAACCATCCCTGTTCCGGATCGAATGCCTTGCGAAACTCTCCCTGTGTGGCGTCCCGATCGGTACGCAAATAGATATTGCTTTCCCGGATGCCAAGCGTTTTGACAAAATATTCGTAGGCGACCAATGCGTCGTGACGGGCAAAAGGAACAGCAGGCGCATACCGATAATCCTCGATACCCATGATGATACCCAACGCATCCGGACAATCCGTTTTTGCCGTAACGACCTGATCCACATCGACGGACTCGACCGTTTTCGGGGCGTTGGGACCGGTTTTGGGCAGACTTGGTATCGCCACGGATCGGCTCGTAGCACGGCCTACCGAATGGTGGAAAGAAAGGTCTTCACCGGCGCGGGTGATAAGCACCGTGATGTCTGTACCGGCACGCAAGGCGGTCACGATCTCCTCTTCGAGCGCCTCCAGTGTAGCGGCGGGCTTGTCGTTGACCTGACCGACAATATCTCCCTTTTTCAGACCCAGACGTTCGGCCAGCGTCCCTTCCAGAACGCTCGACACCAGAAGCCCAAGACTTGTTTCGTCGATCTGCGCGCCAAGCGCTGCCGTTTGTTTTTGGATCGCGGAAATCATGGATTTGAGTGCCGAGAGATTCTGACGCGCCGTACGGTTGCCGGGTTGCCGCGTAAGCGCCTCCTCGTAGGCGTTTTTTGCTTCGGTGTACCGCCCGGCGTGTTCGTAGAAAATGCCGAGGTTGTTCCACACCACCGCGTTTTCCGGGTGTAGATCGCGTTCTTTGCGCCATTCCCGTCCCGCCTGATCCCACTGACCATTTCGTACAAACCGAACCCCACGCTCGGTCAGGCGGTCCGATTGGAGCATACGCACTACACTGATGCGTCGGGGGGATAGTTGGTCGGACAGCTCTTGCGCGGTGGTACGGGCCAGATTGGACAGAATCGTGGTCTTGACCGGTATGGTCGTGTTCAACTTAATTTCCCGCGACGCATGACCGATGGACTCGATGACGGTGGCAATCCAGCTTCCTACGGACGAGTCGCGTGTTTTTTCCGGAGTTTCCGTCGGGGGTTCGTCCGTCGCGATGAGTTTTCGATGTCGTTCCTGTTTGAACGCACTACGAGAGGCGAGTATATTGCCCGTAGCGGTATCTACCAACCGGAGATGGACCGTGATCGCACCGCCTCGGTTAAGATACTTCTCCGTATAGGTGACCTGGCGGTACCGCGGTTCCTTTTTTTCTTTGGCTACACGCTTGACGGAAGTAACTTTTTTGGTTTTCTCTACCCATTCTCCGTTTTCCTTTACCTTGACCCGGATGGTCTCCTCGATCGGCTGAGACTCGTATTCGGTCACGGGTTGGTAGCCGTCGGCTATTCGTTTGGTGCTGGATTCCGTAGTATACCGGTCGGTCACCTCGCCCTCTATTTCTCCCGCGATTACGGCATCCACCCCGAGTCGACGTCCTAATGCCGCTGCATCTTCGATGGTTACACCGCCCCGGACCGGGGTGGACCGCCCGGTTTCGATGACCGAAAAATAGGCATGTTGCATCAGATGGTGAATCACTTGCGACTCGACGGCTCTGGCACTTTCGGCATCTTCGCTTTCCAGCGGGAGCACAGCGACGGTCTTGATCAGAGAAACGTCGAAATCGGGGGGGCGGTATGCCATAAAAGCCACCCGCTTCGATCCTCCGCCGCATCCGAGTGCCAGCGTCATCACCGATAAAACGGCCAACAAACATTGCTTAGTTATTTGTATAGTAGAAATCATTTTCTATTTTGCCTGATATGTTTTTACGGTTGTACGGTCGTGATGCGGCAGACGGTCTGTCCGTACCACGTCTTACCGGCGATCAACCGCTGAACAACTTCCCGAAGCCCCCCACGCAACGCAACACCGCCGTTGACCTCTTGACCAGTCAGCGGCGGCAACGGCGCAGCGCTGGCAATGGCCATCAGATATTCCACCCCAAACGGCGGCTGGATGGCAAACTGATACGACGCATCCGGAGCGGGAACGACATAGGTCCGACCCGCCATAACCCGCTCGTCACCACTCATACGGTTGGGAAAAATCTGTATGACCTGCCCATCCGCTTGTTGGTAAAGCAACCGAAGATAGGCATCCGATTCGGTTCGGACATACACGATAAGACGTTCTCCACCGGCATAAACGGCTCCGTCGCCACGGTCCGTCCACAGTAACACAGGAAGCCCGCTGACCGGAGCGCTGGGCAAGTCGGCATCAAGCGATGGGGGACGGACGGTTTGTCCGATAGCACCGCGTGGTAGGGTTATGCCGGCGTCGGCCAGCCGAATGCCGTCACGTCCGGTGATACGCGCCTGAACGACGACGCTGTCACCCGTTTCCCGGTATTCGCCCCATACGACGCCGTCGGTCTGCGCAGTACGGATCAGCATTTCCATGTCGTCCGGACCGGTGCGAACGGCATACGAAGACGACTCGACCAGCCGAACCCGTCCGGTTTGGGCAAGCCCGGCTCCGAGGTGTTGACGCAGGGGACCGGTAAACGGACCGGCCCCGCGGGTATCTGCATAAGTAAAACGACCGACCGTCACTGTTGCTTTTTCGGGCATCGCCACAACCAGTCGCCCCGCCAATTCGGCCATGCCGTCTTCGAAACCGTATTCGCCTGGCAGAAAGGTAAACCGGCTGTGTATCTGTCCCAATCGCCACAACCAGCGTACGGCCTGTCCGGCAGGTATCTGCGCCCGCACGGTCGACGTGTCGATCTCTGCGGTCACTTCGCTGTAAGAAGCACCGCCTGGGGTAAGACGCCGAATCGCAAGGGCGATGCCGCCATCCGGCCCGCTTATCCCCTGTGGTTCGACCATGCCATACCCCTGCGAAATGCGAAATCGTACGGGAAATCCGCCGGCAGGCGTGGCGTTCTTCTTGATTCCGAGGGTCAGACGCGCCAAAACGGGTTCGGAGACACGACCCTGCCGTACACTCTGTCGGTCGCCCTTTACATCCGTAAAAACCAGACCGTTCAACAAGCCCCCGATCCGTCCGTCTATAAATGCCATCCCCGGAGCGAACGGCGATGTGGAGCCGGTTTCTTCTTCGAGTAGCGCGTCTACGGAACCGGAATCAAGCACACGGTAAACGTTTTCTTCCATTTCCACCGATGCACGTTCCTCAGCCGCCTGTAAAAGCGCTACCAACGCCCGGTATACGGCCCCACCCGCGCGATGCCGATCGGATTGTCCGATCAAGGCATCCGCCCTGATCGCGGCAACACGAATCTTCTCTCCAAGCCGTCGAGCGGCATCCTGTCGGTTGAGACGCGCCAGCGCGTAGGAAGTTTTGTTTTTCTTGTCATAAAACCGTTCCCG
>Ga0194131_10007811_pt1 | contig 14236 bp, 12 predicted proteins | sample TA2KigO120mmetaG_FD_148631 | JGI IMG/M metagenome (GOLD analysis project Ga0194131, IMG submission 148631) | Freshwater microbial communities from Lake Tanganyika, Tanzania - TA2015053 Kigoma Offshore 120m | ecosystem: Environmental > Aquatic > Freshwater > Lake | place: Tanzania: Lake... | reverse complement strand
GTTCAGGAGGCGCGGATGGCGTTCCGCGAAAAGCGCAAGCCGGTATTCCCCTCGGCGGCCGCCTAGGCCGCTGCCGGCGGAGGGTGCCGTGACGCGCGAGTTGAGGGGGGCAAGTTCGGGGGCGGCTGTTCTGCCGCCCCTTGACCGCCGCATCTCGCGCAGTGTCACGTCCCTCCTGCTCGAACAGGCCGAGAGACGCCCCGACGACATCGCCTATCGCTTTAAGCATCTAGGCATCTATCAGGGTTGCAGTTGGGCCGAGTTCGCAGCGCGCGTTGAAGTTCTGGCGCTCGGCCTATCCAGTCTAGGCGTCGAACGCGGCGACCGGGTTGCCGTCATGGGCGATCCGTGCCCCGAATGGCTGCTCTCGGACCATGCCATCATGGCCGCCGGCGCGGTCACCGTCGGTGTCTACGCGACCAGCGCGTCTGTAGAAGTCGAGCATGTCCTGTCCGATTCCGGAGCCAAAGTAGTAATCCTGGAAACCCAGGAGCATCTCGATAAGTTGCTTGATGTATTGCCGCGATTGCCGCAAGTGCGATGGTTCGTCGTCATCGATACGCGCTCGGTGTTCATGTTCGAGCATGCGAACTATCTCTCGTTCGCCGAACTGGAGGCGCGAGGCGCCAAGCAGCGCGAGCAGACGCCCGACGCCTTCCGCCAGCGGACGGCGAAGCTTGGCGGGGCAGATTTGGCGACGATCCTTTACACCTCCGGTACCACGGCCAAAGCCAAGGGCGTGATGATCTCCCACCGCACGCTGCTCACAGCGGGCGAAAGCTACATCCACTGCATTCCATTGCTGCGCGACCGTCCGCATCGCGTCGTCGCGCATCTACCGCTCGCCCATGGCGTCGGCCGCACGATCGTCGCGACAATGCCGCTGCAGTCGCAGTTGGTGCCTTTCTTCTGCGAGGACATCGAGGATTTCGCAACGACGATCCGCGAGATTGCACCCAACTTCGCGCTGATGCCGCCGCGCTTCTGGGAGAAGTTCGCCGCGCAATTGCTGATTGCGGTCGAAACCAGCTCTCGTTTCAAGCGTAGTACCTATCGACTGGCGATGCGCTATGCGCGAAAAGCAATGACGCTGCACTACGAGGGCAAGAGCATTCCGCTGGCGCTTCGATTAGCTCATCGTCTCGGGCGCTTTTTGGTATTCAGTCAATTGCTCGAAAAGGCCGGCCTGGGGCGCATGCGCATCGCGTTTACCGGCTCGGCGCCGATGCCGCCACAAGTAACACAGGTGTGTCATTGCTGGGGTATCGACTTGCGCGAAATGTACGGGCTCACCGAATGCCTCGCGATCAGCATCGCGCAATTCGGACCATTCCCGCGGCCGGGCGACATCGGTACACCGACGGATCTTGACCTGTTCGAATTTAAGCTGTCCGAGGAAAACGAAATCCTGCTGCGTTCGCCCTCGGTGTGTCTCGGCTATTGGAATCAGCCGGCACGGACGGCGGAGAGCGGCACGGCCGATGGCTGGCTGCACACCGGTGACGTGGCTGAAATCCTTCCTGGTGGCGCCATCAAACTGGTGGACCGCAAGAAAGACATCATGATCACTGCGGGGGGAAAGACGCTCAGTCCGCAGCAGATCGAGAAGGCGCTCAAGGGCAGCCCTTATGTGGCCGAAGCGATTGCGATCGGCGAGAGCCGACGCTACGTCACCGCGCTGTTGGTTCTCGACTACACGACCGTTTCGGAGTGGGCCCGCGCAAGCAATGTGTCCTACACATCCTATACGAATCTCGTTACTCAGCCGAAGGTCGTTGAGCTAATCGCAGAAGAGGTGAAGAAGGCGAACGAGTTCCTCGCGCGCGTTGAGCAGGTAAAATATTGCCGGATCATTCCGCAGGAACTCGATCCGGAAGAAGGCGAGACGACGCCGAACTACAAGATCAAGCGTCGCTTGATCGCCGAGATGTTCGGCGACCTTATCGAGTCGATGTACGAGAGCGAAACCAAGAAGTTGTTCGAAATGGCGACGTCGGGACCAGCCTGACGGCGCCGTACCTGCTGGGAAATACAGTGACGAAGTCGATCAGGTATGGGCCGGCGTACGATCCGAAAGGCGAAAACGGGAAAGTGCTTAAGCGCACGCAATGGGAGGTTATCATGCGTCAAACGTGTCAAGAAATCATCAAGGCGGCCGCCGCGGCTGGCGCGATGGCTGTATTCGGCGTCGGGGCCTCGGCCCAGGCCCAGGAGGAATACGTTCTCGGCCTCAGCGGCGCGCTCTCGGGCCCGGCGGGCACGCTCTACACGCCGATGGTAGAAGGCATCAACATCTATTTCCAGCGCCTCAATGATGCTGGCGGCATCAAGGGGCGCAAGGTACGGATCGTGATCCGTGACAACGCCAACGACCCGCTGCGCGCTGTCGGCGATCTCAAGGCTTTCGACGGCGACAAGGCGGTTAACCTAGTCCTGTTTCCGTCGACATCAGGAACAATCGGCGCCTACACCCGCGAGAGCCGCAAGCTCGCCATGCCGACGATTCTGGTCAATCCATGCTATCCGCCCGCGACGTCGCCTGCACCCAACCCGGAATTCTTCTGCCCCGGCATCAGTACCTTGGTGGACGCAAACTCTTTTGTCGATTTGATGATCGAGCTGATGAAGGGCAAGACGATGAAGCTCGCCTTCGTCACCTCGGACGTCCCAGGGGCGAAGATCGCAGCGCAGGGCATGATGGCGCCCTACGCCACGAAGAAGGGCGTGGAAGTGGTCGATATCGCGGTGGTGCCGGTACCCACCACCGATCTCGTCCCGATCGTCCGCGGGCTGCAGGACAAGGGGGCTAACGGAATCATCAGCTACACGTTTAACCACCACATGCTCGCGGTCGGCGAGGCGATCGGTAAGCTGAACTACAAAGTGACCTACCTGATGGCCGGGCAATTGCCGGGCGTCATCAAACAGATCGAGGATATGGCGAACCCCGATATCTATGCGCTCGACCATTTCTCTTTGGCGACCGGCACGGAATCGATCGCGGGCGAGATCCGCGATGCGGCCAAGAAGTATGGCTACAAATTCCCGTTGCACGACATTCGCTTCGGATGGCGCGCGGCGATGGTCGCGGAGGCGGCGCTGGCCAAATGCGGCTGGCCATGTTCGCGGGAGAAGCTGGTCGAGGCCATGAATGACCTCGTCGTCGACGACAAGCGGATGATTGAGCTCAACGGTGGGCCGGTGGTGTTCACGAAAACCAACCACACCAGCCTCGAGAAGCGCTATCGCGTCTATCACTGGGATTCGACCAAGAAAAGCCTGGTCACAGCGATGGATTGGTTCGCCGCCAAGGAGATCGACTGGGTGATCAAGTAGCGGCGGCGTGCGGGCGGCGTCTGCCGCCCGCGCCGTCAATCGGTTTCGCAGGCAGAGCGGCGCGGCCGGCGCGGCGCCTTTTGCCTTCGAAACGACATTCTTAATGCAGCAACAGGCGCAGCAAACGTGATCGGCGACATTCTCTTCCTGGCATCGATCTATGTGATGATCGCGGCGGGATACGTGATCGTCTACAGTTCCAGCCGCGTGCTGAATTTCGCCCACGGCGACGTGTTCATGATCAGCGCCTTCATGGGCTTTAGCGTGGTCTCTGCACTGTCGCTGCCCGCGCTGTTCACGTTTCCTGTCGCCATCGCCGTCGGTATTATCGCCGGTTTCGCGATCTATGCTATCCTGATGTCGCCCATCGCCGGGCAGCCGGTGTTCGCGGCGGTGCTCGTGACCATCGGCCTCGGCATCATCCTGCGCGCCATCGTAATAGTTGGGTTTTCCGGGCAGGTTATCTTTCCAGGTCGCGCTCTCGGGATTGACAACTCCATGATCAACGTCGTCGCCGGAATCAGCATGACGCGCTATTCGCTGGTCGCGGTCGCGAGTTCGGTCGTGGTGATGGCGGCGTTGCTGGCCTTCTTTCGCTATTCGAAGCTCGGCTTCGAGATGCGCGCGGCGTCGTTCGATGCGCGCCTTGCCGCCTATCGCGGCATGCCGATCCACCTGTTGTTCGCGATTGCCTGGGGCATCGCGCTCGGCTTCGGAGCGTTCGCCGGCGGTCTTTACGGCATGAACAATCAGATCGGCGTAGAAACGGCCTTTGTCGGCCTTAAGGCCCTCGTCGTCGCGCTGGTTGGCGGCATGGACAGCCTGTCCGGCGCGATTCCAGCGGCCCTAATCGTGGCGACACTGGAGGTTCTACTCCAGCGCTATGTCGATCCGCACCTTTCCGAGGTCGTTCCCTTCATCGTCCTTCTTGTCATTCTCTTTCTCCGGCCGTGGGGATTGCGGGGCACGAAGGAAATCATTGATCGGGTGTAGTCATTTCCACGCGCCGCTCCGGCTACTATTCGACGAGCTATGCCAGGGATCTGTCGCTGTTCGACACGCCTTATCGCAAGGCGGCGATCGGGCTGTTGCTGCTCGCGGGCCTCGTCGCTCCAATGGTGGCGAGCCAGTCGATCCTACACCTCGTCAATCTGACAATGATCGCGATAATCGGCGCCTTGGCCTTGAACTTGCTGACTGGTTTTGCCGGGCAATTGTCCTTGGGTCATGCTGCGTTCCTGGCCGTGGGCGGATACCTCAGCCATTTCTTTTCCACGCTCGACCTGCCGTTCATCGTCGTCGTGCCGGCGGTAATGGTGGTAGGCAGCGTGATCGGTTTTCTCGTTGGGGCCCCGGCTTTGCGCCTGCGCGGCCTTTACCTTGTCTTGGCAACGGTGGGTTTTCACTACATCGCGCTGTTCGTCATCCATGTGTACCAGTCGAGTGGCGAGAAGAGCATTCTGGCGCTGACCGGCTTCCTGCTGCCGACGGTGGATTTTGGCATCTTCAAGCTCGACGCCACATTCAAATGGACCTATTGCCTGGGCTTTTTTCTTCTCCTTACGACTGCGTTCTGCATCAATCTCACGCGTACCCGAATCGTAAGGGCCTGGATTGCACTGCGCGAGCGCGACATTACGGCGGCGGCTCTCGGCATCAATGTGCCGCTCTATAAGCTCAAGGCTTTCGTCGTCAGCACATCGCTTACCTGCATGGCTGGCGCTTTGCTTGTCTATTATCTCGGCGCGGTTTCGTCCGAGAATTACACACTGGATCTGGCGGTCTCGTATCTCGCCATGGTCGTGATTGGCGGGGCCGGGTCGGTCCTGGGCTCTTATCTTGGGGCGATTTTCGTGGCCGTGATGCCATTCCTGATCACCGGCCTGTTCGAATTGGTTCAAGCGGGCCCGCGCTTTCAATTGCGTTACATCGTGCCGAGCCAGATCGTCGCTTTCGGCCTGCTGATGATTATGTTCCTGGTGTTCGAGCCGCGCGGGATCGTAGGTATCTGGCGCCGCATCCGCGTCTATTTCGAATTATGGCCGCTGCGCCGCTCAATCCTATCAGAGCGCCGGGACTGATCATGGAAAACATGACAAACGGGCGTCCGCTGTTGGAGATCAAAGGGATCGAGGTCGTATATCATCGCGCGGTCACGGCGGTGCAGGGCGTCTCCATTAACGTGCAGCCGCGTTCAATCACGGCGCTGATCGGCACCAACGGTGCCGGCAAGACCACAACGCTGACGGCCGTGGCTGGGTTCATGCACGCCGACGACGTCAAGATCACCCAGGGAGAAGTCGCTTTCGATGGCATACCGCTGCGTGGGCGGCGGACCGACCAGATTAGCGCCATGGGCGTGGGCTATGTTCCTGAGCGCGACAAGATATTCCCCACCCTGACGGTGGAGGAAAATCTCGGTGCTTGTCGCGGCCGGGGTTCGAAGAGCCACGCCTTATCCACTGAGCAGATCTATGGCTTGTTCCCGTCTTTGGCCGAGCGGCGCAAGTCGATCGCGGGTTACCTCTCAGGTGGCGAACGGCAAATGCTGGCAATTTCGCTCGTTCTAATCACGGGGCCGCGCCTGATCATGATCGACGAGCTGACGCTCGGCCTCGCGCCGGTCGTCACTCTGATTCTGGCGGACGTAATCGCCAATCTGCGCAAAAAGTACGGCATCAGCTTCTTGATCGTCGAGCAAAACGCACTTACCGCAGTCGATCTCGCCGATTACATCTACGTCATGGAAAACGGACGCATTGTATTCGATGGACCGCCCGACCGGCTGCGGGCGCATGAGGATTTCCAGGAGTTCTATCTTGGCATCGGCGCTGGCGGCGAGCAAAAGAACTACCGCGACGTGAAGCAGTACCGTCGCAAGCGGCGCTGGTTCGGATGAGCCGTTCACCTATGCCTGTGATTCGCGTCGAGAATGTCACCGTCCGGGTCGGCGGCATTGTCGCCCTCGATGGCGTGAGCGTGAACGTCAATGCCCGGGAAATCTTCGGTCTCGTCGGCCCCAACGGCGCAGGCAAGACGACACTGCTCAACGTAATCAGTGGCGTCGTTCCGGCGAGTAAAGGCCGGGTGTTTTTCGAGGGCAACGATATCACGCGCATTCCGCTCCATCGCCGCGTCGGCATCGGCATCGGCCGAACATTTCAGGGCGGCGAACTGTTCGCCGACCTGACTGTGCTTGAGAACTTGCTGCTCGGCCGGCATCATTTGATGAAGGCTGGCGTGCTTCAGGCTGGCCTGTTCTTCGGTTCCGCCCGGCAGGAGGAGTACCGCCACCGCCAGGCGATCGAGGAGGCCGTCGATTTTTTCGAATTGGAGCGCTACCGCAAGAGTGCCGTCGGTGTGCTGCCGCATGGCATTCAAAAGATCGTCGGCGTAGCGCGCGCCATTTGCAGCGAACCGAAGCTACTGTTGCTCGACGAAGTCGCGTCCGGTTTGAATACGCAAGAGAAAGAAGACCTGTCGCGGTTCCTGCTGCGCCTTAAGCACACGCGGCCGATCACCATGATCTGGGTCGAGCATGATGTTCGGCTCGTCTCCGAGCTCGCCGATTCGGTGACGGTGCTCGATCACGGCCGGGCGGTGATCTCCGGCACGGCGGAAGAGGCATTGCGCAATCCCAAAGTTCGCGCCGTCTTCCTCGGCGCCACGCGAAACCAGGATGTTGCCGGCGGTGCGCGCTCGACGGCGGAGCAATCAACGTGAACGCGGACGAGGAAATCGGCTTCCTGTCTGGCGTGGAAATTGCCGCGGCGATCCGCGCGCGGAAAATGTCGCCGGTCGAGATCGTGGCAGCGTTGCTCCGCCGGATAGAGGCGTTGAATCCCGTCTTGAACGCCTATGTGACCGTGGCTGCGGACGCGGCGATGGCCGAGGCGCAGGTGGCAGAGTCCAGGGCGGCGCGCGGCGGCGATCTGCCGCCGCTGCTCGGCGTGCCGGTCTCGACCAAGGATTCGTTCGAGACCAAAAACCTGCGGACCACGTTCGGCTCACGCGTTTTCGCCAACTACATTCCCGTCGGCGATGCGCCGCTGGTGGAGAGGTTGCGCCGCTCCGGCGCCATCGTCATTGGCAAGACGGCGATGCCCGAATTCGCCTGGAAAGCGATGACCGATTCGCCGTTGCAGGGCGTTACCCGCAATCCGTGGAGCCTCGACCACACCCCCGGCGGATCAAGCGGTGGCGCGTCTGCGCAGATGGCTGCCGGCCTCGGCCCGTTGGCCGTTGGCACCGACGGCGGCGGTTCGATTCGCATCCCCGCATCGTTCACCGGCGTGTTCGGCATTAAGCCGAGCTTCGGTCGAATTCCAGTCTATCCTAGCAGCAGCTTCGATGCCCTCTCGCATCCCGGCCCAATCACGCGCACTGTGGCGGACTCCGCGGCCATGCTGGCGGTGATGGCGGGGCCACATTCCGCCGATCGCTTCTCGCTCGAAGCGCCGCCCCAGGATTATATCGGTCTCCTGGGCGCAGGCGTGGCCGGATTGCGCGTCGCTTGGAGCCCTGACCTCGGCTACGCGAAAGTCGATGCCGAGGTAGCCGCCGTCACGGCCGCGGCAGCCAGCGTGTTCGAGGAACTGGGGTGCGCGGTCGAAGAGGTTGATCCGAAATTCGGCGATCCGCTCGAACTTTACGAAGTCTTCCTGCAAGTCGGGGCTGCGGCCGCTATTCAGCCCCATCGCGCCCAATGGGAGCGCGAACTAGACCCCGGCCTGGTTGCGATCGCAAACCGAGGCGCGCAGCGTGGCGCCCTCGAGCTGGCCCGCGCCCAGATCGAACGCAATCAGCTCTATGACCGCATGCGGCGGTTCTTCGATGTCTACGATTTACTGCTCACCCCCACCGTCGCAGTCCTGCCGTTTCGCGCCGGCGCCGCCTCGCCGCCGCCAGAGCAGGGACGGGGCGAAGACTGGCCGTCCTGGACGCCATTTTCCTTCCCGTTCAATCTTACCCAGCTTCCTGCAGCCTCGGTGCCGGGCGGGTTCTCGCAGTCGGGCCTGCCGATCGGCCTCCAGATCGTTGGCCGGCGCTTTGCCGATCTCACGGTTCTGCAAGCCGCGGCGGCTTATGAATCGGCGCGCCCGTGGGCGGATCGCCGGCCGACTCTTTCCATCATACGGCCTTAATTTAGCAGCGAAGCCGTTATGCCAGAAACGCCCCAACAGCGATTGCAGGCCATGGGCCTCACCCTTCCCGCGGGAGCGGCGCCTTTCGCGAATTACGTGCCCTATGTGCGAGAGGGGGCGCTGCTGTTCATCGCCGGGCAGGCGCCGGTCGGGGCAGACGGAAAGATCGCGTATGTCGGTCGTGTCGGCCGAGAGTTGAGCGAGGCTGAGGGCTATGCCTCGGCGCGCCTATGCGGCATCGGCTGCCTCGCGCAAATCCGTCAGGCGGTCGGCTCGCTCGATCGCGTCCGCCGCATCGTGAGCCTGCGCGGGTTCGTCAATTCGGCGGAAGATTTTTTCGGTCAAGCCAAAGTCATAAATGGCGCGTCGGACCTGATGGTCGAGGTGTTCGGCGACCTCGGCCGCCATGTCCGCGCTGCCGTTGGCACCAGCGTCCTGCCAATGAACATGGCCACCGAAATCGAGTTGATCGCGTCGGTCGAGCCATGAGCGGCCTAGCATTGGAGTCTGGCAATGACGTTCGTATTCCTCTCTGAGGGCGATACGCACGCCGGTACGACGCATGAATCTCGCTATCACGAATTGGTCGAGCAGGTCGTTCACGCCGAGCGCTGGGGATTCGATTGCTTCGGCGTGTCGGAGCAGCATCTGGCGATCGGCTCCGCCACTACCGCTTCGCCCGAAGTTCTCTACGGCTATCTCTACGGCCATACCAGCCGCATTCGCTTCCGCCACGCGATTTCGCTGATCCCGGTCAACCATCCGCTAAAGATCGCGGCCAATGTTGCCGTGGCCGACATCCTGTCGCACGGGCGCATCGAACTTGGGGTCGGACGGGGCAACACGACTCTGGCACTGCGCGCGTTCGAGATCGATCTCGACCGCAGCCGGCTCGCCGTCAAAGAAGGAATTGAAATAATTCGCAAGGCGTTCACCGAAGATCCGTTCATGTTCTACGGGGAATACTACAAGATTCCGCCACGAAGCCTGGTGCCGAAAACCATCCAGAAGCCGCACCCGCCGATGTTCGTGGCGGCTTCGAGTCGGGAGAGCCACGAAGTCGCCGCCCGTGCCGGCATCGGCGTGATGAGCGTATCCAGTTCCATCGGCTGGCAACTTCTCGCAGACAACATCGCCGCATATCGGCGGGCCTTCAACGCTGTCAACGGCACGCCGTCGGTAGGCGTGCTGGTCAATGCCTACTGCGGCGAAACCGATGAAGTTGCTAAGGCGGAGGGCGGCCCGTCGCTGGTGGAGTACATGCGCGTCGCCTACACCGGCTATACGCGACTTGCGAAGATGTCGAAGGACTACGCCTATATGGGCGCTTTTGGCGCGCTCGGCGACCGCATTGTCGACTACGACTACATCGTGAACGATTCGGGGGCGGTGGTTATCGGCTCACCCGAAACCTGCATCCGGCAGATCGAGCATTACCGCTCGCTCGGCGCGACTGAGATGATCCTGCGCATCGACAGCGTGCCGCATGATCGCATCCTTCGGTCGATCGAGCTTTTCGGTAAATACGTCATTCCGCATTTCAAGCATCCGGAGAATATCGTGCGCGCTTCCGAAGAAATCCTCGGAGACATCCGGCGAATGCGCGATGTGGCCAAGGCTCAGGGCGTCTACGTCGAATTAACGGAACCGGGACAGGGCCAGAAATCGGCAGGTCTATCGTGACGGTCGAGCGGAACGCAGCGCTTGCCGATGCGTGGGCGCGCGTCGCGGGCAAGTCCGGATACATCCACTTGGAGAGGCGCGATCCCGGCATACTGATTGTCACCCTGAACCGCCCTAGTGTCCTGAATGCGTTGACCTACGACATGCTCGACGCATTTGGTCTGCTTTGGCGCACGGCGGGCGACGACAATTGGGTGCGCACTGTCCTGGTGACCGGCGCAGGCCGCGCCTTTTGCAGCGGCAACGATCTGCGCAACAAGGAACCGGACCACTCCATGATCCGGGAGTTGATGGGCGATGTGCTCGCCAACGCGCGCGGCATGATCGGTCTGGACAAGCCGATCGTCGCCGCGCTCAACGGCGCAGCCGTGGGTTTTGGGCTCCAACTTGCAATCATGGCTGATGTCTGCATCGCTGCGGAAGACGCCGTGCTAATCGACGGGCAGACTCGCTTGGCAGTGACCTCGGGGGACCAAAGTGCCCTGCTATGGCCGCTTCTATGTGGCCTCGCGCGTACCAAGATGCATCTGTTCGACCTCTGTGGCCTGACCGGTAAGGAAGCCGAAGAAATAGGACTGGTGGCCAAGGCCGTGCCTCGCGCGCAGGTGATGGACCATGCCTTGGCTATCGCCGATCGGCTCGCGGCGATGTCACAAGTGGCGCTGCGCGGCACGAAACGGTCGCTCAATGGCTGGCTGTGGCGCAGCATGCCGATTTTCGAGAGTGCGCAATCGCAAACGATGGTCGATCTCCATCACGCCGACGTGCAAGAGGCGCGATTGGCGCTACGCGAGCTGCGCTCTCCCGATTTTCCGTCAGATCGAAAATTGCCGTGAGCGTGGAACAATGTTGGAGCGCCACCAGGATTCACCTCGCTCGGCACCGCAACCGATCGACTTTTTCGAGGCGCTCGACGAGCCGGAGATCGAGATCGGAGACCTCGATGCCACCCGTAATCTAAAGATAAGGTCCTTCGTCAGCCTCGTGCTCAACCGCGTTTTCGGCGAGATGCAGTCGGTGCTGCGCTATCGCGATCTGGGCTTCCGTGGCATCACGCCAATGCAGTATTTTCAGGATTTCCGCTATCGCAGCCGGCCGCACGGCTACGGAGACAAATTTCGCTCGCAATTGCGCATTCGCCTCTGCCGGTCCCTCCCGGACCAGCGCAATGCCCGATCGGGGCACATGCAGCGCCGCGAGCGGATCGTGATCGTCACGACGGCAGAATTGCGCAGCAGGGTGGCCCGGGCAGATCCGAAATCGCTCGGCTTCGAGCCTGAGTTGGGTGAGGATGAGGTGGCGGGCGAAGCCACCGTCTTGCACGTTCTGACATCGCCGCACGCGGCGCCCGGAGAACGCAGCGTCCTCACCGTGCCGCCCGAACTCAAGTTTCTCAAGGAACACGCTTTCGACCAATCTTTCCCCACGGTCGAACTATTGCAGCGGGTCGACCCAGGCTACGCCGAACTGGTACCGAGTGTATTGCCGGATTCCGTCGGTGTTTGGGGTTTGGCCAATTCGGACGTGTTCCAGCACGTCAACGCGCGCGAGTATATCTTTGGCATGGAGAATCGATTGAGCGCCGTGCTCCATGCGGCCGGCCTACCCTTGGGACGGCATCGCGCGGTGCGGGCGCAGATCATTTTCCGCCGGCCAAGTTTTGTCGGCCAGCGATTCCGCGTCCGCTGCCAACTGTTTTGCCGCCAAGCGCAAACGCTGGCGATCGGCGGCTTCCATCGCATTGACGAGGCCGGCATAGAGGATGCAACGCCGAATGCGGTCCTTCGTTTCGAAGGTCAATTCGAATAGCGCGCGCCATCGCGCTGTGTTCGCGCAGAGAGGGGGCAAGAATTACTGAGCGCAACGCCCGAACGCGGGCCGCGGCCGCTCGCCCCGAAAGCCGACACCGACGCATGGATCGGATCACGCGGTGGGCTCGACGCCAGCATTCGGAGAGAGGATTGGTAACAGCCATGAATAGAGGCAAGTCGGGCAGGCGGCGCAGAGCTGCAGCCGAAAGTGACCAGGACGGCTTCCTGCCTCTGCGCATTCGTAGCGCCGTTTCGGATCTCGTCGTGGGCGAGCTAGATCTCACGACTCGCCATCTCGACCGGCACGGCCTACCCAGTGGCATAGTGGTCATGGGCATGGCGTCACAGCTCGCCAGCCATGGCGCTGCTCTCGCCCTGCCGCCGCATTCCGCGAGCCGAACCATAGAATCGAAGCTCTCGTTCCTCGCGTCACGTGCCACCCGCCAGCTGACGGGCGAGGCGCGCCTGCTGTATCGGCATGAGACCGTCGCGGTGTGGCGCACCGTGATTTTTGACGAGAACTTGGAGGCGCTTGCCGAATTGACTCAGACTGAACAGGCCCTCGGTGATTACAGGATATCCGGCGATTCGGCAGTGGAGAAAGCGGACTCTGCGCGTGGAGTGCCGGATGGTGAAATCCGCGCAATCAACGACCGCCCGGCGCGCGGCAATGTGGCTGCCGAACGGCGTGAGCAGATTTTCCGCGGCGCCTGCGAGGTGTTTGCACAGAAGGGCTACGCCAATGCCACGGTACGAGACATCGCCGCCGCGGCAGGCATGCCGGTGCCGACGATGTATCTCTATGTGCGGCGTAAAGAAGATATTCTTTCGATGATCTATACTACGTTTCTCGAAGACATTGGCAAACAAGTAGACAAAAGCCTCAGGCGGGGAGGGTCTGCGAGCGAAAAACTCGAATTGGCAATCCGCGCAAATCTCAAGAGCCTAGAAAAGTATCGGAAATACATTGTCCTGATGTTCCAGGAAACTCGCAGTCTGCCGCCAGGCGCGAGGCGAAAGGTATTCGAGATTGATCGCGATCACCTTGCGTTGTGGCAGCGGGTGCTCGGAGAGGGGAAACGAGCGAACGAATTCGAAGTCGAACACGTTGAGCTTGTTGCAAATCTAATCGCCTTCTTGTGCGTCGTGTGGCCTTTGCGTCATTGGGCGATCGGCAAGTATGGAGTCGATGCAGTGACGAAGGCGCTCACGTCATTGATCTTTAGCGGCATTCGAAATAATGATAGGTGAAGTCCTAGGATTGCTGGAAAAGGGGTTGGGGTGCACCCTCGCCTGACTTGGCGAGCCAACGAGGACCGGATTGACGCCGGCCTCAACGAAGGAGCACCCCGATGGACAGGATACAGGCATCCGAGCGGACGCGCGAGAAGCAGAAGGCGCTGATGGAAGGACGGGTCGAGGGCGATGGGGGTAACTCGGCGCTGGTGACCCTGGCGTTGCGGCTGATCGTCGAGGAGGCGCTGGAGGGCGAGGCGCGGGATGCCGTGGGGCGGGACTACTACGCCCGCGGCGCGGCGCCAGGGGCCGGCTATCGCAACGGCTACCGGACGGGCCGGCTGAAGACGGCGGAGGGCGCGGTGGAGTACCGCGCGCCGCAGATCGCCGACCGGGCCGAGCCGTTCCGCTCGAAGATCCGCGCCATCCTGGGCAACCGGAGCGAGGAACTGGAGCGGCTGGCGGTGGAGATGTACGCGCGCGGCCTGAGCACGCGGGACATCGAGGCGGCGTTCGCCGACGGCGAGGGGCGCAGCCTGTTGAGCCGGAGCGCGGTGAGCGAGATCACGGAACGGCTGTGGGCGGAGTATCAAGCCTTCGCCGGGCGCGATTTGGCCGAGTTCGAGGTCCTGTATCTGTTCGTGGACGGGGCCGCGTCCCGCGGTCGCGGAACGCCTGCACCTGGGCCAGCCGCGCGAAGCGGTGCTGGCGGCGTGGGGCATCCTGGCCGACGGCACCAAGGCGCTGCTGCACCTGGCGCCCGGGACCAAGGAGGACACGGCGAGTTGCCGCGAGTTCTTCCAGGAGATGCGCCGGCGCGGCCTGCCCGAGCCCCTCCTCGTCGTCAGCGACGGGGTGCCGGGGCTGATCTGGGCGATCGAGGAGTGCTTCCCGCGGGCACTCCGCCAGCGCTGCCTGGCGCACAAGATGCGCAACCTGCAGAGCAAGGTGCCCGACGACGTTTGGCCGGAGTTCCACGCCCGCGCGCGGGCCTGCTACCAGGCGGCCTCGCCGGCGCTGGCGCGG
>Ga0194131_10007810_pt1 | contig 14237 bp, 10 predicted proteins | sample TA2KigO120mmetaG_FD_148631 | JGI IMG/M metagenome (GOLD analysis project Ga0194131, IMG submission 148631) | Freshwater microbial communities from Lake Tanganyika, Tanzania - TA2015053 Kigoma Offshore 120m | ecosystem: Environmental > Aquatic > Freshwater > Lake | place: Tanzania: Lake... | reverse complement strand
TCGCGGAGAGCGCAAGGAAGACGCCCCCTGAGAAGAAGAAGCCGACCGGCGCGCCGAGCTGCGGGAACATCCCGTACCAAGCGCGCTTCTCCGGCGGCGCGTTCTCGACAGCGAGCAGCACAGCGCCGCCCCACTCGCCACCGAGCCCCAGGCCCTGACCAAACCGGCACAGCGCGAGCAGCACGGGTGCCGCCAAGCCAATCGTTTCGTAGGTGGGGAGCAATCCAATCGCCACCGTCGACAACCCCATCGTCAGAAGGGCAGCGACGAGGGTGGCCTTGCGCCCGATCCGGTCGCCGAAGTGGCCGAACAGCGCGGACCCGATCGGCCGCGCGAAGAACGCCACGGCGAAGGTCGCGAGCGAGGCGAGCCGAGCCGATGCCGGGTCGGTGGCCGGAAAAAAGAGTCGAGGAAACACCAGCACGGCCGCGGTGGCGTAGATGTAGAAATCGAAGAACTCGATCGTCGTTCCAATCAGGCTCGCGAAGAGCACCTGCGCGGGCGTGTTGAGTCGACGGGATTGAGCAACGGCCACGTCAGCCATGTGCGCTCCAGAATACGCCAAGGCCCACCTCGCACACCCGGGAGATTCCCCGAGACCGGCGTCGTAGAATAACGGGCCAACATGGCCCTACTCATCGAAGCGATTGACGTCAAACGCAAGATGTTCTTCGAGCTCGAAGGCGCGCCCTACCACTGCATGGACGTCGAAATCTCGCGCCCTACGGCGCGTGGCGGTCAGACGCTCGTCCGCCTGAAGATGCGGAACCTTTTCACGCGCGCGGTCTTCGACCGGACGTTCAAGGCAGGCGACAAGTTCAGCGAACCCGATCTGGAGCAGGTGAACGCGACGTTCATGTACGGCGATGCGGACGGCTCGCACTTCATGGACAGCGCGTCGTACGAGACGCTGACCCTGCGGGACGAGACCATCGGAGATGACAAACTGCTGCTCATCGACAACGTACCGGTCCAGATTCTGAAATACAACGGTAACCCCATCGGCGTGCAGTTCCCACCGCACGTCGAGCTCCGCGTGACGTCAACCGAACCCGGCGTGCGCGGTGATACCGCGAGCGGCGGGGTAACGAAGGCCGCAACGCTCGAGACGGGTCTCGAGATTCGCGTTCCCCTTTTCATCAAGGAAGGCGAGAAGGTGAAGGTGCACACGGAGACGCGCGAGTTCGCGGGTCGGGCGTGATCCATCTACGTGCCGATCCCCGCCCATCGCCTGGCGATCGCGAATGCCGTCTGCTCATTCAGGAGGCTCGTGTGGCGTCAGCCATCCACAGGTGTTGCGCCGCGTACGCTCGCCATGGGCGCCAGCGCTCGGCGCGCGCGAGCACCTCCGCTGCCGCGGGACGACGACCGTCGGAGTCGGTCAGTGCGCGCAGCAAACCTACGTCCCCCGGGGGGAACGCGTCCGGCTCGCGGAGCTCGCGCATCGCGATGTAGTGCGCGGTCCACTCGCCGATCCCTTTCAGCGCGCGAAGATCGGCCACCACCTCCTCGAGCGTCCGGCCTACGCGGAAGAGCTGAGGATTGGCGGCCACGGTCTTCGCCAGCGCCACAAGCGCAATCGCCCGCGCACGGGGTACCGGCAAGTCGGCCGGCGATACCGACGCCAACCGCCCCGCGGTCGGAAACACCATCGTCAAGCCGTCGACATGGTCCGCGACCGGACCGCCGGGGTCGCCATACTGGGACCGCAGACGACCGGCCAAGGTGATCGCAGCGGGCACGCTGATCTGCTGTCCCAACACGGCGCGCGCGGCGAGTTCGAACCCGTCCCAGGCCCCCGGTACTCGCAGGCCCGGACGCGCCGCAAGAAGCGGCGCGAGGACTGGATCCTCCGAGAGGTGGGCCCCGATGGTCTGCGGATCCGCCGACAGATCGAACAAGCGCCGCAGCCGCGCGATGATCACTGGGAGTGCCGACAACTGTGGGCAGTGCACCCTCACGCGCTGCGCGTGCTTGTGCCCATGCGTCACCGCGACAATGCCGTGCGCACCGCCGACCTCGATCGTGCGCCAGTAGGTATCGCCGGTGACGACCTCCACGCCTGCGATCGCCCGCGCACGAAGAAACGCGAGCATCGATGCCCAGTCGAACGGCGGTTTGTAGCCTAGCTGCAGCGAGACGGCTCCCCGGGCTGAGGAGGACGATCGACCGCTCCGACGCAGCGTCCCCGACGGGCGTTGGAACAGCCGCTGGAACGTCTCGTTGAAACGACGGATGCTGCCGAAGCCGGACGCGAGCGCGACATCGGACATCGGAAGCGTCGTCTCGCGCAACAGCTGCTTCGCGAGCAGTACGCGCCGCGCCGACAGCGTCTCGACGTCCGCTTCGTCGAGTCCGCCCATCTCGATCAGGCTGAGCGCACGGGCCACGGTGTTCGACGTACCGCGCCAGGCCGCGAAGTCTGGCGCGGCTTCGGGACGGCAGCGCAAGCACGGCCGAAAGCCAGCCTCTTGCACAGCGGCTGCCTTCGGGAAGAACATCACGTGCTCACGCTTCGGCGTGCGCGCGGGGCAGATCGGTCGGCAATAGATACCCGTCGTACGCACGCCGACGAACAGGCGGCCATCGAATCGCGCGTCACGCGTGACGATGGCTCGGTAACACGCGCGAGGGTCGAGATCCATGACGCTATCCTGCCGATTCTTCGACCAACTGGTCTAGCGGTTTTCGGACATGACTGTTTCGTGTCGACGTCCGAAAACGGCCAGCATCCGGACGCGCGTTCGGGGCATTCTGCGTGCCATGATGATCACGACTGCTGTGGACCAGACGCTCTTCACCGAACGGCTCGACACCCCGCTGGGTACCCTCGTACTGATGACAGGCGAGGACGACCGCGTACGCGCCCTCGACTGGTCAGACTACGAGCCTCGGATGGATAGACTGCTGCGGCTCCACCACGGACACCAGGGAGCCGCACCGCGCGAGCGTGCGAGGCCCTCCGCGGCACGGCGCGCGCTGGAAGCCTACTTCGAGGGTGTGCTCGATGCGATCGACGCGGTCACGACGAGGACCAACGGGACGCCGTTTCAAGAACGCGTCTGGGCAGCGCTGCGGCACATTCCCGCGGGCCGGACGCTGAGCTACAGTCAGCTGGCGGACGCGATCGGACAGCCGCGCGCGGTCCGCGCGGTCGGCCTCGCCAACGGCGCCAACCCCGTCGGCATCATCGTGCCCTGTCATCGCGTGATCGGCGCAGACGGATCGCTCACCGGATACGGTGGCGGCCTCGAGCGCAAGCGATGGCTGCTGGCGCACGAAGGTGCGATCACGTCTGGGCTGTTGGACGACCCAAGAGCAGCCGGTTCTTCGGCGTGATCGTCGCCGGAATCATCTGGGCCCAGACTCGATAGCCGTGTTGACGAAGGCGAGTCGCCCTCGCGACGTCGATGGCCAGAGGCCCCTCCAACCAGCCGGCCAGGGCGCGCGCTTCACACGCAGCGAGGGAGCTCGACCTCCGCAGCTCGCGCACATCATGGCAGCACGGCAGAACAGCGACCGGAGCCCGTGCGCGCGCGGCCAGGTCGAGGATGATGTCGGTCCACCCCCCGCACGCGTGGCTCGACACAACCAGGTCGCCTGGCGTGAGCACGATCGTCTCGAGCGGCGCGGCGACGAGCTCGACGCGCCCCGCCAGCCGTGGCCACGCTGTGAGCAGCTCGGACTGCACGTTCGTCGCAGAAGGTGGGTGGCACGGATCAACCGCCAGGGCGCTGGATGACGTGTCGTCCAACAGCAACATGACGTGCGCCAGCAGGCCATGACCGCAGGCCAGGTCCACCACGCGACCGCCACGGAACAATCGGCGGGCGCGCCGAGCGAGTTCCCACGCCTCGTACAACTCCTTTCGTGGCAGGCAACCCGCCCGACAGACAGCCCGTCCAAGCCGATCGAACAACGACTCCGACGGGAACCGCCCCAAGTCGTAGCTCGTCAGCCGCCCACGTGACCCCGGTGCGAAGGACACAGCTATCCGCTCTCAGCGATCAGCGTTCAACTCGCGGCTCTCGGTTCCGCTCTCGTCACGAGCCCGCCTGACGCATCGAGCTTGACACGCTCGCCCGTTCGCAATTTCCTCGTGGCATCTTTGACGTTCGCGAGCGCAGGGAGACCGTACTCTCGAGCCACCGTCGAGGCGTGCGAGAGGATGCCGCCGACCTCCACGATCACTCCTGTGGCAAGGGTGAAGAGCGGCGTCCACGAGGGATCGGTTGCCGGCGCAACGAGAATGGCGCCGCGTCGCATGAGCACGAACTCGCGCGGATCTCGGATGACCACGACCTCGGCCTCGACGCAGCCTCGACTCACGCACAGCCCTGTCAAGCCGCCTTCTCCGACAGACGCCGCCTCATCGTCGTCAGGCACCAACGTGCCGGCTACCACACGCGGCACGTCCGACTGACGCATCAGCAGCGGCATCCGCAACCGCCCTTCCACCTCGCGCTGCCGTTTGCGTGCGACGACGATCGCGGCGAGCGTTCCCGACTCGGCTCTTCCCTCGATCACGTCGGCGATCTCTGGAGCCAAGAGAAGAAAGTAGTCCTCACATCGCTCGATCCAACCGCGCTCGACGAAGCGCGCGGCGAGGGCCAGGTGCAACTGTCGCGCGTAGTACATCACCTTGATGAGCTCGGACCGGCAGTACTCGCGCGAGAGGTAGCGCTGCTTCAAGCGTCGCAACAACGCCCGCACGCGAGGCTTCAACGTCAGCCGTCGCCATGTCGAGAGTTTGCTGTCGAACGATGCCAACGCCTCGTCGGCCTCACGCGCCAGGCGTGCGGAGATCGCCGCGGGAGGCTCCGTGACGGGGCTGTGCAGATGCGTTCGGATGGCGAACAGCAGCGGCGTCGGATCCTCCCGATAGCGCGGCAGCGACCAGTCGGATTCGTACAGACCTCGATGGCCGTAGCGCTCCAGGAACCGATCGAACGCCTCCAGGAAGCGGGTTCGACCGAGTGCCTCACGAACGTCTCGATAGTCGACCTCGCGCTCGCGGAGCCTAGCGAAATACGCGACCACGCCGGGCTCCTGCCGGGCGACCGCCACGACCTCCATGAGATCAAACGCCTGTTGCGTCGTCACTGAGGGTGTGCCGGCGGCGAGCTGCGCGTACACGAGCCGGTCGTAGTCCTCGCCCACCGCACGACAGGCTTTGCGCAATTGCTCCTCGAGTGTCGACACACTGCCGTGCACCAGCACAACGACCATCCGTTCGGGTCCTGTGACCCTCCACGCCTCGAGCAGCCGGCCGATCGCTCGGTCGTCGAGCGACGCTGGATCCACGGATAGCTCAGTGATCGACGCAGCGTTCTCGGCATCGAGCCACCGGACGAGCTTCGCCGTGCGCAGATGGAGCCACACGGCTCGGAGCAAATCGGGCAGAGCCCGGAGCATTGAGCCGAGGGGCGGACGGGGAGGGACCTTCTCGTCCTCGGGCCGGATCGCTTCTGGATGGCCCAGCGATCGCATGACCGCCGCCGGCGGCAAGCCCGTGAACCGGCCGATGTGACAGAGCTGGCTCAGGTTGAAGTACATACGACCGCCGAACACCTTGAACGGCGGTCCCAACTCGTTCTCAGGCGCCAAGAGCCCACCGATGAACCGTCGCTGCGTGGCATTGAGGAGCCACTCGTACGCGGCCAACACCTGCGGAGCGGCCTGCTCGGGCGTGACCTCCGCGAGATTGGCGCGGGTCCATTGAACATCGACTGTGGGTTCGCCAGTCGGCCGGCGATCGGGGTGCCCTGCGCTCGACGATGGGACGTCGAGGCTAGCCCGCGCGGTTGTGATGGGCCGCGACTGCAGCAGCCACAGCTGCTCATCGTCAACGGCCCACTCGACGTCTTGCGGGATGCCAAAATGTTCTTCGACTCGAAGCAGGGCGCCTGCGAGCTGCCGGACCGTGGAGTCGGAGAGTGGAGGGCGACCATCTAGGACGGTACGTTCGACCAGGCTGCCATCGGCTTTTCGCAACCGATAGTGATCGGGTTCGATGCGGCCGCTGACAAGCGCCTCGCCGAGCCCGGGCGCGGCATCGATGACGAGCTCCTCCGCTCCGCTGACTGGATGAACCGTGAAGGCCACACCCGAGATCGCGGCGTCAATCATCGGCTGGATGAGCACCGCGGCCCGCGCCTCGTCCGCAAGGCCATGCGAGGCGCGATAGGCACGTGCCTGTTCGCTCACGGTCGACGCGAGACACGCTCGCACCGCGGAGACGATGTCCGACCGCTCGACGTTCAGAAACGTCTCGTGGATGCCGGCGAACGAGTGGCCAGCCGCATCCTCTCCGACGCCGGATGAACGGACCGCGAAGCGCTGATCGACCGGCCAGGTCCGAAACCAGGCGTGGTCAACGATACCGTCGACATCAGCCGGGCGTGTGTCGGCCGTCACGATCAGACCATCGGGAACGGGGAAGCCGGCGCGTCTCAGTCGCGCGCAGTTGAGCGCCTTGCCGCCGACGTTCGACTCATCAGCGGGTCCGACGTTTTGCAGCGTGACCAGCATTGACCGTGCATCTTACGCCCCCGCACGTCCGTCCCTGTGACCAATTCTCGTCTTGGGCCCGAACGAATTCTGCTCCGCGACCTCTGGATCGAGCTGTGCAGTCAACGTCGCGACCTCGATCCCGCCGGCTCTCCACGACCATCGGTGTAGATGGTGCGTGCCGGTGTCCTTCCTTCCGGGGCTGCTGTCTGTGTGGGCGGTGACGCCGCTACTGTACGCCGACGATTGTCCCATCCGCGAGGAGATCGATATCCTCGGCGTGCGGGTGCCGAGGCAGACCTGGCATCGTCGTGATCTCACCAGTCAGTGGAACCAGGAATCCTGCGCCCGCGGCGATCCGGAGCTCACGCACCGTCATCTCGAAGTCGCGAGGGCGCCCGATCAGCCTGTCGTCATCCGACAACGAGAGGTGCGTCTTGGCGACATACACGGGGAGCTCCCCAAAGCCGAGCGCGACCGCCTGGTCGAACTGCTTCTTGGCGGTCACCGAGAAATCGACGTCCTGCGCACCGTAAATGGTGCGAGCGATGCGACGGACCTTCTCCATGGGCGGGTCGGACAGCTCGTAGATGAAGCGCGGCTGCGGGCTTGCGGTCTCGGCCCGCGCCAGGATGGCGCGTGTGACGTCGAGCGCGCCTTCGCCGCCGCGCGAATAGACGTCAGCCAAGCCGACCTCGACGCCCTCCTGCCTCAAGTGCTGCACGACCGATGAAAGCTCATCGGCCGAGTCCTCTCCCCGCACGTTGACAACGACCACCGGCTCGAGCCCGAATTGCCTGACGCTGTCGAGGTGCTTGTCGAGGTTGTCCATGCCACGCTCGAGCGCGGGCTGGTTCGGCCGAGCGACCTCTGCGACACGGACGCCGCCGTGGAACTTCAGCGCGCGAAGCGTCACGACGAGCACGATGGCGTGCGGCCAAAACCCCGCCGCGCGGCACTTGATGTCGAGGAACTTCTCTGCGCCGAGATCGAAGCCAAACCCGGCCTCAGTGAACACGACCTCCGCACGCTGCAGCAGCAACCGCGTGGCCACGACGCTGTTGCAGCCGTGCGCGATGTTTCCAAACGGCCCGCCATGGACAACGGCCGGCGCCCCCTCAGTGGTCTGCACCAGATTCGGCAGCATCGCATCGCGCAGCAGCGCGGCCATGGCGCCTTCGGCTGACAGATCTGCCGCACGCACCGGAACGCCGTCTCGACTGAACCCGACGATCATCCGACCGAGCCGCGCCTTGAGGTCCGCGTAATCGCGCGCGAGGCACAGAATCGCCATCACCTCGCTGGCCGCCGTGATGTCGAAGCCGCCTTCGCGCGGGACGCCCATCGTCCGGCCGCCGAGCCCGCTCACGGTGCGGCGGAGAAACCGATCGTTCATGTCCATCACGCGCCTCAGAACGATCTGGCGCGCGTCAAGCCGCGGCGGCTGCTCGAAGTACACGTCGTTGTCGGCGAGCGACGCCAGCGGGTTGTTCGCTGCGCCGACCGCGTGGATGTCGCCCGTGAAATGAAGGTTGATCCGTTCCGACGGCACCAGCATGGAGCGGCCGCCACCAGTGCCGCCGCCTTTGGCGCCGAAGACCGGACCGAGCGACGGCTCGCGCAGGGCGCACGAGGCCCGAACCCCGAGGCGTCGGGCGGCCTGGGTCAGGCCGATGACGCAGGTCGTCTTTCCCTCGCCAGCCGGCGTCGGATTGATGGCGGACACGATCACGAGCCGACCACGTGCATCCGCATCGGTGAAGGCTACATCGGCCGCGACCTTCGCGACTCCGGGTCCCTACGCGTGAAGATCGCGGGAGCCGAACCCCAAATCAGCCGCTACGTCGTCGATCGGTCGCATCAGGCGAAGAATGGCAGCGTATCACCAATTGGTCGGCTCCGCCCTGAACCCGGCCCGTGGCGACGCGGACGCGAGGCCCCAGCCGGTTTCCGCTGGCGCTAGGAAGAGCGAGGCTGCTATAACGCGGTCAGGGCACCGGTCAGCTGTGAGGCCCGCCAAGCCGTGACGGGCATGCCGGCCGCGCCCGCGCCGCAGGAGGCATCGATGGTCGCGTGGAATCGCGCAAGCGTGCTAGCCGTCGCCATGGCGTTGGCCGGCCAGGGAATCGTTCTCGGACAAACGCGCGTCGATCCGCCAGGCTTCGCGCGGCCGACCCCGGCGGCACAGCGTGTAGCTCCCCTCCCCGACGCTGAATGGAACGACGCACACAGGGCGCTTGCCCAGAAGTACGCCAGGTACGGCGCGCCGGACAACGCGTTCAAGACACTGCTGCGCGTGCCGGAGCTCGCCGACGGCGTCATGCCGTACACCATCTACCTCTCGGAAGACTCGATCCTCACGCCCAGACAGCGGGAGCTGCTCATCTTGCGTGCGGCGTGGCTGGGTGGGAATCAGACCGTGTGGTCGCGACACGCCCCGCGAGCGCGAAGAGCCGGGATGACAGACGCAGATCTCCGTCGTCTGGCAGAGGGTGGCTCGGCCAAGGGTTGGGACCCTCTCGAGGCGACCTTGCTCGGTATGGCGGATCAATTGTTCCGCAACGCCTCGGTGACCAACGCCACGTGGGCCGAGCTCTCGAAGACGTTCGACACGTTTCGCCTGATGGACGCAGTGGAGACGGTCAATCACTTCGTCGTGCTGTCGCTCATCTACAACTCCTATGGCATCCAACCGGAGGCTGGCGCGAAGGACCGCATTCCGGCCGATGTGCCCTACCGGATCACCGTGCCGCCACGCGAGCCCGCTCTGGCGACACCGCGCGTCGTGGCGCCGCCCGGACAAGGCATCGCCGTGGGGCGGACTTTCGGGCTGTATCCGACGCTCAGTCGCGCATGGAGTCCGCGGCAGACCTTCATCCTGCAACGGTCGCCGCTGACGCCTCGTCATCGCGAGATGCTGATCCTGCGAATGGGATGGAACTGCCAGTCGGAGTACGAATGGGCGCAACATGTGGGCCGTGTCGGGCGGGCACGCGAGTGGGGCCTGGAACCCAAACTGATCGCCCAGGGACCTGACGCACCTGGTTGGGATGCGACCGAGAAGACGATTCTTCGTGCATCCGATGAACTGTACCGCAACGCGGTCGTGTCGGATGGCACATGGAAGACGCTGGTCGACCTGTTCGGTGTCCCGTGGGCGATGAGCGCGGTGTTCACGACGAGCGACTACGGCGCGATCTCGCGGTCGCTGCTGACATACGGCGTGCCGCTCGAGCCTGGCGATGAGCGATTCCCCACGTTTTGATCACTCACCGTGACGAGCCGGTGAAGCGAGTCCGCTTCCCACCCGGCACCAGATCGTGTGCTCACGCCGGAGCGTCAGTCGCCCTGTGCCCCCATGAGGATTTCCATGTCTCGGCTCGAGACTCTGCTGGGTCTCGCGTGGCCAGTCATCGTGTCGCGTTCGACGCAGGTCGTCGTCGGCCTGGCCGACGCGCTCATGGTGACCCAGCTCGGCGAGACTGCGCTTGCGGCCGTGACCACCGGCGCGCTGAACGCGGGCACCGGGTTCATTTTCCCCATGGGCGTCGCCTTCGTCGTCTCGAGCTTCAGCTCGCAGCTGACGGGAAGAGGCGACGCAGCCGGTGCGAGGCGGTTTGGGTGGTACGGGCTTGGCGTGGCCCTCATGGCGCAGGTGCTCGTGATCGCGCTGCTCCCGATGCTGTCGCGCCTTCTTTCCGCCAACGACTACGCGCCGGATGTCGAACGCGCGCTGAGTGTGTATCTCTCGATCCGGCTCCTGTCCACTGGAGCCGCTGTCGGCAACGAGGCGCTCGCGAGCTACTTCGGGGGAATGGGCAACACCGCCGTCGGCATGAAGGTCAATGTGACGGCGATGGTGCTGAACCTGCTCCTCAACTGGCTCCTCATCGATGGTCACGCGGGCTTCCCGGCGCTCGGCGTGGCCGGCGCCGCATGGGCGAGCACGGTCTCGACCAGCGTCGCCTTCGCCGTGTTCCTCATCGTCTTCATCCGCGTCGGCGGGGGATACGGTCCCCAGAACCTGCGGTGGCACGAGTTCGTGCGGCTTCTTCGCTTCGGTCTCCCGTCCGGGCTGAATTGGTCGTTCGAGTTCTTCGCCTTCGTCGCATTCGTCAACGTCGTGGTCGCTGGGCTCGGCACGGTGAATCTGGCGGCGATGATGGCGGTGATGCAACTGAACTCCTTCTCGTTCATGCCGGCGTTCGGACTCGGGTCAGCGGGCGCGATTCTGGTGGGCCAAGCGATCGGGCGCGGCCACAAGGACGAGGTTCCCCACATCCTCGCCCTGACGTTCGCGACCACCGCCGCGTGGATGGGCCTGGTCGGCCTGGCGTATCTGGCGATTCCAGAGCCGCTTCTGCGGCCGTTCGTGCCGGCGGGTCCCAACGGCGTCGGCTTTCTGACGGTTGGCATCCGCATGCTGGTGTTCTCGGCGCTCTGGCAGCTCTTCGACGCAGCGGGCATCACCATCAGCGAAGCACTACGCGCGGCTGGCGATACGGCCTACGCCATGTGGACGCGAGGCGTGCTGGCCTGGCTCGTGTTTCTGCCTGGAAGTTGGGTCACCGTGCGCTGGTTTGGCGGCGCGGTGCAGGGCGCCGTGGCGTGGCTGCTCGTGTATCTGGGGCTGCTGGCTCTCGTCCTGTTTCTTCGGTTCCGGAGCGGAGCCTGGCGCAACATCGCGCTCGTCGAGGAGACCCCCCAGTGAGGCCCCCGGTCTCGGCTTCGACGCCGGACGTATCGACGCACCGCGCGCCGGGGTGGGAGGGCATCGAGCGCCGCCAGTGAGCGACCACGCGTGGCGGGTCGCTCAGCGGTCATCCCGCTCGCGAGGACGACCTCGAGCGTCGGTGGTTTCGGGAGCGGATCGCTCGGCGGCCGACCGGATGACCGGATGCTCACGAATCGCCGGAGCGTATCGAACCAGAGGGCGCACCAAGGGAGACGGCCGCCGCAGTCAGACACCAGCCGAGGATCATCGGCAGCAGTCCGATCAAGTCCCAGCCACCATCGGCGCACCAGAGAAGCGGGGTCTCGAGGGTCGACGTCGCGGGGGTGGGACCAGAGTCGCCGTCGCATGCCCGCCAGCCGACGGGCAAGCCCAGCGAGCCGACTTGGGCCCGAAGCGTGCTGAACTGCGCGGCCCCAGCCTCCGGCAGCGACGTCTGTGCGACGGATTCCGCCTGTGCAGCGATCGTCTGTCGCAGCGCGCGGTCCCGCCAGAGCGACCGGGTAATGTGAAGCGCATCTATGTTCATGGTGACGGCCAACACCAGGCCGATCGCCGCCTGCCACTCGAGCGTGTGGCGCTTATACGCGCCCGACACGCGGTCCATCCCGTCGTTGAACCAGGTCTCGACGCGCTGGCGGAACTGGTCGATGTCCCCGGCGGCGTCCTCGAGCAACGGCGTGAGCGCGCCGGACAGCTCCTTCAGCGATTGATCCGCATGCGCCAGCGCATGCTTGACCTCTTGCGACCGTGCGAGAAACGCGCGGAGCTCGCGCGCGATCTCCTGAGGACTGCCAGTCTGGAAGCGTTCGAGCACCCCTTCCAGGGCGGCGCGACACTCCTTCCCCACCGGCGTGCCAGTAGGAATCGCGGCCACTGCCTCTGCCAGCGATGCACGTAACTCGACATACGTCTTGGCCTGCGAGGCGCGCTCCAGCCACGCCGCGACGGGAGCGACACCTCCCTGGAGGCTCGGAGGCGCGGCGTCCAGTACAGTTCCGACCTGAGACGTGAGACCGGCAAGTCGCGACGGATCAACGGACGAACACAATTTGCCGCGGAGCTCCTGCAGGCGCGCCGAAACACCCGCGAGCGCTGAATCCGATTCCAGGCGACTCAGCGCCTCCGAGAGCGCTCCTGCGAGCGCCGACGGATTATGCTCCGCCAAGTCAATGAGTCCGTTCACGCGTGCTTCGACGGTCGCCGCCATCGCGCGTGGTTGACGGATGACGTCGAGCAACGCCAGCGCAAAGGTTCGCGATGGGATGTAGGACGGCCCGTGCCCACGAACCAGGCCAATCTTCCAGAGGAAGCCGGACACCGGTCGCGCCACCGCGGGGAGCGGTGCGAGCCCCTTGATCAGTGGATGCCGGGACACCTGCTCTCGAGCGTCGGGGCTTCGAAGCAGCGTTTCGATGCCGGCCCAGAGATACTGCGCTCGCCATCCGAAGAGGCCCGCCAGCATCTCGCAGACGGAGCTCACAAGGAGGCTCAGCAGCAGGAACACCAACGACAGGCCGATCGCCACCTCGATCAACGGGGAATCCAGCATTGATCACCTCACGCGTTCAACCCGTCAAGGCCGCGTCTGACAAAAAGAGCTTTTCGACGGTTCGATCGCCGACCCGACTCATCAGGCGCAGCGTGGCGGCCGTTGCGCCAGTGGTCGACGGGCCACGGGACGCCAGACGCACCAGCCGGTCGAACATCACGAACAGCGTGTTCGCACCGACGTGACGCTTTCGTGACGTCTGATCGAAGTCATCGAACAGCTTCATCGCATGACCGAAACCGCACGCGCGGCAGTAGTCCTCGAGTGACTCACCGGCACGGTAGCGGCGGCTGGGCGACGACACGAGCCCCAATAATCGCAAAACGGCCCGTCGGGCCCTTTGTTAATCCACCCGAAACATCCGAGACACCTCGCCGAAAATCTCTCGTTTGTATCGTTGTCACAAACGAGAAAGGTCGGTTCGTGAACGCACAGAGAAAACCGTCGAGGCGCTGGTACAGGGCGATCACCATGACACTGGCCACCGTTCAGCGGCGACTTGACCTCTTTCAACGCCTCCACCGGCGCCGCAGGCTACTCCCTTCAGATGGGCGATCTCTACGCCGACCTCGCTCGACACGCAGAACGCGTGGCGGCTTCGATTCGGCCAGTCGAAGGTGCCGTTTGGCTCCGTGAACATGCAGTCCAGTCAGAACCGCGCACCACTGGAACGTCCAGATGCCTTGAACAGCGCCGTCGAAGGCGAGCGCGATTTGGGCGCCGCCCTGATGTGGCGTCACCAGAGGCGCGAAGGCGATTCCGAGACCTCACGGGGCTGGGGCTGAAGGGTTCCGGCGACTACGGCGTCGTGTCGGTCGGCGTCTATTCAGGTCAGGGCCTCAACCGGTCGGATCAGAACGCCCGCAAGTTCGCGCGCAATGCGCCGCGCACGCTCGTGAACGAGTTGGACTTCGGCCTCGAGTTCGCGCGCTGGTCCGAGTTCGAAGTCACCGGCATGTTCACACACACCTTCCGCCGCACGCGAACGTCCACCTTCCCCTACACCGACACCACGTCCGGCAACCGCATCGGCTTCCAGGTGCAGTGGAACTACTCGCTGATTCGGCGTTCAGACGCTCAACAATCCGAAGCCACCGATCGCGGGCACGTTCTGCTCATCCAAAATGCGGCGCACCGCGTACTGGTTGGTGGTGCTGCCGGTCAAGTGATTGACGAGCACTTCCCCGAAGAGGTGCGGCACGACGAGCCGGCAGAGATCGATGTCCGCGTCGACCATCACCCGGTCCCGCGGCCGGGAGGCATAGCAGGGCTGCAGGTTCCCTCGGGGAAACGACGTCTGTTTGAAGCTGCCTTCCTTGAAACGATGCAGCGAGGCCGGGGCAGACTCGAACGCTCGATCGTTGCCAATGTCGGTGATGAGGGAACGGTCGGCCTCGAAGTACACCCGATCGGGGAACACGTGCGTCACGCGGATGTACTTCG
>Ga0194131_10007802_pt1 | contig 14242 bp, 11 predicted proteins | sample TA2KigO120mmetaG_FD_148631 | JGI IMG/M metagenome (GOLD analysis project Ga0194131, IMG submission 148631) | Freshwater microbial communities from Lake Tanganyika, Tanzania - TA2015053 Kigoma Offshore 120m | ecosystem: Environmental > Aquatic > Freshwater > Lake | place: Tanzania: Lake... | reverse complement strand
TGGTTTCCTCCGGCCCGGACCAACACGCGACAGACAGGCAGAGCGGAAGAAAGCGCATGATCTCTCAGTTGGTGAGCACTCCGGTGCCGATGACACCGAAGTTGACTAGGGTTTCGACGGTGCTGCCGTCGTCGGGACGGACAAAGCCACCGGCCGCGTAGCGGTACATGCCGATCACCAGCAGCGCGTCGCGCGGGTAGCCGGAGAGGAGGCCACTGGGCACGCGCAGGCTGCCGTTGTCGGCCTCGAGGCAGAACACCTCGCCGAGGAAGGCGTTGGAGTCGGGATGGAAGACGTCGAGCACCACGGCGAAGCTGCCGGCGCCGCCGAAGGGCGACCACGTGAAGTCGGCGCGGGCGCGGTCCACCCGGGCGGCGAACGCGCTCCGGGTGGTGGTTTGGAGCATCTCCTTGGGCTCGAGATCGGAGATCGACTCCGGCGTGTAGAAGGCGTTTTCCACGTCGAAGTCGGGCACGTCGGCGCCACCCTCGGCGTCGAGTATCCACGCGGCGTTGCGGATGAAGTCGGCCTCGTCGATGCCAGACGCCGTGTAGAGCCCGTCGGCCTGCCGGAGTTGCAGCGACACCGAGCCGCTCCGGTACGACAGCCACTCCCCGGCGTCGAGGTAGTCACTCGCCGCCGGCACCGGCGCGGGGTCTTCGACACAGGAGCCCTCGGCGGGGAGCCAGCCGACCCAGCTCTTGCTGGTGGCGAGATGGAACGCCGCCAGGGCGCTGACCTCCAGGCTCGACGGGTAGCCGAGGCAGTCGGGACAGGCGATCTGCACCAGCTGGAACTGCGCCAGCCCGCTCACCATGCCGGTCTCGGGCATGCTCCCCGAGTCGGTGTCGCCCTCCACCCCGCTGTCGCCGGGCGGCACGTAGGGCGGGCGCTCCGTGAGCCCCGCGGAACCGCATGCGAGCAGGGCCGCCATCATTCGCCGCTGTCACCCCCGCTGGCGTCTTCCTCGGCGGCCCGGTCAGGGTCGTAGAGGAAATAGCCCACGGCCTGGTTGCGGTCGTAGTCGTCGGTGATCCAAAGGTGGATGCGGGTGGCCACGGTGCGTGCCGCCACGGCCGACACGCGACCGTCCGCCGTGTTGTTGACGGGGACGTAGTCGCCCCACTTCTGCCACTCGTCCTCGCCAGGCCCCATCTCGGCCACCCCGAGGAACAGGTTGGTGGCCACCTGATAGTTGCCGGATTGTGTCCAGTAGCCGAAGCCGGAGTAGAACATGTACCGAGTGTCGCCGAGGCCGGCAATGGCCAGTCCGGCAAAGCCGCAGTCGTCCCACTCGCCATTGTCCCCAGCCGATAGCGCCTTTTTCTCGCTGGGCTGCCAGTCGCCGAGACTCGACGCGTTGAGACGGTAGGCCTCGCATGCGTTGTTGCCACCGCGCTCGCTTCCGGCGATGTAGCCGGTGTAGCCGCCTTGCTCGCCAAGGTCGAGGCCGAGCGGCCAGCACCAGTTCTGCACCGAGCCCACCGCGTCGTGAAGGTCGTACACCGGGTTCTTCCCGTGGCGCGTCCACTCTATCCCGTCGGGCGAGGTGGCCACGCCCATGCCGTAGCCCCGGTTGCTGTCGTTGATGCCCTGGTAGATCATCACGTAGAGTTGTTCGTTCGGGTCCCACACCACCTGGAGGCCCGACATGTAGTCGTAGTCGAACTCGCCCGTCTCCGGCTGGCCCATCACCGGGTTCTGCGGGTGGGGGGTAAAGTCGGTGCCGTCGGGGCTGGCGGCGTAGCCCACGTTGTAGGGTGGCCAGTCGTCGGTGGTGTTCTCGTAGGCGGTGTACCAGAGCTGGTAGAAGGGGTGACCCACCACCTCGGTGACGTGGAAGGTGGTGGAGCCCATGCTCCTCGCCCACTCCTCGTCGGTGGTCGTGAACACCGGGTTGCAGTCGTAGCGGTAGAAGGCGGTGGCCTCTACCCGAGTGAAGCCGCACTCGGTGACGTCTTCCGGGTTGACGTTGACCGCCTCGCCCGTGAGCTTGTAGTCGTTGGCGCAGGCGGCGAGCAGGAGGAGGGGAAGGATGCGGCGCACCGGTGCACCATAGCCAGGAAATCAGCCGAAGGCGCTGCCGTAGAGGCGTTCGTAGAGCGCAGCGGCGCGGTCCCAGCCCGAGTCGCGTCGCATCCCATTCTGCTGGACCTGCCGCCACGCGTCCTTGTGACCGTGGAAAGTGTGGAGCGCCCAGCCGATGGCCTGGACGAGGCCGTCGACCGCGAAGTCGGGGAAGGCCCAGCCGGTGCCCTGGCCGCTGGCGGGGTCCCAGGTGGGGACGGTGTCGGCGAGCCCACCGGTGGCGTGAACGATGGGCACGGTGCCGTAGCGCATCGAGTAGAGCTGGTTGAGCCCGCAAGGCTCGAAGCGCGAGGGCATCAGGAACAGGTCGGCGCCGGCCTCGATGCGGTGGGCCAGGGGCTCGGAGAAACCCACCCAGCCCCGCGCGCGTTTGGGAAACTCGCGCGCCATGCGACGCACCCAGTCCTCGTACTGGGCCCCGCCGCTACCGAGCACCACCAGTTGCACGTCTTGCCGCAGGAGCCAAGGCGCCGCGCCCATGATGAGCTCGATGCCCTTCTGGTGATCGAGCCGGGCCACCACGCCGAAGAGCGGCACCTCCGGGCGCACCGGCAGTCCCAGCTCGCGCTGCAGCGCCGCCTTGCAGGCCGCCTTGCCCGAGAGATCGTCGGCCGAGAAGTGCGCGGGGAGGTGCTTGTCGGTGGCAGGGTCCCACTCGGGGCCGATGCCGTTGAGGATGCCCCACAGGTCGCGGGCGCGGTGCGCGAACAGGCCCTCGAGGCCGTGGCCGTGGTCGATGCAGAGCTGGCGCGCGTAGCTGGGCGACACCGTCACCAGCTTGGCGGCGAGGGTGATCCCCGCCTTCAGGCAGTTCAGTCGCCCGTCCATGTCACACGCGGGCCACCAGCGGGTGGACACGTCGAGCCCGGCGAAGTGGTGGGCGTCGAAGGCGCCGTGGTGCCCGGCGTTGTGGATGGCGTGGACGCAGGGGGCGAGGGGAAAGCGGCCGACCGAGCGGTACAGCCCCTCGAGGTACACCGGCAGGAGTCCAGTGTGCCAGTCGTTGGCGTGGAACACGCAGGCCTCGCCCATCGGGCCGCCGTCCAGCGGCACGCGCAACGGTGCCTCCAGCGCGGCGCGACAGAGCAGTGCGAAGCGAAACAAGTTGTCGCCGTACACCCCGTGCTCGTCGCCGTAAATGCCGGGACGACGGTAGCTGACATGGTCGATGAAGACGTGGTGGACGCCGTCGCGGAGCAGGTGGAAGTAGGCCACCTCGTGACGCGAACCGAAGAGGTGGAACTGGGCGCGGGCGCCGGTGTCCCACGCGCCCTCGTAGGCCTTGTATCGAGGCGCGATCGCCATCACCCGGTGACCGCGCGCCGCCAGCGCTCTCGGGAGCGCACCGCAGACGTCGCCGAGCCCGCCGGTTTTCGACCACGGGGCCAGCTCGGCCGATACCTGGACGATGTCCATGCGCTAGCCGCTGACGCTGACAGTCGGCTGGGTGCCCCGGTCGGAGGCGAGCACGGTGAGCAGGTTGACGATTGCCCGCCCGCGCTCCGACTCGGGGATGGTGTGACCCTGCTCCTCGAGCTTCTTGATCGCCTCGCCCGCGATGCTCACCGCCCCCTCGACGATCACTCGCCGCGCCGCCAGGAGCGACTCCGCCTGCTGTTTCACCAGCATGATCCCGGCGATCTCCGGCGCGTAGGCGAGCTGGGTGATGGCGATGTCGGCCACGACGATGCCCGCCTGCGCCGCGAAAGGCGCGATGCGTTGTTTGAGCTCGGCGGAGATGTTGGCCTGGTGGCCGCGGAGGCAGTCGTCGCCGGTGTCGGACTCGTAGGGGTACTTCGCCGCCACCTCGCGCAGGCCCACTTCCACGCGGTTCTTGAGGAAGCCGAAGTAATCTTCCACCGCGAGCAGCGCCTTCTCGGGCTCTTCCACCGCCCAGGTGACCACGGCGCCGATCTCGATGGGGCGGCCCCCCGCCTCGTTCACCTTGAGGTGGGGGGTCTCGAAGGTCTGGGTGCGCAGGGAGAGCTTACGTTGGGCCAGGAAGGGGTTGAAGTAGTGGAAACCATCGCGGGTGTAGGTTCCCGAGTACGAGCCGAAAAACAGGCCGATCACCGCCTGGTTGGGCTCGAGGATGGTGAAGCCCTTGAGGCCGTAGAGCCAGCTCAGGGCGCAGAGGCCGGTGCCCAACACGCCGATCACACCGAGAATCGGCTCGAACTGAACCATCCCGGCGGAGAAGATGCCGCCGGCGCCCACGCCGAGGCCGAGCAGCAGGTAGAACGGCAACACCAGCAAGCCGGGGAGGCGGACGATGCGACGCGGTTCGATCTCGAGCTGGGCCATTGACAGAGCCTATGCCCGCAGCGCCCGCGCGGCGAACTCGGGGAACACGCCCACGAGCGGGTAGCCGAGCGCGGGCAAGAGGCCAGGTTGCTCTAGTCGGGCGCGCAGCACGAGGCGCCAGGGCTCGCCGTCTTCCAGCGTGATGTCGATCGCCGGGCCGCCGAGCTGCCGCCACAGGCCATCGAGCACGCTGGCGAGGACTGTCGCCGTTTCCTCGTGAGTGCTCGTGGCCACGAAACTCGCGGTGCCCTGCCGCGGTAGGATCCACGTCTCGAAGGCGGCGCGGGGCGCCCACGCGGCCAGGGCGACCGTGGCCTCGCCGACGTGAATCACGCGCGAGCCGTCGGCCAGCTCCGCGTCGCGCCACCGGGCCGACGCCGAGGGTGGAAGATCAAATGGGAAGGCGATTAGTTGCCAGGCGCCGTGGCCGAGCGGGGTTGCCCGCTGGCCCAGGGCGAAGCCACGCAGGCGTTGGTCGCGACGCAGGTCGACCGCGCGCTCGGCGGCGAGGCAAAGGGCGTCGGCCTGTCCCTCGCCGTGGGGGCCGAGGATCAACTCGTGGGCGCCCACCGCGTCGCGTCGCATCGCGAGACCGGGCACCGGCGCGGCGTTGCCCTCCAGGCCCAGTGCCGGGACAGGGTGGGGCAGCGACCGGGCCGTGTACCGAGTGGCGATCGCCGGCCCCCAGTCGCCGCAGGCCCAGCACTCGGTGCTCTCCCGCGCGGGGAGCGGTCGCTCCGGCCAGCCTTCGTTGAGCACGACGGTGGCGCCCGTCACCGGGCAGGTGCGGATCTCTCGCATCGGGCGCTCGTAACGGGGACGGCGTTACACGGCGGGCGTGAAACTCGACCACCTCGCCCTCCTTGGCTGCGCGGTCAACCACCTCAAGGCCAACCCCGGGGGGCACGTCCTCGTTGCCGTCACCCAGTTCGTGCTGGTGAACGCGATGACCTTCGCCGTCATCTGCTGCGGCTTGTGCGGCGGGATGTTCGTTGCCGTGCCGGCTGCGATCGCCCCGGCCGCGTCCTCGCAGGATGCCGCGTCGGTCGTGGCGCAGTCGTCACTCCTGGTGTACCCGCTCATCTTCGGCGCGATGCTGCTCATCGTGCCGATCATCGCCATGCTCTACGTGGGCTACCAGTGCGCCGTGCTCGACGAGGTGGATGGGAAGGGGAAGGTCAACCTCGCCAAGGTGGGCGGCGTGCTCACCAGCGCCGTGGCCGCGATCGTCGCCATCACGCTGCTTCAGTGCGGCGCCAGCCTCGTGGGCGTAATGTTCTGTTATGTTGGGGTTTTCCTCACCGCGCTTCCCTTCAAGTGGGCGCACCTCATCCGCTACGACCGCAAGGTGGGCACGATGGACGCGCTGGGCCTGGCCTGGGACGGCTTCATGGCCAACCCCGCTGCACACTTCGGGGCCTTTGCCGTGCAGATGGTGCTGTCGATGGTGCTCGCCTACATCCCGCTCATCGGCCCGATGCTCGTGTGGCCGGTGCTCGCCGTGTTCGACGCGATGGCCTACCGCGAGGTGTACCCCCGCGGAGCTACAACCACCAGTCCAGCTTGAGTTGGTCGAAACAACTGTCGTGAAGCTGCATGTCGCGTAGCTCCGAGGCCGCCAGTTCGTCGTCGGGCTCGCCGCGGGCGCGGGCGTCGGCGAGATTGCAGGCGCGATCGAAGCGGGAGAGGTGCTCGCCGAAGCGGCGGTAGCCGTAGTCGACCGCGCCGCGGGTGTGGATCACGAACTGCCAGTCGGAGGCCTGCACCAGCAACAACTCGCGCGCGGCGGCGCGGAGCGCCTCGTCCACGCCCCTGTGATGGCGCCAGTCGAGTCGATGGATGGCGTCGAGAAAGCGGTCCTCCGCGCCGTGCCCGGCCTCCCAGAGCCACCTGGTCTCGTCGTTGAGCCAAACGCGGTGGTCGCCGCCTGCGCCCCATGTGCCCTCGGGCAGGGTCACTACCTTGTCGGCGGGCCACTGGTTGAGGTGGGCCGACACGGTACACGGCCGCACCACGGGGTCGCAGGACAGCGCCGCCATCACCTCGCGGATGAAGGCGGGGCCCTCGTGCCACCAGTGACCGAACAGCTCCGCGTCGAAGGGTGCCACCACCACCCCATGACGGCCGGTGCGCTCGTGGTGGCGCTTCACGATCGAGCGCACGGTGGCGACGAAGTGCTGGGCGTGGGCAAACAAGGCGCCCTGCGTGTCGTCGGGCACGTAGGGCTCCTTCTCGCCGAGCCCCTTCCCGGGGCCGGTCACCCGCCAGTAGCGCAGGCCGTCGCGACCGTGGCGCTTGTGAAACTCGAGGTAGCGCCCGTCGCCCGGGTAGCCCACCTCGCCGCTCCACACCTGCTCCGAGACCTCCGGGTGCCGCGCCAGCGCCACCAGTCGGCCGGGTCCGCCGTCGCTCGACACCCAGTGCGGTTCGAGCACGCTGCGCCAGCCGCGGGTGTCGTCCCACGTGGCCTGTTTCCAGTCCACCTTGGTGAAACCCTGCGGCGACTGCGTGCCCTCGCTGCGCGCCCCGGCGAAGAGGTGGGCGTCGACGATGAAGAAACCCACGCCCTCGTGGGCGAAGACCTCCTCCACGCCTGCGCGGAGGCTCTGCGCCTGCTCGCCCACCGGCGCCGTCCACGGGCCGCCGGGGCGGTAGGCACACTCGGGCAACCACGCCCCGCGCGGTGAGAAGCCGAGGCGCCGCCGACTGGTGGCCACCCCGGCGCGCACCTGCGCCCGGGTGCAGGCGTCGTGCTTGATGAGCGGCATGAAGCCGTGGGTGGCATTGGAGGTGAGCAACTCCACGTGGCCGCGGCTGCACGCGCCGGCGAAGGCCGCCGGGATGTCGCGACCGATCGCCTCGAACTGCTCGGCCAGCGCCCGGTGGTGCGCCCCGGCACGCTCGGCGAGGTAGGCGAGGTGTGCCTCGCCCCGGTCGGCGAACTCCTTCTCGTCGCGATCGGCACGCTCCACTTGCTCCTGGAGCCAGCGGGGGAAGCGCGTGGTGAAGCGGGCGTGGGAGAGCTGCTCCAGCAACACCGGCGTGAGGCCGAGCGTGATGGGCACGCCGCCAGTCTCGACGAGCGACAACAGCGGCAGGTAGGTTTCCGCGGCCGCCTCGAAGAGCCAGACCTCGCCGTGCGGCCAGTGGCCGTGGTGCAACACCCAGGGCAGGTGCCCGTGGAGGACGAGGCAGAAGCTGCCGAGAGCCATGGGGCGGGCGCTATCCTGGTGCTCCGCTAAGTCTCCAGCGACAGCGCGATCTCCACCCGTTGCTTTTCCTGCCCCCACAGCTCCATCGGCCACCAGAAGTACAGCGCCGTGCCCTGGTAGAGCGCGGCCACGCCGCGCGGGGAGCGCGACACCGTCTCGATGGGGAAATGCCACAGCCGGGCGGGCTGCCTCGGCGACAGCGTGAGCCGGTAGCCCCGGGCCAGGTCCACCAGGGAGATCTCGGTGAGCTCTTCGAGTTCCCCCACCTGGTCGATGCCGATGCGGCGCCCGCCGACGGTCTCCAGGAACAAGTCGTCGCCGGCGGCGCTGTCGAGGTTGAGGTCGATGCCCACCGCGAAGCGCGTGCGCACCGGCTCGTGGTAACGATTGACGATGTCGTACCGAGCCTCGACCACGGGCAACTCGCGGGAGAAGCTGAGTCGCTTCAACAGTCGCACCAGCCGGAGTGCGGAGCCCTCGGTGACGTTGCCGTCTTTCGCCATGGTGACGGCCACCTCGCTGCCGTCGCCGTCGTCGACATTGAGGAGCTGGTAATCGGCGCCGACGAAGTCGCCGGTCTCGGCGTAGCGACCGGCGCGGAGGTTGTGGAGCGTGGTTTCCGGGCCGAAGAAGTGGTCGACGAAGGCGCCCCGGACGTGGCGGTCGTAGTGCAGCCGTTCCACGAGCCCGGAGGTCGCGAACTGCATGGGGCGATCCGCCTCGTCGATGGTCTCCTCGTCGGCGTCGTCCTCGTCGTCGATGATCACGGTGGTGAGGTCGGGTGAGTCCTCTACCAGCACGGGAAGGTTCTCGCCGCGCAGCACCGCCGCGTGGTGCGGCTCGGGCAGCCTCGTGCGCGTGTTCAGCACGTTGCCGGGCAGCGACCAGGAGTCGAGCTCGATGATCGAGCCGCCGATGGCAGGAGCCACGAAGGCACACAAGGCTGGCGTGCGGACGATCACCTCCTTGCGCCCGTCGCCATCGTGATCGGACTGCTCGACGATCAGCCGCTCGGCGTCGCCGAGCGCGATGTGAACGCCGTACTCGGCGCGTACGAGGTTGGCGTAGGCCTGGTGCCGGATGTCGCCGGCCTGCGCGCCCACGTCGACCCCGTGGACGTAGGCGGCGCCGTTCTGGCCCCGGTAGAGGGCGGCCGTGGCCTCGTCGAGGGCCCCGACGAGGCCGTCGGCGTCGTCGGCGCGCTTGGCATCGTCGCGCAGCATCGAGCGCAGCCGGGCCACCTCGCGGGATGTGCGCAGCATCCGGCGGTGCAGGCGGAGAACCTCGGGCGACGAACCGAGGGTATTTTCCCAGCCGGGGATGCGGATGAAAGCTGACACGCGGGAAAGCGTGGGATCGACCCCGCGGCGGATGTCGGAGACGAGGTTCTGCCACTGGGCACCGGGCTCGCCACCGAGGGCGGCGGCGGCCACGGCGGTGGCGGCGGAGGCCGGCGGGAACACCCGTCCCGAGGGGCGCACTCGGTCGAGCACCGTGCCGAAGTGAACGAGCTTCAACCAGGCGCCCGCGTCTTCGAGGGCGGCGGCGAATCGCCGAGTCCAGGCCTTCTCTCCCGAGAAACACCGGGTGGCGCTGCTGTCGAGCGCGGCGCCGAAGTCCTCGCCGCGAACCGCCACCGTCACCACGCGGCGGCCGCCCCGGGCATAGCGCGACAGGCGCTCCACGATCTTGGCCGGCGAGTTGTGCGGCACCATGCGGCTGAGCACCGGGTCGGCGCCGAAGAGCGCGAGGATGGTGCCCTCGCGCTCGGCTAGCCAGTAGCCTTCGCCGCTGGCGCCGGGTCCGAGCTGCGGCACCTCGACCACGCTGAACTGCAGTCCGAGGCGACCGAGAACCCGGGGGGCGGCAGGGTCCCATGCGTAGAAGGGGAGCCAGGCCCCCCGCACCCGCACGTCGCCGTGCTGGCGCCACCAGCGCTGGTTCACCTGGATTTGTCCCACCGCGTCGCGCTCGGGTAGCGCCGGCAACACCGCGCCGCCGTGCAGCCCGCCCACGATCTCCACCCGGCCGGACTGGGCGAGCCTGGTCAGCTGATCGAGCCGCTCCGGGGCATGCAACTCCATCCATTCCAGGATCTGGCCGCTCCAGTGCATCGCCACGCGCAAGTGGGTGCGCTCCTCGACGAGGTCGAGCATCGGGAAGTAGGCGCGGTCGCACGCGCGCCGCACATCCGGACCGGTGGTGCCCGGGGGCTGGGTGTTCGCGATGCACAACACGAGCCCGATGGTCTGCACGGCCGGAGGCGTATCCCGGCGGAAGTCGGGGGCCTATCGGAGCCCGAAGCGGGGCGGGGCCTCGCGGGGCCAGCGCAGCACTAGCCACAGCGGCCAGAGGCAGAGGGCGGTCGCGAAGGCGAAGTGACCGGCGTAGCCGAGCCTCGCGGCGGAGTAGCCGCTGAACACCGCGCCGAGCCCCTGCGCGATCACCACCACCGAGGCCTGGACGGTGTAGTCCACGCCAGCCCGGTCGCGGCGGCAGGCGTCCATCATCGCGGTGAAGAGCGCGGCCGTGGCCATACCCGAGCAGAAGTGCTCCGCGACCGACACCGGCACCAGCCAGCCGGGCCCGGCGAGGGCCAGTCCGGCGTATGCGAGCATGGTCAGCACCTGTCCCCCGGCGAACAGGGAGAGCGCGAGGCGGCGGCCGAGGCGCTGCACGAGGAGCCCGCCGAGCAGGGCGCCGGTCATGCCCGCGAGCGAGCCGTACAGCCCGAGTACGCGACCGATGGTGCCGATGTCCTGTCCCATGTCCACCAGCATCGGCTTGACCATGCCGGTGCCCAGCGCGTCACCGACCTTGTAGGCGACGAGCAGCGCCAGCCAGCGGCCGGCTCCCGGCTCGGCGAACCAGCGGTGGAGTTGGGCCGCGGCGAAGCTCGGGCGCTCGGGGGGCGCCTCCCGGGGCGCGGCGGGCGCGAACCAGAGCGGCAGGCTCGCCCCGAGGAGCAGGGTCGCCGCCGCGAGGAAGGTGTGTGACCAGCCGAGCGAGGCGAAGGCCGCGAGCAGCACGCCCCCACCCACCACCATGCCGAGCCGGTAGCCCGCCACCTGCACGCCGTTCCCGATGCCGCGGTCCCGCTCGTCGAGCAGCTCCACCGCGTAGCCGTCGGTGGCGATGTCCTGCGTGGCGGCGGCGAGGTTGCAGAGGAAGACGACGAGCACCAGTGGGCCCACGCTCCCCGGGGCCACCTGGGACAGGCCGACGAGGAAAGTGGCGGCGGCGATGTTCAGCGGGAGGATCACGCGGCGGCGGTGCCCCGGCACCCGGTCGATGACCGGGGCCCAGAGGAACTTCAGCGCCCAGGGCAGGGCGAGGAGGTTGGAGAGACCGATGTGCTCCAGCGAGTGACCGGCCTCGCGCATGAACACCGGCAGCGCCTGCGTGAAGAGCCCGAAGGGGAGCCCCTGCGCGAAGTACAGGCTGAGCAGGAGCCCCACCCGCGAGGGGCGGTTCACTCGGGCCGCTCCACCGGCGGGGGCAAGACGTAGTGGCCACCCTCGGGCCAGCGCCGGCCGTCGGGCGCCAGCAGTTGCACGCGCAGCAGCGTCCGGTCGTGTACGGTCGCGACACTCGGTCCGCCGACATCGCGGCCGTCGAGAAGTAGCCTCCAGCCCGGGGCGTCGACCTGGAGGTGCAGGGTCCTGCCTTCCCACCCGTAGCGCAGGCGCGTGGGGAAGTCCGGCGAGGGCGCCATGCTCCCGGCGGTGACATCGACGTGGCCGCCGGCGCTCCAGGCGAAGTGATCGTCGCGACCCGGCGCGACGTCGCCTACCGGCGCGCGCACGTGACAGTGAAAGTTCTTGATGGGCTGGTCGAGCGAGGGCGGCGGCGCGCGGCCGAGAGCGGCGTACACCGCGCGCAGGTGGGCGCGGAAGAGCACGTCGAACTCGCCGGCGAAGGGCGTGTCGAAGTCGTCGCCGTACCACCACGTCCAGTCGCTCGCCTCGGCCCGCCACATCGCCTCGCGCGCCGCGGCAGGCGCGTCGTCACCGAGGAGTGCGCGGGCGGCGGCGAGCTGGCGCCAGGCCTCGCGGTCCTCCTCGTGGCCAATCCAGATGCGGAAGTTGGCGTCGATCCACGAGCCGGTGTGAAGTCGCGACACCCGACCGGAAGGCTCGCGAGCGGTTTCCCCGCAGGTGCGCGTTCGCACCTGGGCGAACAAGGCCCGGAGGAAACCCGCGCCGGCATCGGGGTAGCTCTCCCAGGGGTTCTCGCCATCCAGCACCAGCACCGCGCCCTCGCCCACCCGCCCGGCCAGGTCGGCGGCTGCCCGCTCGCCCGGCCAGTCTGCGTATGTGAATCCCACGCGGTCGCTCAGCGCCCGGTCGCGGAAGAGACCGACCAGCGGGCCCACCTGCCAGGCCGGCCCCTTGCCGCTGCGGTCGGAACGATCGAGGATGCCCTCGTCGGTGGCGAACCAGCGGAAGCCCGCCTCCGCCAGCAGCCCCACCACCTCGGGCGACACCGATCCTTCTGACGGCCAGGTGCCCGCGACCTCGTGCCCCACCCAGCTCGCCACCCGGTCGCGACCGGCCCGGAGCTGGTCGAGCGCGTCGGCGGGAAAGGCGAAGCCGGGGTCGGGCAGGTCGTCCATGCACCGCCGGGCGTGGGCAGTGTTCACCAGCAGCGGGAGGATCGGGTGAGCGTAGGGCGAGGCGCTGACCTCGGGCAAGGCCGCGTACAAGGGCCGAAGCTCGCGCAGGCAGCGGGCCTGGGCCGCGAGGATCGTGGACTGGTCGTCCTCCGAGAAGCCCCGCGCCTTGCGCCGGAGCTCGGCGAGCTCGGGCATGTCCTCCAGGGCGGTGGCGCCGAACCACGCGAGGTTGCACCAGCACTGCACGTCGCGGAGGTCCTGCGCGGTGAAGTGATCGCCAGCGTCGCGACGGCGGCGTAGCTCGCCCCAGGCGCGGAACCATCCGTACGCCCGGGGAGAGCCGTGGAAGCAGTGTTCGAGCACCCAGCGGCGCTCGGCGTCGGCGAGGTCGCTGGCGGGGGCGCGGCAGAGGTCGAGGTGCAGGTCGCTGCCGCCTGCCACGTAGCGGTCGACCTGCTCGGTGAGGGTGGCCACGAGGTTGACGGTCACGCGAGCGCCGCTCGCCGCGACGATCCTCGGCACGTCGCGGTAGCCCCGCGTGGCGTGCAGGCGCACCCATGGCATGATCGGCTGGCCCGTGGCCGGGTGCCGGTAGTCCGGCTGGTGCATGTGGAGGAGGAGCGTGAGCACCGACCCCTACACCGTACACCACACCTCGGTGACGAAGGCATCGAGGCCGAGCGCGTCGAGCGCGGCCACGCCCTGGGCGGCGCGCGGGTCGCCGGGCTTGAACAGCCCAATCACCGAGCCGTCTCCCCCCGCCCCGGAGAACTTGGCGCCGAGGGCGCCGGCGGCGCGCAGGGCGCGCACGGCGCGGTGCAGCCCGGGGGCCCGCAGCTCGGGCAGGCAGGCGGCCAGCTCATCCTCGTAGATCGCCTGGCACACGTTCATCGAGGCGCCCACGGCGCGCAGGTCGCTGGCAGCAAGCGCATCGCGCGCGAGGCGCGCCTGCTCGCCGAAGCCCTCGAGCGCGCCGCGCACGGCACCCACGCGGCGCACCGCCTCCCAGTCGCGCACCTTCACCTCGCCACGGAAGTAGCGGCCGAGCACGGCGAGGATGCCCACGGTGTCGCGCGGCGCGCGGAAGGAGCCTACCGCCAGCACCAGGTGCGCGGCGATCGGCTCGGCGTCGTAGGCCTCGCCCGAGAAGCGCAGGAACAGCGGCATCCCGTGCGCGCAGGCCACGGGGTCGAGGCGCCCGCAGTTGACGCCGCAGCGCTCGCGCTCGGACCGGTACGCCACCTCGGCGGCGGTCGTGACGTCCAGGGCCACGCCGCCGGTCCCGGCGATGGCGCGGGCGAGCGCCACGCAGGTGGCGGCCGAGGAAGAGAAGCCGCGCCCCGGCGGCAGGTCGCCGTCGACATGTACCGTCGCGGTCGACGGCAGGCCGCGCGCGGCCAACTCGGCGCTCACGGCGGGGACGAGACGCAAGGGCCCCGGATCGCCCTCGCCGCTCCACGCCAGGTGGCGCCCCTCGAGCACGGCGGTGGCGGAGAGGCGAGGCGCGGGCGTGGCGCGACAGCGCACATGCCGGTCGAGGGGGACGACGATGCTGGCGCCGCCGGCCCAGTCGTTGTGCTCGCCCACGAGGCACAGGCGCCCTGGGACGGCCACGTTCATCGGTGCAGCTCGGCGATGCACGCGCTGGCGAAGCGAGCGGCGGCCTCCGGCGAGAAGCGAAAGAAGAGCTCGGGCTCGATGAGCTCAAGCTCCACCAGGAGCGGCCCGGAGGGCGTCTCGATCCAGTCGGCGCGCGCGTAGAGGGCTCGGCCGGGCGCGGCCGCCACGGCGTCGTGACTCAGCGCGCTGATACTCGGTGATAAATGCCATGTATCAACGCGCCCGCCATGCTCCTCGTGGACGAGGAAGTTGCCGGGTGCTCCAGTCTTCTTCACCGCGTGGGTGACCATTCCGTCGATGAGGATGACCGACACCTCGCCCGCAGTGAGCACCTCGGGAAGGAAGGGCTGCACGAGCAGCCGTCCCCCGGGCAGACGGGCGAGTGTATCAGCATGTATCATGT
>Ga0194131_10007793_pt1 | contig 14255 bp, 16 predicted proteins | sample TA2KigO120mmetaG_FD_148631 | JGI IMG/M metagenome (GOLD analysis project Ga0194131, IMG submission 148631) | Freshwater microbial communities from Lake Tanganyika, Tanzania - TA2015053 Kigoma Offshore 120m | ecosystem: Environmental > Aquatic > Freshwater > Lake | place: Tanzania: Lake... | reverse complement strand
TTGATAGCGGCCGTCCTTGAACCGGAAGATGATGGTTGGGGCTGGGCTGGCGATCATTGGGGCGATCACATTGACGTAGTGCCAGTCTGCCATTGAAACGGTCAGAACTCCGTTGCGGTCCAGATCGGCGAACTCAACCCCTTCGGCATGCCTGGCATCAAACCGGGCAATATGGCGGAACTGCTTACCTAACTCGAAGACGTGGACATCCGTGCAGCAATGGGCTCCGCCCGAATGGGTGCTTACGACCAGGTTGGGCAGGGTGCTGCCAGTCAGGTTGGTGCCAACCGGAAACCTGGCCTCCTCGGAGAAGCTATAACTGCCGATCTCAATGCTGCTCTGTTGAAGCGTAAAAACGGTGACGCCAGCCTGCTTGATTTCGAGGATGGGATTCTGCTCCTCGATGAAGTAGCGCGTAATGGTGTAGTCGCTGAAGCGAACCGTTTCCTCAACCTTCGCGCCCGGTGGTATCGAGACGGAGATGGCTGGGGATAGGTGGGCGGGATGTTGCTGCTGCTGTTCAGTGGTGGAGCAACCGGTGAGCAGGAAGCACAGCGCCAGCAATCCACCAATCAAGGCTCGACGTTGATTGAGCCTCTCGGTTTTGAGCGGCAGCGGGTTCATTCGGTTGAGTGCTTCGAACTGAAGAAACGATGTGAAACAGCCACCCCAGCAGGCATGAAGCAGTTCTATTCCGGCCTTGGAATAACACAAGCAAAACATTCCACAAGCGGAACGGCTGATCAGCAAAACTGCCGGACGGGATTATGCCGCTGATCGGGCAGGAAACTCAGCCGGGGAGGGCTACTTCAGCGGGAACGGGGCGGCTTTCAGCGGTTGGTTGCCAACGGCCTCAACCATCAGCAACTTCACCCCCGCCCCGCTGCCTTCAACGTAGCGCCACTGAATCGCTACCAACGAATCTTCGAACCCATCATGGTTGAAGTCGCCGCGAGCCAGTTCGGTGAGGTAGTAGCGTTTACCATCGAACTCGAACTGCACGCTGGTCTGGTCGGAGTTGAAGATCCACAGCTTATCCTTGTGCGGGTAGTGGCGAAGAGTCAGGTCTGCTTCGTTGTCAGCACCGTGATAGTTGAGGGTTCTTACCGGCAGGGAATAGAGGAGTTTCGTTGGTAGTTCCTTCGGCAGCGAGGAGCGAGGGGAGTCATCGGCTTGGCTCAGGAATATCAACGTGGCTGTTGTGGGGCGGAACCAACTGTCCATGGAGATGTCAAAGGTGGTGAACGGGCTGGCCCCACGCCTCAACGCTGCAACGTATTGCTCAACCGTTTCGACCCGGATGCGCTGGCCGGTTGATGGAAGTCCGGGTGGCTGCGCGGGGTTGTTGTTTGCCGATGGACTGGCCGGTAACGCGAGAAACTGGTAGGCATCATCGTCATCGCTTCCCACCTTCACCTTTTCACCCATCAGCGTTGCCACAACCGCCTTGGTGAGATTGGTGCGGACAGTGAAGCGGCTGAACTCCAGCGGGGTGAGTAGGCGTGCTGGATGTGTGCCCCGGTCTGGATCCGGACTGGCGCAGGAAACGAGCACACATACCGAAAGGAGCCATGCCCCAACCTGCAAATGGCTTTGCCAAATCGGTTTGGGTCCGCTCGTTTGCTGCCGTGGGGACGCTGAATCAACCGGTGGCATGACCGAGGTGGAGATTGGCTCGCTGGGCATTCGTCGTCAGGTTCAGTGTGGCTTCGCCCCTTGCGGCTTAATGCCTGGGGATTCTTTCGGCGTGACCGTTTCGGGAGCAGTTGCAGCTCGCGTTGGTTCACGATTGGAGTCGAGCAAGGAAGGACGCTCGGTGGCGGATGGGCGGGGTTCGGAATCGACCGCTTTGGATGAACGGGCGCAGCCACGTCCGAGCAGCAGGCCAACCAGCAAACCGAGAAGGAATGCAACGACGGTGAATCGGCGGTTGGTTTGCGGCCTGGATTCGGATGCGGTTAAGGGTAATGCTGCACTCGCGGCGGGCGAATCTGTTGTGACCGAGGGAGCCTGCGAGGTTTCGATCGCAGGCAGAGCTGAAATGGCAGACGGCGCAGCCCGCACTTCCGCCAGTGGCGCGCTTGCCAAACCGGTGAGGCGCAGGTGAAAAAGCCGCGCCGGTGGCAGCGCACTGCACTCACCCCAACAACGTGAAAGGGAGTCCGCCGGTGCCGGCTCATTCAGGGGTGGAGCGGTGCGAATGGGCGGGTCCATGATTGTGCCGCTCGGACACGACTCCTGCACAACAGCGAAAGCCGGATGCTTCAGCAACGCGAGGAGATCCAAGCGAGCCAAATCTCGGCGTGGAAACACGCCAATCTGCAAGTGGAACTTCTCACGAGCACCGTCCCGTCCGCCATGCAGGAAGCGGTAGGCGACACAGTTGTCTTCCGCGACCGCCAACACTCCCGCATCTAGCTCACCGGCCACCAGTTTGCGAAGCTGCCCAGCGTCGGAAAGCCGTGCGGTGTCGAGGCGGGACAGAACCTGGCTCAACGACGCGTCACTCAAGGAGGCATCCCGCCAAAGCCAGCGGTAGCCGCGACGGTCGCCGCCTGCTGCGCCGAAAGCTGCGAGATAAACTGTCATGGAGCGTTAGTGCTTGGGCACAGGTGGCGGGACATTGCGCTGGCGAACCACTGGCCGGTTCCCAAACTGGATCGCACCAAGAATGGCCATCGCTATTGCCCCGATGATTAGCAGAACTCCCCAGTCGTTCCAATTGGCCAATAGCAGCAACCCCACAACCAGTGTTCCTCCCGCCCACCCGAGCGACTGCAATGCTTTGGCTTTGCAATCTTTCGCTTGTTGTTCCGTCCGTTCGTCGGCGAGCAACTGCGCCGCAATCCGCTGTGCTTCCCGATCCTCCTCATCGGCACGCACCACAGCGCAAGTCTTGACTGTGAATTCCATCAGGCTCTCAAGAAACCAACTGGAAAAGTTGACCGCTGGCCGCAGGAACGGCTGGCCATCGGCCCCGACAACCAGTTCGGTGTCCGGAACTACAGCCACACCCATGCATTCGATGTTCTGGTAGATGTCGGCGATCTGGGTCGTCGGCAAGTGTTCGCGGAGCACGTCTTGCCATCCGTGGCGGCCGTTCACCAATCCGGGATACTGGTCAATCTGGGTGAAGACGAGGGCGATCCGGTTTTTGAGCCGGGGGGCGAAGTAATCCAAGGCACCCCGCAAGGCCCACTGGTTTTCCAGCAGATGCTCCAAACCATCCGGAGCGTTGTTGCGATTGATGAAGTCGCGGAGGTTGATCAGCAGCACCAGCACATCGGCCCGGTCAAGTTCCGCGAGCAGCGGGCCGCAGAGCGGGTCGCTGGCCAGATGGTTCCGCACGCTGGGGTCGGTGAGCTTGTGCTTTCCGAACACCTGCCGAAAGGTTTCACCTGCGAAATCAAACAACCGCATTTCGTGGCTTTGGCCGGCATGTTCCAACTCCCAATGGAGCTGCATCAATTCGCCTGGCGGGGTGAGCGGCGGCCAGTCCCGCTCGACGGTCAGGCGGTGCCAGTTTTTCTCCGTAAAGGCCATGGTGCGCGGATCCATCGCCTTGAGGAACGGCTCATCGCCCACCCGGTTTTGATAGCGCTTCGCCAGCACGGTCATCAGGACAGTCTTGCCCGATTCCCGGGTGCCCAAGATCGCGATTTTAGCCATGTCTGCTCTCCCCTCCTTTCAAAGCCTGCTCAATCCGGACGCGGGCGGACGCGGTGCCCGGCAGTCCGGTGGATTCCAACCGTCCCGCCTGATGCAAAGCGTTGTGCCACTCGACCCGCACCGCGTCCCAACGCCGATCCGGCACTCCGGACGAGTCCGACTGGGCATGCCAGGCTCCGTAATCGAGTGCCAAGGAGAACACCTCCTCGGTTAGCCATTCCAACCGAGTTTCAGGGTCGGCAACCTCCATGAGTCGAGCTTCCAAGTCGGGAATGCCCGATGCAGCGAGCAACCCCGAGTCACGCTTCAGCTTGGCGGCAAATCCAAGTTTTCCAGAGACGAAGTGGAAGCGAAGGAATTGCACGCTGAGCTGCTCGCGACAGTAACGCTCGAACTCGGCTCGTTGTGCTGGTTCCAAATGTTCCGCCCCGGTGACCACCAAATCATCACAACACTCCTGCAAATGCTGGCGGTAGAACGCAGCTTCGTTTTGAGACAGCGCGATTTCGCCAGATGAACGCACTACCCAAAACACTTGCTGCACCCGAGGCAGGAACTGGACCAGGCTCCGCTGATGCTTGCCTGTTTCGGTCCCAGTCTGTGCCGCCCCAAATCCCGGAGTGTCGGCGATGACCAAACCGGTGGAGAGAATCGGCGCTGGAAGTTCGGCCCGTATGTGTTCCACCGCGCCTGTTCCCGCCGTGCCGATTTCGGTTCCGTTGGTTTGAATGACGGAGCGCAGTTCATCAGCCGAGCCTAACTCGACTCGGTTGCGCCGGGCGGAACCGAAATAGGTGGTTGTGGCCCGGTAACGCGGACCATGCCGAAATTCCACTGGTGCGGAACTGCATGGGCCGTTCCATTTGGGAACCACCGCTTCTCCAAATAGCGCGTTGAGCAAAGTGGACTTGCCAGTGTTGGTTAGTCCTACGAATGCCACCAACATCTCTGAGGCCAGCATCCGGCGCTTGATCCACTGGAGCCGCTGAACCGCCTCCCGTGCCACGGCGAGGGTCTCGACGGCGGTGCCGCCGGTGTTCTGCGCGTGCCGGTGAACCAGCAGTTGCAAGGCATCTATCAAACCGCCCAATGCCTGAGATTGGAGCTGTGTCCCAGCCGTCATCGCCACGCCGCTGCCTCCTGCATGAGTCGGTCCAACCGCGCCGCGAGAGCCTCGAGCTCGCTTGTGCCGGAGTTGCTGCGCTTCCGCTCCATGGCGGCATTCAGGGAGCGTTCAATTTGCGCCAGCTCGTTATCGAACTTGGCCCGGCACTCTTCGAGGATTCGGGTTCCCATGCGTCGCAGCGCTGGCAACTGCTCGTTCCTAACTCTTCGAAAGACGGTCTTGATGTGGTCCAGCGCGGCCTCTTCCATCTGCTCCTTCTGCTTCAGCTTCGCAGCCCGATATGCAAAAGGAATCGCCAATGCCCCAACTCCGGCTAACGTCCAGCCCACCGGACCGGCAACAGCCACCCAGGCTGGCGTCGCGGTCAGCACGGGCGTGGTTGCCACAGTGGCTGTGCCCGTTCCAAGCCAGCTCAAGATCGCTCCGCCTATGCCACCGACCTGACTCCCGAACATGGCCAGTGGTCCAGCGGCGGTCACGGTCGTGTGAGCTGCGGCAATGGCTGCGGCGTTCGCTGCCGCGATACCGGCGGCGGTGGAACTCGCCGCCGCTGCCAGACCATATCCGGCGGCGGCCGTTCCCAAACCAGCGGCCGTTCCTTTGAGCAGCGTTGCGGACTCCTTGCCACCCTTGAGCACGATTTCACCACGCACCGCACCCAAGCCAATTTGCGGATATTCGACCTTGAGCCGCTCGACGCTGGCGCGGGAAGCTTGTTCGAAGGGTTTGGCTGCCTCAGCCAGTTCTTCCTCAACAATTCGATTGACCAGAGTCGGCAACTTGCGCACCAACTCATTCACTCCCAGTGCCCCGGTGGATTCCAGTTTCTTGGCCAGTTTGGTGCGGACGCCTGCCTCGGCGTCGGTGACGTGTCGTTCAAACTCGTTGAGCGCCTCGTTCCACTGCCTTTCAAAGGAGCGTTCAGTGTCCGCGCGGCTTCCGGTCAACCGCTCGCGCTCACGGTCTAGGCTGGCCAAGTCGGATTGCAGTTGCGCGGCGGTCTTGGTGCCAGACTCGATTTCCAAAGCGAGGCTGTTCGCCAAACCGGCGGCAATTTCGCAAACACGCTGGACAAAATTGGCCTGTAGGACACGAGCCTTGTTGACCTCCAGAAACTCCGAAACTTCTGCGAACAGTTCCGGGAAGCCGCTCTGTGCCAACTCGCCCCGCATCGCCTTCAACGCGCTGATGCGATGAATCTTTGCCACCGGAAGGCCAACCGAAGCCAACTGCTTTCGGTTGTGCTCCAGCCCCTGTGCAATTTCCTCTTCGTCCGTGTGAGGATCGTCCACTTTGTTGATCGCAAAGAAGACCTTCTTAACATCTGAAGCTTTCAGTTGGCGAAGCAGGTCGAGTTCATCGGCGGCAATCGGTTGGTCTGCCGTCACGATAAAGATCACCGCATCAGCCTGAGGCAAGAAGCCAAGAAGGAGTGCATCATGATGCTGGAGCATTGAGCCGGCACCGGGGGTGTCCACCAAAGTCAGGTCACCCTCCAAGCCGGCAAACGGGCCAACTATCTCGACGCAATCCACGCCTTTCGCGTTGTCCTTGTTGCCCTCCTCGGTCACGAAATCGCGGACGTGTGCGTAGGTGCCTGATTCGCTGCGCCCATCACGAAAATGGATGCTGCACTGCTCCACGGTGCCGCGCACAAACTTGGAGATGACGCTCGTCGCGGGCTTCGCGTTGATAGGAGCCACCAGGTCATCTCTCCGCCCGAGGAGGGCGTTGCAGAAAGTTGACTTGCCCCGCTTGACCTTGCCGACCACAGCCAGCAGGAATCGACCCGAGGCGTAATCTTGAATCTCCAGTGCAATAGCCTTGGCGGCGTTGTGATCTCCCCTGGCCTGAGCGAGGGAGTGGATTTTCTCCGCCCATCCCAGCAGGCGGCGCTTTTGCTCGTATTTGGTCAGTTCCATAAGCCAGTCCCCGCTCGCGCTTGGGCTCAGCGCACTGGCATTCGCCGGGAATGCGCCTTTGTCTGTCCCTGCGGGCGGTTGATGTGTGGCGAGGCTATTCCGTAACAGGAACGAGACAAGCAAAACATTCCACAAGCGGAATGGCCGTTCAGCAAAACTGCCGGACGTGGGCAAGTCCCTCGACAAGCAGTTCGGCCGGTTCCTGCGGCAACAACGCGGCGATCAGAGCTACGCGGTGTTTGCCCGGAAGCTCGGCATTTCCCTCGCACTTTTCTCAACTCAATTCACAAAACCCTTGATAGACGGGCGTTTCGTGAATTTTTCAGCTGTATCTTGCAGCTCGGGTTGAGTCTCCATCTTGCGCTCCCTTCCTGCCATCTGAACAGAACTGGAGGACACCAAGACTGCTACCAGGCCCAACATCCTCCCAGTCATAACCCCGAAACCTAAGCCACTCATCCCTTCGCCACTGGAAGTGCCTGACCGCAACACACACACTTCTCAGGTCGGCTGGCGCTCAGAAACGCTTGGGCGCCTGTGGAAGTGTTCGTGCTGACCGTGTTGGCCTTCTCAGGTTGAACCGGCACAAACTTTGGCACCAACACCGTCACGGTCTTGGCCGCAACTGGATTCAACGGTTCCACGCACTCCACATTTACGTAGGGACGGGGATAGTGCTTGGTGACGATATGCTTCACAGTCACCAATCCCTCCTCGTTGACAAGGCCCAAGAGATTCCCAGCCTCTTCGATCATCGTCATCTTCTCCCCGATCCATGGCTTCAGGAACCAGTAGAGGTCAGACCCAATACTTAGATTTGGAGGGATGTTGCGGCCGGCCATGAAAGTGATCCCGCCGCTATTGGGAACCTCCAATTTGAAGAGCAGCCGAATACGAGGATGAGGCTTGGCTTCAGTTAGCGGCATGTCTTTGAGGGCGACCAGTCTTCCTGGATACTTGCCTTCGGGTGGCAAGAAACTGACGTCTTTTGTGGCGTTTAGTATTGTTTGATACATATGTTCTATTTGTTCTGTTTAAGCAACTCCTTGGATGATTCCGAGGTCTATTGCCATTGTTACAGTTATATCAGTTTTCCCGATTGAGTATCAACATCAATATGTCTCGAAATGCCAAATTGCTTCGATTCAAATGCCCTCCTGACTGGAATTAGAGATATTTGGCAAAAATCTATATTATAAACAAATTTAATTAGAATGTTTCAATGAGAGCTGCCAGGAGGATGTTAAAGAGGGATTCGGACAAGGGAGAAGGAGTTGAGTGAGGATTGAAAGCTGGGAGTTGGATGAATGAATAACTTGAGCCTTTCTTGGTGTGGTTCAAATGAAGCAATGACTTGAAGATAGGGGCTGAGGCTCTCTTGGTAGATTCAATTGAAAGAGACTCAGGCAGGAAGAAGCGCTGGATAGTATGAAAGGAAGATCGAGGGAGAAAGTGGTGAGCAATGCCTGGGTCAATAATTCTTGGAAAGAAGTAGTTCATAATAGATTGAGTTGTTTGTATTATATCCTGCGAAGTGACGTTGAAGGTTGAGGCTGACGTTGAGGTTCTGAGCGAGTTTGAGGTTGAGGCAGAACATTACAAGCAACTCGAAAACGCAGCCTTGGGCCATTGGGAGCGTTGGCGGGGCCTTGTGGTGAATGGGCAAATCGGAAGCGCGAAAAGGCCAATGTTTTGAGTGATTCTATCCGCTGACCCCTTCCGCAGTCATTCACCCCGTTCCGATGCGGTGTGGGTCAAATGGGAGCGTTGGCGGAGCGTTGTGGTGGATAGGGTTGAGGCTGAGATTGGGAATGGACCCTGACCCTGACGTTGGACATGGCGCTGGAGGCGGGGATGTGGCGGTTGGTCTGGTGGTTTGGTTCGGAGTCCGGAAACCTCAAACAAGGAAACAACTTACTCCTGTTTGACTGGCAGTTGGTTTGGTCCGGAAACCCCCTAAAGGGGGATTTCCGAACCAACCTTCCTACTGCCATGGAATTCGGACTATTCTCCTGCCCGATAGTGGCCCAAGCCTTCGACTTAGCCTCGTCCAGAACCGCACGCACGCCAAGTCTCGGTGCCGGGCACTTCTTCGAAGTAGTTTCCCAGCTTCATCACCTTGAACTGAGCGTAGAAGGTGGACTTGCTGATGCCGGCTTCGGCCGCCTTCTTTTGCCATTCGGTTGTCTTCAGGGGCTTCTCCTTTAACAGCAACAACAACTCCGCCGTATGGTCTTCCTTGGGCTTGCCGCCTTTGCCCTTCAGCTTGGCCGGATCCAGACCAAGGCGAGTGACCATGAGCGGATACTGCCACTCCACCACGAACGGCGGCTTTTCCGGCAGGTTACGCAAGACAGTGTCCACCGTGTAGCAATCGTCGTTGTCGTGCTTGGTCAGGGTGATGATGGTGTCAGCGTCGCGGGCAAAGGCTCCACTGCCGCCGATTCGGTCCATGGGCTCCTTCTTCGACTGATTGCCCTTGGAAAAGTGATGCGCGTAAATGACCGCTGCTCCAGTTTGAACGGCGAGCTTTTCAAGTTGATTGCACAGTTCGCTCACGTCGCCGGCACTGTTTTCGTCCTTCCCTGCCAGTCCCTTGTAGACCGGGTCGATGATGATGAGCGCGTAGGCGGCCTTGGCGATGTCCTTGAGCATCTTCGGAACCAGCTTCTCGAACGGAGCAGAGTGTCCACGGAGGGTCCAGATGTGCAGGTTGCTGATGTCGTTTAACTGCTTCGCCTCCACCAACCGCTTTATTCGCTGGCGGATGAAGGGCTTGGCGATCTCGAAGTTGATGTAGAGGACCTTGCCCTGCGTCGTGATCAAGTCCCACCATCTGGTTCCCGTGGCGACGCTTAATGCCAGGTCGAGGAGGATCCACGTCTTGCGAGCTTTGCTTGAACTGCCAAGGACAGCTTTCAGCCCTTGGTGAAGCAGACCTTCGATCAATTCCGGGGGCAGGGGGAGGATGTTGCTTGCCACCAACTCGGCCGCGTTGTCGATGGCCGGAAGGGCATTCGGATCGCGCTCTACGGGCTGCGGCGGGATGTGAATGCCTACCGGGAGAACCACGATCTGCGGCTGGGGAGGTTCAGCTAGACTTTGGACGTGCAGGGGATTGGGTCTCATGTCAGGGGCGGGGCATCATGGCTGAGAGGGCCGGGAACTTGGTAAGCAGCTCGCCATTGCAGACGCGGGCCAGGTCATTCAGGTCTTTCACGGGTTGGGCCGTCGCCGCGCTGACTGTCGGCATGTCGAAGATGAGAACCTCGGAGGCAATTCCCTGTAGTTGATCCCGCCAACGAACTGCAGCCTTCCCACCAGCATCATCGGCGTGCGGGAAAATCACGACTCCTTTGCCCTGAAACTTTGGGAGCGCCTCTGGTGCAATTGCTACCGAAGCCGCCAGCATTCCAACCGGCGCACACTCGATGGATTCGTGTCCACTGGTTTGCTCCTTCCAGATGAGACTGTGCGCCGCGAGCAAGTCCGGCAGTCCTTCGACCAGGGCAATACACGGACAATCTCGGGCCTCCTCGATTCCGACTGGCCACGATTTCTGGCTGCCCTTGACGGCATGACTCTTCCTCTCCACGAGCTCCCCAACTGCCGGGAAATGCTGTCCATCAAGTCGGCGAATCTCCAGGACTTTCCCAGTGGAATCCGTGACGCCGAAGACCTCTTCGCCGTGCCGGGTTCCGAAAACAAGAATGCCACGCTCACTCGCCCATTCGAGCCCATCCACGTCCAGCCCGCGGAGGCTCGCGAGTTTGAAGAGTTGCGCGGTGGTGCCGGCAATAAACCCGGTTTTGTCCGGTGGCTTGGATGTCTCCTTCGGCTCGACCTCGATGTTGACCTGCTGCATTGGCTGACACTCGGCGATGGCGCCGTAGAGACTGACGAGGAGGGCGAAGTTCTTGTCGCGATCCAACCGCAAATGTTGCGCGAGGAAATCCAGTTCGTCGCCCGATTCTCCGGTGCCGTGGTCTTTGAAGAACCAGTTTCCATCGCGCTGGAAGATTCCCCAGGAAGGCTTGGAGTCCTTCCGGAACGGTGACTTGCAACTTGGCAAAGTGTAAGCACCAAGTCCGAGGTGTTGCATGAGCGTCCGAAGTGGGCAGCGCCGCTTGAGCTCCTCCATCTCCGTCGGTGGTGCCAGGCGCGCTGGCGCAAGGCTGGTTGCTTGGTTTGCGGCCTTGAGGCTGTGGAGTTGCGACGCCGGTGGTTTGTGCTTCGTAGTCATAGTGAACCCGTTGTGAATAGCAGGCCCGTGGCAGAATATGTTCCACCACGGGCCATTTCTTGCGTATATGTCTCTTATTCCTCGTTCTCGCAGAGGAGCGTGAACGGACCGGCGACGGATTTGACCTTTCCACCACCACCGGGCTTCGCCATGACGACGAGCTGAACTTTTTTGCCGATGAATTCAGCCGGATCGACTCCGCCCTGAATTTCGACATTTGTGTGAGGGCTCCCGCGCAGCGTATCGCAGTCACGCCGCAGCAACGAACCTTCTTCAATCGACAGGGCGTAGTCTTTGACCACGAGCTCATCGTATCCTGCCACCCGGAATCCGAAGTGGATCCGTTTCGGCTTTTCACTATTTGGCACGCACGTCACGGACTCCAGCATTGCATTGTAGGTGCCTTCGTCCGGCAGGGTGCGTTTGACCTTTTTTGGCATCAGTTTCATACTTGTTGACCGTCTCTCAAGGCTGTCTTGTTAATTACATCACGCGCAACAGCCAGCGTGGCGTTGTCGAACAACAGGTCCGACAACTATTATGCGCTACGCGGACTGATTTCGTTGCTACACCACCCACACGGTCATCACGGTCGGGCAGTAGGAACAATCACCTCCAAGGTTCAGTGAGGCCTGGAGATGGTTTGCCAATGCAGGATGCGACCGACTAATCGCGCCGATCGCCCGGCGGATGGCGTTTGCGACGCGCTTGCGCGCACGCTCGGCCTCAGACGGAAAGCAGCGCGGCCGGCACGACGTCCCGACATCCGCAAGATACTTTTCAAGCTTCTCGATCTTGTCTGTCAGTATCTCGGCCAGCTCGACTTGATGATTCGCCTTGGCGTGTTCCACTTCCAGTTTGAGACGTTCGAGTTCATCCTCCACATCACGCTGGGCTTTCTTGTCGCACAGTTTCTGCAAAAGATCTCCATCTTCCCCGATGAAGTCCCCACCGAGATCCTGCATGATTTTCCTAGCGGCTGTTTCCCTGAGCATTTCGCTCTCGTGCGTCTCCAGGCCGAGGTTCTGACATTTGACCCCCTTGTAGGGGGCTCGAATCAGTTGGGCAATGTACAAGAAGCCCTTACAGTGAGGCAGCCGTGTCGTTTGGCCTTCGTATCTGATGTGCCACTTGTTGCCTTCGCGGAAGAACGCGTTGGCCTTGTTGTTGTTGATGCCACCGTCGATGGCGTCGGCGTTGGCGTTGGCGTAGGTATCGCACGTCTGATTCACTGCGCCACCTCCTCTCCGAGGTATGCGTCGAGGCTTGCGCGCGTGATGCGAATCACACGTAGGCCACCGACCCTTTTCAACAATCCGCGGGCGACAAGACGATAGACCGTCTTCTCGCTCACGCTCAGTTCAACCGCCACATCTCTTGTCGTCAGAATTTTCTTCATAATGTTTTGCTGCGGGCTAACGCTCTGGGAGCTTATTTAACGGCCACTCGCGCCCGCGTTTTGCGAGTGGCCCGATGTAGGAGGCACAGGGTTGGACTCACAATGAGCACGCCGATGCCTTGGGGATGTAGTTGGACCGCGCTAGGCTGGTCCCTTGATAAAATGGTGTTCGCCAGCCCAACCGAGGGGGGCAAAACGCCTATGTCTCGTCAGCGCCGATGGGCAGGACGGAGCCGCCGTGCTGCACTTCTTCTGGTGAAGGAGTGCGTGCGCGTCGCTGACGTTTGATCCGGTCTCTAATGTAAAATTGCAGCGAGCGCGCCGCTTTGTCCAGTTTTCCACCCCAACTTTTGCGCGGCGTTTACGCTAAGCCAAGTCTGCCAGCTCTCGGCTCCTCACGGAATCACCACCGTTGAACTGTCTCGTCACGCCCGAACCGTGAACGAGACCTTTTGCGCCATGACCTTAGAGTGCTCGTTCCGCAGGTGCCCATAAACCTTCATTGCCAGCGCGCCACCGTCCTTGTGCCCCAGCCAGCGTGATACGGTCGGAACGTCCACGCCGCTTTCAATGCAGCGGGTGGCAAACAGATGGCGGAGGTCGTGGTGCGTCAGGTGGGGGAGGTTCAGTTTGGTGGTCGCGGTGTTCAGTGCGAGCTGGCACTCCTGCACCCGCATTACCTTGGCTTCAGCATCAGTCTCGCCCGCAGCTCCCTTCAACCGTTCCAGCAACTGCCTCATCTCGCCAATCATCGGGACTCGCCGGATCTGGCTGTTTTTGGTGCCTTCCTCGGGGTCTCCGCGAACAACGATCTCCTCGCGCTTGAAGTCGCAGTCTTTCCACGCAATGTGCTTCGCCTCGCCCAGTCTGAATCCGCCATAGGTCAGGAACCGGAGCAAATCCGCGCAGGCTTTGCTGAAGCGACCACCGGCATTCTCGACGGCCTCCACCAACGCCGCAAACTGTTCGTTGTCCGGCAGGTGCAGCTCCTTCGGCTTAACTGTGCGCCGACTCACCCGGAGAGCAGGATTCTCATAGAGCACACCGTTCTCCATGCAGATGTCCAAGACGAACCGCAGCACCAGTAGGGTGTTGTTGAAAGCCGTTGCGCTGCCCTTGAACCGACCGGCCCACTTTTCGCAGTCCTGAGCGGTAACTTCCTGCACGTTGAGTCCGCTCAGACTCGGCCAAGACTTCAGGAGGGCATCGATGCGTTGCTCGTAGTAGTCGCGGGTGCGGCTTTTGATCTCGGTGTTCTGCTTGAGCCTTTCGCGATACAGCTCCAGTGCGTCACCGAAGCTCAATTCGGTGCTGCCTCTTTGCAGGGCAGCCTTCCGGTCGGAGGCCTGACGAAGTCGTTTTTCCTCGTCCGCCAAGCGCAGTCGGGCCACGGAGAGGACATCGGTTTTGAGGCTTTTCCGGATGAGGACGCCACGAACCCGGATGCGGCAGAAAAAAACGCCGGAGGGCACATAGCGAATCAGGTTCGCGTAGGAGGATTTCTGCCAGAGTTCCGGTTTCACCGGCTTCGCATCACCACGCTTTTGGGCTTTACTCATGCCTAACAGTATCAAATTGCAGTATCAGATTGGCAAGAATTTCGTTGAGGACCCCTTTCAAAACCCCTGATTTTATTGGTGCGCCGGGCAGGACTCGAACCTGCAACCTTCTGATCCGAAGTCAGAAGCTCTATCCAATTGAGCTACCAGCGCATCGCCAGCAGAATAGGCGTCGACAGGAGCAAGTCAACGCGGGTCGTTGGATGCTCGACTCGCGCGGACAGGTGAGAGATGCTGGCGAGGGTCTGGTTAACGCATGAAGCACCCTTCCGACGCATCACCCGAAGCCCCGGCGCGCCCGCAGGTGTTTCGCGCGCGTGGGCTAACGAAGGTGTAT
>Ga0194131_10007791_pt1 | contig 14257 bp, 12 predicted proteins | sample TA2KigO120mmetaG_FD_148631 | JGI IMG/M metagenome (GOLD analysis project Ga0194131, IMG submission 148631) | Freshwater microbial communities from Lake Tanganyika, Tanzania - TA2015053 Kigoma Offshore 120m | ecosystem: Environmental > Aquatic > Freshwater > Lake | place: Tanzania: Lake... | reverse complement strand
AATCCGATGGTTTCAAGCGCGCGGCGCGGTTTTGCGTGGGTTTTGGCCTTCTGATAGAAGTACCGATCGAGACCGTTTTCCGCGGTAAACCCCTTTTTCTGAAGATAAAGGCTGGTGAGGGTAAGCGCCGTCAGCCAAGGGCGAAAAGGTTGGAGCATCTGCGGATTCAAGCCGATCGACTCGGCCATGCGTTTTACCAGCGCCGATACCTCCGGGGTGACATGCGCCGAAAGCGTAGTCCCGTCGGTATACAAGCCTCTGATCGCCAATCCCTGTATCACCTCGCGTAGCCCCAGACTGTCTACATCTACCTCGGTAACGATAAAGACGGATCGATCAAACGCCGTTTCAAGCGCCTGGGGGAGCGGATAGTGTTCCGGTTTCATGGCATGGATCGACCCCATCAGATAGACGACGGCGGTCTTCGATTCCACTTTCCAGAGCGTGTGACGATCCTGCGCCGCCCCGGATAGGGGGGCCAGCAGTAGGCAAAACAGGAGCCATCCACGCAGAAAGGACACGGTCTACTCCGATCCAAGTAGCAGATAGAAAACCCCGGCAAGCAATAGCAGAGTCACGATATACAGCGCGATCATCACGTTGCGGGTATAATTGCCCCCGGCTTCCATTTCGATGATGCGAAGCGCGTGGCGGATTTCTGCATCGGTCATATCGGGATGCAACGCCCGGAACTCGCGAACCACGCGAAACAGATCGTGCGCCAATTCACGGGCGCGGCGCGAGGGAGGAAAGCCGACAGGGATCATGTTGCCTCACCGGGAAAAGGCATACTGAACTTCATGATAATACGACTCTTCAGGTCTGAGAATGACCGAAGGCCACCCGGGTTTTCCCTGTTTATTGATCGCATCGGGAAATTTCTGGGTTTCGAGACAAAATCCCGCATGTTTGGCATAGGCAACGCCGTCTTTTCCCGTTATCGCACCCTTGAGCAAATTGCCGGTATAAAATTGCACGCCGGGCTGATTGGTATGTACGGTCATGACGAGCCCCGACCGAGGCGAACGAATCTGCACGGCAGGTTTTATGGTTTCGTCGGCGTCGCGGATCACGAAATTATGGTCGTAGCCGCCCGGATCGTCCGAGTAGAGAAGCGGCAAACCGGCCATGTCGCGTCCTATGGGTTTGGGGATGGTAAAATCGAACGGCGTACCGGCGACCGGTGCGATTTCGCCGGTAGGGATGCGAACGGCGTCTACTGGGGTATACCGATCGGCAAAAAACTCCGCTTCGTGTTCCAGAATCAGTCCTGCGCCATGGCCGTCGAGGTTCCAATAAGAATGGTTGGCAAGGTTGACCAGTGTGGGGGCGTCGGTGCGGGCCTGCATTTCGATGCGCAGTTTATCGTCGTGGGTCAGGGTATAGGTGACGGCCACTTCCAGATTGCCCGGATACCCCTCTTCCCCATCCCGGCTCTGATAAGTCATTTTGACAAATACGTCACCCAGCCCTTGTCCGGCCCGGACCACTTCCCACAGGTGTTTGTCAAACCCTCGGTATCCGCCGTGGATATGATTGGGTTCGCTGTTTACGGCAAGGCTGTAGGCTTTGCCGTCGAGGGTAAACCGGCCTCCGGCGATGCGGTTGGCACAGCGGCCTACGGTAGCGCCGAAAAACGGATGCGCCGTCAGGTAGCCGTCCAGTGTGTCGAAACCGAGCGTTACATCGATCGGGCGATCGTTCCCGCCGGGAATGATCAAGGACTGCAGGATGGCGCCGTAGTTGGTAATACAGGCGGTAGCGCCGTTGGAGTTGGTCAGCCTATACAACGTAACCGGCCGGGTATGAAAGGTTCCCCATTCGGTTTCATGGATGGCGCTCACGGGGACTGCCTCCGTTCAGGGGGGATAACGGCGCGGCGTTCTTCGAAAGAACGTAGACACAGGTGGTTGCAAGCCATGGTCGCACCGCTTGATCAACGGGAATACAGAGAACTTGATTTTGAAATCCAAAATCTAAAATCCAAAATCGGTATGTAGTTTTTTTCGAAGGAAATGCAACAGAAATCATAGCATACAGCAGGAGGTTGAAATTAGGATGCCCGGCGGGTTTCGTCGATATAGCCATAAACAAGTCCGGCCATGGTGAGCATACCGACGGCAGCTATGATCGAGCTGGCCCCATAGCCGACGCGTGTGTAGACCACGCCGGACAGAGCCCCCCCGAGACCCATGGCCAGTTGCCCGCAGGCAATGCCAAGACTCATCATCGAGCCGCGTTGTTCGTCGGGCACGATCTCCGAAAGCAGTGCCTGAAACGGCCCCATCCGAGCGGCGACCATGATCATGGTCAAAAAAAACATGGGGTAGGTGATCCAGAAGGCAAATACAACCAACGTTGTAACGGCCATGAGGATGGACAGCCCTATACACGCGCCGATGATCAGGGTTTTGCGTCCGATTCGGTCGGACAGCCTCCCGGCACGGGGTCCGATAAGTACGCTGGCGACGCCGCCCACGACAAACAGCGAGGCGATGTCCATGCCGGATGCGTCAAAGGTCTCTTTAAGCCAGGTGGGCAGATAGATCACATAAAAGGCAAAGCCTACAAACATCATGCAATAGGAGCCTACGGCGGCGGCGAGACTGGGGGTTCGAAGCAAAGAGGCATAGAGACCAATGGTACGGGCAACCGTCATGGGCTGGGCAAAACGTACAGGAGGCTGAGGCACACCCATGCATACAAGGACAAAGGCGACCCCCATAGGGAACGCAAAAAAGATAAAGGGGACGCTCACCCCGAATTGTTCGGCCAGTATCGTGCCGATGGGAATGCCGAGAATTTGCCCGGCGGCGATTCCGGTCATGACGACGCCATTGGCCCAGCCCCGGCGTTCGGAGGGAAAATAGTCGCCTATATAGGCCGAGCCGACCCCGCTCAGCATGCCGCCTGCCACTCCGGACAGGGCGCGCATGACCAGCAGGGAGCCGTAGCTGTCCGCCCAATGATGCAGCATGAGCGAGAGCGTCATTGCGCCACTGCCGACGATCAGGATTTTCCGCCGTCCGATCGTATCCGAGATGGGACCTGAGATCAGGGCAAAAACGCCGAGCATGATCGAGTAAGAGGTCGCCAGTGTGCCGAGTATGGCCTGCGGGATGTGTAACTGATGTTCGATCTGTGGCAGGATCGGGTCCATGATCATCGTCTGACTGCTTGCCGAAAACATGATGAGCCAGAGCGCAAAGAGAATCAAAAAAGGGGAGGAGGGCATTTATCTGTCCCTTGGTTTCAGGATGACATACCCGTCTTCTGCCGCAACAGTGCTATACCGCGGATCGGCACAAAGGGCACGGATGAGTTGAAGCTGGGCATCCCCACTAGCAGGCTCGGCCTCTTTTAATACAGCATGGGAAGTATCGGCGACTACATAATCTACCGTTTGAGGAAATTTCTCGTCCGATGCACGCCAATGGCCTTTTGCCCACGGGATGGGAAGCAGATAAATAAACTCGCGGTTGCCCAGATGAGCAGAAATCTGTGAAGTAGTCGTTACGGAAGCCTGTGGGGGAATTTTTTCCAACAGCCTTCTACCGATGCGGTCATGCTCGGTTACACGAAAGTCCGAAAACGAAAACCGGGGCGCGTACGGAACAACACCGTACATCAAATTTGCCATAAACCCATTCATCACGATAAACATTAGACAGGGAGTCAGCGCAGCCTCTCCTTTTGTCCGTTTGATTTTCTCCAATCCGTAAACGGTAGCGATAAAAAACCCTGGCACCACCGCCACCGTATGCCATGTATAGATAGTTCCTACCAATCCGAAGGGAGGCCCGTTGTAGAAGGTAAGCTCCAAAACCGTTGGTAGGCTTATGAGTAGCTCTATCGGAGCCAGCAGGGGAATTCCGCCGAGTGGAACAAGCAACTGCAACATAAAAGTAATAAAATCGGTAGAGAGCAAATCTTCCATTTTTGTCAGTATGAGGGATCCGGAAGAGGCGTCGCTAGACGGAGCTTTCAAAAGAAAACTGGCATACCACCCTCCAAGCCCTTGATAATAGGGCATTACCACCCCTATGCTCAATACAAGCCATACCAGAGAGACACCCATAACGCTCCATCCAAGGGCTTTATTTTCGGTCTTCCACCACAGATAAAACCCCATCATGCCGACAGGAATACTGGCATCTTCTTTGCACATGATCGCAAGCAGACAGAAAGTTAGAAATTTACCATACGCCTGACGCTGCAAAAATAGAAAGGCATAAAGCAAGGGGGTTGCAAGAAACATGCTTTCGTGGAAATCCTGTATGGCCGGCTGCTGGATGGCGGGATAAAACAGATACACACCGGCCAGTGCTAAGCCGGCACCGGGAGATTGAAGACGGTCACAGACAAGTAAGTAGATGGGTATCGCACCCAGCGCCATAACGGTGCTATGCAGGATAACAAGCGTTCTGGGATCTTCCCATATCCAATAAAAAGGGGTTAACAGCATCAGTGCCGGGGAAAAATGATTTCCAAAAGGCAAAAGACCGAGATTCAGCAACGCGACCATTTTGAACTGGGAAAAACCCCATATCTGCTGGATGAATATGGTGAAATCCGCGAAGGTTCTAAAGGCATGGTAGCGCAATATGCCCAGGATAGCGAACGTGGCGGCAAACGCCAGTACGCCTGCGGCAAGACCGTATTGGGCGATGAGGGGGTTAATGGACCACGTCGGAGGCTTTCGGCGCATCGGGCCATTCCACAGTTTCAGACACAGAAACCCTGTTAAAGCCGGAATCAGAAACAAACCGACAGGGACCCCTATGTGATTCAACCATGTTCCTGCTAACAGATATAAGGGAGTGTAGGAGACGATATCCCGATCCAACGCAGCAGGCGGAAATATGCTGCAGTGTCGGGATATCCAATACGACGAGGCGATCCAGCTTGTGTAGCAACCCAGTATGGACAATCCCCACAGGACGGCAAGGGGCAAGGAAGGCACAAAAAGATCGACAAAAATAATATCCTGAAAGTAAAGGGTGTTGTATGCGGTCTGTCCGACCACCAGAGAGACAGTGCATAGCAGCAGATGATGTTGGGGACGGATAGTTTTTGTAAAAAGGGAGATCATGCCTTATGGCTTTGAAGAAAGATTGGCACCAGGATTCTCTGTTTTTACCTCGGGGAAGGTTCTATAGGATGGGATACCGTGGGCAAGCCGGCTTTCGGATACTGGCGAGCAAGGTCTGTTTTTAGAATTTTGCACAGATCTGTAACTCCCCTCCATGTATCTCGAATCATGTTTATCCTGCGCGTATTTCTGTAGTGCCAGATTACTGGCACCTCCGCGATACGATAACCCAGCCGATTTGCCACGAAAAGCATTTCGACGTCAAAACCACTGGTTACGCTTGGACCCCGAAAATGTCGAGCACGATCTGGGTGATACACCCGGAGACGCTGAAGAATATCCTCTGCGGCTTTCCGGTAAAACGCTTTGAACCCGCATTGCGTATCGGTCAGTTTCAGACCTATAAATAGGCTTCTCAGCAGCATTTGCCCCCAACTTATCAGATAACGACCCGCTGGCGCGCCGGGGCGCGCCAGCCCTCGGCTTCCAATAGCGACGGAAGTCCTTGAATCCAGGCGTTCCAGAAGCTTTGGTGCTTCCGACACGGGGGTTGCCTGATCCATATCCATAAACAACACCACATGGCCACTGGCTTTCCGTATGCCTGCTACCAGTGCTGCTGCCTTGCCGGCATGGGCAATACGCACCACTGTGCATGAATAGGACTCGGCCAGTAGGGCCGTGTTGTCCTGACTACCGTCATCCACCAAAATCAATTCCGATGAAAACGGCTGAAGAGCCAGCCAGTTGATAACCTGGTCGAGTTTGCCATCCATAATGGCTGACGCCTCGTTATAAGCCGGTATAACAACAGATAAAAAGATCATCGCCTGATCCGATTAGACAGCCAAGGTAGAGGGGACGATTTCATTCCCTGATCTAGGGTATCGTTTTCCGTCGCGCTAAAATTAAGGTGTAACCCCAAGAAAGCCCTGTCAACCTAAATCGCGAGGACACCCGGTTGACAGCAGAATGACAAGGGTGTACGTTATACCATTTTGAACAGAACAGCGAGTGCACACCTTGCAGCTTGCTGCAAGACCAACGACTCCCCGCAGGTGGAAGCGTGAAGAGGCTTCGATTGCTGCGCAATGGCTGCGGGGGAGGCTTCAATTTTGGATCGAGAGACTCGGAATTCTGGTCGATCACACGACGTCATCCCTCCATCCCTGTCAGGAGACTCGCATGACCATGGACAAAAGACCGTACAACGCACCGTACACCGGCAAACACCTAAACCGCATCGCCTTTCCGCTCGGCGGTATCGGAGCGGGTATGATCTGTCTCGAAGGGACCGGCGCATTTTCGCATGTCTCCCTGCACGGCCAGATGGATTTTTATCACGAACCCGAAATGTACGCCGCGCTGCATATCAAGGGCGATCCCGGCATGGCGCGCGTAGTCGAAGGGCCGGTTCCTACATGGAAATACTTCGGGGCTTCCGGAACCGGCAACGGCGGTGTCACCCGTACCTATGGACTGCCGCGTTTCCGTGAGGCGGTCTTTTCTGTGCGTTTTCCTTTTGCCTCTATCGAACTGGAAGACAAGGATATACCTCTTCGCGCCTCCCTATGTGGATGGAGTCCGTTTGCACCCGGCGATGCGGATGCCTCCAGTCTGCCCGTCGCCGGACTGGAATACACCTTCGCCAACCCTTCTGCCACCCCCGTAGAAGCGGTGTTCTCGTTTCACGCCAAAAACTTTATGGCGGTCAGTGCATCCGGACAGACCGTGCGCTCCACACGCAATGGTTTTGTCCTCTGGCAGGCGGGCAGTGACGAAAAACCTGCCGACCAAGGCGCGTTTAGCGCGGTGGTTGACGACCCGGCGGTGTGTGTGGACTGCGCCTGGTTCCGGGGCGGTTGGTGGGATGCCCGAACCATGGTGTGGAACGCGATCGCCGCAGGTGAAACCCCCGACCGACCACCGGTCACAGAAGGCGGCCATAGCCAAGGCGGCAGTCTGTACATCCCGTTTACCCTCGCCCCCGGCGCATCGCGGACCTTTGTCGTCCGACTGGCATGGCATGTCCCGCATACCAGCATACGCGCCGGCAAAGATCTGGCAACGCAAACACCCAACTGCGGCCCGGCGACCGGCTGTTGCCCGCCCGAAACCGTAACACCCGCCACGCATCGCCCGTGGTACGCCGGCCGTTTTGCAGACATCGAGGCCGTCAACCAGTTCTGGTTCCGCCACTACGACACCCTGCGCGAACGCAGTCGGCGTTTTGCCGACTGTTTCTACGATACCACGCTCCCCGCCGAAGTCGTCGAAGCCGTCGCCGCCAACCTCACCATACTCAAATCGCCCACGGCCCAACGCCAAACCGACGGACGGTTCTGGGCATGGGAAGGCTGTCACGACAACGCCGGATGCTGTCACGGCACCTGCACCCACGTATGGAACTACGCGCAAGCCGTACCCCACCTCTTTCCCGATCTGGAACGCTCGTTGCGGGATACCGAATTTGACGAAGACCAAGACGAACACGGGCATCAGACCTTTCGCACCAGTCTGCCCGTACGGCCCAATACGCACGACTTCCACGCCGCAGCGGACGGTCAACTTGGCGGTATCATAAAGGTTTACCGCGACTGGCGCATTTCGGGGGATACCGTCTGGATGAAAAAACTCTGGCCCGCAGTACGCCAAAGTCTGGACTACTGTATAGAAGTCTGGGATCCCGACCGTAAGGGCGCGTTGATCGAGCCACACCACAACACCTACGACATCGAGTTCTGGGGGCCGGACGGCATGTGCACCAGCTTCTACCTCGGCGCGCTCCAAGCGGCGGTCCTGATCGGAAAAGCGCTCGAAGACGATGTAAGCGGCTACGAGAGGCTCTTGCAAAAAGGCGTCGCTTTTATGGAAACCGATCTCTGGAACGGTGAATACTATATCCAGAAAATCGAATGGCGCAATCTGCGCGCGCCAAACCCCACCGAAACGCCGGCGCTCCGCACCAACTATACCCCCGAAGCGCTGACATTGCTCGAAAAAGAAGGCCCCAAATACCAGTATGGGGATGGCTGTTTGTCGGACGGCATTCTCGGCGCGTGGATGGCCCGCGTATGCGGCGCGGGCGTCTTTCTAAACACCGATAAGGAAACTTCGCATCTGCTGGCCATCCATCGCCATAACCTGAAACGGGATTTGAACGCCCACGCCAATCCCCAGCGACCTACCTACGCCATCGGAAACGAGGGGGGGCTGTTGCTCTGCTCGTGGCCAACCGGAGGCAAACTGTCGTTGCCGTTTGTATACAGCGACGAGGTGTGGACCGGGATCGAATATCAGGTAGCCAGTCACCTGATGCTCATGGGGCGCGTGGAAGAAGGTCTCGAAATCGTTCGCATCTGTCGGGACCGCTATGACGGTGAAATCCGAAACCCGTTTAACGAGTACGAATGCGGTCACTGGTACGCGCGTGCCATGGCCTCCTACGGACTGATCCAAGGGCTTGCCGGCATTCGCTACGACGCGGTGGAACGCACGCTCCACATCGCGCCGTCGATTTTAGGCGACTTCCGTTCGTTTCTCGCTACAGCAACCGGATACGGCATCTCAGGGGTAGAAAACGGTCAACCCTTTGTAGAAGTGCGCGAAGGCCGGATCGACTACGCCCGGATCGACTATACGCCAAAGAGAGAAGTCTGAAGGATGGGCGGAAAGCCTTAAGCATAAAGGATAACCCCCTATGACATCACCCGAACCACTCCCTATCGCACCAACCAAAACGGCAACGTCTTGGTTTCAGGAGTTCAAAACCTTTGCGTTCAAAGGCAATCTTATCGATCTTGCCATTGGAGTCATCATCGGCGCCGCCTTTGGCAAAGTCACCGACTCGTTGGTCAAAAACATCATCATGCCGTTGATTGCCACCCTGATGCCGGCCGAGCAGGGTTATCTCGGCTGGAAAGTGATCATCAAGGGAAGCGAGGTGCCTTACGGGCTTTTTATCGGCGAGATCGTCAACTTTTTTATCGTAGCCGCCGCCCTGTTCATATTTATGAAAAAATTTCTCGGATGGGCCTTGAAAAGCCGTGCCGAAGCTGAAGTCGCCATCGCCGAAGCGGCACCGCCGCCCCCGACCAGAGATCAGGAACTGCTGGCGGAAATTCGAGATTTGCTCAAAACGAGAGAGTAAAACCATGCGACTGTTTTTGATCGGCTGCGAATACGCGGGAACAACGACGCTGGGGCTGGAAATGTGCCGCTGGGCCAAAGAAAAGATGGGGATCGAGCTTGGATCGCTTCATGACCACTGGAAGATACCCGATGTGGTGGACCATCATCCGGTGAAGCCTACGGAAGAGGACTGTCGGCAGTTTATGGGACTGTCGCTCAAAATGCAGGAAGCCTACATGCGGCACAACCTGTATTACCACGCTCCGCACGGAGTGGAAGATCGGGATCAGATCGTCGTGGGGTTTTATATCGAAGATACCATCTATGCGCGACTGTATTACCGTTATGGCGGGCCGGGGATGGCGGGAGACCGAGCCGTTCATTCCAAAAACCTCGAAGGACTGGTCGCCCGGTTGGCGCCCCAGACCGTGCTGATTCTCGTAAAAACCGCGCCGGAGGCCATCGCCCGACGGATGCACGAAAATCCGCACCCGTATCCGGTCGTGCGCGAGGAGGATATCGAGCGGGTATGCCGGCTTTTCGAAGCCGCGTTCGAGGCATCCATCCTGAAAAACAAAATCGTCCTCGACACTTCCCAAGCAACGATAGAGGAGACGATGACCGTGTTTGCGGAGCAAATACAATCGTTTCTTACGGAGGCGGACAAGCGCCGCATACCGACAGGATAGCGGCTGTTTTCGTTACTGGTTCGTATAGGTTTCGGTTTGGTCTTCGATGACCACCAGTTCCACCCCCGCATCGCGGAACATCTCGCGCGTCTCCTGCGCGGCGTGATAGCGGCGCCGGGCAACCACCTTGCGGATGCCCACGCTGATGATCAGCATGGCGCAGGTGCGACACGGCTCCATCTTGCAGTAGAGCGTCGCCCCTTCCAGCGGAATGCCGTACCGCGCCGCCTGACAGATGGCGTTCTGTTCGGCGTGGATCGTGCGGACGCAGTGCTGACGAATCGTCCCGTCTTCGTCCACCACCTTTTTCATCAGATGACCCGCTTCGTCACAATGCGGCAGACCGGGTGGAGAACCGACATAGCCCGTGGCGATGATCCGCTTGTCCCGTACCACGATACACCCGCTTCGCCCTCGGTCGCATGTCGCCCTTTTGCCCACCTCCTCCATAAGCCCCATAAAATACTCGTCCCAACTCGGTCTGACATGCGGTCTGTCGCTCATGGACGATGCTCCTGCGTTATCGGGTGATCCGGTCGGCGTACGCCAGCACCTGACCGGTAAGCGATTCAGCGGTGGATTCGTTGGAAATGACATGGTCGGCCATGGCGATGGGACCACCCTTTTCGATGTTCTCGATCTCGGCAACATCCCGCAATTGCGCCTGCTCCGCCGTCAAAGGCCGCATCCGGTAGTTTGGGTCTTTTTTCGGGTCGTGCAGACGTTTCTCCAGTCGATCATACCGCGTTTTCGGAGCAGCATGGACCGCCACGACATGAAGCCGGTCGCCAAACCGCTCCCTTAGAATCTTGTATTCCAACCACGAATACAACCCGTCCACCACCACATGACCGGTTTGAATCGCCGCCTCGATAGCGGGCAACGAAAGAAGCGCAAACGCACCCATCCCGTATTCGCGGCGAAGTCCCTCGCGCATCGTCTTTTCGTTTTCCGGGTTGATCGCCAGACCCGCCGTCTTCAACCGCTCGATCGTGGCGTCTCCAAACCGGATATACGCCCATCCCCGATCCAGCAGACACTGCGCGGCAGTAGACTTCCCCGACCCCGTCATACCGACAAACGCGACGATACAAAACATGCCCCCTCCTTCATAATTCATAATTTACGGAATGCGTCGGTAATAACGCTCCACAGGCTCCAGCGGAGCATAGCCCAGCATTCTTTTTGCCTTGTCGGTCAGATATTTGCCGTGTCCCGAATAGCTCAGCATGTGAAACACCTGACAGTGGTCCGGTACGGACGCGATCTCCAACGCCAATCGGCAGGCATGATGCAAATCCTCCCAGACGATGACCATAGGAGGAAAATCCTGTCCCGTGACCGGAGCCGCAGGTTTTGGTCCCAGACCGTTAAATAGAAAAAAGATCGTCTCGATCCCGTGTGCCCGGGCATAGGCTTTGCACAGTTCGATGCTCAGATACTTGCTCAGCACGTTGTAGCCGGTGCTGACCACCGGCGGCACGTCGTCAATGTCGAAATCTTCGTCATACGCACCCCGAACCAGTTGCGGCCCCATGATGATGACTTTTTTGATCCCGTGTTCCACGGCGGCACGCATGACGTGAAACGCCCCTTTGGTGCTTACCTCGAAATCCATCACTGGATGGTTTTTGTGCGCGGCAAAATCCATCACTGCGTCTATACCCGCCGCCGCCCGCCGCACCTGCTCGTACTGTGTGATATCTACCGGATGTACCGTCTTGCCAAAGGGATGCGGACGCACATCCCCAAGATACAAGTCGTAATGAGATTCGAGCCCCGGTGTGGTATGTGCCGCCACCTGTCCCGACGCGCCGAGGACGAGGACTTTTTTCATATAAACCTCCGGGGAAGCTGCACCTCGGTTTGATCCGGTTGCCGAACCGCCGGACGATATGTCGCTAAAATACGGTCCGCCCCTTCCGCAGGCAATCGGAATCGCTTTGGATCGGGCCACCGATAAAATGAGATTGCCCTGCGTAGAAAGGAAACCTATTATGTCTTTTTGAAAATCAAATCGGCAGCTCACCACAAGAGTTGAACCCGTTGTAGCATTCCATCTCAAAATGGGGAACGAGACATATGCCACAAATAAACGGAGGCCAAGCGCTGATCGAGTCGTTGTATCGGGAAGGGGTCCGGTTGGTTATGGGTCTGCCGGGCGCCGGACAATACGAAGCCATAGATGCGCTTTACGAGCGTCCGGACATACGCTATATCAGCCTTCGCCACGAACAAGCCGCAAGCTATATGGCCGATGGCTATGCGCGGGTAAGCGGCAAAGTAGGCGTCGGTCTTGTCGTAGAGGGGCCGGGGTTTTTCAACACACTCGCCGGGCTTTCTACGGCGGCCGCGGTTTCTTCTCCGGTGTTGATGGTCACAGGCGACGATCACACCGCACCGGACCCGTCAAGAACAAATTTCGACGGTTTGGCGAGCCACCTCGCCTATGCAAAATGGGCCGGGCGGGCACAAAACCCCGCTCGCGTGCCCGGCCTGGTGCGCGAAGCCTTTCGGCAGTTGCACACAGGTCGGCCCGCTCCGGTAGTGGTCGAAGTGGGACCGGCAGTCATGGGTATGCGCGAGGAGGTCACGTTTTTCGAACCGGAAACCCAACCCTCAAGGGCCGCCGAGGGGGACGATGAGGCCATGGAGTTGGCCGCACAACTGTTAACCCAAGCCGAACGTCCCTTGATTTGGGCCGGCAGCGGCGCTGTCTACAGCGATGCCGCGCCGATCGTGCGGGCATTGGCGGAATTTTTGAAAGCGCCGGTCGTCACGAGTCGAACTGGAAAAGGCATTCTCTCCGACCGCCATCCACTGTCACTCGGTATGGCCAATATGGGATTCAAACCGCTCAAAGAGTGGACCGACCGACGGGATGTCATCCTCGCTGTAGGGGTTCGGGGGGGGTTTGGAACACCGGGTGCGCACCAAAAAGTAATCCGTATCGACATCGAACCGCAAACCGCTACTTCGGGCGCTCCCGAATGCGCTATCACGGGCGATGCAAAAATCTGTCTTGAAGGACTCTATCGCCGGGTGGCCGCACTCCGCACGCCGCGTCCCAATCTGCCCGAAGAACTGGCCGGCATAAACGCCAAACGCTTTGGACCGGAAGAACAGCTTCAGCCACAGGCAGACTTAATTCGCGCCATCCGCAACGCGCTGCCGGACGAGGGGATCGTCGTCCCGGGCATGAACCAGATGGGGTATTACAGCCGAAACTACTATCCCGCCTATGCGCCCAAAACCTATCTCACGACCTCGTCCATGGGGACGCTCGGCAGCGCCTATCCCATAGCGCTTGGCGCCAAATTGGGCAGACCCGATCAACCCGTGGTGTCGATTTCCGGAGACGGCGGATTTCTGTACAACGCACAGGAGATGGCCACCGCAGTCCAGTACGGAATCAACGCCATCGCCGTAGTGTTCAACGACAACGCCTATGGCAACGTCCTGCGCAATCAGATCGAAAATCAGGGAGGCCACGTCCTCGGCACACGACTATACAACCCGGATTTTGTTCGGTTGGGCGAGTCGTTTGGCATGCTGAGTTTGCGGGCAAACAATGCGGAACAACTGGAGGCGGCACTGCGTCGGGCGATTCAAGCCGATAAACCGGCGCTTATCGAAGTTCCCGTCCCCATGATGAGAAGGAGATACTGACCAGCAAAAAGACAGCACCCCTTTTCGCTTCTCTGCTATTACTGATATACAAGACCGCGGATTTTCTCGGTGAGATCCGCCAGCGATGAGGGTTTCTGAATAAAATCGGCGTGGGGATCTTCCAGCAAAGACCGGCTCAAGACTTGTTCGCCATAGCCGCTGAGCAACAAAATGGGGATATTTTTACGGATATTTTTAAGTTCGGCAAACACTTCTTCTCCGTTCATACGGGGCATCGTGATGTCGAGGAGCACCAGCACAATTTCGTCTGCCCTTTCCATAAACATCTCTACCGCCTCCATGCCATCCGATGCGGTCAGCACGGAAAACCCCATCTTTTCCAACATGGTGCGGTTTACATTCCGCACGCTTTCCTCGTCGTCCACGATAAGCACCAGCCCCTTGCCTTCGATCCACGTAGGCTCGGCAAAGGGCGGCGCATCGTGCCTTTCGCTCTCCAGCGTCTCGGTCGCCGGGAAAAGAACACGCATCGTGGTTCCCTCGCCAAGCCGGCTGTCGATTTTGATAGCACCCCGATGACTTCGTACAATCCCCAAAACCGCGGCAAGTCCTAAACCACGACCGGTAAACTTGGTCGTAAAAAATGGGTCGAACAGCATCTGCCGGGTGGCTTCGTCCATGCCCTTACCGGTATCTTCGACTTGGATATAGACGT
>Ga0194131_10007789_pt1 | contig 14263 bp, 9 predicted proteins | sample TA2KigO120mmetaG_FD_148631 | JGI IMG/M metagenome (GOLD analysis project Ga0194131, IMG submission 148631) | Freshwater microbial communities from Lake Tanganyika, Tanzania - TA2015053 Kigoma Offshore 120m | ecosystem: Environmental > Aquatic > Freshwater > Lake | place: Tanzania: Lake... | reverse complement strand
GAAGGTCGACACGAGCACGCTGCAGGGGCGGCGGCGCGCGCCGCCCTCGGCGAAGAGCAGCGCGGCCGGCGTGGCGACCTCCGCCATCCGCAGCCGGAAGGCGTCGCGCCAGGCGCGGCGCGCCCGGCTTCCGCGCAGGGTCCGGCGCCATGCGCCGCGGTCGTCGAACCACTTGATCGCGACCACCGTGGGAGCGTGGACGCTGCCGTCGGCGCTGGCGCTGCTCGCCGGGAGGTCGAGGCGCCACACCTCGCTGCTGCCGTCCGCGCGCCGATGGAGGCGTCGTGCACCCGCCGCCCCCAGCCGTTCCGGCAGGCGCCGCAGCGGACTGGCGCAGAATTCGGCCAGCAGCGTGGCGCGAACCGCCGGCGCGACGAGTCGCGAGATGACTCCGGTCGCGGCGGCGGCGCCGGTGCCGGCCGTGAACCGCTCGAACTCGCGCCCGCTGCCGTCGCAGCGCCGCTCGTGGTGGCGGAGGAACCGCTGGCGCGACGCTTCGGCTGCGGTCGCCAGCGCGCGCAGGCGGCGGCGACGGGCGTCGCGGTCGGCGGGCAGGTCACCGCAGGCGACGAGGAACGCGAGTCGTTCGCGGGCCGTCGTGCGCCAGGCGAAGTGGTGCCACAGCGCGTGGAGATCGCGATCGCGCGCGGCGCGGCCGCCGCGGCCAAGGCGGGCGAGGTCGACGATCCAGACCGATCCGTCGCCATCGACCAGCAGGTTGCGCGCGTGCAGGTCGCCGTGGGCGAAGCCGGCGCGATGGAGCGCGCCGATCTCGTGACCCGCCGCGACGAGGAGGCGGCGGGCCGCGCGGCGCCGGGCGCCGGGGTCGGTCGCCAACGCCCCGGTGTCGAGCGCGGCCCACGCGTCGACGAGATCGCGCGCGCCGGCGACCAGGCAGGTCAGCGACAGCGCGCCGACGTCGCGCGTCGCCGGCCGCCAGCCCACCGGGATCGGCGTGCGGATGCCATGGTCGAGCAGCAGCGTGGCGCCGCGCTGCTCGCGCATCGCCGCTCGTGAGCCGGCGCGACCGAGCCACTGCTTGCGCACCAGCGGCCCGAGGCTCGAGTCGATCCGGTCGACCCGGCGCGGACGCGGGGGCAGGGGACCGGCGGCCGTCCGCAACGGGGTGGCCGCGATCGCCTCGAGCTCCTCCGGCGGGAGCTCGCGCCGGTCGGTTCGTCGCGCGGAGGCTTGGTTCATGGCGCCGCCACGGAACAATACGGGCTCCCCTGCCGGAGCGGACCCTGACCATCCTCGACCGCCACTACCTGCGCGAGCTGGCCCAGAACTTCCTCTTCACGCTGGTGGTGATCACCGGGGTCGCGCTGTTCGCCAGCGCCGGCGTCGTCTTCTACAAGGACCAGAGCGTCAGCCTGCCGCTGTTCCTGCAGCTGATCCGCTGCACGCTGGAGCAGTCGCTGGCGTTCCTGTTGCCGCTGTCGCTGCTGATCGCGGTCGTCTTCGTCTACGGGCGCGCCGCCGCCGACCACGAGGTGACGACGCTGAAGGCCAGCGGCATCCACCCGTTCCGGCTGCTCTGGCCGGGTGCCGTCGTCGCGCTGCTGCTGTCGCTGTTCACCTTCGAGGTCGAGCACCGCCTGGCGCCGCGCGCGGCCTTCCAGCTGAAGGCGCTGCCGCAGCAGGAGGGGACGTTCAAGGTGCTGCTCGAGAAGCGGCTCGAGGCGGGCGAACGGTCGCTCGATTTCGGCGACCGCAAGACGCGGCGGAAACTGCTCTGGGAGCGCATCGACACCGTGGAGGGCGGCGGCGTGCTGCTGGAGCGGGTGCTGCTCGAGACGGCGAGCGCGGCCGACCCCGAGACCGGCGCACCGGCCGAGACCACGCACGTCCGCGCGCCCCGCGCGACCGTGCGGTTCGACGCCGAGCAGGAGCGCGTCGTGCTGCGCCTCGAGCAGCCGCGCGTGCTGTCCGGGAGGAGCCTCGGCGCGAGTCAGGAGGTGCTGCACGTCGTCCTCGACCTGTCCGCGATGACCGACCGCGATCGGCTCAAGCTGCAGGACCTCTCCGAGTTGGTGGTGCTCGATGCCCGTGCCGCCGAGCTTTCGCCGCTGTCCGGGGCGTCGCTGCTGCGCCGGTACGACCGCGCCGAGGTCGCCGGCCGCATCCACCAGCGACTCGCGCGCTCGGCGACGCCGCTGGTCTTCCTGCTGCTCGGGGTGCCGCTCGCGCTGGTGTTCCGCAGCGGCAACCGGATGATCGCCTTCCTGCTGGCGACGCTGATCGGGTTGTTCGTCTACTACCCGGCCGAGCGCCTCGCCGACGTGCTGATGAGCCAGCAGTTGGTGGCGCCGGCGCTGGCGTGCTGGAGCGGCAACCTGCTGCTCTCGGTCATCGGCGTCGTGCTGCTCCTGTTCGTGGTGAAGCGATGATCGGCCGACGCCTCCTCGACCTGCTCCGCTTCGACCTGCTCGACCGCCACGTGGCGCGCACCTTCCTCGCGTCGCTCGGCGTGGTCTTCCTGTTCTTCTTCGGCTTCTTCATCGTCATCGACCTGTTCGCCAACGCCGGCGAGTTCGTCGAGACCGCGCAGAAGCTGTCGATCGGGGCGCGCACGATGGCCGGCTGGGTCGCCGGCCTCTACCTGTACAAGTCGCCGGCGATCTTCCTGCAGGTGGCGCCGTTCGTGACCGTGATCGGCGCGGTCGTGGCAGTGGCGCGGTTGAACCGCCAGAACGAGCTGGTGCCGGTGCTGATGTCGGGCCGCAGCATCTTCCGGCTGCTGCGCCCGGTCTTCGTGCTGGCCGCCGTGCTGACCGCGATGATGCTGCTGGTGCAGGAGCACGTCGCGCCGGCGGCCGCCGACCAGCGCCTCGCCCGCGCCTGCTTCCTGAAGGACCGGCGCGACACGCTGCTGCTGAAGCACGCCCAGTTCGAGGACGCGGCGGGGCGTCATTGGTCGAGTCTCGAACTCGAGCCGATCAGCGGCCGCCTGGTGCGCGCCGAGGTGCGCCGGGTGTCGGGCGAGGCGTACGAGATCATCGACCTGGCCGACGCCACGTTCGACGCGGCGCGCGGCGGCTGGACCATGGCGGGAGGGATCCCGGCGCTCATCGAGGAGGGCGGCGCCCGCCACGAACTGCGGCTCGAACTGCTCGAGAGCGACCTCACCCCGGCGCGGATCGCGGCGCGCGAGAAGGAGCCGTTCGACCTCTCGTTCGCCGATCTCGGCCACCTGTTCGCCGTCACCGGCGAGCCGCGCTTCGAGGTGCTGCTCCACTTCCACGTCACCTTCCCGCTGGCGAACCTGCTGCTCCTGCTGCTCGCGCTGCCGTTCGTGCTGCGCTACGACCGCCAGAAGGTGATGCAGGGCTTCGCGGTGGCGTTCTTCCTCTGCCTCGCCTATTTCGGCGTCGATGCCGCGCTGCGGACGTTCGGCGAGACCCGGCTGCACCCGATCCTCGCCGCCTGGTTCGCGCCGCTTTTCTTCGGCGCCCTCGGAATCAGCCTGTTCGATGGGGTGAGGACCTGAGGCAGCGGCCGGGCGGTGGGCCGTCCGGGGAGGGCGCCGCCGCGGTGCCGTCGGGCGAGCCTTGCCCCCCGGGAGGGCGTCCGTAAGATGCCACGCCCTTCCGGCCGCCGCGGGATGTGCTCAACGCGCCGCGTGGCCCTGCTAGCGGAGATTCGTGCCGTGCCGTTCCAGTGCCTGTATTGCGACAAGAAGACCCAGGTCGGCAACACCGTCGCGCGGCGCGGTCTGCCCAAGAAGGTCGGCGGCATCGGTCTGAAGACCACCGGCATCCGCCGCCGCACCTTCAAGCCCAACCTGCAGAAGGTCCACGCGATCGTCGACGGGAAGTACACCCGCGTGCTGGTCTGCACCCGCTGCATCAAGGCGGGCCGGGTGATCAAGCAACTGAAGCAGAAGAAGCCGGTCGCCGCAGTCTGAACGGCGGCGGAAGTCCACCCGGCTGAGTCCACCCGGCTGAGTCCGCCCGGCTGAGCCCGCCCGGCTGAGTCCGCCCGGCGGCGTGCTGCGCCGTGGGGCGGCCGCGTTCACGGCGAGTCCGCGAGCGTCAGCGTGAGCGGCGTGCCCGGCTCGGGCGGCAGATCGCTGCGCAGTTCGATCAGGCGCTCGGCGACGCCGGTCGCGCCGTCCGCGCGCAGCCGCCAGGTTCCGGCCGGCCAGTCGGCGAGGGTCGCTCGTCCAGCACGATCGGTCGCGTCGACGGCGGCCGTTGCATCGCCTTCCAACGCCACGAGTTCGAGGCGCGCCGCGACGCCGGCCCCGTTTCGATCGAGCACGACGACGCGCAGCGGCAAGGCGACGGCGAAGGGGAGCGGCGGCACCGGCGCGAACGCCTCGGGCGGGGGCGCCGGCGACTCCGGGTCCGCCGGCGACTCCGGGTCCGCCGGCGCAATCACGGCCGCGACCGCGGGGGGTTCTGGCACGCTCCACTCGACCGGCGGCGTCGGCAGCCGGAACTCGCGCTCGTGCCAGACGCCGTCGCCGTCGCGGATCGCCGCCCGTCCGGAGCCGGCGCGCAGGCCGACGATCCGGAAATTGCCGTCGCCCGCCAGCGCCAGCTCGCGGCCGGCGATCGCCAGCGTGCGCGGTGGCGGTGCGCCGAGCGGCCAGCGGAGCGTGCCGGCGAGTTCGAACTCCGGGACGATGCGGAGTTCGAGGTCGCGATGGGGGCCGCCCCGCTGCGCAGCGAGCGTGAGCGGCCGCAACGTGCTGTCGCGCGCCGGTGCGGCCGGGTCCGCGGTCGCGGCGTCCAGCGTCCACTCGCCGGGCGGCAGGCCGGCGAACTCGAAGTGACCGTGGCCGTCGACCGCGGCGCTGCGCCGCTCGGCGCCGCTGCTGGCGGTCACCGCGACCGTGTCCGCGGCGACGGGAGTCAGGTTGGCATCGACGACGCGACCGGACAGCGTGACCAGCGGCAGCAGCGCGATCGGCGGCAGTTCGAGCGTGCTGCCTGCCACCACCACGATGTCGCGCTGCTGGTCGACGTAGCCGTCCGCGGCGAGGCGCAGCGTGCAGCGACCGGTCGGCAGCGCCCGCACCTCGAAGGCGCCCGGCGCGGCGGCATGGGGCGGCAGGACGCGATGGTCGCTGCGACCGGCGACGCCCTCGACGCTGACCTTGCGCAGCGCCAGTCCGCAGCCGTCGTCGGCAGCGACGACGCGGCCGCGCACACCGCCGAGCGCCAGGTGGGGCGGCGCCGTGACCGTCGGTGTCCGCTCGGGCGCGTCGGCGAAGAAGCCGAGCCAGAACAGCAGCGCCAGCAGCAGCGCGCCACCGCCGCCGATGGTGATCCAGAGGCCGCTCCGCTCTTCGCGCGAGAACATGGCGCGAGTCTACGGCTCGCCGCCGCCGCGGCGGTGCGCGCCGTCGCCGCGCACGCCGTGTCAGCGCTCGAACAGCGCGAAGCTCCCGTCACGCGCCAGCAGCGCGATGCCGTGCTCGGTGGCCAGCGGCGCGCCGGCGAACTCGCCGGAGCCGAGCCGCACGCGCTCGAACGGCTCGCCGTTCGCCGGATCGAGCACTTGCACCACGCCGTGCGCGCTCGGCACCCAGAGGCGGCCGTCGATCAGCGCGGGCGAGGTGGTCGGGTCGAGGTCGCGCCATGTGGCGGCGATCCGGCCGGTGCGCAGGTCGATGCGCAGGACGTGATAGGCGAGCGGGACGTCGGCCACTCCGCCCTCCGCGCGCGCCGGGGCGATGGCCGAGTCGCCGAGCGGGACGAGGAAGCGCTCGCGTCCGTCGCGCGAGTCGAGGATCAGCAGGCGGCCGGTGCTGGTCGGCGCGCAGACGTGCTCCGCGTCGCCGGCAAGGCCGTGCACGAGGTCGTGACCGAGCGGCCGGCGCCATTCGATCGCGCGGCTCGCGAGGTCGACGGCGACGAGGTCGCCGTCGGCGAGCGGGACGAGGAGTCGCGTGCCGAGCGTGAGCGGAGCAGCGGCCACGCGCATGCCGAGGGCGAGCGTGGCCGCGACCTCCCCGCTCGCCTGCTTGAGCCAGTGCAGTTCGCCCGCGGCGCCCAGCACCACGACGTGCTCGCCGCTGGCCGCAGGCGCGTACGGCAGCTCGCCCGCGAGCGGCCGGCTCCAGCGCTCCGCGAGCGTGCCGGCCGTCACGTCGACGCACACGACGCGGCCGTCCCACAGGGCCGCGACGAAGCCGCCGTCGACTGCCAGCGGCGGCGCCAGCGCCCCCGAGACCGCGTTGCAGCCGAGCCGGCGCACGTCGAGCGCCCCCTCCGTCCCGGGGCTGCAGGCGACCAGCGTGCCGTCGCGCGCGGCGACGGCGAAGTTGCCCGCAACGAACACCGGCGGCGTGGCGGCCGGAACCTCGAGCCGGCCGGCGGCGCGCACGCGCCGCTGGAGTTCGATCAGGCAGCGCGCGGGACCCTCGGCGCTGACCGTGGCGCGCTGCGGCGCGCGTCCGGGGCTGGTCAACTCGACTTGCAGTGCGCTGCCGGCGGGCAGGCGCAGCACCAGCGGCGTCACGCCGGCATCGCGGCCCTCGACGCTCACCTGCGCGCCGCGCGGCAGCGAGTCGAGCCCGACCGGAATCGTCCGCGTCGCCCGGATCTCGAGATCGCGGAACTGCGCCGCCGCAGCGCGCGCCGCGCCGTTCGCCGCCTCGATGTCCCCGGCCGCCGTCAGCTGGTCGACGCGCAGCAGGGCGGCCGACGCCGCGTCGAGCTGCTCGATGCGCTGCTGGAAGACGCGCGCCAGTTCGCCGTCGCCGTACTCCGCCAGGATCTTGCGCAGGAGCTCGCGGGAGCGCTCGACGTCGCCGGTCTCGGCGGCTCGCGCCGCTTCGACGTAGCGTTCCGACAGCGCCTGCAGTCGCTGCAGCCGCTCATGCTGCGCGCGCAGCACCGCGAGCTCGGGCGCCATGCGCTCGGCCAGGTTCAGGTAGAGGTCGGCCGCCGCCACCAGTTCGTGCATCCAGTCGCGCGCGCTGCCCTTGAGGTCGCGCGCGGCCGCGAACGCGATCCCGCGGAGCCGGCCGGCGGCGGTGCCGAGTTCGATCGGGAAGCTGCCGTCCATCCGCTGCCACGCCGCCGCGACCTCGGCATCGCGGGTCGGCATCCGAAACGCGACGGTCGACTCCTTGGCGCGGGAGACGCGGGCGAGGAACTCCTGCGTCAGCGCCTGCAGGCGGGTGCGGACGCGATCGGCGAGGTAGGGCTCCTGCTGCTCGCCGAGGAGCGCCACGGCCTCCTCCAGCGCGACGTCGTACTGGCGGCCGTCGATGCGCTCCTGGATCGCCGCGAGGCGCGTCGACAGCTGTTCGTCGCGCGCGCTGCGCCGCGAGCGATGGGCCGCGGCGATCGCCTCGTCGACCCGATCCAGCACCCGCAGCGCCGGCTGCTCCACGGCCGGCGCCGGAACGGCGGCGAGGAGGTCGGCCAGCAGCGTGCGCGCGCCCTCCGGATCGCCGGCGTCGAGCAGCGCCGTGGCTTCCTCGATCTGCGCCAGGCCGCGGCTGCGCGCGTGCGTGCGCCAGCCGAGCAGGCCGGCCAGCAGCAACAAGGCGAACCCGGCGACCGCCACGCCGGCCGAGCGCAGCGCTCGTTCCGAGCGCGTGCGCGTCGCCGCGGCCAGCGCGCGCTTGATGTCCTTGCGCCCCGCGTCGATGGCGAGGATCCGCTTGTAGATCACCGGCAGCTCGGCGACGCGGCCCTCGCGCTTGAGGCGCGCTGCATCCTTCTCGAGCACCTCGATCGCCTTCTCGCGCAGGTGCGCCCGCAGGCAGAGGTCGGAGTAGGCCCGCCGCGCATCGCCGTCGTCGGGCGCCAGCTCGAGCAGCCGCTCCATCGCCGCGAGGGCGGCATCGGTGTTGCCGCCGTCGGCGAGCAGGTTGGCCAGCTCGCGGATGCAGGTCAGCTCGGCGTCCCGGTCGCCGAGCTGCCGCAGCACCGAGGCGAGCGATTGCAGCAGGGCGCCGGCGCCGGGCGCATCGCTCAGTCCGGACTCGAGCTCGCGGCGAGCGACGTCGAAGCGGCCGGCGCTCCGCGCCGCCTCGGCCATCTTGAGGCGGACCAGCGCCGCCGCCTTCGGGTCTCCGGCCAGCTTGAACATCTCGGCCAGCTGCGCGTCGAGCGGGCAGGGTTCGGGCGAGAGCTGCGCCAGGCGATGCAGCAGGCGCAGCGCCCGCGACTTCTGCCCCTCGGCGAGCACCTCGCGCGCGGTGAGGAACAGCTCCTCGCGGCTGGCCGGTCGCGCGCGGTGGTTGCGGACCAGCTCGGCGAGCACCTTCGCCACCGCGAATGGCGACTCGAGCAGCGCATCGGCGACGTCGCGCACCGTGTGGCGACCATCGAGGCGGGCGAGGACGGCGCATTCGTCCGGCTCGCTGGCCGACTCGGGCGTGCAATCGGCCAGGTAGAGGCCGTCGATGCTGGGGACGAGTCGCTCGATCTGGCTCCACTCGTCCATCCGCCGCGCGGCTTCGAGGACGACGTGCTCGACCGCGAGCGGGCGCACCGAGTGGTGGTTGCGGCGCAGCAGCGACGGCACGTCGCATTCGGCGAACTCGAAGGTGCCGCCCGAACTGCGGAAGAGCTCGAACAGCTCCTCATCGACCTGGATCGAGAGGATGCGGTCGAGCGTCTCCTGCGGCACCTTGCCGCTGGTGACGAGCACTTCACCCAGGAAGCGGCGGCTCCGCGCCTGATCGCGCAGGGCGGCGGCGAGGTCCGCATCGCTGATGGCGCCGGCGTGGAGCAGGATCTCGCCGACGCGACGGCGCCCGAGGATGGCGGGATCGAGCAACGAGACGCCCGACCGGGAGATGACGACGCGATGCGTTCCGGACGGGGTCGTGACGGTGAGCACCCCCTCCTGGCGATTTTGCGCCAGGGTCTGGAGGAGGTCGGCGAGCTGGACGCTGCGGAGATCGCCCTTGAATGCCATGCCGCGCCGGGTGCCCGGGAGGGTTCGGGGTGCGTCGCCGCCGTGGCGCCGCCTGCCGACCAGCGGCCTACCTCGTCGGCTGGGGGAAAGGCGCTTGAGAGGGGCTGCCCGCAGTACGCCCGGTTGGAGGTTCTTTCCCGGGCGGCAGACGCCACCATGTGGATTGGCACGGATGTTGGTCAACATGTCACCCCATCCGAAGAATTGTCATCCACCCGAGACTTGAGTGCCAATGTGGCGCTCATCGATCGAAATGGGCGACATTCTGGCAGCAGCGTGGAGCCCGCCATGGCGACCGCGACCTCGACTTCGACGCGCACGTTGACCGCTCCGATCGTGTTGATCGAGGACGACCTCTCGGTGCGAGAGTCGCTCGCGGAATACCTCGAGAGCAAGGGCTACACCGTCACCCAGGCCGCGCGCGGCGAGGACGGCATCGCGCAGGTCGACGCTGAGACGCAGGTGGTCATCGCCGACTGGAAGCTGCCGGGCATGTCGGGGATCGACGTGCTGCGCGAAGTCCGGCGCAAGAACCCGAGCTGCGAGGTGCTCATCGTCACCGGCCACGGCTCGATCGACTCCGCCGTCGAGGCGATGAAAGAGGGCGCCTACCACTACGTCACCAAGCCGGTCAATCCGACCTTGCTGCTGCGGATCCTCGGCGAGCTGGTGCATCGCCGTTCGCTCGAGCAGGAAGTGTCGCAGTTGCGCCAGCAGCTCGACGCGCAGTACGGCTTCGAGAACCTGCTCGGACGATCGCCGCCGATGCGTCGCGTGTTCGACGTGATCCGGCAGGTGGCGCCGACGCGCTCGACGGTCCTCATCACCGGCGAGAGCGGCACCGGCAAGGAGCTGGTGGCGCGCGCGATCCACCAGAACAGCCCGCGCAAGGCCCTCCGGTTCGTCGCGATCAACTGCGCCGCGCTGCCGGCGACGCTGCTCGAGAGCGAGCTGTTCGGCCACGAGAAGGGCGCGTTCACCGGTGCGGCGCAGCGCCGTCAGGGGCTGCTGCAGTCGGCCAACGGCGGCACGCTGTTCATCGATGAAGTGGGCGAACTGGAGCCGGCGCTGCAGGTCAAGCTGCTGCGGACGCTCGAGTCCCGTACCGTCACGCCGCTCGGCTCGACGCGCGAGGAACCGGTCGATCTCCGCATCATCGCGGCGACCCATCAGGACCTCGAGAAGCGCGTGCAGGAAGGGCGCTTCCGCGAGGACTTCCTCTACCGGCTCAAGGTGGTGAATCTGCACCTGCCGCCGCTGCGCGATCGCCGCGAGGACATCCCATTGATCGCGCGCGCCTTCCTCGATCAGGCCGTGCGCGAGAACGGCCTGACGCCGCGCCGGTTGACGCCGGAGGCGTTGTCGCGGCTGACCACGTACCACTGGCCCGGCAACGTCCGCGAACTGCGCAACGTGGTCGAGAGCGCCGCGGTGATGTCGGTCGACGAATCGGTCGGCATGGATGACCTGCCGGCACCGCTGGTCGAGCGCACTCCGGTCGCCACCGGGGGCCTGTTCCACGTCGGGCAGACGATGGCGGAGCTCGAGCGCGCCGCGATCCACGCGACGCTGAAGGAGCATGGCGGAAACCGCACCAAAACTGCCGATGCGCTCGCGATCAGTCTCCGCACGCTGCAACGCAAGTTGAAGGAATACGAACAGGGTGCCGCCGGGGCCGCCGCGACCTGACCACGATCTCCTTGCACTGCACTCGGGGCGAGCCTAGGCTCCCCCGTTTCCTTGGGGGAACGCAAGGTTCGCGCGGTGCGCCGCACCTCCGGTTGTCCGTGCCGCCGCGACAAGGATCAAGCCACGGATGGATCTCAAAAGCATCGAGGCCGCCAAGCGCCGGGTCGGAGGCCCGTTCCGCCTCTCCGTGCTGCTGCAGAAGCGCATCATCGAGCTGGTGCGCGGAGCGCCGCCGGTGATCGACCATCCGGAGCGTGAGCGCGGCCCGATCCAGGTCGCCCTGCGCGAGATCCTCGACGGGAAGATCTCGCTCGAGATGATCCCGGCCGACTCCTTCGACCAGCTGGTCGAGCAGGCGCGTCAGGAAAAGGAAGCCCGCGCCGCGGCGCGTGACGCCGAAATGGGCTCGCTGCCCCCGGGGGCGCAGAGCGGCGGATTCGGCGGTGCTTCGTTCGACCTGGGGAGCGAGCCGAAGAGGTGAGCCGCGCGACGCTACGGCGTTCGTCCGAGCACTGATCCGCGTACTGATTCGTCCGCATGCTGCTGTGGCTCAGAGGTAGAGCACGTCCTTGGTAAGGACGAGGCCGCGGGTTCAATTCCCGCCAGCAGCTCCATTCGCTCCCGCGCCTCCCTGCGGGCGGCTTCCGCTGGAGCCGGAGCTGGCGGAATTCCCGCCCCGCCCCGGCGCGGGGACCGGCTTGGACTAGTCCGGAGCGGTCCGCAACCGAAAAGGCAGGCTAGGATTCCCGGCGTCGAGGATCCTGGATCCCCGGCAGGTGCGTCGGAGCGTCGCCCAACATGGCCCCAGCCCGCGGACGAGGTCGCAGTGCCGCCGCCGCATGGGTGGTGGCGGCGTGGTTCGGCGCGGCGCCGGAGCTGTTCGCGGCGGACGAACTCGTCCTCTATCGCCGCACCGCCGGGGGCGTCGCCAACTTCTTCGTGCGCGGCGCCGATCCCGGCGAACTGGTCTTCCTCACGACGGAGGATGGACTGCTTCCGGTTCCGCCGATTGCGGCCGACCTCTCCGGTGGCGCCTGCCTGCAACTGCCGGTCGCCGCGTTGCCGACCGAACCGATGACCGTCCAGGCCATGGTCGAGGGGACCTCGCGCGGCCCGCAGCTGTCGAACCGCGTGCTCCTGCGCGATCCGGCGCTGCTCTGGATGGTGGTGGAACGCGCCGATTCGTCGACGCTGGTCCAGCAATTCGACGCCCATCAGCGGGAGCTGGTCGAGGTACGGCGCGGACCGTCGCGCCACGACGGCGCGCTGGCGGCCCGCGGCGGCGCCGCGTTCGTCAAGGAACGCCACGCGATCGTCGCGCTCGAGGACCTCTCGGTGCGCGCGTTCGGTCCGGGCGAGGAGCCGATCGACCTCGCGCTCTCGGCCGATGGTTCCGCGCTGATCGCCCTGACGCGCGAAGCGTTGCGGGACGGCTCCGGGCTGCTACGCGCCCGCCTGCTCGAGTCGGGCGCGCTCGGGCGCGAGCTCGGTGCGTACGAGATCCTGCGCAGCGAGTCGCGCCTGCTCTCGGCCTGGCTGCTCCCGGCCGATGACTCGCATCGCGTGCTGGTCGTCGAGCGCGGCGGCTGGGTGCACGAGCTGGTGCTGGACGGCGGACTTTCGCGCGGTGCGACCCTGTTGCCGCTGGCGGGCGGCGCGCGCGAGGAACTGGTCGATTGCGCGGTCCTCGGCGATCGCCTCGCCGTGATCACGCGCGAATCGGCGACGCGCGCATCCGGGCGCCTGCTGCTGGTCGATCTCACGCGGCGCAAACCGGTGCGGTCGTTCGACCTCGCGGAGCGACCGCTCGATCTCGAGCTGTTCCCGGTCGATGGCGCTGCCGAAGTGGCGGCGCTGGTGGCGGTCGCGGGCGGCGGCATCGAGCGCGTCGGCTGGACGGGCGGCGCGCGCAGCACGCTGCACCTTCCCGGCGCGACCTTGCTGGCGCGCAGCGCCGACGGGACGCGCTGCTTCGCGGCGGCCGATGCACCGTTCGGCGGCGTCGGCCTGCACCGGATCGATCCTGCCACGCTCGCCGTCGTCCATCTTCCCGAGTTCGGCCCGCTGGAGCGCGCGACCGACCTCGGGGCCTTCGCTGCCGACGGCCGCCAGTGGGTCTGGATGGTCGAGCGGCGCTTCCTCGCCACCCGCCCGAACAGCGCCAGCGTCGATGACCGGCTCTGGTGCGGGGCGATCGATCCGGCGGACGACGGCATCGAGTCGACCAGCGTCGTCGTCCTGCCGGCCGGCGGGATGATCCGGCGCGTCTCCGCGCGTTGAAGACGTCGTCGCAGCGGCGACGGCGAGAGACGGATTCGGAAGGCCGCGCTTCGGTGGAGGCGAGCCCCGGTGGTGCGACGGGCTTCCAGCGCGCAGCAGTTGATTCCGGAGGCGCCATCGACGCGCATCGAGCGCTGGTGGCGTGCGCGGTTCCTCGTCGCCGGCGTCGTCGCGGCCGGCGGCATCGCCGCGATGGTCGGCGAGGCCTCGGCGACGGCGACGGTCCTGCTCCTCGCGGCGGGCATCGCTGCGGCCTCGACGATGGCGACGCTGGCCTGGTGGCGCGATCTGGCGCCGCGCATGGACGCGGTCGGCGCGGCGGCGCGGGCGTGGACGGCGGTCCTGCTCGCGGATCTGGCGCTGGCGCTCGCCGCCGCCCGAGCGGCTCCGCCCGACCTCACCGCGTGGGGGGTGCCGCTGCTGCTGGCCGCGCTGGTGCTCGACCTGCGCATCCTGCGGCGGCTGTTCGAGCTCTACCGGCTGGCCGAGCGCCGACGCTTCGAGGCGGTCCTGCGCGCGGCCCGCGAGCCGATCGGCATCGTGCGGGCGCGCGCCGACGCGCTGCGGCTCGCGCTCTGCGATTCGACGGCGTCCGCCGAGGTGCGGCATGAACTGGCCGTGCTCGAGCTGCAGATCGACCGCGCGCAGGAAGCGCTCGCGAAGGGGGGCGTGCCGCTGCGGCTAGACTCGGCCGGCGATCCGCCGGAAAACCACGATTCCGCACGCGACAGGCAGGCATGGCCGAACGAATCGAGACCGATGCCCTCGTGATCCAGCGCTTCCCGTATGGGGAGTCGAGCCAGGTCGTGCACCTGCTCACCGAGGCGCTCGGCCGCGTCGCGGTGCTGGCGCGCGGCAGCCACCGGCCGAAGAACTCGTGCGAGGGCCCGCTCGACCTGCTCGTGCGCGGCCGTGTCACGCTCTCGCTGCTCGCCGGGCGCGAGCTCGGCATGCTGCTGGCCCGGCGCATCGCCACCGACCACCCGGCGCTGCGCCGCCACCTCGGCCGCCACACGGCCGCCTGCGCACTGCTGCAGCGCGTGCTCCATTTCGAGCCGGTCGGCGGCGGTCACGGCGCCTATCCGCTGCTCGAGCGAGCGCTGCTGGCGCTGGAGCAGATCGCGCCGGAACGGATCGAGCTGCTGCGGCTCAAGTTCGACGTCGGCCTGCTCGAGCTGCATGGCTTGCGCCCCGATCTCGACCAGTGCGTGCGGTGCGGTTCACCGCGCCGGCTGGCGCGCTTCGTGACGTCGGACGGAGGCGTGGTCTGCACCCACTGCCTCGTGCGGCGCGACGAGGGCGCACCGGTGGACGGCGCGACCGCCGCGCTGCTGCGCGGACTGCCGCGGACGCCGCTGCGCGAGGTCGCTTCACCGTCGCCGCCGGTGCTCGCGCGCGCGCGGCG
>Ga0194131_10007787_pt1 | contig 14264 bp, 11 predicted proteins | sample TA2KigO120mmetaG_FD_148631 | JGI IMG/M metagenome (GOLD analysis project Ga0194131, IMG submission 148631) | Freshwater microbial communities from Lake Tanganyika, Tanzania - TA2015053 Kigoma Offshore 120m | ecosystem: Environmental > Aquatic > Freshwater > Lake | place: Tanzania: Lake... | reverse complement strand
AGGTCGTTGGAAACCACAGAACGGTTTCCACAGCCCCCACGCGCCTCTTCTTCTTCTCAATCTTCGGTAACCGAAATTCTGGCGCGACGATGCGCGTCTCGGTAACCGTTACTTATGGCTTGACAGGCCGCAGTCGACCTGCGATCGAGGCGACGGCGATCGCCGTACGCACGAAGGGCGCCGCGAGCCGCGTGCCCGGGCGCCCTCGACGCGCGCGATCGATCGCGCGCCTACTTCGACGCCTTCTGCACGTTGGCCGGAACCGGCATGATCACGTACGGGTTGTAGGTGTTGGTCTTGTCGATCGTGAGATCGAGCACGGTCTGCCCATCCACCGTGCGGACGATGCGGGCGGGCACGAAGATGTCGGCCCTGTAGTCCGCCTCGTTCAAATCGCCGTACTTCTCGAACGTCGTCACGTAGGTCCGATTCTGGAACCGCAACTCGACGCGCGAGGGGCGCGAGCTGGCGTCGAGCGTCACCTTCACCGGCGTGCCCGCGAGCTCGCCCACGACCAGATACGAGGTCTGCTCGGGCTTGCCGTTGACCAGCGGAAACGTCACGACCGTCGCGCCGTTCTCCACCCCGACCTTCGCCTTCTCGCCCGCGGCCGCCGCGGCCTTGATCACGCCAAACGGGGTCGCCGTCCACAGCGCGAGCAACCGATCGGTCACGCGGTCCATCGCCGGGACGGCGCTGCCCCACCCCGGCTCGAGGCCGCCGCCGAGCTTGTCGATTTCGTTCCACGCGTGGCTGCCGCTGACGACCTCGATCGCGCGCTGCCCGTCGGCGCGGACGATTTCGACCCGCATGCCGGGGAAGTCGTATGCGACCTGCGCGTAGAAGCTCTTGAGCTGGACCTCGGGGCCGATGCCCGCGGGGCCGACCTCGCGCATCGTGCCGCGGCCCCAGGCCTCCACCGTCATCACCGAATCGAGCTCGTTGACGGTGCGCAGCATGCCCAGACTGTTGGCCATGCTGTAGAGGACCTTCTTCAGGTCCGGAGCCTGCCGTCCCTCCGGCGCCGGCGCCCAGACGACCAGCGCCACCACGATTGCTCCTGCGTACCTGCGCATCAGCCGCGCTCCCTCGTCACCATGTGCTGCAGATCGCGCTCGACGCACGGCAGCGGCTCTTCGATTTCGGCCCGCGGGTCCGTGTTGGCAACCCGGGTCAGCGGGCCGGTCTTCCACGGCTGCATGAGGATCGAGTCGGTGACCTCGGCCTCCCACGTGAGCACGTTCCCCACGCGCCGGAGCCGCTCGACCACCCGCTTGTCCGGGCTGGTGAACCACCCGGGCCAGCCGAGCCACTCCAGACCGTTGAAGTCGACGGTCGAGACGACCAGCGTGTCGCCGTCCCAGCGCCCCACCGAGTGACCGAACCACGTGCCCAGCCACTGATCCTCGGGCGGGTGCGGCCGGCCGTCGAGATAGATCCGGCGGATGTGCAGGGGGTAGATGAAGATCATGTGCGTATTGGTCTGCAGGATCTCCTGCGGCAGACCGATGCGCGGCACCCCTGACGGCATGCACTGAAATTCGGGGTCTGGCGCCTTCAGCGAGTGGCCGTGGACGTCATTGAACTGGACGCGCGCCCAGTGCTGCGGCTTGTACCACGGGCGGCTCTCGCGCGGGGCGACACGCTGCCGCACGCCCGAGTCGCGCTCGAAGTCGATCGGGCTGCCCGTGCGGCTGCGCAGGATGTTGGTGAAGTTGCCGCTGTCCTTGTCGAGGGCGGCCGGCACGGCCTCGCCGCGCGGGCGGGTCGCCACCCAGACGCCGCTGAAGTCGGGTACGCCGTTCGGCCGCTTCGGCGTGGGCGCCGCCATCGCCTCCTTGACCGCCGCCGGGGAGGGCTGACCGCCGCCCCCCTGGGCGGCCGCGTCAGGAACGGCGAACCCGATCGCGGCAAGACAAGCACCGACACTGGCAATGACGAACCGCTGCATGACGCGCGCTCCTCTGACGACTGGCGACCGGCGCGTCGCCGCTTACCGGTTGCCCGAGGCGTCGCCGAACCAGATCTGCACCTTCCGGCCGTCGGGGAAGTGAATCGCCGACGTGAAGATGCGCGATCCGCCGTCGCGCGCGGCGAACCCCTCGAAGGTATAGATCTCGCCGACGCGGAACGAGGCGGGCCCCCGGAGGAACCCGGCCTGGCGGAGCGCCGCCGGACCGACGGTCTCGGCACCCCACTGCGTCACTTTGCCGGCCTCGTCGGTCACGTCGAACCAGAAGTAGGCATGGGGATTGATCCACTCGATGCGCTGGAGCGTCCCCTTCAGGCTCAAGGTCTTTTCCGTGTCGAACTGCGCCTGCAGCGCGTGATGCGCCGAGACCGACCCCGTCCACAGCAACAGGCCGCACAGGGCCGCTGCGGCCAATGTGTACTTCATCACCGATGCCTCCTCGGAACGCGGAGCGTGACACGCCGCGTCACCGTACCGATGCCCCTGTAAGGTTACCCCCGATGCGATGCCATCGACAACCTCCCACCGCGCGCCCGCGGGCTAGTTCAGCGCCACGGGCGCCGGCCGCGCGAAGCGCGTCGCATCGACCGGGACGTTGATCCGCACGTCTTTCAGCTTGAAGACCACGCGGTTGTTCGTCCAGGCCTTCATCCACTGGAACGGCCGGCGGATGCCGTCGACCTCGCGGTAGTCCGAGAAGTCGAACTGCGTGGGAACCGGCCCCACGGCGGTGTCGTTCCACCGGACCAGCCGCACGAGCAGGCCGCCGTCGTCGAAGAACAGGTGGACCGGCAGCTGTCCCGTGTTGGTGCCCTGGAGGACGGTGACCGGCGTGTCGTCGATGAGATCCTCGCTGACCTGCCACTGGCTGAATGCCTGCTGGAGCGTCTGCGGCGCCACGGCGACCAGCGCGTCCACACGCGCGCCCGTGAGGTTGCCGCCGGTATAGGCCAGCGTGAAGTTCGGCGCCGCGGCGTCGACGCCCGCGAACCAGGCGTTGCGCCCGTCGTAGACGAAGATGTTGTTGCCTTCCTTGCGGTGGACGATCGTGGTGAAGGCATCCGGCGCACGCCCGAAGAACTCGACCGGCACCTCCACGTGGGACGTGTCCCACCCGGCGTAGGTGCCCGTGGCGGCCAGGGTCTTCACGCTCCCCAGCCGCGCGGGGCCTCCGAGCGCCGCGACGTACTTGGCGAAGATCTGATCGACGTCCTTCTGCCGGTCCGGGAGCGCGACGAACTCCAGGCGATCGGGGTTCTCGGGCGGCGGGGTCCCGTACTGAATCGACAGGTTGGGCACGCGCTGCGGGCTGGGGGTCCCCGTGTGGCAGGTGTAGCAGGTGACCCGGCGCTCGCCCCTGAAGTAGTTCTTGTTGATCGTGTTCATCATCACGACCATCTGCCGCGCCCGCTGGATCATCGGCGTCGACTTCGCGAAGGCGTCGCGGCTCCCGCTCAGAATCTCCGGCGCATGACAGCCGGTGCAGTCCTTGGTGGTCGCGGCGGCGAACATGCCCATCGTGTCCATGAACTCGTCAACGGGAATGCCTTTCAGCACCTGGACGTCCTTGAAGATCGTCTCCGCCATCGGCGTCCCCTGCTGTGCCGCCTGGGTGGCCGCAGCACGGGCGCCGACCAGGCAGACGGCGACCATCGCCGCGCCGAACACGATCCGCCGCATGATCATCTGAGCCTTCCCCCTGAGAGGCGTGACACGTCGAGGCAACTTCGAAGTATACACCGCGCGCGGCGTGGACGGCGGCGCGCGGCGGATCCGCGATGAAGGAAGGGGCAGGCGCCGCCGGGATCGCCGCCGGCGCCTGCAGTGGGCGTCTCGCTCAGCGGCTCGACGTGACGACGCTCGGCGAAGGGTACTCCTTGGTGAAGCCGTTGCGTCCGTTCCGCATCGTGAAGCTGCCGTCGCTGCGGGCCGTCAGCTTGATGTAGTGCCCGCCGTCCTCCGCACCGGTGAAGTTGGCGATGAACGACTCGGGCGAGTTGACCTCCTTCGAGACGTTGTCCGAGTAGTGAAGCTGCCAGAAGTCCTCGAGGCCCGGCGAGCTCTTCACGATCTGGAACGTCCCCGGCGTGCCGCCCTTGGTCGGGTTGTTGTTCATCACGGCGACGCGCGGCCGGACCGCGTGGACGAGCGCCTGGGCGCCGGCCCAGTCGGTGCCGTGGCGCGAGGTCCGGTACACCTGCACCGTGCCGAGCAGGTTGGCCGGACAGACGAGCTCCATCTCCTGGTTCCACGTCAGGTCGGCGAGGTCCAGGTAGCGGAAGCGGCCGAACTCGACGACCACGCCGATGCTCTCGAAGTTGTTCGGCGTGTTGTCCTGCGCGCGGCGCTGGGCGGCGGCGCAGAGCGGATTGGCCGCGCGCCGGACGCCCGGAAGCGGCGCAGTGATCAGATCGCCGGCCGACGACACGACGTGCACCTCGAGACCCGCGACGGCAATCTTCGCCCCGGGCCGCGGCGTCGTGACGTGCGCGTGCTGCCGCACCGGCACGTACGACAGGTAGCCCGCCTCGCGGGTGCCGTTCTGCTCCGGCACGAACGCGCCGGGGTCGAGCACGCGCCGGACGGGCACCTTGTCGACCAGCGCGGCGACGCCGCCCACGTGGTCGCCGTGATAATGCGACACGACGAGCGTGTCGACCCGCTCGACGCCGGCGTCCTTCATCGCGGCGACGATCCGATCGGCGTCGCGCCCCGGCGGGTTGAGGTTGCCCGCGTCGAGCAGCAGCACCTCCTTGGTGCCGAGAATGCCGTTGATCGGCGAAATGATCAGCGTCGCCTGGCCGCCCTCGGTGTCGATGAAGTAGATGTCGGTCGTGGCGGTGTCGGTTTGAGCCGCCGCGAGCGCGCCGAACAGCGCCACGGCGGCGACGAGTGGAATCAACGTCCGCATGGTGCCTCCAGGTCCGGCTGAAGCCGGACACTACGTTCGCCTACCGGCTAGCGGCCAGCCCCCGCCGTCTGCCGCGCCGGCGCGGCCGGGAACTGCAGCCGGACGACCTTGTTCATCCGGTTGTACGGCGCCCAGATCGTCGGCGGATTCGTGCGGTTGTCGACCTGCACGTGGCGGATCTCGGTGCCGCGCGTCGGCAGGTAGTACTCCGTGAACCGCTCCGTCCGCGGGTCGAACTTCGTCAGCGCGTCGTGGTTCATCGTGTTGATCCACACCACGCCGTTCTTGTCGACGGCCAGCGCGTAGGGCGAGGCGTACTGCGTGGGCAGCGCGTACTCCTTCACCTGGTGCGTCTTGGTGTCGATCCGGGCAATCCGATCGGCCGTGTAGAGAGCCACCCAGACGGTGTCGGCATTGGGATCCGCCGCAATCCGCCGCGGCGCCTTGTGCCCGGGCGGCGCGCTGTTCTGGCTCGCGCGCACGGTCCGCCGCCGCTGCCGGTCGACGTCGGTCGCCTCGGGCAGCGCGAGCGGCTCGAGGTTCACCGCGGTCACCCGCCCGGTGCGCGGCTCGATCTTGAGCAGGCGGTCGAGCCCCGGATTGGTCGCCCAGATGTTGTCGTCGCGATCGACGGTGTTGCCGTAGGTCCCCCAGCCGCCGCACGGCGCGCCGCACAGGCCGTCGGGCGCGGGCGGCCCCTCGTAGTGCTTGTACTCCCCGGTGGCAGGGTCGACGGTGATCACGCCGTTGAGCGAGGTCGCCCACGGATGCCCCTTCGAGTCGACGTCGAGCGTTCCGCCAACCGCGGCCCGCATCCCGGCCGGGCGCGCGAACTCCTTCAGCTGGCCGGTCCGTGGGTTCAGCATGACGAAATTGCCCTCGCCGGTGGCCCAGACCCCGCCCGCATGGTCGACGACGACGCTGTGCGTGCCGATCGTCTTGCCGTCGTGTCCCTTGAGCGCGTAGTCGACGACCTGTCCGGTGCCCGGTTCGAGCATCGCGAACGTGCGCCGCGGGACGAGGTCGTCGGCCATCCAGATGTTGCCGTCGGCATCGGGCCAGACGTCGTGCGCCGCACGGCCGATGAAGCGCGACGGCGTCCCCATCGACCAGTCGCTGCCGTCGTCGAAGTGGTTCGGGCCGTCGGTCCGCGGCAGGTCGTACTCGGTGATGACCACCTGCGTGGCTTCGCCGGTGGCGCGGGGCAGCAGCTTCAGGTCGGCGAGCTCGGTGGCGCCGCGGGCGCGGCCGAGATACTCGGCCAGCTCGTCCCGGTAGGCGGCAATCATCGGCGCGCCAGGACGATCGGGCGTGGGCCGCATCGCCGGCACGGGCACGCCCGAGCTCGGGAACACCGTCATCAGGTCCACGAGGACGCCCCAGCCACGCGCATCCCAGCGGTTCTGCAGCGTGTAGCTCGCCGTGTGGCAGCCCGTGCAGTTGTTCTTGTAGGCGTGCACCATGCGCCGATCGGCGGCGGTGGCCTGCGGCAGGCTCTGCAGGTATTCGACGCCCGACATCTGCTTCACGATTCGGCTGACGTCTTTGATCGGCGCGAGCGTGAAGTTCCGCGCCGCGCGGCCGCTGGCCAGGGTCAGATCGGCGCGGCCCGCCTCGAAGCCGACCGCCTGCGCCCACACCATGTACTGTCCGCCGTCGAGCGCGGGGAACGTGTAGGTCCCCTGCCGGTCGGTCAGCACGGAGGTCGTAAAGCTCTTCCCGGCCGCGCGCGCCGACACGATGACGCCTTCCATCGGGGCGCCGTCTGCGGACTTGATGGATCCCTGGATGGCGCCGGCGGTGCCGGACTGCGCCGCGGGCGGCATCTGGACCACGGCGGCCAGCACGGCCGTCCCGAATACCAGGGCTGAAAGCTTGTGAGTCGACATCAGGCCTCCCTATAAGGTCTTCATGTAGGCGATCAGCTCTTCGAACTCGGCCGGACTGAAGCTGTACTGAAAGCCCGGCATGCGCGGCGAGCCGCGCTGGATGTGCGTCCGCACGGCCTTTTCGCGCTCCGGCGTCGCATTCTTGAGGACGCCGGCCAGCCGCGGCCCCATCGGGTCGTGCACGTCGTCTTTGACGATGCGCCCCATGTGGCACAGCGAGCAGCGCTGGTAGAACCAGGCCTCGCCCCGCTTGGCCGCGTCCGCGCTCGACGCCTGCGCGGGCGGGGGCGGCGAGGATCCCGCGGTCGCCGGCACGAGGGCCGCCGCAGTCGCCGTCAGCGCCAGCGCCAGTCGCCAGGTCACGATGCGCATCCTGATCTCCCCGTCAGAAGGCGACGCGGAACCCGAGCTGGATCATCCGCGGCTGGTAGGCCACGTTCGGGTTGAACGACGGCTGCCCGTAGTTCCGGTTGCTTTCCAGTATGGTGTACGACCCGTAGTTCGCATGGTTGAACAGGTTGAACGTTTCGAGCAACCCGTCGATGCTCGCCCGCCCGACCAGCGTGAACCGCTTCTGCAGGCGGACGTCCACGCGGTGAATCGCGTCGCCGACGATGCCGTTGCGCGGCGTTGCGCCACCCCCGGCGCTCGCCGGGCGCGCGCGCTGGGCCGCTGCCGACGAGCCCAGTCCGGGATTGCCGCCCGTGCCCCCGGTGTTGAGTGCATCGCCGCCGTACGCCGTGGCAAAGCGCTGGCCGGCCCCGAAGAAGTACAGGCCGCTCAACTGGAAGCCGTACCCGATCTGCCAGATGCCGTTGAAGACGGCGCGATGGCGCTGGTCGGTGGCAGCCAGCACGTAGTTTTCGCCGAGCGGGTCCTGCAGCTGGAACGCGACCGGGTTCATCACACCGCTCCAGGGCTGTGGCACACCGTCGCGGAACCACGACAGGCTGTAGGTGGCCGACGCCTGCCAGCGGTCGCTCAGCCGCTTGATCACCGATGTCTCGAACCCGTGATAGTTGCTCCACCCGTCGAAGATGTCCATCGGCACCTGCGCCCACTCCGGGTACGGCCGCCGGCTGATGTCCGTAAACGGATAGTTCAGCCCGGTCGCGGGGTTGAAGCTCAGATTGATGTTGTAGTTCTGGATCCGATCCTTGCGCGTTCCGGTGTACGCATAGTCGGCCGTCACGCCCATCGTGTCGCCGATCTGCCGCTGGACGCCGATCGACGCCTGATAGCTGAACGGATTCTCGGCGTTGGGGGGCGCGATCGTCTGGCCGAGCGCACGGCGAATGCAGCCCGGCCGGAAGTTGACGTTGCAGAACGCCTGTTCGAGGTCCTCGGTTCGCGGCAGCGGTCCATTCCAGGGATTGACGGCGAAGTCGGGGCGGCCGTCATAGAGCGCCGACAGGACGCGCTGCGTGTTGGCGAATCGGATGGGGTGCGCCACCTGGTTGATGAGCCACGCGTAGTACTTGCCCGCTCCACCGCGAATGACCGTCCGGTCGTTCACGCTGTACGCGAAGCCGAGGCGCGGCACGACGTTGTCGGTGTCGAGGGGGCGATTGGCCGGCAGGAACTGCTCGACGCCCAGTTCGTTGGCGAACGTGTCGGTCTCGACGTCGTAGCGGACGCCGAGGTTGAGCGTCAGCCGCGACGTCGGGTGCCAGTCGTCCTGGAACCAGACGGCGAAGATGTCGCGCGGGCTGGCGATGTTGCACGGACCGAACGACGTCCGGAACTCACGTGAGACGGGCGACAGCGCGGCGAGGTTCCACGTGCTCGGGTCGTTCCACACGGGGAACAGCTGCTCGATGTTCGCCGGCACGGGGCCGTTGTCGGCGATGAGATTGCCGCGCAGGAAATTACACCAGTCGTGCCACATCAGGTACTTCAGGTACTCGCCGCCGATGCGCATGTCGTGGCGCCCGCGTAGATCGGCTGAGATCGTCAGATCGTTGCGCAGGGTGTAGACGTCCTGGCCGATGAACTGCGGGAAGTTCGTCCCGCCGCCGATGTTGAAGCCGCGGAGCGTGATCACCGGCGGATACTCCCGCTGGTTGGCCACCGGGTTCCGCGCGCTGGCCAGCCCCGTCGGGTTCTTCCACGCCACGTTCGGCTCCATGCGCCACCGGTTCGCCGCCCAGCCGACCTTCGTCTCGTTGAACGCCCGGTTGCTCAGCACGTGCGTGAACGTCGTCTGGAGCGCCTCGGCGTACTTGTCGAAGCTGATCCCGTTGGCCGGATGGTTGGTCGCGCCCCCGATGGTCGCCTGCGTGCCGTCGATCGGCTGGAAGTCGCGCCACAGGTAGCCGGAGACGGTGAGACGCGACTGGCTCGAGAACTGGCCGTCGAGACGCAGGCTCGGCTTGTGCTGGGTGCGCGTCTGCGGCAGATCGATGTTGAAGCTCGGGTACGGCGTGTTGTGCGTGACCGTCGACGGCTCGCGCTCGTACTCGTAGTTGAAGAAGACGTGCATCCGGTCGCGCCGGATCGGGCCGCCGGCGGTCGTGCTGATCTGCTGGTTCGAGTACGGCAGGACGCGGCGCTGGATGAAGTCTTCGGCGTTGAGGTTGTCGCTGCGGAAGTACCCCGACAGCGAGCCGGAGGGAGTGTTGGTGCCCGACTTGGTGATGACGTTCACCTGCGCGCCCGACGAGCGCCCTTGCGTCGCATCGAACCGGTTCGAGATGAACTGGAACTCGGCGATCGCGTCGCGCCCGAAGCTCGGCTGCCGGTTGGAGCCGCCGCAGCAGTTGTTCGTCACCTGCATGCCGTCGATGTTGATCTGCACGCTGCCCAGGCCCGTCGTCACGGGGACGCCGCCGGCGTCGGTGTGATTGGCGCGGTTCCCCGGCGCCAGCAGCGTCAGGTCCAGGAAGTTGCGCCCGTTCACCGGCAGCTCCTGCATCTGCCGGGAGTCGATGTTGCCGCCGAGTTGCGACGAGCTGACATCGACGAGCGGCGCTTCGCCCGTGACCGTCACCGTCTCGGTGACGCTCGAGGGCTTCATCTCGAGGTTGAGCGCGACCTGCTGCCCGACCAGCACCTCCAGGCCGCTGCGCTCCAGCCGCGCAAACCCCTGGAGCTCAGCCATGATGCGATAGGTCCCGATACGGGCGGGAATGCGGAATGCCCCGCGTTCGTCGGTCACGGTATCGAACGCGGTGCCGGTCGCCTCGTGGACGGCCTGCACGACGACGCCCGGGAGCACGCCGCCCGTCGCGTCGCGTACGGTGCCGCTGATCACGGCTTCCTGCGCGAAGCCGGCTGCCGGCAGCGCCAGGACGATTACGGCCAACAACACCCGAGCCATCGCGCGTCGCATCGGACCTCTCCTTCCCCAACTGCTTCTCAAGCGGCCGACCCGCACAACCACGAATTCGCTCCCGACTGCCCGCCTACTTCTTCTCCTCGAACGGAATGCCGAAGGCCACGTGCACCGCCTTGTTCCCCTCGCAGACCGCGTGCTCGAAGAGCTCTTCCGGCTTGTTGCGCCCGAGCTGCACGCGCAGCTTCCACGGCTGCGTGAACACCTTCGGATCGTCGATCGTGGCCACGTAGTCGATGCGATCCGCGCCGACGAACGTCCACCGCTCGGTGATGCGCATCTCCTCGCTGTGGAAGCTGCCGACGATGTCGAACCACGTCCGATCGTTGTGATTGGTCACGTCGACGACGAGCGTGTTCCCCTCCCACCGGCCGCGCGAGTCGCCCATCCACAACTTCAGCGTGTCCGGCAGCTTCGGACGCCCGTCGAGGTAGATCACACGGTAGTGATGCGCGAACTCGTGCAGCACCACGATGTGGGTGGGGAACTGCAGGATGCGCATGTTCCCCTGATAGACGATCCGCGGCACGCCCTCGAGGAAGCAGCGCGAGACCGGATCGAAGACATCCGGCGTCGGCGGCTGCCGGTGGACCGCATGGTGCATCTTCGCCCGCTCGGCCGCCCAGGGCTGGTACGGAATCATCCCGTTCGGCGGGTCGATGATCGGGCGCCCCTTCTGCGGGTTCTGACCGCCGATGCTCACGTGCTCGGCCCGATCCTCGAGGCCGGCCTGGATGCTGTAGGTCGTGATGTCGCTGCGCTGGCTCCAGTAGCCCTGGATGTCGGGCTGACCGTCCCGCGTCCGTGGCGGGTCCCAGCGTGTCTCCGCGCTCTCCTGCCCGGCCGCCCACGCCGGCAGCAGCAGCACGGCAGCGAGGGCCAGCAGCCTCTTGAAGCAGCGATGTGTCACGCGACGCCTCCTTCCCTATCTCCCGACGCGATCCTGGGGCCGCGTCCCGACGGCGACGCCGTCGAACGCGTAGCATTCGTGCTCCAGCAGCTGGACGTTCGGTTCCTTGCGGCGGTAGAGCAGCGTGCTCATCTTCCACGGCCGCGTGAAGACCTTCGGATCCTCGACGGTCACCTCATAGCGCAGCGTGTCGCGATCGAGGAAGGAGTAGCGCTCGGTCAGCCGCATCTCCTCGCTGTGGAAGTTGCCCGCGCGGTCGAACCAGGTCTCCGCATTGAAGTGCCGCACGCTGACGACCAGCGCGTCGCCGTCCCAGCGCGCGCGTGAATCGCCCATCCACCACTCGATCGGGCCCGGCGGATGGTCGCTCCCGTCGACGTAGATGTGCCGGACCGCGTGCACGTACTCGTAGAGGACGCCGATGTAGGTGGGCGTCTGGACGATCTGAAAGGGGAACGGCAGGTAGGTGATGCGGGGCACGCCGGGGAGAAAGCAGTTGACCTCGGGGTCGAGGCGAAGCCGATTCTTGTAGTTCTCGTCCCGCCTGACACGCGCCCAGGGCTGGTACGGAATCTCACCGCCCTCGACGAGGCCGCGGCTCGCCGGGATGCCGAGCCAGGGCGCGCTGTGGGGCGCGGGCGCGGCGTTCTGGTCCTCGATGTTCCATGCGGCCCCCTGGTGCATGACCTGCCAGATCCCCGACAGGTCGGGGCGGCCGTCGGGCCCGCGCGGAATCGCCTGTCCTCCCCCGGTCTGGCCCGCGGGGGACGCAGACGCAAACACCGACACCGCCACCACTGCCGCCCACCACCCGGACCCTTTGATCAAAGACGCCTCCCGACCAGAACGGACCCAATCGCCGTCGGAGAAGACTGAAGGTGTTATGAGGGCCGACCGACGGGCATTTTAGCGGGATTGCAGGGAGGGAGGCAAGCCGCGATTGTCGCGGCCGCCTCAGGCGGCCGCGTCGCGTGCGGCGCGGAATTCCTCGAACAAACGCGCCACGCTGCCCGACACCGAGTGCAGTGTCGGACTCCACCCCAGCGCCCGGGCCCGCGGACTGCGCACGATCTGATTTAGCGCGAGCGCATCGGCGTACGGGCCCATCTTCGCCCGCGCTTCCTCGATCGGCATGTGGCGCACGTCCGGGGGCATCTTCGCATGCTGCCCCACCGCCTCGACGATGTCGCCCACCCGCTCGTCCGCCTCCTCATTGGCGTGAAAGACGCCGGACGCCTGCGCCTGGGTGACGACCCGGACGTACAGGTCGGCCAGGTCGCGCTCGTAGACGCACGCCCACCGGTTCCGTCCGTCCCCAATCACGCGCACGAGGCCGTTGGCCGCGTCTCTCAACAGGTCGGCGATGATGCCCCGGGCGCCTCCGTACACGATCCCGGGCCGGATGACGGCCGTGCGCAGCATCCGGCCGCGGCCGGCGTCGAGCACCATCTGCTCGTGTTCGGGCCGCCAGGCCACCAGCGGCGCCGGCCGCACCGGGGCTGTCTCGGCGGCGGCGCCCGTCGTGTTGCCGAGCACCCACACGTCCGACGTATAGACGAAGCTGACCGTCTGGCCCCGTGCGGCGTGTCGAATCGCCGCGCCGAGCAGGGCGTCGATCGCGCGCCGGTCGACCTCGGGCCCCCGCCTGGTGTGGTCGAAGGCCGTGTGCACGATGCTGTCGCACGCCTCGGCAGCCGCGCTGTACGACGCCGGCTCGGTGAGATCGCCCACGACCGGCTGGACGCCGCGCTGCGTCATCCGCTCGGCTTTCTCCGGATCGCGCACGAGCGCCGTCACCGCGTGTCCCTGGCGCAGCAGCGCGTCCAGTACGGCCGTGCCGATGTACCCCGTCGCGCCCGTCAGAAAGATACGCATCGCGAAGGGCCACATTGTAGTCGGTCTCGCGTCCGCGCCAAGTGCGGCCACGCATGGGGTGAATCGGTGAAATGCCCAACCATGAGACCCGCGGGATAATTCAGAGAGTGCAACGCGACACGCTGATCGATTTCTTCCGCGATCTCGCTCAACTCCGCGGCGAGTTTCTCGTCTATGACGACGGGTATCGGCGGCGCAGCCGGACCTACCGCGACGTCGCGCGCGCCGCACGCGGGCTGGCGGCCAGGCTCGGCGAGGCGGGCCTGCGCAAGGGCGACACGGTCGTCCTCTGGGGCGAGAACCGCCCGGAGTGGATCGCGTGCTTCTGGGGCTGTCTGATCGCCGGGCTCATCGTCGTCCCGATCGACTACCGATCCTCGCCCGAGTTCGTCGCGCGGGTGCGCCGGCTCGTGCACGCGCGCGTCGTGATCGTCGGCGACGACGTGAGCGACATCCGATTGCAGCCGGACCTCGACGGGGCCGACGTGTGGCGGTTCGCCGACGTCGACTGGCGCCGCGACGGCCCGATGCCCGCCGTGTCGATCGCGCGCGACGACATCATCGAGATCATCTACACGTCCGGCGCGACCGCCGAGCCGAAGGGCGTCATCATCCGCCACCGGAACGTGCTGGCGAACATCGTGCCAGTCGAGCGTGAAGTCGTGACATATCAACGGTTTGCGCGGCCCTTCCACCCGATCAGGTTTCTCAACCTGCTGCCGCTCAGCCACATGTTCGGCCAGGCGATGGCGACGAGCATTCCGCCGATGATCCGCGGCACCGTCGTCTTCACGCGCAGCTTCAACCCGCACGACGTCCTCGCGCTCATCCGATCGCGTCGCGTCTCGGTGCTCGTGTGCGTGCCCAAGATCCTCGACGTGCTGCGCGAGCACGTCACGCGCGCGATGCCCGAATCGCAGGAGGCGCCTCCCGCGGGCATCTCGATCCCGGGGCGCTGGTGGAAGTACCGGCGCGTGCATCGCGCGTTCGGGCTCAAGTTCTGGGCGTTCGTCGTCGGTGCGGCGCCGCTCCCGCCGGAGGTCGAGACGTTCTGGCGACGCATGGGATTCGCCGTGATCCAGGGATACGGCCTGACGGAGACCGCGCCCATCGTGACGCTCAACCATCCGTTCAAGTCGAAGGGCGGCGGATCGGTCGGCAAGCCGATCGCCGGCGTGGAGGTCCGGATCGCGGACGACGGCGAGATTCTGGTGCGCGGCGAGAACGTCACGTCCGGCTACTACGTGTCGGAGGAACAGGCGCGCGCCGGCGGGGGCGCCCCGGTCGAGGGCGTGATCGACGCCGAGGGATGGCTGCACACCGGCGACATCGGTGAACGGGACGCGGACGGGCGGCTCTACATCAAGGGGCGC
>Ga0194131_10007786_pt1 | contig 14264 bp, 13 predicted proteins | sample TA2KigO120mmetaG_FD_148631 | JGI IMG/M metagenome (GOLD analysis project Ga0194131, IMG submission 148631) | Freshwater microbial communities from Lake Tanganyika, Tanzania - TA2015053 Kigoma Offshore 120m | ecosystem: Environmental > Aquatic > Freshwater > Lake | place: Tanzania: Lake... | reverse complement strand
ATCCACAAGGAAATTCACTACTTCCAGACCAACGCCGAGCGGATGCGCTACGGCGAGTTGCGAAAACGAGGCTTGTTCGTGGGCTCAGGGGTAGTGGAAGCCGGCTGCAAAACCATCGTGGGCAAGCCGCTCAAACAGTCGGGCATGCACTGGACCTTGCGCGGCGCCAATGCCATCTCGGCTCTGCGCTGTCTGGACCTAAGCAACCTATGGGAAGACTTCTGGGAATCCCGACGGGCCAGCTAAAATTCACCCACAAATTTGTCGCACACCCTCAGCGAGATTTTTTGGAAGGCAAGGAACGATACTTTCCGAGCCGATCTCGCGGGTTACTGATTCAATAACCTTGCGGTTCCGTCGTCTTACTGCAATGGGATCCACAACTTTGACTGGACCGCCGAAAGTCGGCCAGTCGACTGGCTGTCCCCGAGCAAATGGTTTATAGTGCCCTCTCGAAGTGCCCATCGATGGGGTACTGCGGATGACCGAGATGCAACTCCCGGCGGGTACGCCGTCCGCGACTTGGGATCCTACGAAAGGAACTCGATGAAACACAAGATCACGCTAATCCCAGGCGACGGCATCGGCCCAGAAGTGACCGCCGCAACGTTGAAGGTTATCGAAGCAGCGGGCATTGAAGTGGAATGGGAGACGATCAATGCGGGAGCTGACGCTTTCGAGAAGCATGGGCAATACTTGCCTGACGAGCTGATGAGTTCGATAGGGAGAACTCACGTAGCGATCAAGGGGCCGATTTCGACCCCGATTGGAAAAGGGTTCTCCAGCATCAATGTAGCGCTTCGCAAGACGCTGACATTGTACGCCAATTTCAGGCCGATCCGCAGTCTTCTTGGAGTCAAGTCCCGATACGAGGGAGTCAATATCATCGTGGTCCGCGAGAATACTGAGGATCTCTACTCGGGACTCGAGCACGTCGTTGTGCCAGGAGTCGTCGAAAGCCTGAAGATCATTACAGCGGAAGCCTCGACCCGCATCGCCAAGTTTGCTTTCGAGTACGCTCGCAAACACGGCCGCCGGAAAATCACTTCCGTCCACAAAGCCAATATCATGAAGCTAAGCGACGGGCTCTTTCTGGAGTGTGTCCGGAACGTCGCGCGCATGTTTCCTGAAATCGCCTATGAAGAGATGATCGTAGACAACACCTGTATGCAGATGGTCCTCGACCCGAAACAGTTCGATGTCATGCTGCTGGAAAATCTCTACGGCGACATCGTCAGCGACCTTGGAGCCGGGCTCGTCGGCGGCTTGGGCTTGGTTCCTGGTGCGAACCTCGGAGACGGTTGTGCGATCTTCGAGCCTGTTCACGGAAGCGCGCCCAAAATCGCGGGGAAAAATCTGGCAAACCCAACTGCTATGCTTCTTTCAGCGGTCATGATGTTCCAGCACCTCGGCGAAGTGGAAAAGGCCGCCCTGATTGCGTCCGCTGTCGAGAAAGTCTATGCCACCGGGAAGGTTCTGACTGCCGACGTTGGTGGGAGTGCTTCAACGACAGAGTTTGCTGACGCGGTTGTCCAGCACCTCGTGAACTGACAGGTCGATATCGTTCTACCCTTCGGGTAGGCCCTCATTCTCCCTCATCGCGCAACTTAACTGCGGTCGTCAACGGCTCACACCGTGAAGTCCCAAGCGCTCCAACTTCTCAACCGCACGTTTGGCTTCCAGGAATTTCGGGCAGGCCAGGAGGAAATCGTTAGAGCCATCCTGGCTCGCCAGGATGTGCTGGCTGTCATGCCAACGGGCAGCGGCAAATCCTTGTGTTACCAGCTGCCCGGATTGTTGCTTCCGGGCATGACGCTCGTCGTTTCGCCTCTGATTGCCCTGATGAAAGACCAGGTGGAGGCCCTGGAGCGGCGTGGTATTCCGGCAGGTTTCGTCAACAGCACCCTCAGCCTGGAGCAACAGCAGCAGCGCATCGGACAGATGCGCGAGCGGCGGCTCCGAATCGTCTACGTTGCTCCCGAACGATTTCGAAGCCGGAGATTCATGGAAGGTCTGCAGGAATGTCCCGTCTCACTTCTGGCGGTCGACGAAGCCCACTGCGTTTCCGAGTGGGGGCACGACTTTCGCCCCGACTATCTGCGCCTGAAGGAGGCCGCAGCCTGGCTCAAGCGCCCCTGTATGGCGGCTTTGACTGCGACTGCCACTCCTGAAGTCCGCCGTGACATCGTTGACCAGCTTGGACTGCGGGACCCAGCAGTTTTCGTGACTGGGTTTGACCGCCCGAACCTGTGCTTTTCAGCCCGGGAAGTCTCGGGTGACCTGGAGAAGCTGGAAGCTCTGCTGGCATTGCTCCGCGAAGGCCGGCAGCGTGGAATCGTTTACGCGGCGACGCGAAAGAATGTCGAGAAAGTGGCGACGGGGCTCCGCTCTGCCGGCTGCCGAATTGGGATCTATCACGCAGGTCTCGATCTTGAAGAGCGCAAGCGGACCCAGGAGCGCTTCATGAACGGCGAACTGCCTATGGTCGCCGCGACAAACGCTTTTGGCATGGGAATCGACAAAGCAGACCTGGAGTTCGTCGTTCATTACGACGTTCCCGGTTCGCTGGAAGCCTATTATCAGGAGGTCGGGCGCGCGGGGCGCAACGGCCAGCCAGCGACGTGCCTGCTGCTGTTCAGCTTTGCCGACACCTACACCCAGGAGTTCTTCATCGAAGGTAACTGCCCTCCGCTGGATCTCATTCACAAGGTCTACCAGACGATTTGCGAGTTCAAGGCCGACGACATCGAAGTGACAGTTCGTGAGATCGCCGAACGGGTCAGCGACAAGAAAGCCAACGAAATGGCGGTGAGTTCTTCGCTCAAGTTGCTCGAGAAGGCGGGTTACATCCAGCGCGGGACAGAAGGGCAGTACCAGGCGCGCGTAACACTCCTGGAGCCTGTCGAGGCACTGCGCCAATGGTGCGCAGCCCTCAAGGGACTACAGCGCCCGATTCTCGAGTACTGTCTGAATGTGCTCCAGGCAACGCAAGGCGAATCCACAAGCGTCCACCTGGAGGCGATGGCAGACGATCTCGATCTCTCTCCTGAAGAACTGCGAAGAGGATTGGCCCTCTTGCACCGGACGGGGAAGTTGGCGTACCAGGCGCCGTTTCGCGGGCGCGGGCTGCAAGTGCTTCAGAGGGTTCCGGTCACCCGCTTGGTGTTAGACTACCGTGCGGTGGAACGCCGCCGCCAGCTCGAGCGCCGCCAGCTAAAGAAAATGGTGGACTATGCTTACTCGCGCGGCTGCCTGCGTCGCTTCATTCTGGAATACTTCGGCGAGACGGTCTCTCGCCCACGTTGCGGGAATTGCTCCGCGTGTAAGACCAATGCAAGCGGCAGGATCAGGACGCTAACCGAAGCAGAGACCGTATTCGCAAAGAAGTGCCTGAGCTGCGTCGCGCGAATGAAGGGCCGCTTCGGAAAAACGCGGATTGCTCAGGTGCTGACAGGTTCCCGGCTCAAACTACTCGAGCAGCTGCGGTTGACTCAACTCTCCACGTATGGTTTGCTCCGAGAATTTACCCAGGCCGAGGTTCTATCGGTGCTGGATGCCCTGACTGGCGCGGGGCTTCTGAGGGTGGAAGGAACGGAGTATCCGCTCGTCCAGCTCACGGCGTTTGGGCGACAGGCGATGTCAGGCCAGACCCCGATTGAGATCGATTTCCCGTTGCGATTCCAGGGAGAACCGGCAGCCCGGCGGGCTGCAAATCAGGAAGCCCTTGACTCCGTTGTGCCGTACCACCGGGAACTCTACGAATCGCTGAGGCAGCTGCGACGGAAGTGGGCTGACGAATCGAAAGTGCCCCCTTTTGTGATCCTGCACGATCAAGCGCTGAAAGAGATCAGCCGACGCTTGCCTGCCACCCTGCAAGAACTGGGCCGGCTACATGGCATTGGCCAACGGACCCTCACAGCATACGGCGACCAAGTGATTGCGCTAGTAAGACAGTTTCTGGAACTGCGGCCCCCAACCCTCCCAGAGGCGCCTGGGCATGCTGGTGCCCGTTCGCCCAAGGAACCGAAGCGGCCTCGAACCGTCGAGGAGACTTGCCGCTGGTGGCAACAGGGCAAGACGGTGGAAGAGATCGCCCAGCTTCGAAGCTTGGCGCGATCGACCATTGTCGGGCACCTGGAAGTTTTGTTTCAGGAAGGCCGCATCACAGACATTTCCCGTATCGTGCCCCCCAACAAAGCAGCGCTCATCGGCGACGCGCTCGCGCAAGTCGAGGGTGAGCGATTATCGCTTACGAAAGAACTTCTTGGAGGGAAGATGACGTACGACGAAATTCGACTTGTGAGAGCTGCGTCGCGACGGGCACCACAGAAGCGGGGGACCGGTGCTGGCTGATTCCTAGCTTCACGTGCCGGTAACGAAGTTCGAGCTGCGGTCAAATTCAAGCAACGCCCGTGTTTCATGGCAAGACCGGGACTCAAGGCTGAGTGAGCGACCAGCTGTTTTGCTCTTAACGGAGTTTGCGCGGGGGGCACGCACCGCCCGGCGCGAGACCTGAGGTACGGCTTGGGCGAGAACCGTCAAGCTGGACACTCTGCTGGCCTTCTACTCCTCGACTTCACCCAGAAATCTGCGAAAAAACGACCGGCGGGAAAGTGAAGTTTGTCCGGATTGAAAGCTCAGCCGGTCGAGCTTGAAGCCGTAGTTGATTTTGCGAAGGTCCTCAAGCAGCGCCTGTGCAGAGGGATAGCGATCGGAAGGATTCTTCTCCAACAGCGCTCGGAGTACCTTAGTCCACCCAGATCCGATTCCGGGACGAACATCGCTGATCTTCGGCAGCTCGCGCGACTGAATCTGCCGGTAGAGTTCCTCGCGGTCGTCGCCTTCGAAGAGGAATTCGCCGGCTAGTAGCTCGTACAAAACCACGCCTAAGGCAAAAAGATCCGTTCGGACGCTTCCTGTTTGGCCCTGAGTCTGTTCGGGAGCGTAGTAGGCGAAGCGCGACAGTGGAGGACGGGCAGGCAGCAGCCCATACGGTGTGGTGCCATTGTCGGGTTCCGCAAGCAACACGCCGTCAGGAATCGCGTCGAGCCCGAACTCGACGATTTTCGCATGATCGTCGGAACAGAGAATCAGGTTGTTCGAGGTCAGTCGTCCATGAATCACGCTCTCTGTGTGGGCGCATTGCAGCGCTTCCGCTGCTTGCAACGCCAGGCGAAGTGTGAAATCGACATCGGAAGCCCCCTCGGCGATCTTCTCTGCAACGCTTCTTCCATAGACAAACTCCAGAGGAACGATCGAGAAGTGCTCGGCAACTTCCAAGGGATAAGTCCGAGCGATATGGGGGTGATCCAGGAGTTCGGCAGCTCGCAATCGTGTGAGCAACTGCCGCTGCAGCGGGTTTTCTTCGGTTAGGGTTCCATTCAGAATCTTTAGGGCGTAGGTCTGGCGCTTCTCGATGTGCACGGCTTTGTAGACACAGCCACTCTCACCTAGCCGCGTCCTGGCCAGAACACGGTAACTGCCGACATTTCTTCCAATCAGTGGAGCCATCGCGCTGGCCTCAGCGTGGCAACCAACAGACGAAGCAGAACGGGCGGAAGAGTGTGTTGGGGAATCGAGACGAGGAGAAACAGCCAGCAGGGATTCGAGCGTGGACTCAAGCGACGATGCCCGAGACTTCGGACTCGAGAATAACAACGATGCGTGGGTGAGTTCAAGAGTGCCTGCCCTCGCATCGCAGAGTTTGCAAACGAGACTCCGTAGAGCGATTCGATTGTTGCGTGTCCTTTCGTTCAGCGGCTCAGGAGCAGATTCACGATCAAGAGCACGACTGAGACGCCACCATAAGCGAGTAAGGACAGCTTCCAGAATGGAAGACCGAAGCTCGCGCTGGCCGGCATGTGTGTCACGAGATTGTAGCCACAAAAGCGGCAATAGGCGTCAGCGTAGGTCTTCTTGTGGCAGCCTGGGCAAGCAACTAGCTCGATCTTGTCAGCCTGTCTCTTCTTTCTGTAAAGGAACTGGCGCCGCCCAAAAGCGACGATTACGACTGCGCCGACGGTAACCAAGGCATCGCGCAGGGCGTGGACAAGATATCCATTGGGATAGGCGAGATGGTGGCCATCTGTGATGAAAAGAAAACTCCAAAGATCGTAGCGGTTGTTCTCGACTTCGCTGAAAGCGGCCATCAGCTCGCAACGGATCAGGAGCTGCAAGACCAACACAATGCCTGCACCCCCGACGACATAGCAAATCGACCCAAGCGCTCTTCTCATTCAGATTGGCGCGAAGACCCCTGGTACTTGCGGTGCCATTCGAAATAAGTATTCCAGCTGGCGACGCATTCGAGGCACAACGTCTCGAAAAGGTAAGCGTTCAGGACCTTCCAGTTACGAAGTATCAGAGGGTTTCTCAGCATCTGAAACCATCGTACGTGCTTGCCACAGCTTTTGCACTTAGGCATGAGCGATCCTGAGGCCGCGATCTCGAGCCACCGGCGAAGGCAAATCCGACTCGCTCTCAGAACGGAATGTCCTCATCCGTGATCTGAGAATCGGCATTGGCATCGGTCCCGTGTGCGGAAGCCGCCGCCGCTGTGCTGCGCTCATGGCGAGCCTCATCACCCTTGCCGCCTAGCATCACCATGTTGTCAGCAACCACCTCGGTGGTGTAACGTTTGTGGCCTTCTTTGTCATCCCAGCTGCGCGTTTGCAACTTGCCTTCGATATAGACCAGTTTCCCCTTGTTTAGATACTGGCCGCAGATCTCTGCCAGCTTGCGCCAGGCAACTATGTTATGCCACTCCGTGCGTTGCTGCCTCTCGCCATTTTGATCTTTCCAGGTTTCGTCGGTAGCCAGGGAAAACTTCGCAACTGGAGTGCCGCCTTGGGTATATTTCAGTTCGGGGTCCTTCCCGAGTCTGCCGACCAGAATCACTTTATTCACTGAGTTTGCCATGTTCTCCTCCCGTGCCCTGGGCTCTATTTAGAGAAGCGATGAATCCTGAGAATCGATGCGAAGCAGGCATCCGTAAAGCGTCCCGGGAAGTTCCAATCGGCGCGCCGCCGGATCGGCGATACTGAATACCGCTCGTGCTGCATCACCGATTTCCGCGCCGCTTTGTCGAGCTCGAGCGGTCAACGGGTGAGACCCCCATGGCAGTCAGACGGTCTTTGGCAAGCTGCGCTGAATCTGACTGTGGGTAGTTCTGGATTAGCAAACGAAGCTCACGGATCCCTGCTTCCTTCTTCCCAATCTCTAACAAGCTGTAACCCTTTTTGAGTGCGGCGGCTGGTGCCTTGTCACCCTTAGGATGGGCTGTCAGGACTTTGTCGAAGGCTTGGATCGCTTCGGTGAAGCGGCGCTGAATATAGTGAGATTCGCCAATCCAGTATTGGGCATTGTCCGAAAGCTCCGTGTCCGGATAGCTTTTCAAGTACTCTTCGAATCCCTGCCTCGCCAGATCGTAGTTCGCCTTGTTGAGGTCGGCGAAAGCCGTATTGTAGAGCTCCTCGGGAGAAGGTGGCCCGGTGCGAGGCGAGGCGCCTGAGTTCGCCGGAAGGGCATCGAGTACCTCCACCTTGGCCTTGGTTTCAGCCAGTTGCTGTGAAAGTTTGGCGATCCGTTCAAGCACCAGATCTAGACTCGAGTTCACGGCTGAAAACTGGCCGCCGAGCGATTCGACGCGGGCCGACACGGCAGCCTGAGTCTGCTGGTTGGATGCTTTAACCTCCTCCACGCTACTCTTCAGAATGTTGACCTGATCGGTTAATTGCTCAACCAGCTTCTGAAGCACAGCGCTTTGCGCGTCGAAGCTCTTTTGCAAGTCGCGCACCTGCTGCTGGAGCAGTGTCATGTCAGCCTGAAGGCGCACGATCTCCTTGCTTGCGGCCTGGGCACCAAGGTCAGCGAGGGCCAGTGTTGCTGCGGTTATAACGACAATCTTGCGAAACAAGAGCGGTCACCTCAGTTCGTCATATTTGGCGAGAAGAATAGCAGCTTGAGTGTAAAAAGTCTGTCGAAAGTTTGCCGTCCGCTGGGCGGTGGACGGCCGTACTGGCGTCCAAAAACACAACAACCCTGGGCGCTGCCCAGGGTTGTTGTCGTTCTATCCGTACTACGGAGCAACCCTAACGTCCTGTCATGACGAAGTGGCCGCGCCGGTTCCTCTGATAGCAATCCTCCGTTGCCTCACGGCACTGAGGCCGCTCTTTCCCATAGCTGATCGTGCTCATACGTCCTGCGTCGATGCCAAGGGAGGCCAAGTAGTTCTTCACCGCGTTGGCACGCCGATCGCCCAGTCCGAGGTTGTACTCCTCGCTGCCGCGCTCGTCGCAGTGGCCCTCGATGCTGAACCTGATACCGGAGTTCGACTTCAGGAAACTCGCCGCGTCTGAGAGTGAAGACTTCTGGTCGTCGCGAATGTCAGACTTGTCGTAATCGAAATAAACATCGCGCACGTTTCTGGCGAACAATTCTTCCAGAGTTTCGGTGACTACTGGTGGGGGCGGTGGAGGCGGCGGTGGTGCTGCTGTCACCGTGATGCGCGCGGTTGCCGGGGTCGACCCGCCTTCGCCTTTGGCTGTCAGAGTATAGGTTGTCGAGGAGCCAGGTGAAACCGATCGCGAACCGCTGGTCCCAACATCGCCAATGCCCTGGTCGATCGAAACGCTCGTTGCGCCAGTCGTAGTCCAAGACAAGGTGGAAGACTGCCCTCTTTCGATCGTCGAGGGGTTGGCCGAGAAACTCGCTGTCGGAGCAGCGGGTGGCGGCGGTGGGGGCGGCGGTGGAGGCGCCACGGGCGCTTTCTTCTTGCATCCACCGGCGAGCATCAGAAGCAAGAGACACACTACAACCGAGGCCCGGCTGAGGTACTTCTGTTTGTTCATTATCCTTCTCCTCTGATGGAATTTGAGTATGGTTTGGATTGGATCCTGAGGCGAACTGAAAAATGACCAGGCGTAGTTTAGTTCATACCTGCCAGAAGTAAAACAAGAAAAATCACTTCCGACAGGTCACTTCTCAGGAAAATACGACCAGTTCGGAGCGGTATTGCGCCCGGTCGTGGTGATGGCCCTCTGGCGATCGCCGCTCGCCAGCATGATGTAGATCTGCTTGCTTCCGGTCCGATTCGATTCGAAGGCCAGATGGCGACTGTCGGGCGACCAAATCGGATGCTCGTTATTACCGCTGTCTCGCGTTAGCTGCAGGTATTCGCCCGTGGCAGCGCTCATGACGAAGATATCGAAATTGCCAGTCAAAGCTTTACGCCAGGAAAATGCGATCAGTGCGCCATCCGGGCTCCATGCGGGCCCAACAGCTTCGCCGCCTTCCGTTGCGAGCCGCCGCACATTGGCGCCTTCGTCGTCCATAACGAAAATCTGCGGCGAGCCGCTGCGGTCAGAAACGAAAGCAAGATCCCGGCCTGTCTTGGCATTCCAGGTTGGAGAAATGTCGACGCCACGGCTGGTGGTCAATCTCTTGAGATTGCGTCCGCGAGTGTCTGACAAGTAGATTTCGGGGTCTTGCGTTCGGCTCGAGGTAAAGGCAATTCGCTCTCCGTCAGGCGCCCAAGCTGGGGTTGTCGTCAAGCCGCCAAAGCTGGGGAAGCTCAGCAGGCGATTGTCCACCAGTGACTGGATATGCAAATCTGGATTGCCACGGCGGTAGCTGGTATAGGCGATCCTGGAATTGTCGCGGGACCAGCGAGGAGTCAAGGAAATCGAGCGATGATGTGTGACGGCGCGTTGGCCGAAGCCATCGTAGTCCATTGCCCAGATCTCCTTGTGCCCCGTTCGATCCGAGACGAAACAGATCGAAGTCTGGGCCACCCCAGGGCCGCCGCCGATCTTCAAGACGATCTCGTCTGCAAACTTGTGCGCTGCCGAGCGCACCCCCGGTTCGTCGAGCCCAACTCGATACCTCACTCCCGTTATCGCTTCGTGCGTGCTGATGTCAACGAGGCGGCACTCGACCACGAATTGTCCACGCTCCACGCTGGCGTTGCCGTACGCGAGATCTTGTGCTTTGACTTCGTTTGCCGACCACAACTCGTAGACCACCTCCTGCGGCTGTGCAGGCAGCTTCATAGGGTAAAAACTCTTCGGCACCAACTCGAAGACCCCGGCCATGTCGAGATCGTTCCAAAGAACCGTGTTGAAGATCTGCGTCATCGGGGCCAGTTGCGGGTCGGTGCCGCGCAGCTGGAAGTCGGCCACAGCCACCCGTGCGCGAACGCCGGTCTGCGTGCCGGTCTTGACTTGCGCTTGCTGCGCGAAACCGCGGGAGTTACAGGCAAGTGCCGCAACGGCTAGAAGCAAACCAAGCAGGTTCCGTCTCATAGCAGAGATTCCCTCTAGGCGTCAGAAATGAGCTTTGTCGCGGCGCCGGCGCCAATCACCATGCAAGGCTATCGCGAATACTCGAAATAGAACTCGACTGTCAAGCGCGTCTCGCCTCCCGGCAGGGGCGGAAAGTGAGAAGCGCGGATGGCGCGCAAACCGGAACGGTCCAGCGATGGGACCCCACTCGACTGTTTGACTGACTCGTTCGCAACGCTGCCGTCTCGCTGGATCTCAAAGTAGATGTATGCCCGAGGAGCCGAACGCACGTTGGCATCCACCAGATTGCGCTGCCAGTTCGCACTGACGATTTCACGAATCTGCCGCACATACCAGCCATACTTCGCTCCAAACACGCCGTCGCCAACACCAATGCCGCCACCGCCCGCTCCACTGAATGGAGAGTAGGTGAAGCCCGGCGTTCCGCCCTCCCCAAAAGGGATGACATCGCTGGGCGGCAGATTCTGTGCCATCTGGGGCGGCGCCTTTCGGGCCGGGCGCGCTTGGGGCTTGGGCTCCTTCTTCTTCTCTTGGATCTCGAACGCCTTCGGATCTGGAACCTCTTCGCGCCGGGCTTCCGTCTTCTCGGTTTCTTCTTGCCCCAACCCTTTCGACTGGGTCGCGATCTTGCTCTGCGTGGTCAACTCCGGCTGGGGTAGATTCAAGCCGCGAATGCTCTGTACCATGCCGACAGAGATCGCTCCGCCGCCTCCATTCGCGTCTCCCCAGGGCTCTTTGATTGGGCTGATGAGTCCGGGCAGAAAGAAGACGCAGAAGACCAGCGAGACGTGGGTGAGCACGGAGAGTACAAGGCTTCTCCCTAAAGCCTCTTGTGGAACTTCAAAGATGGTTAACCGCTGCCCTGGCATGGCTTCGTATGACCGGATGCGCGGATCGAATCGACCCTTCACCCCAACCGTCTGTCGGAATCTGCTCCTCGCAAGGAATCAGGCTTTCGCTGCATAGGCCTTCTCCGCCGCATCGATGGCTGCGCCGCGCTGCGCTCGAAAACCATCTTGCGACAAGATCGTTTCCAGGGCGTTCAGGAACAGCAAAACGTTGTTCCGGTTCGACGAGTACCCCATCAGACCCACTCTCCAGATCTTGCCTTTGAGAGGGCCAAGACCGCCACCAATCTCAATACCAAACTCCTGCAGCAGACTCGAGCGCACCTTCGCGTCGTTGACGCCATCCGGGATCCTGACCGTATTCAGGCTCCAGAGCCGGTTTTCGGGTCTCACCAGCATCTGCAGGCCCAGGGCCTCGATCCCCGCAACGAGCGCTTGGTGATTTTGGCGATGCCGGCCCCAGCGGTTCTCCAAGCCTTCTTCTTCGATGAGTCGCAAGGCTTCGCGCAGCGCATAGTTCATCGAAATCGGTGCCGTGTGGTGGTAGGTGCGTTCCGCTCCCCAGTACTTCTCCACCATGGTCAAATCAAGGTACCAGCTCTGAACTTTGTTCTTGCGACCACGCAAGACGTCGATCGCTTTGATCGAGGCAGTGATCGGCGACAAACCCGGCGGACACGAGAGGCATTTCTGGGTTCCACTGTAAGCGAAATCCACCCGATGTTTGTCGATCTCGACCGGGTGGCCGCCCAACGAAGTAACGCAGTCCACCAGGAGCAACGTCTCTGGGAAGTCATCGAGGACCTCCCGAATTGCGTCGAGCGGAGTGAGGACTCCCGTGGAGGTCTCCGCGTGGACCACTGCCAGGATCTTTGCCGGAACCGTCTTCAGCACTTTCAGAGCGCTGCGGATCGCGTCAGGATCGAACGAATGGCCCCAGTCGGCTTCGATGCGCAGCAGCACACCTCCACACCGGGTCACAATGTCTGCCATCCGCTCTCCGAAGACTCCGTTGATGCAAACAGCAACCGTATCTCCCGGCTCAACGAGGTTGACGAAGGCTGCTTCCATGCCTGCACTGCCCGTTGCAGATATGGGAATGGTTAACCGGTTTTGAGTCTGGAATAGCAAGCGCAGGGAAGACTGGATGTCATCCATGACCCTAAGGAACTCTGGATCCAAATGACCAATCAAAGAGCCCGCCATAGCCGCCAGAACACGCGGGTCGGCATCGCTCGGTCCCGGGCCAAGCAGGATTCTTCGGGGTGGGTGGAATTCACGCATAGGGCTCCTTCTCAACAGGACGGTTCCAGGGGTTGAAAAGACGGAGATGTGGGTTCCGTTGTCTGGCCAAGTGGTGGAGTTCGAAGCAAGCGGGGCTCTCGTTCGGGTGAATTGGCAAAATAGGTGAGGGCCGTCGCAACCTCAAATGATTCCCAGCCTCTGGCCCACTTGGCCCATAACCTCGAGGGCACGTTGCAGCAGCTGCTGTGTATGGGTAGCAGTCACGATGGTACGAACGCGCGAGCGAGCTTCCGGCACCGTTGGGAAGCCGATACCCTGGGCGAAGACCCCACGAGCAAACAGTTCATCCGAGAATCGCATCGCCAAGTCGCCCTTGCCGATGATGATCGGCGTGATGGGTGTCTCGCTCTGGCCTGTGTCGAAGCCGAGGCGTTCCAGTCCTGCCTTGAAGAACCGGGTATTCTCCCACAACCGCGCGATCCACTCGGGCTCTTCCTGCAAAACCTGAAACGCAGCGAGGCATGAGGCTGCCACCGCGGGAGGATGGGATGTGGAGAAAAGGAAAGGCCGGGCGCGGTGGTACAGAAACTCGATCAGCTTCCGACTGCCGCAGACGTAGCCGCCGAGGGACCCGATGGCCTTCGAGAGCGTTCCAACCTGAATATCCACTCTTCCATGCAGGCCGAAATGGTCTACGGTTCCCCGTCCGTTTCGGCCCAGTACCCCGCTGGCATGGGCATCGTCAACCATCAGAATCGCACCGTACCGTTCTCCCAATTCGACCAAGCCTGGCAATGGCGCAATGTCTCCGTCCATGGAAAAGACCCCGTCGCTGATGAGCAGCTTCTTGCCAGGAAACTGAGCAGTCTCCTTCAAAATCTCTTCCAGACGGTTGAGGTCTTTATGGGGAAACACCCGAATCTCGCCTCGCGACAACCGGCAGCCGTCGATGATGCTGGCGTGATTAAGCTCATCTGAGATAATCAGATCACCCTTGCCAAGGATGGATGAAACCGTTCCCGCATTGGCTGTAAAGCCCGACTGGAAAACCACACAGGCTTCGACCTGCTTGAAACGGGCGATGGCCTGCTCCAACTCCATGTGGATCTGCATCGTGCCGGCGATGGTGCGAACAGCGCCCGAGCCGACCCCAAAAGAGTCAGTGGCCTGCTTCGCCGCCTCGACCAATCGGCGGTGGGTGCTGAAACCCAGATAGTTGTTCGAGGACAGATTGATGACGGATTGGCCATCAAAGCGCGCCTCGGGCACCTGCTGTCCCTCCAGGATGCGCAAACTCCTGAAAAGGTGCTTCTGGCGAAGGGCATCAAGTTCATCAGACAGGAAAGCGTCAAGAATGGCAGCCATTAATCATCCTGCTTGCATTGGAAGTGCTCTTGCCTGGAGAAATTGAGCGCCGCAATCGTCGTCGTAATGGTGAGGCGCCCAGGGTGATGGGTGAGAGTCAATTGCAATTGGGCTGGGTGACCGTTGCCGTGGAAGATGCCGATTCGCTCTTGCATCAGAGAGGAAATCCGGATTGCCATCCGGCTGGACTCTTGGCTTGCGAAACCGCTTCGCTCAGCTGTGAGGAGGACGAAGTCATGAAGGATCTTGTCGAAACCTTGCGTCAAGGGGACAGTCAAGCTCAAGTCCCCATCAAGCTTGAACTGTGGAACGCGCTCCATGTCCGGTTCCTCGCTCCGAACTGCGGGCGCTATCTTAGCACAGGGACTCTTGTATCCCGGCTCACTGCTGTCCAAGATAAATTGGGATAGGGAAGAGCTGTGTTGATCTAGTTGGAGATAGATCGACCTCCGGTTCATTTTCAGAACCAAGTTCCCCTGGGGATTTCCGATGCTCGGTGTTAGGT
>Ga0194131_10007785_pt1 | contig 14264 bp, 13 predicted proteins | sample TA2KigO120mmetaG_FD_148631 | JGI IMG/M metagenome (GOLD analysis project Ga0194131, IMG submission 148631) | Freshwater microbial communities from Lake Tanganyika, Tanzania - TA2015053 Kigoma Offshore 120m | ecosystem: Environmental > Aquatic > Freshwater > Lake | place: Tanzania: Lake... | reverse complement strand
CCGCCGCCAATCCTGCAACGTCTTCGACTGGCTTGTCGAGGCAGTCCAAGCCCACCACAATCAACAAAGGGCAATATCTCTATTGCCCGCGCCGTGAACCAATACCTCGTAAAGCACCACGCCCAGGCTGTACTGGTCGCTGGCCGGCTGCGCTTCCCCCTTCTGCCCGGCCGCCTGTTCCGGCGCCATGTACGCCGGCGTGCCGAGGACGGCGCCGTCCTGCGTCAGCTTTTCCGTGCTATCCGTCCGCGAGGCCAGGCCGAAGTCCATGACGTGCGGATGGTCGTCCTCGTCGAGCATGACGTTGGCCGGCTTGATGTCGCGATGGACAATGCCGAGCGAGTGGGCGTAGCCGAGCGCCTCCGCCAGCCGGCAGACGATGGTCGCTGCCCGCCGGAAATCGATGCCGCCGTCCTCGACTGCGTCGGCCAGCGACTGGCCCTTGATGAACGCCGAGGCGATGTAGTACTGGTCGCCGTCGTTGTCGGCATCATAGATGGGGACGATGTTGGGATGGCGAAGCTGGGCGGCCGCCTTGGCCTCGCGCAGAAAGCGCTCGATGCGCTTCGGGCTATCGAGCACGCCGGCCGGCGGGACCTTCAAGGCAACCTCGCGATCGAGCTTCGGGTCGTAAGCGCGATAGACGGTGCCGAAGGCGCCGGCGCCGAGCTTGGCCCGCACCTCGAAGCGCGACAGCTGCTCAGGCGATTTCGCGGCATGCCGCGGCTCGGGCATCGCCCGGTGTGGTCCCGACAGCGGCGGACGCGCGTTGGCTGCCTTCACCTGCGTCTCGCCGTTGGTATGCGCCTCGAGCGTGAACGGCTCACCGCACTGCTTGCACCTGGCGGTCTTGCCCAGCAGAGCGTCCGATACGCTGAAGCTCTTGCCACACGCTGGACACTGCACGGACGTTGTCATCGCAGCACCTCGCTTGCCGGAAAACCGAATAAGGATCGGCGGAATTCGCTGGATTATAACGTACATGCCAGACGGGTGAAATGAACCGACAGAAAAAATTGCAGAAAACCGCGGCCCGGTGCCCGCCTCACGCCGCCAGCCGCCGCGGCCTGGCCTTGATGTCGAACAGCCCGAAGATATCGTCCTGCGTCAGTCCCAGCGATGGGGGCGGGCCGTTCTGCTCGATGAGCTCGTTGAAGAGCTGGCGTTTCTTTTCCAGCACCTCCGCGATGCGGCCCTCGATGGTATTCAGGGTGACAAAACGCGTGACGATGACCGGCTGTTTCTGGCCGATGCGGTGGGCGCGATTGATGGCCTGGTCTTCCACCGCCGGATTCCACCAGCGATCGAACAGGAACACATAGCTGGCGAACTGCAGATTCAGACCGACGCTGCCGGTGCCGTAACTCATGAGCAGCACGTGCCTGGACGGATCCTTGCGGAATTGCTCGAGAATGGCCTGTCTCTGCCCGCTCGGGATCTTGCCGTGGAATTGCAAAGGACCGAAGGGAGCCAGGGCTTCCGCCAGGATTTCCAGCGGCTGCACCCATTGCGAGAAGACGATGGCCTTGCGGCCGCAGTCGGCGACCTCGGCCAGGTCCGCCTGCAACTGTTCCAGCTTCGCGCTCTGTCCGGTGGCCGGATCGAAGTTGCAGATCTGCTTCAGCCGCATCACCAGCTCGAAGACATGCTGCACGGTGATCGTTTCATCCATCGCGTTGAGCCGGATGACGCCCTCGCTCTCCGCCAGCACATAGGCATCGCGCTGGGCAGGCGTCAGTTCCAGGAATGCGTCACGGACCGTCTTGGCGGGCAGGTCGGTGAGCACGTCATCCTTGGTGCGGCGCAGGATGCAGTCGGCGGTCAGGTGTGGCAAGCGCCGCGCCGGCGTATCCACGGGCACCCGGCCTCTATCCACGAAATGGAAGATATTGACGAGATCGTCCGGCCGATTCTCGATCGGCGTGCCGGTCAGGGCCCACGAGCGGTCACGGTTCAGCCCGGCGACCACCTCGGCCGTGCGCGAGTCGCGGTTCTTGATGCGTTGCGCCTCGTCCAGTACCACCACGTCGAAGCGGACCTGCTCGTCGTTGACGATGCCGGCATCGCGCGTCAGCAACTCGTAATTGACCAGCTTGAGCGGGCAGTTGGAGACCAGCCAGGCCGCACGGCGCGCGTCGGCATCGCCCCCGATGATCTCAAAGGGCAGGTCCTCGGCCCAGGCACGCAGCTCGCGGGCCCAGTTGGCGACCAGCGGCTTCGGACAGACAAGCAGGGCACGCCGGATGAGTCCCCCTTGAAACAGCAGGCGCAGCGCCACGATCGCCTGCATGGTCTTGCCCAGGCCCATCTCGTCCGCCAGCAGCGCCGCCGAGCGCGGCATCAGAAAGGCAATGCCGTCCAGCTGATAGGGATATGGCTGAAACGGCAGCACCACCTGCCGGCCCGCGAACAGGTTCTCCAGCGGGGGTTGCAACAGGTACAGCAAGCGGTCTTTCAGGACAACCGCATCCCGTGGCGGACGGAGTCGCGTCCGCTTCCTTGCCGCTCCGGCCGCCAGCGCTCCCGGCTCGCCATCCCGCGATTCGTCCGGCTGAAACAGGCGCGCGGCCTCAGGCCTTGGTGGTGCGATGATTTCCGACGGCGCCGGGAATTTCCAGCCCGATGTGGTCACTTCCAGCCCCAGCTTGCCGAAAGCGCGAACGATGGGCGCGGCCTCGAGCAACCGGGCCTCCCGGATGACCGGCTGCAAGCTGCGCTCGAACATCGGCAGAGTGCCGACATCCACAGACACGTCGAGCGAAACTTCATCCAGGAAGAAAGGCAAGGCTTCATGTCGGGAGGGCGAGGCTCCCGCCGAGCCGTTCGCGACCATTCGCGTCGGCGTGGCCTCGATCCGGGAGGGCGAGGCTCCCGCCGAGCCGTTCGCGACCATTCGCATCGGCGTGGCCTCGATCCGGGAGGGCGAGGCTCCCGCCGAGCCGGGCGCCGGTGGCAAGCTTTGCCCTGCCTGCTCGGCGTCAGCCACGGTTGGTCGCTCCCATCTTGCGCGCCTCGGCGAGCGCGTCGCGAATGCGGATGAACGGCTCGGCCAGGTCAAGTCCCTTGCCCTGGCGCTCCAGCCACTCGGCAACCATGTCTGCATCCTCGAGGTAGTGCGGATGCGTTGTTAGCCGCGGCGACTCCGGTCGCTCATCCCCCCGGCTAGCCTCGCCTAGCCAGACGACGGGTACCGGGACGTGATGGCGCAATTCAAGGGCCGCCTCGATGTCGGTGAGGATGAACTGCGGCCGGGCCACCGTCTTGTCAACGAGAGCCTTGCCGATGACTTCAGCGCAAAGATACGTTGCCAGCGTGGGCCCGTAGAGGATCTGCTGGACGCGATTGGGCTGGACCGCGGTACTGAGCCGGAACTCTAGCGGTCGGCCCCACTGATTGGTGACCAGGAAACCGCCCAGGTGTCCCGACGATTCTTGCAGAATCGTCAAGAAACCCAGGTTGCAGGCGGTCGTCATGGCTGCCATGCCGTTCCTTTTCGTTGCATTCCAGCGCAATCCGTCGCGAATCTCTGGGACCAGGCAGACCTGGTAAACCGGCGAGGCACAATTAGAGTCGGGATGCGCCGCCGGCAACTTTATTCGCCTTGCCGGATTCGCCCAGCGCAGCGACTGCTGGCCCTCACTTTTTTCGCAAGCGTCAAGGGTTTCCCAGAGGTTGCCGATTCGCGAACCGATAGAATCGACTCAGTCTCCGAAACTCGAATCCACCGGCTCCGTTCGAGGAAGTGCGCTCATGTCCGAATCCTCCGCTAGCACCGCACTGGCCGTCCCCGTGCTGTCCGTGTCCGAGCGCCGCCTCCTCGGCGTGCTGGTCGAGAAAGCCAAGACCACGCCGGACATCTATCCGATGTCGCTCAATGCCCTGGTGACCGGCAGCAACCAGAAGTCGAACCGGGAACCCTTGCTGAACTTGACAGACCTCGACGTGGAAGATGCCCTCACGACCGCGCAGCAGAAGGGGCTGGTCACGCGCATTCAGGGCGGACGCGTGGAGAAGTGGAAGCACAATCTTTATGAAGTCCTGCACGTCAACAAGGTGGAACTGGCCGTCCTCACCGAGTTGCTGCTGCGCGGCCCGCAGACCGAGGGAGAGCTGCGCGGCCGGGCCAGTCGCATGGAGCCCATCGCCGACCTGGAAGCGCTGCGCGGCGTCTTGCGGCCACTGGCGGAGCGCCGGCTCGTCGTCTTCCTCGGTCCTGAAGGGCGGCGCGGCACGCTCATCACCCATGGGTTCCACGCCCCGGCCGAGCTGCAGGCACTGCATTCGGCCGTGCCGGTCGAAGCGGACATGCCGATTCCGCCGCTTGCGCCGGCGGCGCCGTCCGGCAATCGCGGTCAGCCGACCGAGCGCGACGCGGAGCTGGCGTCGCTTCGCGCCGAACTGGCAGAGTGCCGGACACAAATCCAGTGCCTGCAAGATTCTGTCTCCAGTTTGACCGGGCAACTGCACGATCTCAAAAAAGCCCTCGGCGCTTGAGCGCCACAGTCATCGCGTTGTCATCAAGTCATCAGGACTTGCCCTGGGCGGATAGAATTGCGGTATCCCGGACCCAAAGGACGGGGCGGATCTCCGTCGCGGCTTGCTGGGCAATCTGGGTAAGACGCACCACTCCATCTTCACGGAGGAAACATGTCTCAGGGAAAGTTCTTCACCAGCCGAGAAAACCTTCGCGACAAGAACAACGCGACGGCCATGACCGTCGAAACGCTCCGCAACGTATCCAGTCTCCCTGCTCTCGTGGAACCCCCCGCCAAGAGCGAGGAGAATGTTTCCTGGTTCTGGAAGATCTTCGGCGGCACCATCCTCAGCATTGTCGCCCTCGTGATCATGACCGCCTACACGCAGATGACCAGCTCGCTGGCCGAACTGCGCCGCGACCTCAGCCAGATGCAGGAAGCTCGCGGCGACCTCATCAGGAAGGACGAACTCAACACCCGCGTCACCGCGCTTTGGTCCGCGTTCAAGGAGATGCAGACCTCCTTGAATGCCTTGACGGCTCTCAACGAGCGCTTCAAGGTGCTGGACGTGCACCTCGACAAGCAACTGCGCGGCAGCGACGATGACCGCCGCGAGCTGATCCGCAAGATCGAGGACCAGCGCCGGCTTGTCTGCGATGAACACAAGGACGTGCACCGCAAGCTGGAGGACCAGCTCCGTCAGCTGCAGACGTTGGCAGAGCGGATGGCGTCGCTCGAAGGCCGGCACGCCGGCACCACCGCCGCCAAGACCGCTCCTTCGCCTTCCACGCTCAAGAAGCTGGCCCGACCGATAACCGGCGGCTAACAGTTTGCCGTGTCCCTCTTGCCGAATTCAGCAGCTCTCGGAGGTCAGGATGGCGATCCTGTCGTGAGCATCACACAGGATCGGCATCCTTATTGAGCTTTCAGCGTGTCGGGCTTCATTCCTGCGAATGCGCAAGGCTATCGAAACCGCTATGATGACGGCATGGACCGCTTGAACAAATTCCTGGCCCACGCCGGAGTCGGCTCGCGCCGGCACTGCGACGATCTCATCAAGGCTGGCCGCGTCAGCATCGACGGCGCCGTGGTCCGCGAGCTGGCCACACGCGTCGAGCCGGGCCAGGACGTCAAGGTCGATGGCCAGCCCTTGCACGAAGAGAAGCTCGTTTACTGGCTCGTCAACAAGCCGCGCGGCTATCTGTGCACCAATCACGATCCGCAACGACGCCCTCTCGCCATCCACCTCGTCCCGAAGGTGTCGCAGCGCGTCTACACCGTCGGCCGGCTGGACGAGTCCAGCGAGGGGCTGTTGCTGCTCACCAACGATGGCGACCTGGCTCATCGCCTCATGCATCCGCGCTTCGGTGTGGAGAAGACGTATCTCGTCCAGGTGGCCGGCAATCCATCGTCCGAGGACCTCAAACAACTACTGAAGGGTGTCTGGCTGAGCGATGGCCACGTCAAGGCGCGGCAAGTCAAGCGGCTCAAGCGCCAGGGGCAGAGCACCTGGCTGCGCATCGTGCTCAGCGAGGGCAAGAATCGCGAGATTCGCCGCATGCTGGCTCGCCTGCAGCACAAGGTCGTGCGCCTGCGGCGCATCGCTCTCGGCCCTGTCGAGCTGGGCCATCTGGCCACGGGCAAAGCGCGCCCTCTGAGCCGCGGCGAGATCGCCTCCTTGCGCCGGGCGTCGCGCCCGCGGACGGACAAGGGCCCCATGACACACGCCATCGACACGCACAACACTCGCGACGCGCACGACGCCGAGGACCAATGAAGGACATGAGCGCCGCGTTTATCCAGATGCGCGTCCCGGTGGAACGCAATCAGCCAGTCGCGCGAAACACCTACCTGCTGCGCTTTCGGGCCGCGGACATGGCCCGCTCGATCAAGCCCGGCCAGTTCTTCATGGTCCGCCTGCCGCAGGGAAGCGATCCGCTGCTGGGGAGACCCTTCGCGCTCTACGACACGGTGCTGGACGAAACCGGTACGCCCGTGGGCATCGACTTCGTGTACCTCGTGGTCGGCAAGATGACCAGCCGCTTATCCCAGCTGCGGCCGGGGGACGAGCTTGAAGTCTGGGGGCCGCTGGGCAACGGCTTTCCGGACCTTGCCGACGTCGAACATGTCGGCCTGGTTGCAGGCGGCATCGGTCAGACGCCGTTCCTGGCCTACGCTCGGTCATTGCGCGGACAGCGCGGCTACGGCGACGCCGCGCTGCGCAAGCAGCCGGCGCGCGTCTCGATCTACTATGGTGTGCGCTCGGCCGATCTGCTCGCCGGCGTGGCCGATTTCCAGGCCACCGGCGCGGCAGTGCACATCGCCGCCGAGGACGGCAGCGCCGGCTTCCACGGCCGGGTGACCGGCTTGCTCGCGGACCACGAACGCCCTCAACACCTGGTCGGTTGCGGGCCCGAGCCCATGCTCCATGCCCTCGCGGACCTGGCGCGTGCCTGGAAGGTGCCGTGCCATCTCTCGCTGGAAACGCCGATGGCCTGCGGCGTGGGCATCTGCTTCACGTGCGTGACACCGGTCCGCACTGCTGATGGCTGGGACTACCGCCGCGTCTGCATCGACGGCCCCGTCTTCGATGCCGCCTGCCTCGCCTGGACCGAGTGATTGTGCGCCACGCGGTCACGGTCGCCTCATCTTGTACTGCCGGGATTTCCTAGTCTCCCTGTTGAAAATAGTTTTCATGTCAGCGCGCGCCACCCGAATGTGACACCTTTTCTTGGGGCGCGCCTTCGGAGCCTTCGAGCACAACAAGCTGCTCGCAATGACGTTACGTCGATGCTCTGCCGCAGGTGCCAGGTTGGCATGCCGGCCGCCGCGAGCGCGGAGCATGACACCTTTGTCCAGCATCCAGCGCCAAGCTGCCGCACTCTCGTAGGACGGCCTTCCCAGGCCGTCCGCTTTGGGCATGACGCCACCCGCACAAGCCGGACGGCCTTGGAAGGCCGTCCGACGAGGCTTGCGACGCGCCCATCGTTCTCACGATTCCGTGGGCGGGCTCCGTGATACAATCGACACTGCGACAAACAACCGTTAGAGAGGCCAACGAGGGTGCGCCATCATGGACCGACGTTTGTTTTGCTGCGTCGCTCTGATGCTCGTGGTGGTCAATCGCGCGGCGGCCCAAGCGCGGCAACCCGCCGACAACCCAAGCAAGCCGCTCGACAAGTGGATCGACCTCTTGAAGGACGAAAGGCTGTCCGTCAAGGCCCGGCAAGCGCTGGGCCCTACCGGCCCACATGCGAAGCTGGCCGTTCCGGTCATCATCGATGCCTTCAAAAAGCTGCCCTCATCGGCCGTCGCTTGCCAGACTCTTGCGGATTACGGACCGGCCGTCGTCCCTGAACTGCTCAAAGCGATCGCGAGACCCGAAGCCAAGGTGCGGGCGGGAGCGGCCGAAGCGCTGGGCTACATCCGGCCCAGGTCCGTGAAACTGGTCCCGCCGCTCATCGAGGCGCTGAAGGATGCTTCCCCCGAAGTGCGTACGGGTGCCGCCCGCAGCCTGGGTCGCATCGGCCGGGTGGCGTCACAAGCCGCTCCGTCGCTCATGGTCGCTCTCAAGGATGGCCACGCCGAGGTTCGTCAGGCGGCTGCGCGGGCCTTGTCCATGATGCCCGGCGAAGCCAAGGAAGCTCTGGGCGGGCTGATTCCGCTGCTCAAAGATAAGAATGAAGGGGTGTGCGACGCGGCTGCGCTGGCCTTGCAGGGAATCGGACCCGAGGCGAAGGCTGCCGTGCCGGCCCTGATTGAAGCCTTGCGGGACAAGAACTACGCCGGTTCTTCTGAAGAAATCACTGCAGCGTTGGCTGCCATCGGACCAGCCGCCAAGCAAGCCGTGCCGGCCCTCGTGGCATCAATCAAAGATGTTTCGCGAGGACCTTCTTTTAACTCGGCGCTAGCGCTGGGCCATATCGGTCCCGATGCGAAAGCGGCTGTCCCAACGCTCATCAAGGTCTTGAAAGCTGCGAAGTCTGATGACCATAACTCGTACTACCCAGACGCGGTCATCTTTGCACTCGGCAAAATTGGCCCTGATTCGAAAGCTGCGGTTCCTCTGCTTGTGCAGATTCGAGCCCTGGATGGCATCCGCCCAGAGATTGGCTACGTGATCGCGGACGCCTTGTGGAGAATCGATCCCAAGCTGGCGGCCAAGATGAACCTTGGAGGAGACCCGCCTATCGGAATCCGGTTGCGAAAGATCCCTGCCCTCAAGCTTGCCCCAGGTCCGGCCCTCACCCAGGAGAGAAAGAAGCACATCAGGAGCCTCATCGCCACGCTCGCCGATAGCAGCAACCCGGATTTCGGGCTATCGGCGTCAGCAACAGGTCAGGCTTTTGCTCCGCTTCCAGGCCAGGAGAAGCTCAACACCTTCCTCCTGGGCGAAGATCGGCTCGAAACCTCGGACGTCTTTCGAGCCCTGGTGGCTCTCGGGGCGGAGGCGCTTCCCTTCCTGCTGGACGCGCTTGAAGATGGGACGCCAACCAGGCTGACGGTGACTCGCCACAACCTCATGGGCCTTGGCGGCTATATCCGTGAGGAGAACCCGCTGAATCAACGGGAGAGCCAGGTTCTTTCGAAACCATGGCCCCTTGAAATCGACCCGGCCGATCTGCAAGCAGACCTGTACACCGTCAAGGTGGGTGATGTCTGCTTTGTCGCCATTGGGCAAATCGTCGGCAGGCGCTATCTCGCGGTCCGGTATATCCCGACAGCGATTATCGCGATTACCAGCCCGCTGGAAAGCGACGAAGTGCGCAAGCGAGTGCGTGAGATCTGGTCGAGCAAGGACCCGGCGCGAAGGCTTCTGGATTCGCTGCTCATCGATTATGCAACCGAAGCAAACGCTGACGGGAAATCGCCCGGCTGGTACGACGAGAGCGATCTCCAGATCGCCGCCGCCATGCGCTTGCTGTACTATTTCCCAAAGGAATCAGGTCCGCTGATCGCGACCCGGCTGCGCTCCTTTGATCTTTCAGACAAAGTGGAGGGCCGCGACGTCAAGAACGGCGTCCGCACCGTAGATTTCATCAGAGCCGTGGCTTGGTCCCGGGCGCCCGGAATCCAGGAAGCGCTCGCCGCCATCGCCAAGCGCACGGATGATGAAACGATCCGTGAGGCGTTGGCGCCGGCGAAGTAGCCGGTCGCCGTGCATGGACATTCTCTCGTAGGACGGCCTTCCAAGGCCGTCCGCTTCGGCACTGCGGCCGTGAGGGTGCAACCGGTGTCGGGTACGCAGCCGACGCAATCGGACGATTGGTGACGCTCGAGCGCGCGGCCGATGTCGTACTTGCTGTAGAGGATCGCCCAGCGGCCGTCGATCTCGATGCCTTCCAAGAACGGCGGGATGTGCTGCGGATTCGTATTTGCGCCGGTGAGTCCTCACTTCCGCCATCGCCAGTAATAAGGACGTCGCCGATGGTGCGCGATCACGAGGATTCTCACGCCAAAGGGGAAGTTGATATCGTGCGCGTCACCCAGGCACGAACCAGCTTGATTCAGCTGCGCCGCACCTATCTTGATTCCGTCAACGAACTGGCGCAGGCCGCCGCCGCGCTGAGCGCCGCTTCCGGCCTTCCACCCGCTGCCTTTGTTGGCATCGCCGTGTCACGATCGCCATCCAAAACGCGCGCCGACTGAGAATCTCCAACACGCTTTTTGAAAAAGCGAAGCATCATGGTGCCGATTCAAGGAACACAATGCTCACCGTCGCGCAATCTTGTACTGCCGGATGGTGCCATCCGCAAGCACCACGGCCGCGCCATCGCCGAGCGGATGCAACGTCAATGCCGCAAGCTCCTGGTTCATCGGCTCGCTGGCGAGCGTGTGCCCATGGGCGTCGAGCAGCATCAGTCGGTGACTGGTCAGGCCCGCGACGAGGATGAACTGCCCGGTGCAGGCGAGGGCGGCACAGCGGCATGGTTCCGGCGCGGTGATCCGATCTTTCTTGGTTCCCGCGAGATCATATTCCTGCAAGCCCTCGCTGAAACAGGCGACCAGGATACGCAGACCATCCGCGCTGGCCGTGAGCGCGCCCACATTGGCAAAGAGGCCGTCGCGCCAGCGAACGTTTCCGTCCAGCTCCAGGCACAGGACAAGTCCCAGATCGGCGCATCCCAGCAACACCGGGGCCGAAAGCACGAATGCAAGATGGTGCAATGGCCTGGGTGTCTGCGTCGTTGACAGGGTCTTGCCTAGGCGATTGACAATCGTGAGATTGCCAGATCGATCCGCGAACGCGGCATACTGTGCGAAGGCATCGACCGCGACCGCAAGCGGGACATGCGGCAGAGACTGTTGCCAGCGCGGCATCAGGTCCGGCGCCAGCCAGGTGATTTCCCCTTGCTTGTCCCCCTGCTTGCCCAGGGTCACGATTGCCGAACCGTCATCGGCAAAGGCGGCGGCCACGAGCGAACCGGAATGGCGTGTCTGCCCTTGCTTCTGGCCGGCATCGTCGAAGAGGTAGAGCCAGTGGTTGGCGTCCCAGGCGAGCAACCAGCCACGCTCGCGCGCCATGGCCAGACCGCGACCGGGAGCTCCGAGTTGCTGCGTCCATGCGCGCTCGAACGAGAACGTCCTGGCACGCCCTTGCCCCGGATCCGCGGCGTTCATGTTGCGGGCCCTTCGCGTCCTCGAGCGCCTTTGCCGATCAGCTGCTGCAGGCTACAGACAAATCCTTCCCCTTCATCGATCAGATCATTGCACTGGATGCGTATGATGCCGGTGGGAGACTGCACCCGGATGACGCGCATCACCATGCCCAGCGAGCCAAAGCCGACCAGCATGATGCTGCCGGCATAAAGAAACGACGTCAAGAGATTGCTTTCCGATACCAGATAACCGACCGCGCCCAGGCCGAGACCGACACAGATGAAGACCAGGCAGAATGGATCGAACTGGCTCAGGAACTCGACGGATTCAATCGAGGAAAGCGGCAAGCGCATCGCGATCCCGCCGTTCTTGTTCACGCGCAGCAGCTCGCCATTTTGCACGCGCAGGCCGGTCTTGAACAGCTCCAGGTCGGCATCCTCCGTGCCGGTCCTGGCAGAGGCTGGCCGGTCGGCGTAGTCGTTGCTCATGCGCTGACACTCCGGACGTGAACGAGTTCGTGCGGCGCGCGTGGCCGCCTCCTTCATTGATATCGGCCGGCAATGCTCTTGTCCCGCGTGGCAAGCACGGCCTACCTGCATCCTGCCACATTCACGGAGATTGGCTTACAATCTTCTCGAGACCTACCTGGCACGCATGGGCTAACGCTCGGACGGCGATGATCTTCAACGTGCACCAACCTTGTCGCAACCTTGGCCTGCGCGCGGGCGCGATCCTGTTTCGCGATCTGCGCATCGGTCCGCGTTGCCCGGAACTGAACGATGAAATCGCGCGCGAAGTCGCCGCCACCCGAGGCCGCTTTCCCGACGCCAAGAAACCCGAGGTCAGCGCATTCCTCGATATCCTCCGCAGTGTCGGAGTCAATCCGCGCAAGGTGCAGCACTCGGTCGAAAAACTGCTGGCCTGCGCACTCAAGCGCGGCGACCTGCCAGCCATCAACAACTTCGTGGATACCTACAACCTGCTCTCGCTACGGTCGCTGTGCTCGCTGGGCGCCCATGATGTCGATCGGCTCACCTTGCCGGTGACGCTGCGCCTGCTGCAGGGCGACGAGACGTTCACGCCCCTGGGTCGCGCCGCGCCGGAGCCGGTCCGCCCCGGCGAGTTTGGCTATGTCGCTGGCGACAACCGCTTGCTATGCAGGCTCGACGTCATGCAGGCCGATTTCAGCAAGGTGACGGACGCCACGCGCAACGCTCTATTGATCATCGAGGCGACGGCGTCCCATTCGCCCGCGACCGTGCGCGGCGTGTTCGATGCCGCGCTCGACTTGGTGCCGCGCTTCTGCGGCGGCAGCGGTGAGATCGTCGACAACGCGGTATGATCCTGCGCGAGCCCACAACGATCGCGCTGATCGAGGCGCACTGGTTTCGCCTCAGACCGTAGCGGAATTGGCGCTTGACTTAACGCTTTGAGTTTCTGCGGTCAAGAATTGCAGACTACGCCAGCACTTCGCGGATCGGCTCGCCGCCATGACTGATGGCCAGGGGACGGCCGGCGCGATCCGGGACAGTGGTGTCCGGGTCGATGCCCAGACAGTGGTAGATGGTGGCGCAGATGTCGGCGGGGCGAATGGGGCGGTCCTTGACGTAGGCGGCGTGGCCGTCGCTGGCGCCGCAGATCGTGCCGCCGCGGATGCCGGCGCCTGCCAGCAGCACCGAGTAACAGGACGTCCAGTGATCGCGTCCGGCGGAAGCGTTCACGCGCGGCGTCCGGCCGAAGTCGCTCATCATTACCAGCAGCGTCTCATCCAGCAACCCGCGCTGCTCTAGGTCGTGCATCAGCGCGTCGAATGTCTGGTCAAGATTCGGCAGGTTCACCTCGCGAAGCTGCACGAAGTTGCTGCTGTGCGTGTCCCAGTAGGGATCGAGGTTGGTCGAGACACGGGCCGCGTAGCCGTCCCAGTAGACATCGACGAAGCGCACGCCGGCCTCGATGAGGCGCCGGCCCAGCAGCGCGCTCGAGCCGAACAGATGATTGCCGTAGCGCTCGCGCAGTCGCGGATCCTCGGCGTTGAGGTTGAACGCGGTCTTGAGCCGCGAGCCGGTCAGCAGGCCGAAGGCCCGCTGGCGGACGCGGTCAAACGTGCCGCCGCCGGCTTCGAGTTGTCGCTGGACTCCGTCGAACTGCTGCAACAGACTGCGGCGCGTGTCGAGACGGTCTATCGTGATGTCCTGTCCAAGCGCGGTGTCGGCGAGGAAAGGAGTGCCCAGCCACATCGGCCGCCGGCCGGCCGGCGGCGCCGGATCGAGGCGCGGCTTGCACTCGCTGCATACCGGATCGAAACGCTTGCCCAGAAAACCGCCCCACGGCCCCGGCCGCTTCAGCGCGAACCCCCAGCCAAGATAGCTCGGCAACGCGACGTAGTGTGGAATGTCCACGTGCCGCGGCTTGAGAAATTCGCAGATCGCGCCCATGCCGGGCGGGAACGAGTCGCGCGGCGTCGGCTCGTTAATGTCCACCGGCTGTTCGCTGCCGCTGAAACTCGGCAAGGTATTATGGCAGCCCGCCCGATGATGCACGGAACGCACGATGGCGCAGCGATGCATCCAGCGGCTCATGCGCGGCAGGTGCTCGCAGATCTGCATGCCGGGTACGTTCGTCGCAATGGGCCGAAACTCGCCGCGCATCTCGACGGGCGCTTGCGGCTTCAGGTCGAACATATCCTGCGTCGGCGCCCCGCCATGCAGATAGAGAACCATGACATTGCGGGCCCGGCCAGGTCTCGCCTCAGCAACTCTTGCCTCAGCGGGCCGCCGTTCCTCGAGCGCCATGACGCCGGGCAGGTTCAGCATCCCGCCCAGCACGGAAATGCCGCCCACGGTCATGGCGTCGCGCCGGGTGATGCCGTCACAGAATTGCCGCGGATTGCCGAGAATGCGAAGCATGAACACGTCCCTCCCGATGCTCATTTGTCCTACTTTTGCCGCGCATTGTCAAGGATCTTTGTCAGCGGTCGAGCCCGTTGCGATGTACGACGAGCCAGTCTTTTTTCGGTTCTCACCAAGGGGCAAAAATCTCTTCCCCCGCAGAACTCTCGACTTCGTAAGAATAAGCCCGCGGTTGCAGTTTTTTTCAGAATTTTTCGACCATCCTCCAAACCAAACGGGGATATATTGTGTTGTAATGGTGGCGCCCGCCACCTTCCCCGTTCGGCATTGGAGGCCGTCA
>Ga0194131_10007784_pt1 | contig 14265 bp, 10 predicted proteins | sample TA2KigO120mmetaG_FD_148631 | JGI IMG/M metagenome (GOLD analysis project Ga0194131, IMG submission 148631) | Freshwater microbial communities from Lake Tanganyika, Tanzania - TA2015053 Kigoma Offshore 120m | ecosystem: Environmental > Aquatic > Freshwater > Lake | place: Tanzania: Lake... | reverse complement strand
GCGGCGCGCATCGCGGCGGCGAGGTCGTCGGTCAGCGCGCGGCCGGCGACGACGACTTGGACCAAGGGCGTGTCCGGCACGTGCGCGAGCGCGTGCACGGGCAGCAGCGGGTCCTTCACGAGGCGCAGGTGCGCGAGCACGCACGCGACGAACGGGCGCGCGACGGCTCCGGACGACGCCGCGTGCGCGCCCACCGTCGTCGCCGACTGCACGATCGCGCGCGCCTTGGCGCGCAGCGCCGCCGGCAGCGCCGACGCGGCGAGCGGTTGCAGCGCCACGATCGCGTCGGCCGCGGCGAGCGCTGCCGCGCTGTCCGGCGTCGGCTCGTAGCGCGGATAGACGTCGGTGCCGGCGAGCATCACGACGAACCGCGCGTCCGGCCGGGCCGCCTTCGCCGCGACCGCCGCCGTCGCCGACTTCACCGCGTGCACGGCGACGACGAGGTCGCACGGCTCGTCGCGCCACGCGGTGCGCACGCGCGTCGTCCAGCCGAGCTGGCGCAGCAGACCGGCGACGCGCAGCGCGGTGGTGCGATTGCCCGCACGGCTGCCGCGCGGCGCCGGCGTCAGCACGACGGCGATGCGACGGCGCGCTACGTTGTCAGCCATGTCGCCCCGCCTCCTCGCCGTCGCCGCTGGCGTGGCAACCATGTTCGCTGCCTGCGCCGCCGCGCCGCCGCCGCCCGCGCCGTTCGACCCGGCGACGGCGCAGAGCGTGCGGCCGGGCATCAACGCCGACTTCACCAACCCGCGGCTCGACATCGACGCGATGGCCGAGCGCATCGAGGGCACGAGCCGCCAGTGGATCGTCGACCACGTGCGCTACGGCCGCGAGACGGCGATCCAAGAAGTCACCGCCGCCGACTTCGCTCTCGTCGTGGTCGTGCCAGTCGGATGGACGGAGAACTACTTCCTCCGCTTCAAGGAGCGCGGCTGAGCCCGCGTGCGCGCCGCGCCGCACGTCAGCCCTGGCCGAACTGGCGAAGGATCTCGTCGTGGTGCGGGAAGCGGTCGCCGTCGCGCCGCTTCTTGTCCCACAGCAGGGCGCCGTCGGCCCTCACCACGAAGTCGCCGCGGCCGCCGGGCTTCGTCTCCACTTGCGCGCCCGGATGGGCCTTCTTGATCGCGGCGGCCAGACTGGTCGCCTTCGGCAGGTAGCTTCAAGCCACGCAGTATTCGATCGTGACGCGCATGGTGGGAGTGTAGGCCGGAGCGGGTGGCCCGGCACGCCGTCACGCCGCCGATTCATCGCGCCGGCCGAGCGCCAGCAGGACCCAGCCGACGACCAGCAGCACGCCGCCGATCGGCGTGATCGCGCCGAGCCACTTCGCGCCGGTCAGGACGAGCGCGTAGAGCGTGCCGGAGAACGCTAGCACGCCGGCCAGCAACGCTCGCGCGGCGCCGGCGGTGCGCCAGCCGCGCTCGGCGAGCAGGCCGCACAGCACGAGTGCGAGCGCGTGGTAGGTCTGGTAGCGCACGGCGACCTCGAAAGTCTGCAACGCGCGGTCATCGAGGCGGCCCTGCAGCGCGTGCGCGCCGAAGGCGCCGGCGACGACGGCGAGCGCGCCGAGCGCGGCCCCGAGGCGGATTGATGTCGTGGATCGCATTGCCGCATGCTACGCGGCGCAGCGGCGCGGATCCGCCCTTGCCGCGGGGGTTCCATGGCAGGCAGTCTCGACCTGGGCCATACGGATTGCGTCCCGTGTACGCGCGTTCAGGCAGGGCCGATAGCGCGTGCATGCAGCGCCTTCGCATTCTGTTTTCGTTCGTTTTCGCCTGTAGCCTCGTCGCCCAGGGCAACGAGTTGCCCGGCGTCGCCGCGTTCGTGAATGAAGCCACGAACACCTTGCGCGATGACGGCACGGGTCTGGTCGTCGTCCGCGGCGATGAGGTCCTGCACCGCACCGTCACTGGCGCGCTCCGGGGCGACAGTGCGTTCGCCATCGGCACAGCCAGCAAGTGGCTGGCAGTCGCGACGATCCTGACGCTCGTCGACGAGGGCAAGCTCGACCTCGACGCACCGGTCGCCAACTACGTCAAGGAGTTCGACCGCGCCGACAAGCGCGCGATCACGCTGCGGCAGTGCCTCGCCAACACCGGCGGCCTGCCGAGCAAGATCAACGGTCGCGCGCGTGGCTGGAACATGGACACATTCGCGGCCGCAGTCGCTGTGTCCGGCGTGCGCGAACAACCTGACATGTCATTTCGCCACGGCGAGGTCGGCTTGCAGATCGCGGCCGTCGCCGCCTGCCGCGTGACCGGCGCGAGCTGGCACCAGCTGTTCGAGAACCGCATCGTCGCGCCGCTCAACCTCGACGGCACGCGCTTCGGCGCGCAGCAGCCGCAGGGCGCCGAAGCCGGCACGACGGCCCTGCCGTGGGTTGCGTCGGGCGCGGTGTCGACCCTCGACGACTACGCGAAGTTCTTGCGCATGCTGTCCAACTGCGGCCGCTTCCAGGGCAAGCAGGTCGTCGCCGCGGGCTCGGTCGCCGCGATGCTGCGCGATCAGGCGCCGGAGCCGGTGACCATCGTCGCCGACGGCTTCCGCGCCGATAACGTCCGCTACGGCCTCGGCACGTGGGTCGAGACGCTGGCCAACGGCGCGACACGCGTCGTCGAGCCGAACAGTTACGGGTTCACGCCGTGGCTCGACCTCGACCTCGGCGTCGCCGGCTTGTTCGTCGCCAACGTGCGCGCGAGCAAGCCACTGCCGCAGGCGGCGCGCGTCCAGGCCAAGGTCCGTGAGGTCATGAACTCGCCCGAAGTCGCCGGCACGAGCGCCAAGCACGCCACGAGCCACCACGGCCGCGATCGCAGCTACGAGCTGCACATGCCGCCGGTCGCGGCGAAGGGCGGCGCGTTGCCGCTGCTGGTCGTGTTGCACGACGACAAGGACAGCGCCGCGCAGGCGCGCACGGAAACCGGCTTCGCCACGGCCGGCACGCGCAACGGCTACGTTGTGGTGTTTGCGAACGGCACGGGCGTCTCGACCGAGCGCGGCCTGACGTGGAACAGCGGCGTCGTGACCAACTACGCGTCCGAGAACCGCATCGACGACGTCGACTTCCTGCGCAAGGTCGTCGCCGAGGTCAGCAAGCGGGCGCCGATCGACGCCAACCGCATCTTCGCTGTCGGTCACGGCCAGGGCGGCGCGATGTGCCACCGCCTCGCCCGTGAGGCGAGCGATGTGTTCGCCGGCATCGCCACATACGGCGGCGCGACAATGCAGCCGTCGCCGCTCGGTCAGGCGCCGATCGCAGCGCTGCTGCTGCAGGGCACCAACGACCACGCCGCCCGCTTCGGCGGCGCCGGCGACACGACCGATCCGGTCGCGGCGACGGTCGGCTACTACGTGCAGCGCAACCAGCTGGTCGGCTACCCGCAGCAGGACGTCGATGGCAAGGTGTGCACGCAGACCTTCGGCAAGGGCCGCAATAGCCAGAAGACGCAGACGGTGCGTGTAGTCACATTGGAGGGCGGCAACCACGCGTGGCCGGGCGCCAACTGCAAGCCGCGCACGCCGGCGGAATCGGCGTTCCCGTTCGACGCCACGGCCGCGACGCTCACGTTCTTCCGCGACGTCACGCTGACCACGCCCGAGATGGCGTCGCCGACCGGCGGCTGAGACGGCGCCCCTGATTTTGCTCCGGGCCCGGCGCCGCCGTCTTCGAAGGCCACGGCGGCGCGGGGTCCGGGGTCTTTCCGCTCACCAGTACAGGCGAAAGCGCCAAGTACGGTCGGCGTAGCCGGTGGCGGTGCGCAGCGTCGCGAGGTTGTTGGCGCGCAGGCGCGCGATCCAAGCGTCCTTCGCGGCGGCCATCGCCTCGCGGTCGAGTTCCTCGCCGTCGACAAAGGGATTGCCGAGCAGAAAGCCGCCGAAGCCTTCGAACAGCGCATCGTAGACGACGCTGCCGTGCTGCAGGTCGTAGCGCGACGCGCCGGACATGCCGGCCGGCAGCGTGCGCCGCAGGCCGTCGAAGGCCGCGTCGATCGCCGTCGGTCCCGTGACGCTGGTCGGGGCCGCCTCGACCGCAGCGACCAGCGTCGCCAACTCCTCGGCCGCCTCGCTGCCGCCGGCGAGGTAGAAGCCGCGCGCGCCGGCGCCGAGCCAGAGCGGGTAGTTTAGGACGTTGCCGTAGCGGCTGCACGCCACACCGGCGATCGTCTCGGTGTCGAGGCGCGTGACGTTGGGCTTCAGCGCGTCGAGGAGCGCCTGCAGCGCCGGCGCGAAGCGGACGCCGTCCTTGAGCCCGATCGCCAGCGCCCACGTGGCCTTCGCCGGGCGGTCGGGGTCGTCGACCGGTCGCGTCGTCACGAGGACCTCGTCGCCGAGCAACCGGAAGAAGCCGTCGCCGAGGTCGACGCCGACGCCCTGCGCGATCTCCTTCGTCATCGCTTCGGTCGTCGTGCGGCTGTCGGCCGCCGCGGCCGCGACGACGAAGTCCCACATGGCGGCGAAGTCGAAGTGGCCGACGCGGAACGTCGGCGCGCCGGCGGGCAGCGCGCGGACGAGTTGCGGCAGGGCGGCGCGCGGCGCGGTCAGCGCGGCGAACAGGCCGGTCGGCGCGTCGGCGAAGCGCGCCGCCGCCTCCATCACGATGTGCGGTCCGGCCGACGTGATCGTCGTCGTGACCTCGCGCAGGCCGTCGGCCCCGCTGAGCTTCCAGACGTCCGGGCCGTCCGGCGAAATGCCCAGCGCGCCGAGCATCGCTTGCGGCGCCCACGAGACGACCAGCGGCGGCCTCTGGGTCGCGGTCCTGTTCGGCGTGGCTTTGGCGAGCATGGCGTCGGCGGCGCGGTGCAGTGCCTCGAGCGACTCCGTCTGCGAGCCCGTCACCGCGACCACGAGGTGGCCGTTCTTCACGCTGGCCTCGCTCATGCGCGTCCACGGCGACTCGCGCACGAGCAAGCTCGCGCCGCCGACCGTCCGGTCGACCCATTCCCCGGGCGTCTGCTCCTGCAGCACGCGCAGGTCGGCGGCGAGCTTCGTCATGTCGGTGTGGCCGTCGCCCTCGGCGACGAGCCATGCCGCGCGCAGGCCGAAGCTCGCGCCGCCGTCTTCGTCGAACCACGCCGCGACGTGGATCGTGCCGTCGTAGTCGAGGAAACGCTGTTGCGCGGCGAGCCAGTTGGTCTCGGCCGCGAAGACCCTGCCGACAGCCGTCGCCATGGCCTCGGCGTAGCCGCCCCAGACCGCGCGCCCGGCGTCCGAGTCGAGCAGCAGGCCGACGTTGGTCGGCCCGAGGCGGATGCGCCAGCCTTGCGGGCCGAGTGTGGTGATGCGCAGATCCGGCGCGGCCACCGTGTCGGTCGCCGCCGGGGCAGTCGGCGCAGCGGCCGGCGGCGGCGCGGTCTGCGCGGCGAGGTCGACGGCGAAGCAGGCAGCGAAGACGAGCGAAAGCGTACGGCGCGTCATGGCGCGCCCAGTGTCCGGCGCGGCCGGCGGTTTGTCGCCGCAGCGCCAACGATTTCGCGCGCCAGCGCGCTCAGGCCGGCTGCCGCCGCAGCACGATGATCGCGCTGGCGAGTGCGAGCGCGGCGAGGCCGGCGCTGACGAAGTACACCGTGCCGGCGGGCACGTCGCCGGCCGCCGTGCCGATCGACCACGCGAACACGTAGCCGCCGAGCGGGTAGCCGATGATGTTGGCGAGGCTCTGCGCGCTGGTCAGCGCGCCTTGCACGAGGCCCTGCTGGTCCGGCCGGATCGTCTTGGTGATCAGCGACTGCGCCGCCGGCATGGCGATGCCGCCGAGCGCGGCGATGCCGATCGCGAGGTAGATCATCCAGCCTGCCGACGCGCTGGCGTAGCCGACGTACGCCAGCACGGCGAGCAACAGGCCCAACTGCAGCGCGCGCGGTTCGCCCATGCGCGGCACCAACCGCCGTGCGAGGCCGCCTTGCACCAGCGCGCCGCCGACGCCGACGGCGAACATCGACCAGCCGATGTCCTTCGGCTGCCAGCCGTAGCGGTGCTCGGTGTACAGCGCCCAGGTCGCGTGCAGCGCGAACTGCGCGAGGTTGAGCAGGAACAGCACGCCGGCGAGGCTGCGCGCGATCGGGAACTCCGCGAGCACGCGCAGTGCGGCGAACGGACTGCCGATCGGATGCGTGTTGCGGCGCTCGGGCGGCAGCGACTCGGGCAGCACGAACAGGCCGTAGGCGGCGTTGAGCAGCGCGAGGCCGCCGGCGATCCAGAACGGCAGGCGGATGTCGATGTCGCCGAGGATGCCGCCGAGCAGCGGGCCGAGCACGAAGCCAAGGCTGGCGGCGGCGCCGAACACGGCGAAGCCGGCGGCGCGCTTCTCCGGCGGCGTGACGTCGGCGATGTAGGCCGACGCGGTGGTGACGCTGGCGCCGGTGATGCCGTTGATCGCGCGCGTGAGCCACAGCACCGAGAGCGACGGCGCCAGCGCCATCGCGAAGTAGTCGAGGCCCGAGCCGAGCATCGAGAACAGCAGCACCGGGCGGCGGCCGACGCGGTCCGAGAGCGCGCCGAGCAGCGGCGCGCACAGGAACGCCATGATCGAGAACGTCGCGCCGAGCCAGCCAACCAGCGGCGCGGCTTCGGCTTCGCTGCCGCCGCTGAGCTGCGTCACCAGCTTGGGGCCGACCGGGATCAGCAGGCCGATGCCGAGCAGATCGATCAGGACGACGAAGAAGACGAAGCGAAGCGCGGGCTTGCGGTCGGTCACGCAGCGCATCGTCGCGCGGTGATGGGGGTGCGTCCATTGCGCAGCGCGACAAGCGGCGCGCCGTGGCGTGTTCGCAAGGGGGGCGGTCAGCGGCGTGGATGAGTGGCGTCGCGCGACTCAGCCCTTCTTGTCCTTCTTCGGCGCGGCCCAGCGCAGCGGCTGCGCGCCGTTGCCGGCCGGCGAACATGCGACGTGGCCCGATCCCTGCGCCGTCGCCTTGGCCCATAACCGCCACGTCGCGCCGGCTTCGATCGGCGGCAGCGTCGCGCCGAACACGCCGTCGTTGGCCGCGCCGTCGCCGTGCTGGCCATCGTCGTGCATCGCCATCGTCGCGTACGCGCCGAACGGCCCCTGGTCGAACGCCAGCGTCACGCCCGCGACCGGCGCGCCGCCGGCCTTGCACGTCACGGTGACGACGTGTTCGTCGCCGCGCGCCTGCGCCCTGGCCGTCAGTTCGCCGAGCGTCGGCCACGCGCCCTGCAGCGCCGGGTCGTCGAGGATCGACTTGCGCTTGGCGGCGATCAGCGCGCGCAGCGAACGCGGGGCCGGCTTGCCTTGGTCGTCGAGCGCGAATTGCTGGCGGAAGGCGTCGTGGCCGGCCTGCGAGTGCGCGTCGACCTGCACGAGCGGATCGAGCAGGCGCTGCCACGCGTCGAGTTGCGCGCTGACGACGTCGTCGGCCAGCGCGGTCTCGGCGATGGCGCGCAGGTTGGCGAGGTAGCGCGCGCGCCACTGCGGCACGTTGAGCAGCGTGTGCAGCAGCGGCCGGTCGGTGCGCGAAGCGCCCTGCAGCGGCGTCGTCGCCGTGCCGCCGCCGGGGCCACCGCCGCGGCCACCGCGGCCGCCGGGGCCCTGGCCGCCAGGACCTTGGCCCACCGGCGGCTGCCCGCCCGGACCCTGCGGACCGGGTTCGCCGGGGCGCGCGCCCTCGGGCGGCGGACCGCCAGCGCCGGGGCCGCCGGGCCCGCCGAAGCCACCCGGACCACCCGGCCCGCGGCCACCGCCGCGCGCGCCGAGCAGGATCTCGTTGTTGTCGCGCGGGATCGGGTGGAAGCGGCCCTTCGGATCGCGGAACAGCAGGTAGTCGCTGGCGCGCGAGTAGTAGCCGTCGTCGTCACCGAGCGCGAAGTCCATGGCGAGGAACCACAGCGCCGCGTCGACGTCGAGATGCTGCGGCAGGATCTCCGGCAGGCGCTCGGCCGGCGCGTCGGCGAGCACGGCGCACAGGTCGACGAGGCCGCGCCACGCGCGCTCGTTGTCGTCGGACTTGAGGTCGTAGCTGCGTTTGTACGCCGCCGGATCCTCGCCGAGGAAACGCAGGCCGCCGTTGCCGCTGAAGTCCGGCGGCACCTTGAAGCGATCGCCGCCCTTGCCGTCGAAGTGGTCGGCGACGAAGTCCTTGTCGAACTGCTGCATCGCCGTGTACGTGCCGAAGTCCTCGCCATTGACGACGACGCGCACGAGCGCGGTGCGCGGCGCGGGGAAGAAGCGGTTGGCGACGACGCCGTGCAGCATCTCGCGCAGCTGCGACGGGTCGGTGTTGTTGTTGAGCAGATCGAGGTTGCGCAGGCCGCGGAAGCTCTGCTTGCCGTCGACGAGGTCGAACGTCAGGTCGAACGACTTCTTCTTGCCGCGCGCCATCTGGAACGACGTGTTGCCGCGGAACTGCACGCCGACGTTTTGGTAGGTGACGCCGTCGATCTTCACCGTCGCCGGCACGCAGACGTCGGTGCGGTGGAACTCGGTCAGTTCCTGGGACCAATCGTCGCCCGGGATCTCGAGGAAGAACGTGCGCACAACGTTCGCGTCCCACACGCCGGCGTCGGCGTGGCTGCGGACCTGCTCGGGCGCGACCTTGCCACCGACCTTGGGCGCACCGGTGTCGGCAGCGCCGCCGGGACCGCCGGGGCCGCCCGGACCACCGAAGCCGCCGCGACCGCCGGGGCCGCCGGGGCCGCCCCGCCGCGGCCGGTTGTCCTTGAGCCACGCGCGCGCCGCCTTGCGCTCGGTGGCGTCGAGCACACCGTTCTTGTCGGCGTCGAAGCGGTCCTTCACCTCGATCGAGCCGCCCATCGGGCCGCCGGGCCCACCCTGCCCACCCGGACCGCCGGGCCCGAAACCACCAGGCGGGCCGAAGCCCGGATCGCCGGGCGGGGGGCCCTGCGGGTCCTGTGCGGCGAGCGCGCAAGCAAGTGTCAGCAGCAGCGACAGGGAACGGGCGGCGTGGCTGGCCATGGGGCGCTTGCTACGGGTTTGGCAGTCGTCGGCCAACGGGCGACGCGGGAAAGACGATCACGGGACGCGGCGCGGCGCGCGCTCGCTATCGTCCGCCGCCCGATGAACCGTCGCGCGGCCGTGATCTTCGACATGGATGGCGTGCTCGTGCTCAGCATCGCGGCGCACGCGACCGCGTGGCGCGCGACCGCCGAGCGTTACGGGCGGCCGATGACCCACGCCGACTTCCTGCGCGTCAACGGCATGACCAACCAGGACATCTGCACGACGCTGTGGGGGCCGGAGCGCGCGACGCCGGAGTTCATCGCCCGCATCGGCGACGAGAAGGAACGCGCCTACCGCGACGCGGTGCGCGCCGACCTGCCGCTCGCGCCCGGCCTGCGGCCGCTGCTGCAGCGGCTGCGCGCCGCCGGCGCTGTGCTGGCTGTCGGCACCTCGGGTCCGCAGGAGAACGTCGACCTCATCCTCGACCAGGGCGGCATCCGCTCGTTCTTCGGCGGGGTCGTACACGCGGGGCTGGTGCAGCGCGGCAAGCCAGCGCCCGACATCTTCTTGCGCGCGGCCGAGCTGCTGGGCGCGGCGCCCGACCACTGCACCGTCGTCGAGGACGCGCCGACCGGCGTACGCGCAGCGCTGGCGGCGGGCATGCGCTGCGTCGGCGTGGCCACGACGCACGCCGGCGACGAGTTGACCGCGGCCGGCGCGCATCTGGTGCGGGCCGACCTCGCGGCCCTGTCGGCCGACGACCTGCTGGCGAGCTGACGGCGACGCACTGCGGGCCTGCGGGCCGGCCGCCGCCGCCCCCTCCCAGTGCCCCGGCGGTCGCGCCGGCGTCGGGCTTCCTGCCCGACCCCCTCTCCGGGTGGACGATTCTCCACATGGCGGTGGCCGGGGCGGGGGTCGACCGCTAGGTTTCTGCGCCGGATCGCGGCCAGTCGACGCGTTCCGGTTCGTACATCGACTGGATGGAACCGCGTCCTGCGCGGCTTCTGCCGGCGCATTCGCAATGGCGGCCCTCTCGTCGAGGGCGCACTGTGGCGTGTGCATCCGTTCGATCGCAGCACAGTGCTGTAGGTCTGCCCGGCAAGGCCCCGCGAACACGGTTCCGGAGACTCCCCATGGGTAAGCGTTTGTTCGTCGGCAACCTGTCCTTCAACACGACCGAGGACACCCTGTCCGAGATGTTCCAGCAGAATGGCATCGCCACCGCCAGCGTGCAGGTGATGCTCGACCGTGACACCGGCCGCTCGCGCGGCTTCGCGTTCGTCGACCTCGCCAACGACGCCGATCTGGCGAACGCCGTCAAGGCGCTCGACGGCAAGTCGCTGGACGGCCGTCCGCTCCGCGTCAACGAGGCCGAGGAGCGCAAGCCGCGCTCGGGCGGCGGTGGCTTCGGCGGCGGTGGCGGCGGCGGTGGCCGCGGCGGCTACGGCGGTCGTGGCGGCGGCGGTGGCGGCGGTGGCGGCGGTGGCCGCGATCGCTGGTGATCGCAGCGACGCGTCCTGAGGGACGCGTCCCACACGGCCCGCGGGGTCCGCTTCGGCGGTTCCGCGGGCTGTTTCGTTTCCGGAGTCGTTGTCGGGGAGTTGTCGGTGGAGCGGTCGGCAAAGCGGTCGTGGCGCCCAGCGGTTTCGACGCGGGGCCGCGGCGTGCGCGCGTGGTCGGCGGCGCGGATGCGGCGCGCGCGTGCCCGCGGATTGCGACGGCATCGGCTATAGCAGCGGCATGATCGTTCGGGTCGTGCGTTCGTCATGCGCGGTCGGTCTCGCCAGCGCGTTGGTCGCGATCGCGGTCGCGCAGACGCCAGCGCCAACGCCGACGCCGAGCCCGGGCACGGCCAAGCCGCCTGCCGCGCCGAAGCCCGCGTCCGCGCCCGTCGTGCTCGCGCCGATTCCGGCCGACTTCGCCGAGCGCGCGACGTGGCGCTCCGACGAGATCGGCGTCGGCGTGCAACTGCGCTTCCGCTGGTTCGAGCGGCTCTACGCGGGGCCGCAGAGCCTCACCGTCGTCGAGGTCGAACCCAAGGCCGATGTGCGCTACGACGTCGTGGCGCCGGGCGTGCGCACCAAGACCAGCGCGATGGGCGCGCAGAGCGGCGCGCTCGCGGCGATCAACGGCGGCTTCTTCGCCATCGAGAGCACCGGGTTGTCGACGGGTCTACTGCGCATCGACGGCGCGATGGTGGTGCCAGCGAAGCCGGCGCAGGCGAGCATCGGCATCGGCGACGACCAGCGACTGCGCGTCGCGACGCGGCCGGAGGGCGATTGGCCGGAGGTCCAGGACGCGCTCGGCGCCGGCCCGATGCTGCTGCGCGCCGGCGCGATCGTCGACCACGGCGCGCGCCAGCGCGGCATCCGCCATCCGCGTTCGGCGATCGGCGTCGGCAAGGACGGCAGCGTGGTGTGGCTGACGGCCGATGGCCGCACCAGCAAAGCCGCCGGTCTCGCGCACGAAGAGACCGCCGCGATCCTGCAGGCGCTCGGCTGCGTCGACGCGGTCAACCTCGACGGCGGCGGCAGCACGACGCTGTGGGTCGCCGGCCGCGGCGTCGTGAACTACCCGTGCGACAACAAGAAGTACGACCACGCCGGCGAACGCGCCGTCGCCAACGCCGTGCTGCTGCGCGCGCCGGCGGTGGTGGTGGTCGACGATGTGCAGGCGACGCTGCGCGGCGATGGGTGGCAGCGGGCCACGGTCGCGGGCGGCAAGGGGGTGATTGGCGGCGGGTACGCGCGGTGGGCGAAGCAGGCGGGTGCGGGCGGTGGCGCGGGTGGCGCGGGGGATGCGGGTGGTGCGGCGGCGGGAGGCGAAGCGCCGAGCGCGGAGTTCGCGGCCGAGCTGCCGTTCGCCGGCGCGTGGCGAGCGATGGCGTGGCTGCCGGCGGAGGGCGACGCAGCGGGGCCGTGGCGCGTGGTGGTTGGCGGTGGTGGCGCCGCGAAGGATGTCGCTGGCAAGCGCGGCGCGTGGGTGGAGGTGGCGCGCGTCGAGGTGGGCAGTGAGCGCAAGGTGGTGGTGCGGATGGGTGGGGTCGCAGGGCGCGCGCTGGTGGTGGATGCGGTGCGGTGGGTGGAACTCAGGTGAGCTGCCGCATCCCGCTCGCCTGCAGGTACTCCCACGTCGCGTCCCACAGCGGCGCTGGCGGCACGAACAGCACCGTCGCCTCGCGGCCGCGCGTCAGCAGCACGCGGTAGGAGTTGAGGCGCAGTTGCTCGGGGTTGCGCACCGGCACCGCGTCCTTCTTGTACTTGCGGGCCTCGGCGATCGACCACGTCGTCAGGCCGTCCGCGCCCGTCGCGCGCACGAAGTCGCTGCCCCACGCGACGAGCGCGGCGTCGAGTTCGAGCCCCTGCGCGCCGAACTCGGTCACGCAGTCGACGAGCCGGCGGCACGACAGGCCGGCGGGATGGTCCTGCGCGTCCGCGTACCACGGTCCGACCCGCACCCGCTTGGTCGACTGGAAGCCGTTGGGGATGCGGTAGTCACTCTCCAGCCGCTTGTCGCGGCTCGACGCCAACAAGCCAAAGCGTTTCTCCGGCTCGCTCGCGTAGCGATCCCACAGGTACTGCTTGGCCCGCTCCAAGTCGCGCGTGATGCGCAGGTGGTACCCGCTCGCTTCGAGCGCGGCGGCCCGCGCCTGCAGGCCATCTGGCGGCCGGCCGCCGAGCAGGTCGGCGACGAAGGCGTGCACGTCCTTGGTGAGATGGAAGCGCAACTCGGTCGTCAGATTGAGTCGTTCGTCGACGACCGTGGCGCGCTCGGCGCGTCGCAGCAGCGCTTCGACGTGGCGCGGCGCGTGCACCGTCCATTCGTGTGCGCGTGGGCTGCGGGCGATCGCGTCGCGCCATTGCGCCAGTCCGCCTTCTTCGCCCTTGTGGATCTCCTGGCCGCCGCCGATCAGGCCGACGACCACGCACCACTCGGGGATGCGCTCGGCGAACTCGACGAAGAGCTCGGGCTCGCTCTTCGCCTGCACGTGCTCGCCCTCGTGCTTGGCCGCCACCTGCGCCCGATCCCACGCCCGCTGCGCCTCGTCGAACACCAGCACGTGCTCGGGCGGCACCGGATTGCGCCTGCTGCTGTAGCGCTTGACGTAGTCCTTGACGCCGCGCACGAACGTCTTGCCGTCGGCCTGCTCGCGCGTGAGTTCGTACTGCAGGACTTCGACCAGCGGACCATTGCCCGACAAGAACACGCCCGGCGCCGTCGGCTTGCCGCCCGCGCGCGCGACGGCGAGGTCGTCGAGCCAGTGCGCGTGCACGGTCTGCAGGCCGACCAACGTCTTGCCGGCCCCGGGCACGCCGGTCACCAGCACGAGCCGGCGGGTCTTCGTCCGCGCCGCTTCATGCGCGATGTCGCGCAGCAGTTCGACCGTCGGTTCGGTCGCCGCCGCGGCGCGTGTGACGCGGCGCACGGCGCCGCTGCGCAGCAGTTCGCGCGCCGCCGAGACCAGCGTCGGCAGCGGCCGGTAGGCGGCTTCGTCGAGGAACTGCGCGACCGGCGTCGCCGGCTTGCGCGGGCGCGGCAACTGTCGGATCTCGGCTTCGAGCGCGTCGGGGCCGCAAACCACCACGCCGCTCGGGTCGACGTACCGGCCTTGCATGCGGGTCGGCACCAGAAGCGGTTGGACCGGCTGGTCGGCGCAGTCGCGGTGGTAGCAGCGCAGGTCGCGCGCATACGCTGCCACCTGGTCGATGTCGGCCTGGCTGGCGTCGGTCTTGCCCTTGAGTTCGACGACCACGACCGCGCCGTCCACCAGAACGAGGCAGTCCGGCCGGCGCGACTCCATCGGCATGATGTACTCGAGGATCGTGCCGTAGGTCGGGCTCGCCGGTTCCGACGACAGCAACTCCTGGCCTTCGCGCTGCAGCAGCGGGATCGAATCGCGCCACGCCCGTCGCTGGCCTTCGCCCGCGTCCGGCACCAACGCCAGCAGCGCATCGAGCACGCGCTTGCGGTCGGCGACCGCGAAGTCGGGGAGCAGCGAGTCCCAGCCGTGTTGCGCCTTCTCCATGCGCGGCCAGGTTAGCGCGCGGTGCGGGTCTGGGCGATCGCGCGTTGCTCGCGTGGAAGTGCCCGTACCCGGAGTCGGTGGGGTCGCTATCGTGGCCACCGCGCTGCGGGGAGCGTTGGCCGCTCGCCCTGCGAGCGCCGGCAATCCGCCGACGCTCGGCGCGACCATGCTCAGCCTGACCGGCTATGCGCTGGGCATACCGCTCGACCTGCTCGGCATGCCGGGCTGCTTCCAGCACGCGGGGCTCGATTACGTGGATGCCTACCTCGTCGCGCAGCGGACGGCGTCGACGCTGTTCGCCGTGCCGGCGCAGCCGGCGCTGGCCGGC
>Ga0194131_10007783_pt1 | contig 14265 bp, 12 predicted proteins | sample TA2KigO120mmetaG_FD_148631 | JGI IMG/M metagenome (GOLD analysis project Ga0194131, IMG submission 148631) | Freshwater microbial communities from Lake Tanganyika, Tanzania - TA2015053 Kigoma Offshore 120m | ecosystem: Environmental > Aquatic > Freshwater > Lake | place: Tanzania: Lake... | reverse complement strand
GTTTGACAGGTTTGCGCCCTCGGATGATTCGATTGTCAAAGCGGTGCAACTGGTGGCGGAGGTAGACATGACTCAGGCCAATGTGGTGGCAAATACGCCGAGGGGCGGCGAAATCCTTCCCGGCGGCTTGCGTGAGGTGGCGAAGCATCTCGGGGTTGGCGAGCGCACGGCGTACAGGATGGCCAGGCGCGGGGAATACCCGTTTTCTCAGCTCTGCATTCGGATTGGCTGGACGTACGTGATCCCGAGGCGCTCTTGGGAGCGCTTCCTTGCCGGCGAGCTCCGCCCAGAAAACAGAAACGCCGCCCCGGTCAGCCGGTAACGGCGATGCCCTACGCGAAAACGGCCCGCCCCGGTAAGGGCGAGCCGTTCAATCAACACGGAAGGGTGTCTCGCCCGTGATTAACACCCATGATAGCCCACCCGTGGCGCTCACGGTGCGCCCGGACGCAATCCCACAGGAACTCCGCGACGAAAGGCGCTGGCGGACCGGCGTTTTGATTGAACAGGAGTTCAATGAGACCGAAGACCGGTGCGTATCGGGGTTTCCCGCAGAACAGCAGTCCGCTGGGAGTCGGGTACTCCGTGTCTCTGAACGCTGACAGTGGAACTCTGCCGCCTTGGCATCACGTGTGATCACGGCGCGAGATCCAGCCCGACACGAGAGGGCAGTGCAGCTATAGGTGTCAACGCGGCTGTTATGCCGATGTTCGTCCAAGGCTAACCTCGATACAGCGGATCGCGGAGACCAAACCCAAACTTGCCGAGCAAGACTGGCTCCGTCAGGCAACCTGGTGCCAAAAGTGGTGCCACTTGTGTGCGAGCGCCGCGGAATCTGCGCGGCCGTTTTTCGGTGTCACGCATAGCTGACTCAGGTTCAACAGTGGGCGCACAGGCGGCGCATGGCGACCGACGCAATCCAAAGCTGGGACGACACTTTTAATCTGAAGGTCGAGGGTTCGATTCCCTCACGGCCCACCATATCTGGCTCAGATACGATCAACCGACCCCCGTTCGGGGGCGTTTTTGCCCTGTCTTCTACCTGCGGCACCACCCTGTCGCTCATGAGCTGCAGAGTTCGCTCGCGTCTTGCGGCCTTCGGCGACGATGGCGGCGACCTGATGCTGGGCGCTCCGGAAGCGGATCATTCACGAGCACGGCCACCTCGCTGCCGATGGAGAAACCGTGGAATAATCCGAAGCCCAGTGGGCGGGGACTCAGTCCGGAAGGAAACCGCCCGCAGGTCGCGCCGCCGGCCACCATCTGCATGACCGCATCCCAAGTGCGCACCGCAGGCTCACTGGCTTGAGACTAATCAGGACCGCTCCATAGACCGGCTCAATCCTGGTGGAAGACCTCGTCCGCGGTAATCAGCCTGCCCTTGACGTCGGCGAGCGTGGTGATGATGCCCTCGAAGGCCCGACCCCAGCGCGCGTTTACCGCTGTCCGCCCGATGCGCGCGAAAACCGTGTCCGCATCCGGGTAGAACTCCCCGTAGTACACGACGTGCGCGCCGCGACGGAAGCCGCTGTAGTTGCGGAAGCCCGTGTCGCGGATGGCTGCCAGCATGTCCGGCCAGGGGTCGGCGTGAATGGCGTCGTACTCGGAGGCGCGTTCGCCGTCGATGACCAGGCTGAAGAAGCCGCGGCGCATCGGTCCCGGTAGTGGGCCGCCGTCGGCGTGGAAGACTTCCCTGAACCAGAGCAGGTCTCCGTCCGGCCCGGTTATCTCGGCGATGACGTCACGGAAGTAGTGGTTCCACCGCTGATTGGCCGGCTTCGGGCCGTGGATCGCGAAGGCCGTGCGCAGGTCTGGTTCCGCTTCGACGTAGTACCAGACGTCGGTACCGCGCCGGAAGCCGCTCATATTCCGCAGGCCGGACGCGCGGATCTCGGCGGCCAACTCAGGCCAGATCGCTGCGTGCCGGCGGTCGTACTCGGCCTCAGTGCCGGGGAAGATTCGCAGGTAGAAGAGGCCTCGCTGCATGGCGTCCCTCCTTGGGTGGCGCCGAGCCTAACACACGGACCGGACACTTCGATCACCGAGCGGCGGGATCGTCGCGCGGGGGCCACGACGCACCTAACCGGCTTGCACCCCGGGGACCGCGCAGCGAACGGCGCCTGGCGGCCGGGCGCGACTGTCAACCATATGCCGCCCGTGAGCTAAACCCGGAAGATGCGCTGCGCGTTCCCCGAGAAGAGCGCCACCTGCTCCTCGCCGCTGAAGCCGGAAATAAGCTCGGCGTATGCGTTCAGTACGTCGCCGTACGAGGAGTACATCCGGTCGACCGGCCAGTTAGTGCCAAAAAAGCTGCGCCCCACACCAAACGTCTCAATGCAAGTCATGACCCAGGGCCGCAACGAATCGACCGTCCAGTTGTTGTCGCACATGCCCAGACCCGAGATCTTGATCATGACGTTGGACATCTCGGCAAGATTCATCAGCTCGCGCTTCCAGAACGCGAAGTACTCGCCGTCGCGCCTGCGTGGAAAGCCGGCGTGGTCAAGCGAAATGACGATGTGAGGGAACGCCTTGGCCAGTGACTTGATGCTGGCATAGGTCTCGGGCGAGGAGTCCAGGCAAGCAACCAGGCCGTACTTGGCGAGGTTGGCGAAGCCCCTACGCCAGTTGCGGTCACTCGGGTAGTCGCCAGATCCGAAGTCTCGGACGCCGCGGAAGTTCGCGAATGCCATGTGGCGGTCGATCACCTCTGCGGCGTCTGGCCGGGCGAGGTGCACCTCGCCAACGATACCGTGCGGGTGCCCGAGGCGGTCGGCGAAGGCTTGGAGCCACCTTGTCTCCTCGACCGGGTCCGCAATGCCCAACGCCGCCTGGACGTGGACGGTCCTGGCGACGTTCTGAAATCGCGTCTCTCGCAAGAAGTCGTCTGCCCAGTAGCGCTGCGCCTGGATGGCGCCTATATCACCCAGGACGGGGTGCACGAACTCAGGCTGCAGCCAGACGTACTTCAGCTGGGGCGCTCGAAGGTCCGACAAGTGGACGTGCGTGTCTACGAACGGAAGCTCAGCCACGGGCGCCCTCCTCTACCCATACTCGGCGTGAGTCGACATCGTAGTATTTCGAGCGTCTGGCCAGAAACGGTTTCGTACGGCGAGCGGTTCCGAGGTCGCGCATGTGGGTCGCGCACGTGCCATCTAGTGGGTGGGTGCCCAACGGCCCAGCAAAGGCTCCATTCCGATGAGGACCGTCTTCACCTTCGACGTGGGGACGATGTTGGGTAGGTAGACCGACCCTTCCTGCGAGGATAGTTGTCTCATCTGGGTCTCAAGGTCGGCCCGTGCCGCCGCGTCGACGCGCCCGCCGCTTCCTGCCACCATTTTCAAGCGGCCCACTTTCTTGCGACGCATCATGCCACAACGTCTATTCGGCGGAGGCGAATTCCTCCCGGAGATGGGACCATGCCGTCGTGGGGGCGTAATCCGCGGCCGATGCCTGGTCGAGCCAGAGCGTCCCGATCGCTTGCGCTGGGTGACCCGCTCGGGAGCGCTGTCGGCAATTCAAGATTGCGCTTGGTCGTCGGTGCGCTCGTGCCCGGTTGCGGTTCGGTTGATCTGCCCGTCCGCAGGTATGGGAGGCATGGAAATGCCCGGGCGGAAAAGCCCTGAGAAATCCGCGGATCATCCGTAAGGGCGCCGGTGACCGACTCCTGACACGCCGCGCGCGGGACGCGGCATCACTCAGGCGCCCGAGGCGTTCTCGACCCTCTGCATTACGAACTCGTACACGTCATGCGCCACCTCGAGCGCGCGCGACGAGTCGTGAGCGTCATAGACCTCCGCCGGGACGCCTCCCGGGAGCGTCGACGGGTAACGAGTGTCGAGATAGAACTTGTCGAGCAGCACCGCAACCGTCTTGATCAGGTCGAATGAAGTGTCCAGCGCCATCGCGTCCTCGCACAGGTCGGCCAGCGCATGTCCCCACACGCGCTCCGCTCCCCTGGAGAACAGGTAGCCGGTGACCGACTTCTCGGCCACCTGGTGACACAGGAAGCAGGCCAGGGCATGCCGGCCGGCCTCGGCATTCGCGGCAGCGGCCGCGAGGTCGTGGCGAGCCTGGGTAATCCAGCGAGCGGCCTCGCGCGCCCGGCCGTTTCGGTCATCCGCCAATGAGGATCTCCCCCTGTTCCACGGCCCGTCGAATGACGGGGTCCTCGTTCTCAAGCGATTCAAACTCTTCCGGGGTGTATACCAGGAAACGCGTGCCCAACCGCGGGCGCACATGCGCGAAGAAAAAGTCAGCTCGCCGATGGTAGGGCTCGGTGGTCTTCTGCACGATCAGGAGCTCGAGTACCGTGTCCGGGGTAACAATGCCGACCGCGTAGTCGCCGGTCAGGTACATCCGAAGCACGCCGAGCGGCGGCAACTCCTCGGTCAGGCGCTGAGCTTCCGCATCCAGCATGCGTCGCCGCTGTTGCGCAAAGCCGAACATCATCGGCACCGGCGCACGCTCCCCGATGGCCCCTGGGCAGAGCTCGGCCGGTATCTCAAACGGTGTATAGCGATGGCGACCGGGGCTCCGGGAATACGTCGTCGGTAGTGAGCGGGTACGCCTCTTTCTTGTAGACCTGAATCCTGTGCGATCCAAAGTCTGCGATATAGAGACGGAACTCATTGTCCATCCGGACCGACGCAGGCCCGCGTAACCTTTTCTGCTGTTCGAGGGTGGTCATTTCGCGCGCCCGGAGAACCTTTGGGTTGGCCTGGATGTAGCGCAGCCCGCTCTTCGAGAGGGTGGCGTCCCCTGTGAACTTTTCGACATAGCGGCCGGTGTGATCGAACAGCTGGACCCGGCTGTTGCCCCGGTCGGCCACGTAGATATCGCCGTGGGCGTCGACACAGACCCCCGCCGGGCCCTGCAGCTCGCCATCGGCCGTTCCGGACGAGCCGAACGCGAACTTGAACTTGCCCCGTGCGTCGAACACCTGGACCCGGTTGTTTCCCCAGTCAGACACATAGACCTGGCCCAGGTCATCCACGAAGACTCCCCACGGCATGTCGAATTCGCCACCACCGGTCCCGTGCGAGCCGAACGACGAGAGATACTTGCCTGCCTTGGTGAACTTCTGGACGCGATGGTTCAGCGCGTCCGCGACGAACACGTTCTCTTCGGCGTCGAACGCGATCCCCGCGGGACGGTTCAGCTGGCCCTTGCCGTCGCCGTGCACGCCCCACTTGCCGAGGAATTTGCCCTCGCGGTTCAGGATCGTGATTCGGTGCAGTCCCTCGTCGGAGATGTAGAGGTCCTCGGCCGCATCTCGCAGCAGGCTGACGGGCCAGGCGAACTGCCCGTCCCCCGTGCCCGAACCGCCGATCGTGTCCAGGTCATCGTCGTTCCAGTTCGTGCGGCGGATGTGGCCGCCCTGGCCATCCTCGCGGCACAGGACGTAGAGTCGACCCTCGTCGCCAATAGCCAGGTCCATGCAGTAGGTCGTGTACCTGCGCATGCCGACCGTCGCGTAGTAAGGGAAACCGGCCCTCAGCAGGGCGTACGGTCGCCCGGCCACTTTCTTGCTTTCTTTCGTCATCATGCCAGGGGTTGTACCTCGTGTGCCCCGACCCGTTTCAGGCAACCAGCGTGCTCGTGAACGGTTTCAGCTGTTCGAACTTGCCGCCTACGATCGGTTCCGAGTCAACGCCAAGCCACTGGTCAAGGATCGTGCCGTAGACGCCGCGGAAGTCGAAGGTGTGGCGAAGGTCTTCTCCGTTGAGCCACTGCGAGGGCTCAAGCGACGGATATTCCGAATACAGGCCGCCGGCGACGCGATCGCCGATCAGGAACGCGCCACCGCCTGAGCCATGGTCCGTTCCGGAGCCATTGTCCTTGATCCGGCGTCCGAACTCGGTAAATACCAGGATCAAGACCTCATCGGAAGCGCTGTGATCGCGCAGGTCCTGCATGAAATCCGAGATCGCGCCCGATAGCTCTGCCAGTAACCGGGCGTGCGTCACTACCTCCTGCGCGTGGTGGTCGTATCCACCGTGGTTCGTGTAGAAGATCCTCGTCCCGAGGCCAGAGGTGTGTACCCTGGCCACGTCGCGCAAGCTCTTTGCGATCGGGTTGCTCGCGTACTCGACGGTCGACCGGTATGCTCGCGGCGCTTCCTTGAGTTGCTCAGCGCCCTTGATCACGTCCCGCCCGGTCTGGCTCAGGTAGTCCATGACGAGCCCCGAGCCGACTGCCGGGGTGTACATCCGCCGGAACACTTCCAGATCTTCCTCGCGCTGCTGCGCGAGCTGGATGGGAGTGAGTAGCCCGTAGTTGTCGAGGTCGCCGACCGACGTCGCCGTCACTCCCGGGGCCGCAAGCGCCCTTGGCAACCCTCGGCCGAAGTTGACTGCGGTCAGGGGGTTCGTGCCATCCGGATCGAATTGCCGGACGACCTTCGCAAGCCAGCCTTCGGTCGCGATCCGGTTCGGCTCGCACGTGTGCATGATGTCCATGGCACGGAAGTGAGAACGGCTCGAATTCTGGTAGCCGATCCCCTGGACCACCGCCAATTTCCCGTCTTGAAATAGCTTGCGCATGGGCGCCGCCGACGGATGAAACGCCAGCGTGTCGGTGATGGGCAGCGCCTTGTCCTCGGCGATGCGGACCAGCGGGCGGGCATCGTGATAGGTCCCGTTCGTGAACGGGATCACCGTGTTCATGAAATCGTTCCCGCCGGATAGCTGGATCACGACCAGGACAGGGTCCTTGCCCTTCTTTCTTCCGTTGGCTGGCATCCTGGCTACTCCTCGCCCCCGGGGCGGAGCCCCGTGGTGTGTTCGGGGCATATCCGTGCCTGACCGCTAAGCGAACTGGTATTCGCGGGATGCCACGATCAGGGTCAGCATCCGCACGATCCTGGCCTGCGCGTCCGCACGCGCCTTCTCCGTCTCGAACCTGATTTCGCCGCCCGAGCTCGCCACATCGAGGAGCGCCTGGCGCGTCGCCTTCTCGACTTCGAGCGGGCCGGCATGGTCCAGGCAGGCGTCCACCAGCTGGCGGGCGGTCACCGGCTTCTTGCGGCCGGCGAGTCGCCCCATGAGGGCCTGGATCCCCGGTTTGGCCGGGTCCTTGATGGTCTCCACGGCGAAGTTGACGCGTTCCGTGAGCGTGCCGCCATCGATCCACTCTTTGCCCGTGTGCCAGCCTTCGACGGTCGGCGGGTCCATCAGTTTCTGACCCATGACCGTGGCGGCCGAGTCGAGGGCTACCAGGCCCAGCGACGGGTACTGGTGGTCGCCGGCAAGCTTGATCGTCCCGGCAATGAATTCGGTCGGCGACTTGACCCGCTGATGCCGCGTCTCTTTGAAGAAATCGGCGTAGAAGAGCGTGCGCATGACCGAGCGGATATCGCCGTTCGACCGCTCGAACGATTCGACCAGGATGTCGATGGCCGCCTGGTCCTGCGGGGGAGTGATGCTCCAGGCGGGCACCTGCGGCTCGTCGGCGACAAAGAAGTTGTAGATATGCCGGGATATGAAGCGCGCGGCAGCCGGTTGCCCCACGATGATGTCGACGATGTCCTCACCGTTGAACTTGCCACGCCGCCCAAGGAAGGTCTTCTCCGAGTCGTCGTGGTCTTCCGGTCGATACACGAACCGGGCCGGGTAGTGACCGAACGGGTACAGCGGGATCGGCTGCTCAAACGTCCAGCCGGTGAATGCGCGCGCCACGTTCTTGATATCGGTCTCGGTGTAGTTGCCAATACCCATCGAAAACAGCTCGAGAAGCTCCCGGCCGTAGTTCTCGTTTGGCGCATCCCGGTGGTTCTCGGAGTTGTCGAGCCAGTAGATCATGGCGGGGTCGCGCGACAGCTCCACCAAGAGAGTCCGCAGGTTCCCGAGACCGTTACGGCGCAGCATCTCAATGTGCTGCACCATCGTCGGGGTGTGTTCGCTCTTGGTCCAGCCAGTCGCAAAGACGTGATGCCAGAAGAGCGCCATCTTTTCCTGCAGCGGGCGCTTCGAATTGACCATGCGGTAGAACCAGCGGCCGTTCCAGACGCCCGGATTGTCCTGGTTCATCAGGTGCGGGTAGTAGCGGGCGAGGACCTTATCGTCGAGTTCAGGAAACCGCTCCGGATTCACCAGGTCCTCGACGACCTCCTCATACGGGCGTCTGGCGAGTGAGTCCAGCTCGGCACGGGTCGCACCGAATCCGGCGCGCCTCATCAGGTGTGCCATCAGTGCGATTCGATCGTTCGCCATCGCCACCTCCGGTTAGATTCGAAACTTGAGCCGGATGCGCACGGAAAAAGCATATGCCCGCGGCCGGGCGAGATTATACGGTAACCAGTCCAATGGTCTGGCCGGCCTCAGAGCTACCGCCCGTCGCCGGTCGCCAGCGCGAGCATCTCAGCGGCGAACCATGAGGCAAGAGATCCGCCACGGTCGTCGTAGCCCGAGAGGGCCGTTCGATTCAGATAGGCGCCCAGGCTGGGCTGCGGGCCTGTCCCGGTACACACGTCGACCAGGTCCCCGTTGGAGTCGACCCTGGCCAGTGACGCCTTCCAGAGGCGTTCCAGCGGTCCACCGAACACGGCCCGTGAGAGCCAGCCGAGCCGGATGCCTCGTGCCAGAGCGTAGCCCGTCATGCAGGTAGCGCTCAGTTCCTCGTACGAGCCACGGACGTCGAGCACCTGCCTGAGCATGCCTGATGGAGCGGCCGTTGCGATGATCGATTCGAGGTGGCTACGGTGGGTCGCTACCAGCCCGTCTCGACCTGCCGTATCGCCCGGCAGGTAGGTCAACGCCTCGGCGAATCCGAGCGCCGCGAAAGCGTTCCCGCGACCCCAGTATCTTGGGACAGATTCGCCGTGCCAGAACAGGCCGTCTTCCTGCTGGCGCCTTGCGCAAAGGTGCATGTAGCCCGCAAGCAGCTCCGAGTACCTCCTCCGTTCAGTCATGCGGTAGGCGCGCCCAAGCACCGCCGCAACGAAGAACATGTCCTCGGTGCGGAAGTCCGGGTCTGCGGGCGGAGGTGGAGCCTGAACATCGGAAGCCCCGAAACGGTCGGCAGCTTTCACCATGAGGTCCCGATACCGGTCATCACCGGTCAGCGCGAGCAACTCCTCGCACCAGACGACACCGGCCAGGTCCTGGCCACCTGCGCGCTCTGAGAAAGGCGGGCGTGCGCCCGAAACGTAGGGCTCGACGAGTCGCCGCGCTGCTTCGACCGGGGCCACATCACCCGTGTGCTGAGCGACCCGCAGCCGCCCGCTTATGGCTACCCCCTGGGTGTAGACCACGGGCTCAAGGCGGTCGCCGTAGCGGCGGGCGAGCGTTGAGGCGACCTCACCTGCCGAACGGCGCTGCCGCCGGTGAAGCGCCTCCCCCGCGCCTGACCGTCCGGCCTTGAGGCGGCCGAGCATCGACCAGACGCCATCGAGGGATTGCCCGCCATCGGCCGGGACGGTTAGCCGGATCGCCGGAACGGCGCCAGGATCCGGCTGGCGCGCCTCGCCCAGCGCATGAACAAGCGTGTGGTCGGCCTGCACCCGGCGGGTGGCGCCGAGTCCCGACACCGCTGCATTCACCTCGAGGGTTTCTGCGCTCCCGGACCTTAGATCGATTACGAGGTCCGGCGCCTGGAAAAGTATCCAGCGCCACAAGTACCGGGCCTCAGGGGCGACCGGATCGTTGAAGTAGCCGCCTTCAGGGGGGAATCCGCCGTCCACCACACCACCGGCCGAGTTCATGCCGTCGGTCGCCAGCGACAGGGCTTCTGGATTCGCGACCGCGACCCCGGAGAGGGCAATGTGACCGCGCAGCCTGCTATCTGCTGCATACCCGGCAAGTACCGCGTGCGCGGTTCGAACGTCCGCCTGCCGGCCCGTGATGCCGCCCAGCATGAGGACCCGCAGCCGACGCGAATTGAGGTCGTAGGCGTCGGCATGCACAAGGGCCTGTAGCGGCCTGCCAAGCGGGGTCACGCCGGCGCTGTCGAGCCGCCACAGCCCGGGGTGCGAGCGGGCCAGCCCCGCTAACGGTTCGGTTATCAGGCTGCGCTCCGCTGCGAGGGCCCTTTCTGGGAAGGTCATATTCGGCTCCACCACCAGCTCAGATCCTGCTCTCCCGTGCCCCACGCGAGGCGCGGCCTGAGGCACAATGTCGGCTCATGATCAACCTGAAGATCGTGAACGGCGAAATCATCGACGGCACCGGCAGCCCCGGTTACTTCGGAGCGGTGCTGGTCGACGAAGATACGGTACACATCGTGCGGGGCGACCACTCCCACGTGCTGGCCGCGCGCACGATCGATGCCACCGGGCACGTCGTCTGCCCCGGCTTCATCGACGTTCACTCGCACGGCGGCCTGACGATCATGAGCGAGCCGGAGCACCTGCCAAAGGTCCGGCAGGGAGTGACCACCGAGCTGATCGGGATAGATGGCAACTCGGTGGCGCCTTTCAAGACGCAGGAAGAGCTGCACAGCTTCATCGAGCTCGACTGCGGTCTCAACGACTGGCCACCGATGCCTGCCGACTGGCTGACGGTGGCGCAGCTTCTCCTCAAATACGACCAGCGCGCCTCGGTAAACATCGCGTACATCCTCGGCAACTCCCCGGTCCGGATCTGGGGCGTGGGCTGGCAGGACCGCCCGGCGACGAGCAAAGAACTTGAGGACATGAAATCGGTCGTACGCGAGTCCATGGAGGAGGGGGCCTGGGGGCTTTCCACGGGGCTGGACTACCCACCCGGATCATACGCGAGCACGGTCGAGTTGATCGAGCTCTCGAAGGTAGCGGAGCGCATGGGCGGCTTCTACCACACGCACACGCGCGCTTCATTGCTGAAGACGGGCCTCCTGGCTCCCTGGGAAGAGGCGCTTGAGATTGGCCGCAAGAGCGGAATCCCGGTGCATTTGACTCACTACCGCCAGAGCGTGCAGGGCGTCGGTTCCCACCTCGACTACCTCGGGCTGGTCGAAAACGCCCGTGCCGGCGGAATGGACGTCACCTTCGATTGCTACACCTACCCCTATTCCGGCACCCGGATCTCGATCGCCCTGCCCCAGTGGACCATGGACGGCGGTCTCGGGCGCCTGAAGAAGGCGCTGACCGACCCGCGCGATCGCGCGCGCATGAAGAAGGACATGTCCGAGCCGGGCAAGGGCGGCTGGCGCAACCCTGACGAGCAGTGGCTCACGAACTTCAAGCTCCCCCACAACAAGCGGTTTGAGGGGCATTCGATTGCGGAAATTGCCGAGGCGAAGGGGCAGGATTCACTCGACTGCCTGTTCGACCTGCTGGCCGAAGAGGGTCTCGGCCTGTCGACGGTCAGCCTGGGCACGAACCCGCATACGCTGCCAGCGTTCGTGTCGCATCCGTACGGCATGATCGGGAGCGACGCCCTGCTGTTCGGGGACTATCCGAACCCGCGCACCTACGGCTGCTTCCCGCTCGTGCTCGCCGAGTTCGTACGTGCAGAAAAGCACTTGCGGCTGCCGGAGGCGATTCGCAAGATGACGTCGTTCCCGGCGCAGCGGATCGGCATCCCCGACCGCGGCGTGCTCCGCGACGGATTCCGGGCCGACATCGTCGTGTTCGACAAGCACCGCGTGAAGACACGGGCGACCAAGAAGAATCCGAAGGTGTTCCCCGAAGGGATCCCGTACGTGATCGTGAACGGCAAGGTCGTGATCGACGACGGCCGTCACACGGGTGAGTTCCCAGGACGCGCCCTGCGACGGGGTCAACCCAGGACCTGATTCCGGATCCTGGCGCGTCTCCCCACGCCGGAATCCGGAACAGTCCCGAATACGAATTCTACTGGCCGTGCCATGATTCGTCCGGCAGCCCGCCACGTTCGACTCATTTGATTGATACATATCGTCGCTACCAGACGGCCATGTTAAAATATGACTCATTCCCGCCATCCATGCCGACGAAACATTTAACTATCTACCTGCCAGGCATCGCTTATCGTAGATATTTCAGGATGGCCGCACGCACGCCTCACCCGGGCCGCGGCTCGCAGGCGCCGGGGGCGTGGCCTGACCGACTCGATACGCCTGGCCTCACAGCATAGGAATGCCTGCTTCGGGCTATTCACCCAAAAAGCAGGCAAGACATGTCGACTACGAAGGTGGCTCGGGCTGGAACTGGAAGGATCTCTTTGCCGTTATGTGCCTTGTCCTACTCTCAAGGTAACGAAAGGAGGGGGTTATTTGATGTCTGACTTCGAAGATTGGCACGATCGAAATTCATATAAGCCGAAACCCTGGTGGGTAACCTTCCTGCAGATAACGTGTATCGTATGTACAGCACTTATCTGGTGGAGGATTATTACTGAGCCTCGCGACCCAAAAACCGGTAACTAACAATGAAGGATAGCCGCCGATCGTTTAACAGGTTGGCATTCTCCTCAGGCTGGAAAAAATATGTTGGAAGTTATAGCTATGACAAACAATATTTTTTTCCCCAAGGAATGTTCCGAGGGAAGTTACAGAAGAATTCATGGCTGAGCTTGACGGCTACATTAAGTGGTGGACTGCGGGAGTGGAAAAAGCTTTATCCGATAGCGTAGTCGGGAAATTCGCAGATAAATTGGAACCTTCCAAACAATCGATATCAGCCTCCAAAGAAGGTTCCAAAAACAGGTGCGCGTATGAAATTAACAAAGGTGAACATACTTCCTACGCACGAGGATATTCCCGGCCTAGAATGCGTTCCCTTGCAAGCGGCAACGACGGCTTAAATTAGTTTTCCAGCTGCCACCTCTACGGGTGGCATGAGGATGGCGAAACGGCCGGAGTATTCCATGCCTTTCCTGGTGCTGTCTCCGGGCAGGCGGCCGCAGAAATGGTCTCCGGGGTCGCCCGATTGCGATCTCCAACCCGGCCCCTGCGACCGAAGGCGACAGGCACCCGGCGATCATCACGATCAGCGACCAGCCCGGCGCGGGCGCCAACGAGATCGGACTGCGGGTGGCCACGCTCCTCGGCACCGATCACTTCGACCGCCTGATCCTGGAACGGGTCGCACTACATCTGAAGGCGACCATGGATGCCGTCGAGGGTCTGGCATGGAGGGTCTTGACCCGCATAGAGCGCGTACAACGGTTCCTGGAGCGAGCGTTCGAACGCGGGGCATACAGCGGCTGGGCGGCCGACCGCCTCGTGGTCGACGTCGTTGACCGTGCCGCAGAGACGTTCATGATCGGTTAAGTGTCCGGCACCTGTTTCGCGGGCCAGGAGCCCGGCGAATCGTTCCCACTGGCCGACTCATCATGCGCGCTTCTCGTGGCCAGCCCTGCGGGTCAGATCCTGGACTGGAGCCGCGCGGATGGCGGTGTCCACCCGACGGTCGCGGCGGAGATCGCGTGCGGAGTCTGCTCATCGATGGCGATGCCGCTGATCTGCAAGAACGCAGTGGTCGGAGTCTTGCGGTTCGGGTCGCATCTGGAGAACCACTACTCCCCTGCCGACATACCGGCGCAGGCCAGGTTGCCGCAACGATCGCGAGCACCGTCGCAAAGGCTGACCTGTACCGGCGGACGGCGCGGTTTGCAGAAGAGCGCGAAGTACGGGCGCGCCTCGACTCCAAGAATCGCGAGCTCGTCCGGATCGACCAGCTCAAGCGCCGCTTCTTCTCGCTTGTTTCACACTAGATGAAGACGCCTCTGACCACGATGCTGGCCCCTGCCGACGTGCTTGCCCAGAACCGTGAGAGCAACCTGACGCCTAGCCAACTGACCCGGTTGCAGGCGATGCAGAGGCGCGGCCGGCGGCTGAACAGGCTGGTCGAAAACCGGTTCGACCATGCCCGCATCGAAACTGGCGGATTCCGGCTTGATCGGCGCGAGCATGAAGTCAAGCGCTTGATCGACGACCAGATCGCGGGGTTCAATCCGATCATCGCGCTCAAGAATCAGACGTTAGCCGCCCGCATGCGGGAACCTGAGGTCTGGATGGACGCGGACCCTGACCGGCCGTCCCGGATCATCGCCAACCCGCTCAGCAACGCGTCGAAGTACTCGCCGGGGGGTTAAGGGTCGGGCTCGACGTGCGCGTCGACGGAGATCGGCGCCACGTGGTCGTGCGGTATCACAGCTACGGCATCTCTGCGATCGGCCAGCGGAATCTCTTAACGGCATTATTCCGCGCCGATTCCGAGGAGACGCGCGCGATCCCCGGCAGCGGGCTCGGGCTCGACATCACGAGGACAGGGTCGAGCTGCACGGCGGCCAGATCTCTCTGGAGAGCGAAGCCGGCAAGTGCACGCGCATTTCGCGGTTCGTGCGAGGCGTACGGGCCATC
>Ga0194131_10007782_pt1 | contig 14266 bp, 10 predicted proteins | sample TA2KigO120mmetaG_FD_148631 | JGI IMG/M metagenome (GOLD analysis project Ga0194131, IMG submission 148631) | Freshwater microbial communities from Lake Tanganyika, Tanzania - TA2015053 Kigoma Offshore 120m | ecosystem: Environmental > Aquatic > Freshwater > Lake | place: Tanzania: Lake... | reverse complement strand
GGCGCAGCGGATCAACGTCGACGCGACCCAGCGGCTGGCGCGCTGCGCCGCGCGCGCCGGCGCCCACTTCGTCCTGTTCTCGACCGATCAGGTGTTCGCCGGCGATCGCGACTGGAGCGACCGCGAGCGACCTGGGTACGTCGAATCCGACGCGCCGCGTCCGCTGCACGCCTACGGTCGCAGCAAGGTCGCTGCCGAAGCGGCGGTGCTGGCGAGCGGCGCCGAGGCGCTGGTGCTGCGCACGGCGCTCGTCCTGGCGCCGTCTGCGGCTGGCACCAGCGGCGCGCTCGATTTCGTGCGCGCCGCGCCGGCCGGCGCGCCGATCCGCCTCTTCACCGACGAATGGCGCACGCCGATCGTCGTGACGGAGCTCGCCGAGTGGCTCGATGCCGCACTGGCGCGCCGGATGACCGGCACGCTGCACGCGGCGGGGGCGGAGCGGGTCGATCGCCTGACGCTGGGGCGCGCGATCGACGCGGCGTTCCCCCTGCCGGCACCGACGCCGCCCCGCCTGCTCGTGGCGGCGTCCCAATCCGAGCTCTGCGGGGCGCGGCCACGGGACGTGGCGCTCGCCAGCACGCGCCGCGCGGAGGCGGGGCTGCCACTCCCTGCTCCGCTGAGCCAGGCGCTCGTCCGCCTGCGCGAGTGGCTGGCGTCCCGGCCGGCCTGAGCCACAGCGAGCGCGCCGCCCCCGCGCGCTCGGGATCGCCGCGGACGCGTGACCGGAGTTCGCCGCGTTGACGCCCTCTCGGGACGACGCGATCATCCGCTGCGTCTCGCGTCCTCGGGGGAGGGCTCGTCATGCGCGCTGTGATGATCGTCGTGCCGGGCCTCGCCGAGCAGCCGCTCGCCGCTCTCGGCGGCAGGACGCCGCTCGATACCGCCGTCCATCCGGCACTGGATGCGCTGGCGACGCGCGGGCGGCTCGGGACGGTCGACCTGGCGGCGCCGGGAGCTTCGCCGGGCGCCGTGACCGGCCTGCCGGCGCTGCTCGGGTTCGATGCCGCGTTGCTCGACCTGAAGCGCGGGCCGCTCGAGGCGATCGGGCTCGGCGTGGCCCTCGGGCCGGACGATCTGGCGCTGCGGCTCAACTTCGTCTCGACCTGCGAGGGGACGCTCGCCGACACGCGCGCCGGCCACGTGAGCGATCGCGAGGCGGCGCTGCTGCTCGAGACGCTGCGGGCGCCCGACGTGCTGCCGGCGGGCTGGCAACTGGTCGCCGGCGCGGGGTACCGCCATCTGCTGGTGATCCCCGGCGGTGCGGCGCTCGACCTGCATACGGTGCCACCGCATGCGGTGCTCGGGCAGCCGCTCGCGGCGCACCTGCCGAGCGGGCGCGATTCGATGCCGCTGCGCGGGTTCCTCGAGTCGGCGTTCGCGCGGCTGCGCGCGCACGAGGTGAACCGCGTGCGCCTCGACCTCGGCGAGAACCCGGCCGACGCCGTCTGGGCGTGGGGCGAAGGGACGCGGCAGGAACTGCCGGCGCTCTGCCCGCAGTTCGCCGGCGGGATGGCGGTGGTGGCAGCGGCGCCACTGGTGCGCGGGCTCGCGCTGCAGGCGGGGTTGCCGGCGCCGCGGCTGCTCGGCGCGACCGCCGACGAGCGCTCCGACCTCGCCGCCAAGGCTGCTGCCGCGCGCGCGCTGCTGGCGATGCACCCGTGGGTGGTGGTGCACGCCGCCGCGGTCAACGAGGCGTCCCGTTCCGGCGACGCGAAGCGCAAGGTGGCGCAGATCGAGCGAGTCGACCGCGAGCTGGTCGGGCCGCTGCTCGAGTGGCAGCAGGAGCAGCCGGCGGAGCGCCGGCTGGCCGTCGTCTCCGACCATTCGACCTCGGTCGAGACGCGCGGCCGCGGCGACGGGCCGGTCCCGTTTGCGCTCCACGGCGCCGGGATCGACGGCGTGCGCGAGCGCCGCTTCACCGAGGACGCCGCGCGCGCCGCCGACCTCCAGTTCGAGCGCGCCACCGCGCTGCTCGACTGGTTCACCCGCCCGTCGAGCCGCGCCGCCCACGCCTGAACCACCGATCCGGAACAACCGTTCCTGGATCAGTTGTTCCGGTTCGGCGCCGGCGCGTCCGCCGCCGCGGTTCCGGCTGCGTCCACCGTTTCGCCGCCCGCGCGGATAGCTTCCTGCCCCTTCGTTTCCGGCAGCTCCGGCAGGATTCGCCATGGCCTTCGAGATCCCGAACCGCTTCACGCCCGAGGAGGCGGAGCAGCGGCTCTTCGCGCGCTGGGAGAGTTCCGGCGCCTTCAAGCCCGACGAGCGCGCCGCCAACGGCCGCTTCGTCGTGATGATCCCGCCGCCGAACGTCACCGGCAGCCTGCACATGGGCCACGCGCTCAACAACACCGTGCAGGACGCGATGGTCCGCTTCCACCGCAAGGACGGCAAGGAGGCGCTCTGGGTCCCCGGCACCGACCACGCCGGTATCGCCACGCAAGCGGTCGTCGAGAAGAAGCTCTTCAAGGAGCGGAACGTCACCCGCGAGCAGCTCGGCCGGGACAAGTTCCTGGCCGAGGTGTGGGCGTGGAAGGAGCAATACGGCAATCGCATCGTCGAGCAGCTGCGCCGCATGGGCTGCAGCGCCGACTACTCGCGCCTCAAGTTCACCATGGACGAGGACCTCTCGGCCGCCGTGCGCGAGAGTTTCTGCCGCCTGTTCGAGCAGGGGCTGATCTACCGCGGCCCGCGCCTGGTCAACTGGGATTGCGTGCTGCAGACCGCCGTCGGCGACGACGAGATCAACCATGAGACGCGCAAGGGGAAGCTCTGGCACCTGCGCTACCCGGTCGAGGGCGCGCCGGGCGAGTTCATCGTGGTGGCGACCACGCGTCCCGAGACGATGCTCGGCGACACCGCCGTCGTCGTCCACCCCGACGAGCCGCGCTGGAAGCACCTGATCGGCAAGCGGGTGGTCCTGCCGCTGATGGAGCGCGCGATCCCGGTGCTGGCCGACGACACCGTCGAGCTCGGCTTCGGGACCGGCGCGGTGAAGGTCACGCCGGGCCACGATCCGAACGACTACGCCCGCGGCCAGCGCTTCAAGCTGCCGATCGTCTCGGTCTTCACCGACACCGGCCGCATCAACGAGCACGGCGGTCGCTACCAGGGGCTCTCGCGCGAGGAGGCGCGGAAGCGGATCGTCGCCGACCTCGAGGCCGCGGGGCTGCTCGAGAAGACGGTCGACCACGAGCTCTCGGTCGCGCTCTCCGACCGCTCCGGCTCGGTCATCGAGCCGCGCATCAGCGAGCAGTGGTTCGTGCAGATGGAGCCGCTCGCCAAGCCCGCCATCGCCGCGGTGAAGAGCGGCGCGTTGAAGTTCGTGCCGGAGCGCTGGAGCAAGGTCTATCTCGACTGGCTCGAGAACGTCCGCGACTGGTGCATCAGTCGCCAGCTCTGGTGGGGGCACCGCATCCCGGTCTGGTACGACGCCGACGGGACGCCGGTCGCGTCGCGCACCGACCTGAAGCTTGGCGACCCGCACCCGCAGAGCGGCAAGCCGATCGTCCGCCAGGATCCCGACGTGCTCGACACCTGGGCGTCGAGCTGGCTCTGGCCGATCGCGACGCTCGGCTGGCCGCAGACCGAGGGCGGCAAGCCGGCGCGCGACCTCGCGCGCTACTACCCGACGCAGTTCCTCTCGACCGCGCGCGAGATCATCTACCTCTGGGTCGCGCGCATGGTGATGGCCGGCTACGCCTTCGCCGACCACCTGCCGTTCGAGCAGCGGGTCCCGTTCTCGACCTGCTACATCAACGCCACCGTGCTCGACGCGCAGGGCCGGCGGATGAGCAAGTCGCTCGGCAACGGCATCGACCCGATCGACATGATCGAGAAGTACGGCGCCGACGCCATGCGCGTGTCGCTGATGCTGCTCACCGTCGAGGGCCAGGACATCCGCTTCAGCGAGCAGCGCGTCGAGGAGGCGCGCAACTTCGTCAACAAGTTCTGGAACGCGACACGCTTCGTGCTGCAGAAGGTCGCGCGGGACGACGTGCAGGGGGTCGATCTAGCCGGAGCCGCGCGCCTCGAGGACCGCTGGCTCCTCGCCCGCCTGCGCGAGACGGTCGAGACCGTGACCGCCGCGCTTCCCGCCTGCCGCTTCCACGAGGCGAGCCACGCCCTGCGCCGCTTCACCTGGAACGACTTCTGCGACTGGTACGTCGAGATCGCCAAGGTCCGCCTCGATCCGGCCGAGCCGGCCGAATCGCGCCGCATGGCCAGCGCGATCGCGGTGAAGGTGATCGAGACGCTCTGCCACCTGCTCCACCCGCTGGCGCCATTCGTCACCGAGGCGCTGTGGGGTCACCTCAAGGCCGCCGGCTTCGTCCCGGCCAGCGCGAAGGAGCTGATCTCGGCGCCGTGGCCGAAGGCGAGCGACCTGCCGGCCCGCACGGCGGCGATCGACGAGGCCGCCGCCGCGATGGCCGGCCTGCAGGAGATCACCGGCGCGTTGCGGAAGCTGCGTGCCGACAACAAGGTGGCCGAGCACGCCACGGTGCCGGCCCACGTGAAGCTCCCCGCCGACCGCCTGGTGGCGGTCCTGCGCGACGCCCAGCCGTGGTTCGAGCGCCTCGCCCGCTGCACGCTGGCCGGCGTCGCGACCGCGCTGCCGCGCCCACCGGACGCCGACGCCGCCGTGGTCGCCGTGCCGCCGTTCGGCGCCGCCGAGCTCTACCTGCCGCTCGCCGGCCTGATCGACAAGGCCGCCCGCGCCAAGGAGATCGCCAAGCGCCGCGACGACCTCGCGAAGAACATCGCCGCGATCGAGACGAAGCTCGGCAACGAAGGCTTCGTCGCCCGCGCTCCCGCCGACGTCGTCGCCCGCGAACGCGAGCGCCTCGCCGCTCTGCAGGACGAACTCGCCAAGGTCACCCGCCAGCTCTCCGAGCTCGCCTGATCAGGGCTTCAGTTTCTCGTCCCGCTTCGCCGAGCGCTGCGCAGCAGCTGCTCGCCCCGCCCCGGTCACGCCCTTCCGGTCACCTCGCTCCGGTCACTTCGGCCGCGTCGGTGCCGGCGCCACCATGGCCGGCGCCGCGATCGGCTCGAAGCTTCCCGGCTCGAACTGCAGTTCGAAGTCGAACTCGGGGAACCGCATGCCCGTGCCCATCTTCAGGCTGAACTGGAACCGCGCGGAATCCTGCGGGACGACGATCATCCCGCTGCCACCCTTGGCGGCCGAGGTCTTCGCCGCCGTGCCGCCGGTGCCGGCAGCGCCGGGCGTGTAGCTGAACCGCGTCGGGTGCAGCGGCTGCCCGTCGACGTACTGGGCGTCGATCACGGCGATCGTCGCGCCCGCCTCATTGCGGATCAGCAGCACCGCGCGATCGGTCGGGATGTCGACCAGCGACAGTTCCGTCGCGCCGAGCCCCATCTCCTCGAGCGCCTTCTTCGCCTCGGCATCGGCCTTCTCGGCCGCGAGCTCCTCGGCGCTCTTCTCACCCTCCGCCTTCTCGGCGTCCTGGCCCTCGGCGTCGCCACCGGCAGGATCGCCGTCCTTGGCGTCGCCCGCCTTGTCCGCGCCGCCCTTGCCGCCCTTCGCCTTCGGCTCGTCCTTCTTCTCGCCCTTGGCGTCACCCTTTTTCTTGTCGGCGTCCTTCTTGCCAGCGTCCTTCTTGCCAGCGTCCTTCTTGCCAGCGTCCTTCTTGTCGGTGTCGCTCTTGTCGGTGTCGCTCTTGCCGGTGTCGCTCTTGCCGGTGTCGCTCTTGCCGGTGTCGCTCTTGTCGGTGTCCTTCTTGCCAGCGTCCTTGTCCTTCTTGCCAGCGTCCTTCTTGTCGGCGTCGCGCTTGCCGGCATCGCCCTTCTTGGCGCCGCCCTTGGCGTCGGCTTCCGCACCGCCGGCCTTCTTCGCCTCTTCCTTGGCCAGCTTCTGCGCCGCCGACTCGCCCTTGCCCTTGAAGTAGATGCCGTAGCTGCCGGCCGGCAGCTCCGGCTTGGCGATCGGCGTCGACGTGGTGAGGATCCCGAGCAGGACCGGGTTCTCGATCGAGTCCTTCTCCACCTTGAGCAGCGGCGCGAGGATCGACGTCACCTTGGTGAACGCGAGGTACTTGCTGCCGCGACCGACGCCGGTCACCGGGTCGTGGAACTGCACGACCTGGCCGGCGACGGCCTGCGGTGAGAGGTCGAGCCGGCCTTTGAAGTCGCCGGCGAACATCGTCAGCATCCGCTGCGCGTCATTCAGCTGATCGAGGCCCGGCAGCGCCGACATCACGCCGCGGAAACCGACGCCCTCGAAGCGCGAGCCGGGACTCTGCCCCTCGCGCCAGAAGTTGTTGTTGGTGATGTGGTTGCCGAAATAGCTGCCGCCGCGGATGGTGACGTTCTCGGCGCTGAAGTGGCCGCGCAGCACCTTCTTGTTCTTGCGCTCGCCAAGTTCGATCGGGGTGAAGCCGGGGTAGGCGAGGTAGGGCGAGACCGTCCATTCGCCGACGTTGCCGCACAGGTCGAAGATGCCGTCGATGGTGCAGTCGTCCTTCCACGACCCGGGCGCGAAGCTCTGCGGGCCGGCCGGGCCACGCGAGGAGTTGGACGAGTTCGCGCACTTCTTCGGGTCCCACTCGCCGATGCCGGCGCCCCAGGGGTAGGCCTGGTCGGGCTTCAGCCCGCGCGTCGCGATGTAGGCCCATTCGACTTCGGTCGGCACGCGCTTGCCGAGCCAGAGCGAGCAGGCCCGCGCCTCGTCGCACGAGACCGCGCGGATCGGGTGGTTCTCCTGCTCCGGCGGGATGCCTTCGATCGCCTTGCCGTTCTTGAAGTGGATCCAGTTGTACTTGATGGTGTACGGGTCGGGCGCCTTGTTGTGGGCGTCGAGCCAGGTCTTGTACTGGAGGTTCGAGACCTCGTGCTTGTCGACCAGCAGGTCGCCGGCGGTCTCGGTGTGCTCGGGGAAGCAGGCCACCAGGAGATGCGCCGCGGTGTTGCGCGTGTCGCTGTCGTTCTCGAGCCACTTCACCAGCGACTTCTCGCTGATGCCCATGGTGAAGGTGCCGCCCGGAACGAGGACCATGTTCGGCGGCACCTCGCCGATCGTCTGTCCACCGCTCTGGCTGCGCGCCAACGCCTGAAGGCCTGGCGCACCAGCGGCGCTCTCGGCATCCGGGGCCGCGGCAGGTCCGTTCGGGGGGAGGGTGCAGGCCAGCGACAGCAATGCGCCGGCTGCCGCGGGAACCGCCGAGTCGACCAGGGGCATCGAGGACCTCCGCAACGGAACGCGGAGGGCTCCCGGCTGAGGGGGGCTGCCGCGGGAGAATCGCGGAACCTTAACGGCACCCTCCGGGGCGTGCCAGCCATGCGCCCCGGGGACAACGTCGCGGATCCGAGGCTCGATGCGACCCGACCGCACGGCGCGCCGAGGCACGTCGATCCGATGGGCTAGGGAGCGTTGCTGTCCCCGGTAACACCCCGGTGCCAGGGCGCTGGGGGGCAACCCGTGGGCAGCGACGGCTTCATCGGCTGCGCAGTGCCGCCGGCTCGACCAGCCGATCGAAGTCGCGATCGACCAGATCGACGAACGTGTCCGCGAGGTGCGGATCGAAGTGGCTGCCGCGGCCGGAGCGGAAGAACGCCGCGATCTCGCCCTTGGGCCACGCCTCCTTGTACGAGCGCGCGTGCGCCAGCGCGTCGAACACCTCGGCAAGGATCAGCACGCGCCCCGGCAGCGAGATCTCCTCGCCGCGGCGCCCGTAGGGATAGCCGCGGCCGTCCCAGCGCTCGTGGTGCTCGACGACGCAGCGCCGGACGGCATCGAGTCCCGGCACCGGTTCGAGGATGCGGGCACCGACCTCGGGATGGCGCTTGATCAGCTCGAACTCCTCCGGCGTGAGGCGCGCCGGCTTCGACAGCACCGCGTCGGGCACACCGATCTTGCCGATGTCGTGCAGTGCCGCGGCGCCATCGAGGATCGCGAGCTCCGCCTGGCTGCAACCGATCGCCTCGCCGACGATGCGGCAGAGGTGGCGGACCCGTTCGCCGTGGCCCGAGGTGGTCGGATCCTTCGCCTCGACGGCGCGGGTCAGCGCGTCGTGGACGGCGGCGACGCGCACGCCGTTCTGCGGTCCGCGCACGCGCGCCTTGTGCAGCGCGCGCCACAGCGACGCGGACAGCGCGTCGAACCGGAGCGGCTTCAGCAGCAGGTCGGTGGCTCCGGCGCGCAACGCCTCGACCGCGCGCTCGACCGACGGCTCGCCGGTCATCAGCACCACCGCTGCCTCGGCCGAGCGGGCCAGCGTGAGCAGCAGGAGCTCGATCCCCGGCAGCTCGTCCATCGTGAGGTCGTAGAGATGCAGGTCGTACGCACGCGAGCGGGTGAGGTCGCTGGCGCGCAGCGGATCGGCAGTGGCCGTGACCTCGAACTCCGGCTGCAGTTGGGCCGCGATCAGCTCGAGGATCGCCGGGTCGTCGTCGACCACCAGCACCGACGGACGCGACGCGGCGATCGGCGACGCTGCGCCGTTGGTCGATTGTCCGACGAAAGACGCGCCATTCCCATGCGCGTCGCCGTTGTCACGATGCCGTTCGATGATCCGACCTCCCCTGTGGTCAGAACCTCGGTGCGCGGACGCTCAAGCCGAACTGTGCGGGAGGGAACGTACCGGGGTCACCGTGCGGCATCAATCGCGGTTTTCCCTGCGCTCTCGTGGGGCAGCGTGCAGGTGACCGAAGAGTTTCGGGCGCCGGGTCGTCACAATGCGCGCGCGACCAGCGACGAGGAGGGCGGGTGAACGAAACGGCGGATGACGAGGAGATGAAAGCCGACGAGCCGGCGGCGGGGACGGCCGTCGCGGCGCCGCTGCGCTTCCGCGTGACCGCCGAGGAGGCGGGCGAGCGGCTCGACCGCTGGCTCGGCAACAAGCTGCGCCCGCAGTGGTCGCGCTCGTTCCTGGTCGGCCGCATCGAGGAGGGGGCGGTGCGGGTGGATGGCCGCGCCGTCCGGCCGTCGCATCCGATCGCGGTGGGCGAGGAGATCGTCTTCGACCCGGCGCCGCCACCCGACAAGGCGCCGCAGGCCGAGGCGATCCCGTTCCATGTCTTCTACGAGGACGACCATCTCGCCGTCATCCGCAAGCCGCTCGGGATGGTGGTGCATCCGGGAGCGGGCACGACGTCCGGCACGCTGGTCAACGCGCTGCTGCACCGCTGGCCGCAGATCGCCACGGTCGGCGTGCCGGAGCGGCCCGGGATCGTCCATCGGCTCGACCGCGACACCTCGGGTCTCATGGTCGTCGCCCTGTCGAACACGGCGCGCTACAAGCTCGTGCTGCAGTGGAAGAACCGGCAGGTGAAGAAGGAGTACCGCGCGATCGTCGTCGGCAAGATCGCGCTCCAGTCGGACTACATCGACCTGCCGCTCGGCCAGGACCCGAAGCACCCCGAGCGCCAGCGCGTCGACGTCGCCGGCGGCAAGCCGAGCTCGACCTTCTACGAGGTGCTCGAGCGCCTGCCGGGATTCACCTACGTGCGCTGCAGTCCGCTGACCGGTCGCACGCACCAGATCCGCGTGCACCTCGCCCACCTCGGCCATCCGTGCGTCGCTGACCCGCTCTACGGCCGCCAGGTCGGCCAGCAGTTCCGCCGCCTGCTCGACCAGCGCGAGCGCGCCGGCCTCTCGACCGTCGACTTCCGCCGCCAGGCGCTCCACGCGTACCGACTGCGCTTCACCCACCCGGTGGACGGCCGCGAGATCGACCACGAGTGCCCGCTCGAGGAGGACATGGAGCGGCTGCTCGCGTTCCTGCGGGGGCTGCGGTAGGGAGTTCCGCGCGGTCCTGGCCGACGCCGAAGTCGGCGACCATCCGGCGCTCGTCGCTTGCCTCGCTCTGGGAGGTCGAGGACAGCGGCACGGCGCTGCTCATGCAGCGCTGCCAGGCGGATGCGCTCGCCGACCCGGCCGCCGGGCACGCCGTCGCGCTCACCCGCGCACGGCGCGAGCTCCGGCTTGGTTCCGCACTGCGTGGCGCCACGGCGCTCGATGGGCGGAACGTCGAACTGCTGGCCGGTCACCCGCTGATCTGGGCGCGCTTCATCTGCCTCGGCAGCGGGCGCTGATCACGGCAACGGCGGCCACGCGCTGCAGCTCTCGTTCGAGGCCTTGTTGCACAGCGCGGCGACTTCGAGGGTCACGTTCGCCATCGGCACTACCTCCATCACCGACGGCCATTGCGTGGACACGCTTCCGTTCTTCTCTTCGACCACCGCGACGATCCAGAGCGGCACGCCGGGCGTCACGTGGCGCAGCTCCGCGTCGAACCACGGATTCAGCGATCCGGTGTAGTTCACGCGCTGCGTCGGCTGGTTGATCTTCTCGCCCTGGAACCAGCCGTTTTCCGGACGGCAGGCGCCGGTGATGGCGGTTCCGGGGGGGGGTAGCCGTAGGTCCAGAAACGGACCTGCGTGGTCGTGCCGCTCGCGATCGTGGAGTAGGGCGTGATCGTGAATTCCGAGACCGACATCGGCACCTTGCCATCGCTGGCGCGCGGCCGCCCGAAGGTCACCTTCGGCCGGCTGCCCACCTTGCCGCCGAGTTTCGGCTGGAACGGCTCGAGGCCGTATCCGGTCGCTCCCGCCGGGCCGACGACGCGGCGAGCCGGCAACAGCGTCCGCGTCACCAATCCAAAGCGGTTGGGCGGCCCATCGCCCTGATCGGAGAGGACGAACTCGACCGTGCCGTCGTACCAGACGCCGCGGAGCTGCAGCGCGCATTCGATCGTCAGCTCCTCCCAGACCCCGCCCTGATCCACGATCTTCTTCGTCGGCATGGTGAAGGGGAGACCGTCGATGCTCCCCGTCGAAGAGCATTTCCGGGCTCTGCGGTTGGCCGCCCCGGATCGGGACGGCGTTCAATTCAGCGGGATTTTCGGCGTGGTCACCGCGCCGTTGGTGACGACCGCACCGACGGCCAGCTCGCGCGGCTTCCCCGGCGCGAGTTCCTCACGGGCGAGGAAGAGCATGAACTCCGGGCTGGCCGCCTTCGGCTGGGTCGGCTTGCACGCCCACACCGGCATGACTCACGGCAGGATGGCCGCCAGGGGCTTGACCCGCTTCCACGTCCCCACGCCCCCTCCTTCCGGCGCAAGGGGTCCGCCCGGTCGCGCCGCGGGAAAGGAGATACCGGGCGCTGCACCATGCGGCAAACCGCGGCGGGCGGCCGCGCGCGAGCGAGCTTTCCGCCGCTACGGCAGCGCCTTCTTGTCGACCTTGCCGGGGCCGGTGCGCGGGAAGTCGTGGACGACGACGATGCGGCGCGGCACCTGGTAGGGGGCGAGCTGCGTGCAGCAGTGGGCGAGCAGCGTGTCCGTGAGGGCGGCGGGGGCGCAATCGGCGGTTGCGCCGGCCACCGGATCGCGCAGCCGCACGTAGGCGATCGGCACCTCGCCCGCGTCGGGATCGGGGCGGCCGACGACGGCGACCTCGGCGACCGCCGGATGGTCGGCGAGGCAGCTCTCGAGTTCGAGCGCGCTCACCTTGTGGCCGTGCACCTTGATCACGTCGCTCGAACGGCGGCCGAGGATGGCGTAGCTGCCGTCGGCAGCGCGGCGGGCGAGGTCGCCGGTGCGATACCAGCCGGCGCGGCGCACCTTCGCGGTCGCCGGCTCGTCCTCCCAGTAGCCGGCGAACAGGCCCGGCCCCCGGATCCAGAGCTCGCCCTCGACGGCGTCGGCGTGGGTGTCGGGATGGGGCTCCGTCCCGCCGGCTCCGATCGCGCCGTCGCCCTCCGTCGCCAGCAGTCGCGCCTCGTATCCCGCCAGCGGCACGCCCACCGATCCGGCCGGCCGCGCCGCGTCGTCGGCCCGCTGCGCCAGCGCGATCCCCATCTCGGTGGCGCCGTAGCGCTCGACGATCGCGTGGCCGAATCGTTCGGCGAAGCGGCGCTTGAGCGCCGCGGGCAGCGGCGCCGAGCCGCTGACGAACAGGCGTGTCCGCGGCAGCGCGAGCGGCGGCTGCTCGACTAGGCGGGCGTACATCGACGGCACGCCGAAGAAGAGGTTCGCTTCGCCCGTCGCCAGTCGCGCCAGCACCGCGCGCTCGTCGAAGCCGGCGCAGAGCTCGAGCGCGACTCCGGCCTGCAGCGCGCCCATCACCCCGACCACCAGCCCGTGCAGGTGGTGGAGCGGCAGGCAGTGGAGCAGCGCGTCGCGCTCGTCGAGGCGCCACGCCGCAGCCAGCGCGGCGAGGTTGGCCCCGAGCGAGCCATGCGTGTGCAGCGCCCCCTTCGGCTTGCCGGTGGTGCCTGAGGTGTAAAGCAGCAGCAGCGGATCGGCGGCGGTCGCCTCGACGCCGGCGTGGTCGAGCTGCAGCGCGACGCCGGCCTCCTCCTCGCGCCGCTCGTGGCGCGCCGCCGCCGCCTCCGCGTCGAGCCGCGGCACGTCGAGCACGCGCACCTGCGGCGCGGTCGTGCGGATCAGGTCGGCGAGCGGCTCGGCGGCCACCGCGGCGCGCGGTCCGGCGTCCCACGCGACGTGCGCCAGCTCGCGCGGCTTCACCTTCGGGTGGAGCGGCACCAGGATCAGTCCGGCGCGCGCCGCCGCCAGCAGGAGCGTCACGAACCGCCGGCCGCTCGGCAGCCCGAGCAGGACGCGATCGCCCGGCCTGAGTCCGAGCCGCCACCACGCCAGCGCGAGCGCGCCGCTGTCGTCGAGCAGGTCGCGCGCGGTCGCGGTCGGCGTCGCGCCGGCGCACGGATCGGCGCCATCGCGCAGCACGATGCGGTCGCCGGCGGCGCGCAGTCGCGCGAGCGTCGCCGCGATCCAGATCGTCTCCGTCGCCGCCGGGTACATTCGCGCCGTCCCTGGATGGATGGCACGGAGCCTACCGGATGACCCGCGAGCCGACTCGCAGTGATGGCGACCTCGAGCGCTGGCGGCGCGAGGTCCACGACGTCGAGCTCGCCAGGGCGCGGAATCGCGACGTGCCCGATGCGACCTCGTCGGGGATCGCTCCGGCGCCGCTCTACGCGCCGGAACGCGGCCTGCCCGGCGCAGCGCCGTTCCTGCGCGGTCCCTATCCGACCATGTACCGCGGCCGGCTGTGGACGATGCGGCAGTACGCCGGGTTCGGCGACGCCGCCGCCACCAACCGTCGCTTCCGCTACCTGCTCGAGCAGGGGCAGATGGGGCTCTCGACCGCGTTCGACCTGCCGACGCAGATCGGCTACGACCCCGACCAGGCGATGGCCGCGGGCGAGGTGGGTCGCGTCGGTGTCTCGATCGCCAGCGTCGAGGACCTCTCCGAGCTCTTCGCCGGCATCCCGCTCGACCGCGTGTCGACGTCGATGACGATCAACTCGACCGCGCCGATCCTGCTGGCGCTCTACGTCGCGGCGGCGCGCCGTGCCGGCATCCCCGCGGCGAAGCTCTCCGGCACGGTGCAGAACGACATCCTGAAGGAGTACGCGGCGCGCGGCACCTACCGCTTCCCGCCGGCCGCGTCGATGCGCCTCGTCACCGACCTGATCGCCTGGACGGCGAGCGACGTGCCGCGCTGGAACTCGATCTCGATCTCGGGCTACCACATGCGCGAGGCGGGCTGCACGGCGGTGCAGGAGATCGCGTTCACGCTGGCGCACGGCCTCGCCTACGTCGGCGCCGCGGTCGCCGCCGGTCTCGACGTCGATGCGTTCGCGAGCCGCCTGTCGTTCTTCTTCGCCGCGCACAACGACCTGTTCGAGGAGGTGGCGAAGTTCCGCGCGGCGCGGCGCCTGTGGGCGCGCCTGATGGCCGAGCGGTTCGCGCCGCGGAAGCCCGAGTCGTGCATGCTGCGCTTCCACACCCAGACCGGCGGCTCGACGCTGACCGCGCAGCAGCCGCAGGTGAACGTGGTGCGCGTGACGCTGCAGGCGCTCGCGGCGGTGCTGGGCGGCACCCAGTCGCTCCACACCAACAGCTGGGACGAGGCGCTGGCGCTGCCGAGCGAGGCGTCCGCGCTGCTGGCGCTGCGCACCCAGCAGGTGATCGCGTCGGAGAGCGGCGTGACGCGCGTGATCGACCCGCTCGGCGGCAGCCCGTTCATCGAGGAGCTGACCGACCGGCTGGAGGCGGAGGCGCGCGCCTTGATCGCGAAGGTCGACCAGGCGGGCGGCGCGGTGAAGGCGCTCGAAGCGGGTTTCATCCAGCAGGAGATCCACCGCGCGGCGTGGCAGGAGCAGCAGGCGATCGAGCGCGGCAGCAAGAAGGTGGTCGGGGTCAACCAGCACGTGCAGGAGGGGGAGCCGGCGGCGAGGGTCGAATTCCGGCTGGATGAGGGGCTCGAGGCGCGGCGCTGCGCGGCA
>Ga0194131_10007781_pt1 | contig 14267 bp, 9 predicted proteins | sample TA2KigO120mmetaG_FD_148631 | JGI IMG/M metagenome (GOLD analysis project Ga0194131, IMG submission 148631) | Freshwater microbial communities from Lake Tanganyika, Tanzania - TA2015053 Kigoma Offshore 120m | ecosystem: Environmental > Aquatic > Freshwater > Lake | place: Tanzania: Lake... | reverse complement strand
GTCGACGTGGCCTTCGGTGGTTTCGCGAATCCAGGTCGCGTCGGCCAGGGCGGTGACGTCGGCTTCATTGTCACGCAGGGCGCGCAAGGCTTCCAATTCACTTGTTCCGGTGTCGCCGTGCTTGCCGACGTCGAGGTTGAAGCGAAGCACCGTGCAGTCACGGTCGGGGTCGACGCCCGCGAGTTGGAGGAAATGCACCGGGAGAATCGCGGCCTGCCCGGAATCCGCCGAGCCGAGCGCCAGGCGCTTGCCCTTGACGTCGGTCAGCGATTTCACGCCCGTGTCAGTGCGTGCCACGAAAACGGTCGTGAAATTGGCGTCCACGTCGCGCATGGCGAGAACCCTGGCGTGATCGCCGGTGCGCTTCATCACCTTCAAGTAGGCGAGATTCGTATTCCAGCCGATGTCCACGCCGCGGTTTATCAAGGCGTCCACCAGCGCGTCGTAGTTGGAGTACAACACGTAGTCAATGGGGACGCCGGCTTCCCGGAAATAATCGCGCATGCCTTCCCAGATGGGCACCACGCGCGGGTCGTATGCGACGGCGCCTACTCGGATCAGTCCGTTTGAAGCCATGAATATACTCCTTAAAACAGAGGAATTCCAAGCAGCGCCTTGCCGATGAACTCGTGCAAGGCATCCGTCGTCGGCGCCATGACGGCCCCCGCCCGCGCGTCCCGGAACTGGCGCTCCACGCCGACGTCGCCGCGGAAGGCGGCGCCACCGCAGGCGCGCATTCCCAGGTCGGTGACCTCGAGCACCGCCTCGCCGGCGGACGCCTTCGATTCCAGCACGGCCAGCATCGCGTCCTCCCCGCCGGCCTCCATTTTTTCGGCGACTGACCGGATGAACGCACTCTGCGCGTCCGCCACGATCTGCATGCGGGCAAGACGCGCGCGCAGGTTGGGCAGGTCGGCCAGGGATTCGCCGGCGTGCTCGAGCTTCGTGGACAGCAGGTGCGCGCGCGTGGACCCCGCCGAGGCGTTCGCGATGCCCACGGCAACCGCGGCGGTCCCCAGTTGGAACCAGGGAAGCACCGGGTTGAGCATGACGCCGAAGCCCGCGCCGTCACCGCTGAGCCGGTCTCCATCGGTGACTTTCACGTTCTCCAGGCGGACCGGGCTGCTGTCGTTTCCGCGCAACCCCATCCCGCGCCAGGCGCCGCCAATCATCACGCCGCCGGCCGCGCGTTCCACGAAATACATCGTGCTCTCGGTGGGGCCGGCCGACTTGTGGCTCAGGGTGCTCACCACGTACGAATCCGCGTGGGAGGCGCTGGTGACGAAGGATTTTTCGGCGCTGACGGTAAGCCCGCCGTTGGCCGCCACGGCGCGACTGACTGGCGCCCAGAAGTTGCTGCGCGATCCCTTTTCGCTGAAGGCCAGCGTGGTGAGATGCCGATTGCCGGCGATCTCTTTCAGAATTTCTTCGCGGCGCGAAAAATCCGACGCCTGAGCAATCACCTGCGTGCCGCAGACGTGCATCAGGTAAATCATGGCGGTCGACGCGCATTTCTCGGCAATAATGCGCACGACGGGAGCGAATACGGTGGGCGTCAGCGTGGCGCCCAGCAAGCCGGTGCGACGCAGCGCGTCGATGGCTTCGGAGGGCCAGCGGGCCTCGCGGTCCACGGCATCGACGTGCCGTCCGGCCACGTCGGCCACTTCGGCCGCCCGGGTGATCCAGATTTGCAGGGATTCATCGATGGTGGTTGGCATGACGGTTCCTCCTGGGACACCGCCCATTCAACGGCAGCCGGGTGAAACCTGTCGCGTGACACGTTCGCTCCCGGATCGCGGCGAACGCCGATGGTCCGCGGATGTTCGCAACCAGATTCCGGCGAGATGGCGTCATTGCTTATTTTCAGGAGACGTGTCCGCTCCGGCTTCGCGGCGCGCGGTGGGGTTCGCTCCCACTTCGCGGCGGACGGGGTCAGGTTAGAGCGTGCCCACCACCGTGCCGGGGAAATAGCGCTCCAGAATGGCGATCCAGGTCCCGCCGGCGCGGGCCATTCCGCGGGCGCCCCACTGGCAGAGGCCGACGCCGTGGCCCCAGCCGGCGCCGGTTGCGACCAGCGTGTCCCCGTTGCGCGAAAGCTCGAACGAGGTGCTGTACAGCGGTCGGACCCGTCCTCGCTCGCCGCGGAAGGTCAGCGCTCGGCGGATGGGGTCGCCGGACACCGTGCGGTTGTCAACCCGCAGGCGAAGCACCCGTCCGGCCGGGGTGCGCTCAAGTACTTCAGCATCCGCGTATTGGCCGGGTGGAAACGTCACCGTCCAGCGGAAGTAGTCGGACGCGGCGCAGGCGGCGGTCGTCCCCCCACTTTCGGCGGCCAGCGGTGGAAAGGGTAGCGTATGCACGCGGCGCAGCGCGGGAAAGATGCGCACCAGGTCCGGCCCCACGCCTCCCAACGGCGGCTCCGCGGCTGAAGCGCAGGCCACCGAGCGCAGATACGGGATCGCATTCGACATGAAGACGTTCTCGTTCGCTTCGGTCTGCCCCCCGCACGTCGAGTGATAGCACACCTCGCGCGCCAGCCGGCCGTCGTACAGCAGCACCTGCCCGCAGGTGGCGTCCACCGCGGCGCGTGCGGCCGGAGTCTCCCCCTCCGCGCCGTGATATGCCTGGAAGGCCGTCGTGTCGTCGAACGTTCCGTTGTGCGCGTGCGCCATCGCATAGGTGCGCGCCACCACCGCCTGGGCGCGGAGGGCCTCCGGCTCGGCACTGCCGCCGATCTCGCGGGCCACCACGCCGTACAAGTAATGCTGGAGATGGACCACGTTCGAAACCGTATCTCCGCGGAAGAGCAGGGTGCCCCGATAGTGACGCCCGTTCAGTGCCGGCATCCGCCATGCGGCCGACGCCGGCCCGGCGCCTTCCACGCTGAGCACGCCGCGCGCGGCTTCGTAGGTCCCTCGGCGGTGCCGCATTTGGAGCCCGACCGCACTGGGCACTACCTCGTAGGCGCCCGGCGCCATCGGGCGGCCGTTCAGCAGCCACGGCTCGCGAAAGGACAGGGCCCACGGCGGGCGCACGTTGAGGCGCACGGTCACCTGGGGGTCAGTCGTGGCCGCGGCGGCCGGCGCCAGAAGCACCGCCACCAAGCCCACGAGAAGCACGATTCGCATCCTTGCAAAGCCTCCCAACACTGTTGAATTCAATTCAATGCAGCGCCACCTGAGATCCTTCCTCGCCCGGTGGTAGGGCGGGTAAAACGCGGTCAGGGTGGGCCGCTTTGACTGGTGCCCGCTCGATTTCCCGGACGAGCGGCTCCATCGCCGCCACGTCCGCCTCCTGGCCGGCGTAGCGCGCGAGCACATACGCCCTCACGAAAGCCCGCACCGCCGACCGTTGCTCCGCGTCGAGCCGCTCGTCCGGGGCTGCGGACCACTCCAGCAGCGTCAGATGCGGCGGGCGCGGCGTCCCGTGTCGGGCGAGCGCCGCGTCCACCCGGGCCATCAATTCCACCAATTGTCCGCGCGGCGTGCTGGCCCGCGCCGACCGTTGCAAGCCGCGCTCCCGCAGCCAGCGTCGGCCGGCCGCGTCCGGACGACGGAACAGCGCCTCCAGGACGAAGGCCAGCAGCAGGATTCCGACCCGCCAGGGGGCCTCCACCAGCCACCGTCCCAGGCCGAGCACGGCATTGAGCGCGCCCTGGAGCACATGCTTCACGCTCAGTTCGCGGAAATTCTCCTGCCACTTGCGCAGGCGGTACGCGATCAAGTCGAGCCACTCACGCAGCGCCTGGTGGGGTTTTTCACGGAGGCGCGCGGCGGGCGGCGTCGGATCGAAGCGCACCCAGCCCTGATTTTTATCCCACACCTCGACCCAGGCGTGCGCGTGCTCCTCGCGGACCACCAGGTAGCCGCCGCGTTCGTTGCGCTCGTACACCAGGAAGCCGGTCACGTAGCGCGCGGGGATATCCAGGGAGCGCAGCATCATCGCCATGCCGGTGGCAAAGAACTCGCAGTGGGCCGGCCGTTTTTCAAGGAGAAACTCGCGCAGCGGATCTTCGGTCTGGAACGGATATCCCAGGACGTACTGGAAATTCGAGTGGAACCAGCTCTCGATGGCCGCAGCCCGCGCAAGATCGTCTTGTTCTCCGGCGGTGACCTGGCGCGCCAGCGGCTGCGCGTAGGCGCGGACCGTGGCCGGCATCGCGCGATGTTCCCCTTTACGGAAATTCATGGCTTTCGCGTCCGTCCCCAGGGCGAACGCGTACGATGACCCGAACGAAGTGCCCGGCGGCACGTGCAGCACGTCGGCGTCGTCCTCGATGAGAAATTGTGGCTTGACCGCCACCAGCGGCGCCTCGCGCGGCACGAATACGCTTCCCACGAGGTCGGAGGCCAGATCCACCTGCACGACGTCCCGCGGCCGCCACGATATGGTCCAGCGGTTGCCGGGAGCGAACACGTTCCCAGGCTCCGAAAAAAAGCGTCCGGCCTTCGGATCATTGAGCGGGCGCACCTGCAGTTTTCCGCGAGCGGTCTCCCAGGTGGCGTCGGCATAGTGCACGTAACTGCGGCCCACGAAATACATTCCGCCGTATTGGGCGTGCACCCTGGCGATCAATCGTTCCGAATTCTGCACGTTGAGAATCGAGCTGAGCGTGGAGCGCGGCGCGAAGGCGCGCGATGAGAAAAACGGCGGATCCACCATCGAAACCACCATGTTGAACGTCGTGTCGGCCCAGCGGAGCCCCACCGCGAATCCCACCATGACCACGCCCATGGCGGCCAGCGCCCCAAGGTAGGCCAGCTCGCGGCGCCAGTTTCGCGCGGGGATTTCGGCCGGCTGTGGAATGTACGCGCGCATGCTGCGCCCGATGAGCACCGCTTCGAGCGCCACGAACGCGGCGTAGGGAAACGGCTCCGTGGTTGTGCCCGCCAGCATGGTCAACAGCAGGGAGAGGAACAGCACGAACAGCCCCTCGCCCGGTGTATTTTGGCGATACAGAAACACCAGGATCAAGCCGGCCACGTACAACCCCACGGCGTAGGCCGAGGGCAAGATGATGCTCGCATGGCGCGGAATTTCCGGCATGTTGGCAAAAATCAACAGGCCCAGCACCAGTGCCGCCGGCAGCAGAAAACTCTGTGGAAGGGAGAAGCGCCGCCGCACGAAAAGCGCTCCGCAAGCCAGTGCCGCCACCGCCAGCACCGGCGGCGTCATTCCCGACGTGTAGGCGAACGTGCACAGCGCCACGATTCCGGCGAGGAGTGCCGCGGACGGCGTGCGCCAGCCATGATCGGATCCAGGGGGAGTCGCCTTCGGCGCCCCCTGGTCCCCCCGGCCGGGCTCTGATCCAGGGGGAGTCGCCTTCGGCGCCCCCTGGTCCCCCCGGCCGGGCTCTGATCCAGGGGGAGTCGCCTTCGGCGCCCCCTGGTCCCCCCGGCCGGGCTCTGATCCAGGGGGAGTCGCCTTCGGCGCCCCCTGGTCCCCCCACTGGGGGGCGGTCACAGCGACTCCACGCCGGCCACGTCGGACACGCGCAAGTGTGTCAGCGGAGCGGCGCCCAGGCTGGCCGCGCCGGCGAAGTCGTGGGTGGGCGCGCCGTCGCGGACCAGGATGACCTTTACCGCGGACCCGTAATCGCGAATGACGCGCACCATCTCGTCACGATGCGCATCCCAATCGAGCAAGACCACGATGGTGGTGGTGACACTGGCGAGGTTTTCGGCCAGCACCGGGGCGACTTTTTCGAAGGGCGGCTCGTGGCAGGGCTCCAGGCAGGCGAGAATATCCAGCACGTTTTCCAGGTAGGCAAGGCTGCGGCCGGATTGCAGGTAATAAATCTCCGGGCCGGCCGCGAAAATGTCGATGACGTACTCCTCCCGGGACAGGCAGTCCGCAATGGCGGCGCTCAGCGAGATGGCGGCTTCAAAAGCCTCCCGCTCCGCCTTCGTGGGCTTTGCCGGCAAGAACGTGTCAAGCAGCAGCGCGACTCGACAGAAATATTCCTCCTGAAATTCCTTGACCGCGGGTTTTCCAAGCCGCGCCCAGGTTCTCCAGTGAATGGCGCGCACCGGATCGCCGTCTCGAAACTCGCGGGTGCCCACGAACTCGATGGAATCGCCCAGGCTTGAGGAGAGCGCGATGCCGCCCGGCTGGTAGCGTCGGCCGGCCGGAATGTCCAGGGCGATCAGAGGATGAAAGCGGGGATAGACCAGCACGCCGTGCTCCTCGGCGTGGACAACGAGGTCTCGCCAGATCCCCCACGGGAAAACGGTTTCCTGACGAATCCCGTGGAGAACGAAATGGCCGCGCCGGGTAAACTCCAGGCTGCGCGTGATCAGGGTCGCGTCTCCTCCGGCCAGGGGAGGAACCGCGGTGCCGGCCTCGTCCACCGCGCGGATGTCACGCGGCAGGGAATAGTCCCTCAGGATGACGTCCACTGCCGTGCGCCGCTCCGGGTTGCTCACCTGGATGGGCAATTTCAGCGTGGCTCCCGCGGTGGTGCGGTCCGGTACGTCCGCGTGGATCTTTAGCCGAACGCGGGCGCGCCGGGCCATCGCAATGGACACGATAAACATGGCCGCAATGGCGCAAAACACCAGATAGATCTGGATGACCAGGGTGCCCTGGCCGGCCCCCATTGCGAGCACGCCGGCCCAGAACATGACCCGCCCGGAATCGGTCAGGCGATCCACGAAAACGTGCCGCAGGAATCGATAGATCGGGCCCTGCGGCAGGAATCGGCACTCGTTCAAGTCAGGGGTCGGCTTGCCTCCCAACCCCATGCCTCCGGCGGATTCCCCTGGTTGGCCGTCCCTGGCGGGACTCAAGTCAGGGGTCGGCTTGCCTCCCAACCCCATGCCTCCGGCGGATTCCCCTGGTTGGCCGTCCCTGGCGGGACTCAAGTCAGGGGTCGGCTTGCCTCCCAACCCCATGCCTCCGGCGGATTCCCCTGGTTGGCCGTCCCTGGCGGGACTCACACGGGGACGCGGGTGCGAGCGATGATCTCGCCGATAATTTGCTCCTTGGTCACGCCGGAATACTTCGCCTTGGTGTCGCGCACGATGCGGTGGGAGAGCACTTCGAGCGCCATCTCCTTCACTTCGTCGGGCAGCACGAAGTCACGGCCGCGTCCCACGGCGAGCGCCTGCGCGACGCGGTAGAGCGCCAGCGCGCCGCGCGTGCTGACCCCGAGCTTCACGCGCGGATCTTCACGGGTCCCGTGCACCAGCGCCAGGATGTACTCGGCCACCGGCCGCTCGACGCGCACGTTGCGGGTGACCTGCTGCGCCACCGCAATTTCCTCCAGAGAGACGACCGGCTCCAGCCGCTCCAGCGGATCGCCAAGATGGTGGCGCTCCAGAATGTCCAGTTCGTCGGCCACCGGAGGATATCCCAGCTCCAGCCGCACCGCAAATCGATCCAACTGCGCCTCGGGCAGGGGATAGGTGCCGTGATACTCGATGGGATTCTGCGTGGCCAGCACCAGGAACGGCGAGGGCAGCGGCATGGCGCGCCCGTCGATGGTCACCTGCCCCTCGTTCATCGCTTCCAGGAGGCTCGACTGGGTGCGCGGCGAGGCCCGGTTGATCTCGTCGGCCAGCAGCACGTTGGTAAAGACCGGCCCCTCCTTGAACTCGAAGCGCACGTCCTTGGGGTTGTATACGGAGGTGCCCACGATGTCGGTGGGCAAGAGGTCGGGGGTGAACTGGACGCGCTTGAAATCGCCGCGGATGGAGCGCGCGAGGCTCTTGGCCAGCGTGGTCTTGCCCACGCCGGGAACGTCCTCCATGAGACAATGGCCCCCCGCGAACAGCGCGACCACGAGGTGCTGCAGCACCTTCGGCTTGCCCCGAACCACCAGGCCGAGATTCTCGTGAATGCGCTGAAAGGTGCCGGAGGCGGCGTCCACGGGCGGATTCGCGGGCCGGTCCTGCTCGCGCACAAACATCCTACTCGATTTAGGCTCCAAACCGCGGTTTTCCTTCAGCGCGACGGACGGGCGGGCCACATGAACGCATACCACGTTACCTGTCCATCCCGGTAGATCACCCGCAGCGGGGACGGCTGGATGCGCCGCAGCAGGCCCTCCAGGTAGCCTCCGCGGTCCACGATGGCGTAGCCGGGGCGGTAGGCCTGCAGCGCCGCGAAGGCATCCAGCGCGGGGAAGGGGGATTGCATCGCGGCCACGTCCAGGTAGGCCGCCACCCGCCAGGAGTCCTCGCTGATGACCACGTCCTCCGGGCGCAGCCGGGGCAATCCCTCCGGATTCAGATCCGCGTGGCGCAGGTGGCTCCACAGGAACCCCGGGGGGATTTCCCCACCCTCCGCGTCCTTCACCATGTCCAGGCGGGGAATCACGCAGGCAACCGTCAGGACGAGGGCCGCGACGCGCCAGCGCCGCTCCGTCCAGAGCCACGCGATGGCCGCCGCGGCGGGGATGCACAAGAGGGGCGCCGCCATGAAGAGAAACCGCGCCGCATTGGCGCCGGCCGGCGCCGCAAGCGGGGGCACGAGCATCGAGGCCAGCAGGAAAATCCCGATGGCCGCGCGGGTCGGCGTGGGGAGGACGCGGGTCACGAGCCCGGCGATTCCGAGCGGCGCGAGTCCGACGGGATGGTCAGAGAAACTGGTGCCCAGGTGGACCCGGAGCGTTTGCCAGAAGGTGCTCCAGCGGGCGGGATCGGCATGCCAGCGCGCCTCGCTGACCGGGCACGGGTATCGAAAAAGGTCAACGTACGAGGTCATCCACGGCGCAAGCCTGCGCGGCTCCGGGACCAGGGTGCCGAAAGTGTGCACCGTGTAGGCCGCAAGCGGGGCCAACGCCACCGCCGCAATCGTCGCCATCCCCGCCGCCAGCAGGACGCGGTGGCCGCGCGGCGCGTCCGCCCAGCCCAGCACGACCACCACCGCGGCGGCCAGTGGCACCAGTCCGTCCACCCGCAGATACGCTGGGAGGGCGAGCGCGAGCCCGGCCATCACGACGCTGCGCGCGGTGGGCGCTCGCAGCAGGGCCAGGACGGCCGCGAGCGCCAGCAGGACGGCGATCTGGTAGGGCACGGTCACGTTCGGATTCACGTTCTCGTGCCACAGCCGCATCTGGAGCACGCACAGCAGTCCCGCCAGCCCGGCCGGCCAGGGATTTCCCGCGAACGCGCGCAGCGCTATCCAGAACACCAGCACCGGAACCAGCGATGAGAGGATCACCGAGATCCGCATCGCGTCGCTGGGAAGATGGCCGGCCACCTGCATCAGCCCGCCCAGGATCAGCGGCCACCCGATCTGCCAGTAAGCGCCGGCCGGCCGCGAGACCGGCTCGGGGTTGCCCAGGTAAGTCCACAGGACGGTGTCGGTGAGGCCGCGGCCCTCCGCGAAATTCCGCGCCACCACGAAGTACCACGCGGGGTCGCCGGTGGCCATCACCGGGACGTGGGTCAGGCGCCACAGCCCGACGCCGAGCTGCAACAGGACAAGCCCCGCGAGGATCCCGCCTGTCACCCTCACGGGGGAGTTGGGCGCGCCTCCTCCGCCTTCTTCTTCATCTCCGCGGCGGCGGCGTTGTCGTGGCGCAGCTCGTAGAGGCGCGCGGCCAGCAGGTACAGCGAGGGGTCGGCGCCGCGTACCGCGAGGATGTTCTTCGACACCTCGATGGCCGGCCCGAACAGGTTATTGTCGGTGTACACGCCGATGAGGAGCACGAGCGGCGTGATGTCCTGGGGACTGGCCGCAAACTGCGCCTCGGCTTCCTTGCGCGCCGCGACAATGCCGGCCGCCGTCTCCGCGTCAAGCAGCTCCAGGATCTGCGCGTGCTCCACGCGGCCCCGCCCGCGCCAGCCGGTGACGTACACGTCGTACTGCTTGCCGGCCAGCAGGCTCTTGCCCTCGGGCAGCGTCACGCTGCGCGCGGTGCCCGGCGCCGAGACCTTGAGCAGCTCGGTGAAGGGCTCGGCGTTCTCGGTGACGCTCACGTCGAAGCGGTCGAACGTTCCCGCCGCGTTCCAGGTGATGGTGGGCCTCGCGTCGATGGTGAACTGGTCGCTGGTAATCAGGACCTCGCGGATCTGGGCGCGGGTGCGCACGCCTCCCACCTGCTGGATGTTCACCCCGGCCGCCAGCTGGATGGCGCCCCGCGACTGCGGCGCGGTGGATTTTACAGCGGATTTGTCGCCGCTTATCAGGGTCACGCCGGTCTCGTCCACGCGGACCGAGGACGGGCCGCTCACCTGCGCGCGGACGCCGCCTTTCACGAACGTCAGGGTGATTTGCCCGCCGGCCGCCACGCGCACCGTCGCGCTGGCCGGCACCGCGGCCATGATCGCGACGGGCTTCCAGGCCGTGCCCGCCTGGACGTCCGCTTTCCCCTTCAGGTCGGTGACCAGCGCGGCCGGCTTGCCCTGCGCGAAGGCGCAGCCGGCCGCGATGAAAATGGCGATCAGGCCGCCCAGGATTCTAAGACGCATGTTTCTCCTTCGCGACGGCGCGCCGCACTTCGTAGATGCCGATGCTGTTCTGGCGCCCGCGCACTTCTTGTTTCTCGCGGAAGATGAACTCCACCCCGGGCATGTCTTTTACCCGCTCGCGGGTCACCTCGCTGATGAGGATGGTGCCGCCCAGTTTCTTCGTCAGCCCCATGATGCGCGAGGCGAGGTTGACGGTGTCGCCGATGGCCGTATATTCGGTGCGCTGCGCGCTGCCAATATTCCCGACCACCACGTTGCCGGTGTGGATGCCCATCTTCACGTCGTAGAAGCCGTTCTCTCCGCTCGGGTCCTGCGCCGCAAGCTCGTTGAGACGGTCCACCATGTCGAGCGCCATGCGGATGCACGCCTTCTCCGGCTCGGGATGCTTGCGCGGGGCGCCGTACAAGACCATGATCTCGTCGCCCACGTATTGTTTCACAGTGCCGCGGTGGGCGAAGACGATGCGCGTCATCTCCTCGAGGTAGTCGTTGAGCATGGGGATGACTTCTTCCGGCGAGCGCGACTCCGAGACGCTGGTGAAGCCGTTGATGTCGGAAAAGAAGACGGTGATCTCGACGCGCTCGCCGACGCCGATGGCGAGCTTGCCGGGATCGTCGAGCAGCTCTTCCATGACGTCATGCGAGACGTAGCGGCCGAACATGGACTGCACGAAGGCGCGCCGCTTGTCCTCGGCGCCGTAGCGGTAGGCGTAGACGCTGCCCCAGGCGAGGAAGATGCCGAGCACCGGCGCCGCCGCGTGGAGCCAGACGTTGTGGAGAGCGAACGCGATGAAGGCGAAAGCGAGCCAGGCGATGGCCAGCGCGGCGGCGGTGATGGCGCCAGCCGTGACGCGCAGGCGGTAGGACAGCAGGGCGCAGATGAGGGTCAGGAGGGCGAGTGCGGCGCCATTCGCTGCAGGACCGGCGGGATTGAGCCATGCGCCTGTGAGCAATGTGTTTACGATGTTCGCCTGCGCCTCGATGCCGAGCATGAAGTCGCCCTGTTTCTTGCCGGGCGCGGGAAGCGCCGAAAAGGGGGTCAGAGTGACGTCCTGGTCGGCCAGGGAGCCAAGGCCCATCAAGACGGTCTTCCCGTCGAACTGCTTCTTCAGCCACTCGGGGTCGTTCTTGTGCTCAAGCACCTCTTTCAAGGTTACCCACGGGAACGCATCGTTGCGGCGGGCATAATTGATGAGCAAGCGCGAACTATTATCGCCATACAAGGGGAGCGGAATGCCGCCGAAGGATCTAGTCTCCGCGTTGAGCTCTTTCTTGCTCGCTTTTTGCGCGAGCAATGGCGCGAAGAATGACCAATTGTTGAAATCACCGACCGTATCGTCATGAAAGACGACGTTGAAAACCTGTTGTCCACGCGGCACACCGTCAAGATCTTTGCTCAAATTTGCCAGCCCGATGTTTTCGTAGCCAACGGACAGGGCGTACTCCAAGGCCGGCAAGTCCACCTTAGATTCACCGGATAACGTGCGGTCGTTCAGAAAGCCAATGAGAACGAGCTTGCCGAGATTGTCGCGAGCAACTTTGCCAAAGGCCTGCAGGTTCTTGAATTCTTCTCTCTTGTCGGCCCACTGCATCAGCAGGTCGAGTCCGATTACTGTTGCGCCGCCGTTGAAAATGGCGCGGAACGCCTCAGTAAGGCGAGGCAACCAGAATGCCATCGGCTCGTTTTCAACTGCGGCATATGTGCTTTCTTCGATGTACACCATCTTGATCGACGGGTCGATAGGGACTGCTTCAGGAAACCACGCCGAACGCTCGATGAAAAAGTAGTCGAGCACGCGGTTTTCAATTTTCTGCATGAACTCCGTGCGCGTAAGCAGAAGCGTGATCGCAATTACCATCACGCCCAGGAGCAATGGAGGAAGCAGCCGCCGCTTGCCGTGCACGGGCTTGTTGTTCACCTCCTTTGAAGAGGGAACCTGCCCCCCTGCGCGAAGTGCGCCGGCATGCTCAAACTGCTGCAGACCATTGACCAGCTCGCGCGGCGGAGCCGCACTTTCCGAGAGATGCAGGACGAAGTCGTCCGGCTGCTCCGCACCGTCCCCCACTACAACTGGATCGGCATCTACATGGTGGAAGGCGGCGACCTCGTCCTGGGCGGCTGGGACGGGCCGGCGCCCACCGAGCACGTCCGCATCCCCATCGGGCAGGGGATTTGCGGCGCGGCGGCCTCCAGCGGGGAAACCGTCCTCGTCGACGACGTGGCGGCCGACCCGCGCTACCTGCAGTGCTTCATCAACACGCGCGCCGAGATCGTGGTGCCCATTTCCTGGGGCGGCGAGGTCATCGGGGAAATCGACATTGACAGCGACCGCCCCGCCGCCTTCAACGACAGCGACCGCGCCTTCCTCGAAGACGTGGCGAAGCTGCTGGCGGCGCGCTGGGCCGGCGAGCAGCCCTGCGGCCCGTCCACCCGCGCCGTCGCTGAGCTGCTGCCGCCAGAGATGGGCGCGCGGCCGGTGGGAACGCCGATGTACGGCGCCGTCACCTACGAGTTCGAGGACATGCAGGCCCTGGAGGACTACCTGGGCCGCCAGGACCTGGGCTACATCTACACCCGCTGGGCCAACCCCACGATTTGTGCCGCGGAGCGCAACCTCGCGGCGGTGGAGGGCAGCGAGGACGCGGCCCTTTTCGCCAGCGGCATGGCCGCCATCGCCACCACGCTCCTCTCCTTGTTGAAGACGGGAGACGAGGTGGTGGCGCCGCACAACCTTTACGGCGGCTCGTATCACCTGCTGGAGGACCTGTTGCCGCGCTACGGCATCGAGGTGCGCTTCGTGGACGTCGAGGATCTTCCGCGCGTCGTGCTGCGTGACAACACGCGGGTGGTGTATTTCGAGCCGGTCACCAATCCCACGGTGCGCGTCGTCGACGTGGACGCCGTGGTGAAGGCGTGCCGCAAGCGCGACGGCATCACCGTGGTGGTGGACAACACCGTCGCCTCGCCGGTGAACCTGCGTCCGCACGAGCACGGCGTGGACCTCGTGATCCACAGCGCCACCAAGTACCTGGGCGGGCACAGCGACCTGCTCTGCGGCGTGGTGAGCGGCGCGCACGACCGCGTGCAGCCGGTCCGGGTGCACGGCCGCTACCTGGGCGGCGCGTTCAATCCGCGCGAGGCCATGCTGCTGATGCGCGGGCTCAAGACGCTGCCCATGCGGGTGGAGCGCCAGTGCGCGTCGGCGGCGCGGGTCGCGCGCTTTCTTTCCGAGCGGGCGGAGATTCGCCGCGTCTGGCATCCCTCGCTGGCCTCGCATCCGGAGCACGACCTCGCGGGGCGCCTGCTGAAGGTGGGCTGCGCGCTCCTCGCCTTCGACGTCGAGGATCTCGCGACGGCCCGCGCCGTGGTCGACCGGCTCACGCTGTTCCGCAGGGCGGCCAGCCTGGGCGGGGTGGAATCCCTGGTGTCCATCCCGCAGATGACCTCGCACTGGAACGTTCCCGCTGAGGGCCTTGCGCGCGCCGGCATCACGCCGGGCACCATCCGCCTCAGCGTGGGCGTGGAGGACGTCGCCGACTTGATCGCCGACCTGGACCGCGCCCTCCGCGCCGCCCGCAAGGCCGCCACTGTGGGCTGATTGTGTGCGGGCGGTTCACGCTGGCGGTCGATCCGTCGCTCCTGCTGAAGTTGTTTCCCGGGCTGGTGTTGCCCTCGGATCTGGTACCTCGCTTCAACGTGGCGCCCACCCAGCCGGTGCTGGGGATATTCGGCGCGCGCGGCAAGCACGCGGAGAACTTCCACTGGGGCTTGATCCCGTTCTGGGCGAAGAACAAGGGGATTGGCGCTTCCATGATCAACGCGCGGGCCGAGTCGCTGGCCGAGAAGCCG
>Ga0194131_10007780_pt1 | contig 14269 bp, 7 predicted proteins | sample TA2KigO120mmetaG_FD_148631 | JGI IMG/M metagenome (GOLD analysis project Ga0194131, IMG submission 148631) | Freshwater microbial communities from Lake Tanganyika, Tanzania - TA2015053 Kigoma Offshore 120m | ecosystem: Environmental > Aquatic > Freshwater > Lake | place: Tanzania: Lake... | reverse complement strand
GCCGGCGGCAATCTTGGGTGGGGTCATGAATGGGTCGGTTAGCTGATAAGCGTTGCCGCACGGAGGCGCACACGAGGGTCGGCAACGGATGCGTTGATTGTAACACGCACTGCCATACGATGACACCATCAGCCTGGGGATAACTCCAGAGAAGTTGGGATGTCCCAACTCTTACCGACTGCGGTTCTATTGTCGAATCGCTTCGGCGAATTCTGTCGCGATCATCTGGATTCGCAGAAGACGGCGGGCGCATGAGTCTGAACTTCGCCAGCTTGGAAGACACTATTGTCGTAGTCGGCCGTGATGGTGGCCGGAACGGAGTTTCCTGAACACCACGACGCGAGTTCCACATTGGGGTGGTAGGGGTAGCTGATTTCTATCGTCTGAACATGAGCGTTATGGAGGGGGGCAAGCATCTGATCCGGTACTATGGGTGGTATTCGAACAAGAAGCGGGGCCAAAGGGCCAGGCGCCCGCAGCCGGCGCCCGCAGGGGATGCGGCGTCGCCTCGAGCCCCCAGCGCCCAGGAAGCCCGCAAAGGCTGGGCGGCGCTGATCAAACAGGTTTACGAAGCGGACCCGCTGGGCTGTCCCAAGTGCGGTTCTGAAATGAGGATCATCGCGTTCATTGAGCGAGATCAGGGCGACGTGATCGAAAAGATTCTCCGGCACTGTGGCTTATGGGAGGAAGCGCCCGCCCGGGACCCTCCTGCCCAAGAGCCGTCGGTGGGATGAAGCAGCAACTTGAAGGAGGAATAGAACGGGGTGCCCGCATCGAGTTTGGCGAAACGTTACGGGCAGCTTGAGGCATGGGCTTTGTTCGAACGCGCCAAAATCAGAGACTTAAAAACGCTTTTCCTGGCAGGGCGGGGCGGATTCTCGTGTGGAGCCGCCGCTGCGGCTGCTCCACACGAGAATCCGCTTCCAAACACACTTCCACACCTGATTTAGAGGGACTTTCTCATTGCCCCTACTTCTCCAGACCGGTATGGTCACATCGCTTTGAAAAAGCAAATTCCTATCAGTAAATCAGCGTTATCAGTCAAACTCTCAGGACTTTTCGGGATGGAACCCTGTAGCATCGGGGCATGAGACTCTCCATTAGGATTGTGGCAACGGGGCTTGGTTTTTTGGGGTTCGTTTGCGTGGTATCCGCCGGACTCGCGAACGACAATTATCGGGTCGAGTTAGGCGACGATGCTTCAGTCAAACTCCACCTTGGCTCCGATAAACAATCGATCCGGTATCGCCCCGCGTTCACCGTGTTCTTTGCCGGGGAGGATCCGAAGCTCCAGTATCGTCCCGCCGGGATTGCCGGTGTGCCTTACAATGTCGTGACCTGGGCAGTAACGCAGGACGCTCTTTCTCCGGGCGCGGGACTGAAGAATGTCAAGCGGGGCACGGCACAGTCGGGAGACGGTTTCGATGACCGTATCCTTCAGGGAGACACGGCGGGACGCACGGCCAACTTCTGGAATGCCGCTCGTTCAACGGAACTCGTGGCAACTGGGGCAAAGGTCGAGGCCGGGGTGGTCCGGTGGCAGTTTCCCAAAAATCCTCAGTTCCAACTGGAGGCGGACTTGACCCTGCCGAAAGGACGGGGCGAGCCGGTGCTCCGTTATACCCTGCGCGTGAATCAATCCGGTTTTTACGCGATCGCCTACACCGGGGCGCCGGCGACACCGCTGGCAGAGGCGGCAGAAATCTGGCAACCCTTGATCTGGCAGGAGAAACGGTTTCCCGACCAACCCTATCTGACGCTGGCCCACCGCTGTCCGCTGCCCGGCGCAATGGTCACTCGCGACGGGATGACCTGGAGCGTCGTTGCCGACGCCGCGGAATTTCCCTTTGATCCGCTGCCGACGGTTGAGAACAGCCGGTTTGGCATCGCGGTGCGCAATGCCGCAGGCGCGGCCCAACCCATCCTAGTGGCCCCAGTGCTCGGCGGGGCAGGTTCCAAACTTCGGTCGGGCGAAAGCTTTTCCTTCACCGCCCGCTGGTTTGCTTTCAACGGGGACTGTCCCGCCGCCTTCGAACAGATGGCCCGGAATCTGTATGGGTTCCGCGACTATCGGCGCAATGCCATTGGCACTCTTAACACCACTTTGGAAAACATCGTGGATTATGGCATGAGCCAGTTCGCGTGGTTTGAATCCGGACTCAAGGGTTGCGCTTATTCCACGGACGTGCCCGGGGCCGTGAAGAACGTTTCCAGCCTCAATCCGTTGGAGTTGGCGCTCGTCACGGACAACGACGCGATTTTCCAGGAACGGGCCTATCCCATCGCCGAGTATATGTTGTCGCGCGAGAAATTCCTGTTTTCATCGGACCCAAAGCAAAAGATTCAGAGCCCCTCACGGGCGTTGAAAGGGCCGTGCGCGCCGCTGACGGAATTGACCTCCTTGTATGGGATAACCCATGGAGCAAGTCCGGTGTTTCTGAAGCTGGCGGAGGAGGAGTTTGGGCGTTCCCGCGTGCTGAACCTTGACAGCCTGGAGCGCGGAGATTCGTGGCACAATGCGCTGGCGTTATATCGCGCCACGGGCGATCGCTGCTACCTGGAACACGCCTCCAAAGGCGCGGATGCCTATCTCAAGCGGCGGGTGGAAACGATGCAGGTGAGCTTCAAAGATCCGGATGCAGGCAACCCCTTCTTCTGGACCACCTTTGCCCCCGATTGGATTGACTTGCTGGAACTCTACGAAGAAACCCGCGAGCCACGATATCTGAAGGCGGCGGTCGAGGGAGCGCGACGCTTCGCGATGTTCGTCTGGTTTTGCCCCCGGATTCCGGATGAGGAAATTCTGGTCAACAAGGGCGGGAATGCCCCGCTGTATTGGTATTTGAAGTCCAAGGGGCACAAACCGATGAGCGCGCCCGAAGAACGCGTGCCCGCATGGCGGCTGTCCGAGATCGGCCTTACCTCGGAGTCGTCCGGCACCAGCACCGGTCATCGTGCCATCTTCATGGCCAATTACGCGCCCTGGATGCTCCGGCTGGGCCACTACGCCGGCGATGCCTTCCTACGGGAAACCGCCCGTTCGGCGATCGTCGGGCGTTACGCCAGTTTTCCCGGTTATCACATCAACACCGCGCGGACCACGATATATGAGAAGCCCGAGTATCCGCTGCGCCCGCACAAGGAGCTCAGCGTGAATTCGTTTCACTACAACCACATCTGGCCCATGGCGTCGATGCTGCTGGACTATCTGGTGACCGATGCCTTCGTTCGGTCGGAAGGCAAGATTGATTTCCCTTCCCGCTTCATCGAGGGCTACGCCTACCTCCAAAACAAGTTTTACGGTGATCGGCCCGGGCAGTTCTTCGGCAAGACGAATTGTTTCCTCTGGATGCCCAAGGGGTTGGTGGAAGCCGATACGGTGGAGCTGAATTACATTGCGGCGCGTGATGACCAGGGCCTGAACATCGCGCTCATGAATCAATCGGACGAACCCGTGCGGTCCACCGTCCGCATTAACCCCAAAGTGGCGGGGTTCGATCCGTCCAGCACCTTCGAAGTGCTGGTTCGCCAAGGCGACACCGAACCAAGGCGGGTGACAATGCAGAACGCGGAGCTGGCTGTTTCAGTGGCCCCGAAGGGGATGACGGCGTTGAGCATTCGTGGTTTGGTGGTCAAACCGAAGTTTCAGGACCGCCTGCTTTCCGCGTCCTCAACCAATCGTTGGAAGAATGATTACGTGAAGCTGGAGGCCGGGGACGCACGCGCCATGATTCTGAACTTCGGTCCGAAAGAGACCTCGGCCTTCATCTACCTCCGGGAGGACGATTCAAAGTGGGCGCAGGTCGCCCTCCACTATTCGGTGGACGGCGGGGCAAACGTCGTTTCCCAAGATGGGGATTACCCCTTCGAGTTCACGGTGAAGCTGCCTCCGGAGGCGGGGCGGGTCGAATTCGAGCTGACTGCCACCACCCGGGATGGCCAGGTCAAGAAAGAGAAAGGCCAACTCACCCGTTAGCCTATCCGTGCGGATTGTCATTCCACCGGACATGCCTCCAAGGCTTTTAGCCGCGTGAAGGGAACGACCAGTGGCCGGTAGGGGCAAGTTTCAGTAACATTATTCGAACGAGCATGCTTAAGAACCTGAAGATCCCGGGACTGCGCTGGTGGATTGTCGCGCTGGTGTTCGGTGCCGCGGTGTTGAATTACGTGGATCGCCAGACGCTGTCTGCGCTGGCGCCAACCATTCAAAGAGATTTGGCGATGGACGACCGCGCCTATGCGAACGTCGTCAACATTTTCCTGGTCGCCTACACGATCGCGTATCTCATCTCCGGACGGATCGCCGACGTAATGGGCACACGCGCCAGCATGGTGTTGTTTGTGACGTGGTGGTCCGTGGCCAACATGCTTACCGCCGCCGCCCACGGGGTCACGTCCCTGGGAGCGTATCGTTTTGCGCTGGGACTGGGTGAGGCGGGCGTGTGGCCGGCCGCTTCCAAGGCGGTGAGCGAATGGTTTCCGGCCAAGGAACGCGCGCTCGCCATCGGGTTCTACACGATGGGGGCCACCATTGGCGCCACGGTGGCGCCGTATCTGGTGATTCCGCTCGCCACGCACGCTTATACGGAGACGATGCCCGCCGTCGCCAACTGGCTGGGTCCGGGCACCGGTTGGCGGCTGGCCTTCATTCTGACGGGCCTGGCCGGCTTGATCTGGTTGGTTCCCTGGCTGTGGCTTTATCGCCAGCCGCGTCAGAGCAAATTGATTACCCCGGCCGAACTGCAAATGATCGAGCAATCGGCGGCGACGGAAAACCCGGCGGATTCCGCCAAAGCCAATGCCTGGTCTTGGAAGCAGGTTTTCTTGTTTCGCGGCACCTGGTTGTTGTTGCTGGGCCGGCTGCTGACCGACCCGGTCTGGTATTTCTACCAGTTCTGGTTTCCCAAGTATCTCAGCGCCGACCGGCATCTGTCGCAGGAACAGTTAAAGATCACCTGGATTGTCTATGCGGCGGCGGGCGTGGGCAGCCTGCTCGGTGGCTGGCTTTCCGGCCGGCTTGTGAAACGTGGGGTCGCGCCGGCGGCGAGCCGTCTGTGGATCATGCTCGGCTGCGCGTGCCTGATGCCGCTTTCGCCATTCATCGCGCAGGCTACGGGCTTGAGCTTCACGATGACGCTGACGGTTTGCACCGTTTTTGCGTCGCTGGCATGGCTCATCAACATCAGCTCGCTGGTGGTGGACATCGTGCCCAGGCACTCGCTGGGAACCGTCTTCAGCGTGGTGGCCACCGGCAGCACCATCGGTGGCATCGTGATGAACATGCTGGTGGCGACGATGGTCTCCGGCCCGTCCACCAAGCCCGCGGGTTTTCTCGACCAGGCCATCAAGACGGTGTGTGGGCCGCTGCTGGAAATGGTCCAGGGCCAGGGCTACGCGCAGTGGTTTCTGATCATGGCCTTCCTGCATCCGGTCGCGTGGCTATTGCTAAAACTGGGCAACGCCCACCGCCTGCGCGAGGAGGTCGCCGCTTGAACCAGGCCCACTATGAATCACACACACCTCCTTCCCTTAACAACCACCGCCGTGACTTGGGCAAAGCCGTCCGTCGTGCAGTTCGCTCGCCAACCGGCACGCCGGCTCTCCCTCGTTTTGGGCTTCCTGGTGGTTGCATTTTGCCACACGCACGCCTACACGGTCAGCGAAACGAACGGCATCATCCGTCTTTCCACCGCGCACTATCACGTTGAGATCGCGAAGAAGGATTTCCGCTTCGGTTTCACCCGGATCGACGGCACGGTCATCGCCCCGCCGAACGCGGAATGCGGGCTGGAATTTGGCGGTGGGTGGGCGGTGGATACGAAAATGAATTCGACCGGCACAGAAACAATCCGCCTCGACGTGACGAACGACCGGGGCGGACACGCCACGGTCGAGGTTGAACTGGCGGCGCATCACGTCCGGTTTGCCATTACGCAACCCGGGACGAACCGCATCGTCGCGCGTCTCGGCAACATCTCACCGGTGTTCGGGCTGGCGGATCACGCGGCGCTCGCGGAGGGCCGCGACCGCACGGAGGTCACCGGTTTTCAGAGCGACGGGTTTCGCGGCCAGGAAGGACGGGGCGACAAGCGTCTGATCAGCAATTTCATCATCTCTCCGTCGCGCGGTTTCGCCATGGTCAACATGGAACGGGGCGTGAAGATCGTCCGCGTGCTCGATCGCGAAGTGGCCCAGGGCGTCGTCCGGACGACCCAGATGCCGGCACTGTATTTTTTCATCGGATCGCCCCGGGAAATTTACGCGTCCTATCTCACGGCGCGGAATCGTGAGGGTTATCCGGTCTTCAAACCCAAATACGAATTCTTCGGCGTCGGCTGGGAAGCGTTTGGCGCGCTCGGCTGGAACACCAACGAGAAGACCGTCACGGAAAATGTCGAACGGTATCTCGCCCTCGGTTACCCGCTGTCGTGGATGGTCGTCGGCTCGGGCTTCTGGCCGAATCACGACTCGAATCTCTGTGCCACCACGAGCTTTGGGATGTGGGACACGAACCGTTACCCTGACCCGCAGCGGTTCATCGGTCATTTCAAAGAGCGCGGCCTGAAGTTCTTCACCGGCCTGCGCATCTCCTTCATCAAGGACGGCCCGTATTCGGCGGAGGGTGTTGCCCAGGGCTATTTCCTGAAGGAGAACGGCGGGGCGAAAGCGTGGAAGCTGGCGTTCCCGAAACTGCCCGCCTATGTGCTCGACGGTGCGAATCCGGAGGCGGTGAAGTGGTATGACGGTCTTTGCCAGAAGTGGCTGGACTTCGGCGTGGACGGCTTTAAGGAGGATTTGTTCGGCTACCGGGTGGCGAACGCACCGGACGGGAACATTGACGCGGTGAACCAGGCGCTGATGGCCCGGGGCGTTTTCATCATGGGCCGCAACGGCTACCTCGGTTCGCCGTGCGACGTGCATCGCATCAACGATTTCAACTTCGACCAAAATCAGGATCGCGGCCCGATCAACGTGCTGGCTTTCGCCTACAGCGGGTTTCCCTATGCGTATCCCGACATCGTGGGCGGCACCTTCGGCGAAGGGCGCGCCATGCCGCCGTTTCACAGCGCCGTGATGCAGTCCTTCATAATGCGCACGGCGCAGTTCAGCGCCGTGCATCCGGTAATGGCCATGGGCATCGGCCCGTGGCATTTCGGCAGCCCGCAAGTCGAACGCGTGATGCTCGAAGCCGCGCAACTGCACGCCCGCCTGCACCCCTACATCTACAGCGCCGCCGTGGACGCCTACGAGACCGGCTTCCCGGTGACGATGACCCCGCTCCCGCTCGCGTTCCCGGACGATCCGGCGGTGTTCGACCGGGAAAACAGCACCGTGCGCGGCTATCAATGGCTGCTCGGCCCATCCCTGCTGGCCTGCCCGCTTTACGGCAACGACTACGCCACGGCCAGCACGCGCGACATCTATCTGCCAGCCGGCCAATGGCAGGATTACGACACGGGCGCAATGTTCGCCGGGCCGAAGTTGTTGAAAAACTTCGCGCTGCCTCCCGGCAAAACCCCGCTCTTCGTCGGCGGCCAGGGCGTGCTGGTGACCCGCGACCTTCCGGGCGATGCGCTCGTCGCTCGCGTTTACCCGGTCGCGCCCAAGGCTTCGGCGTATCGCTTTACACATCGCGACGGCACGACGCGCACCACGATCACCACCGCCAATGCGGATTGGAAAAACGTCGCCGTCCTGGATGTGACGGAGAAACAGACGGTGACGTTTGAGCGCGATGAGAAAACCGGCGCGCTCCGCTTCCCCATCACAGCGGGACACGATTACCGCATCCAGGACAAAGCGCCTCCAGAGAACCCAGGCCATTGAAGAAGCGATCTCATGTTCAAAGCTCCCCCAACCAACCAACGTGAACTGAAACTGGAACGGCTCGCCTGCGACCTCGCCGTGATCGGCGGCGGGCTTGCGGGCGTGTGTGCGGCCATCACGGCGGCGCGCGACGGCCTCAAGGTCGTGCTGGCCCAGGATCGCCCCATCCTCGGCGGCAACGCCTCCAGCGAAGTCCGCCTCTGGGTGCTCGGGGCGACGTCGCATCTCGGCAACAACAACCGCTGGGCGCGCGAGGGCGGCGTCATCAACGAAATTCTCGTCGAAAACATGTTCCGCAACCGCGAGGGCAATCCGCTCATCTTCGACAGCATCCTCCTCGAACTCGTCGCCAACGAACCAAACCTCACGCTGCTGCTCAACACCGCCGTTCACGATCTTGAGAAGACCGACGCCGACACAATCAAGACCGTTCGCGCGTTCTGTTCGCAGAATTCCACGGCTTACGAAATCACCGCGCCGCTATTCGTGGATGCGAGCGGCGATGGCATTGTGGGCTTCCTCGCGGGCGCGGCATTCCGCATCGGCGCGGAGGGGCGCGCGGAGTTTGACGAGCCGTTCGCGGCGGAAAAGGCGGCGAACGAACTGCTCGGCCACACGATTTATTTCTATTCCAAGGACACGGGCCGTCCGGTGAAGTTTATTCCGCCGAGTTTTGCGCTGAAGGACATCACGAAGATTCCGCGCTGGCGCGACATCCAGTTCAACGATTCGGGCTGCAAGCTCTGGTGGCTCGAATGGGGCGGCAAGCTTGACACCATCCACGAGAGCGAAAAAATCAAATGGGAGCTGTGGCGCGTGGCCTACGGCGTGTGGCATCACATCAAGAACTCCGGGCAATTCCCCGCCGCCGAAACGCTCACGCTCGAATGGGTCGGCATGATCCCCGGCAAACGCGAGAGCCGCCGTTTCGAGGGCGACTACATGATCAGCCAGCGCGACCTCATCGCGCAGCGCCCGCACGCCGACGCGGTGTCGTTCGGCGGCTGGGCGATTGATCTGCACCCGAGCGACGGCGTCTATAGCCCGCAGTCGCCCTGCCAGCAATGGCATTCCAAGGGCGTCTATCCGATCCCGTATCGCACGATGTATTCGCGCAATATCAAAAACCTTTTCCTCGCGGGCCGCATCATCAGTGCGTCCCACATTGCGTTCGGCTCGACGCGCGTCATGGCGACGTGCGCCCACGGCGGCCAGGCTGTTGGCATGGCGGCGGCGTTGTGCAAACGGCACAAGTTGAATCCGCGCGACATCACGGCGCGGCCTTACATCACCGAGTTGCAGCGTGAACTCATCAAGCTCGGGCAATACATCCCCGGCGTCGCGCTGGAAGACAGCGCCAATCTCGTCAAAAACGCTTCGCTCGCCGCGAGCAGCGAACTGAGCTTGTCCGAACTCAAGCCCTGCGGCGAAACGCGCGAGCTGGATTTTGCCCGGGCCATGATGCTCCCGGTGCAGGCCGGACCGATGCCCAAGGTGACGTATCTTGTGGACGTTTCCGCACCAACGGAACTGGAGTGCGAACTCCGCGTCAGCAGCAAGGCAGACAACCACACGCCCGACGTGACGCTGAAAGCTTTCACGCTCGCGCTCAAGCCCGGCGCACGGCAGAGCATTGCGCTGGATTTTGGTGCGGTCATTGACGAGCCGCGCTACGCGTTCGTCTGCCTGATGGCGAACCCGCATGTCGCGATTCACTTGAGCGACCTGCGGCTCACCGGCGTTCTTGCCGTTTCGCAGAAGTTTAACCGCGCCGTTGCCAAGACGCCGCGCCAGGAGCCGCCCGCCGACAGCGGCATCGAGGCGTTTGAGTTCTGGATTCCCGAGCGTCGTCCGGGCGGAAAAAACTTCGCCTGCACAATCTCGCCCGCGCTGAACACGTTCGGCGTCGAGAATCTCACCAACGGTTTCGCGCGCCCCGTGCGCCAGCCGAATGCGTGGGTGGCGGCATTCGAGGACGAGCAGCCCTGTCTGAAACTCACCTGGTCCAAGCCGCAGAAGATTTCCCGCGTCGAGCTGATGTTCGACACGGACTACGATCATCCGATGGAGTCGGTGCTGATGGGGCATCCTGAGCGCGTGATGCCGTTCTGCGTGCCGAACGTCGTGGTGCTGAACCCGCGCGCCGTCCGCGATGTGAGGCCACCGCAACCCGCCGCCGCCACGGTGAAAGTCGTCGGCGCGAGCGGCTACGCCACCGAACTGCTGTGCAAGAATGGCAACAGCACGCCCGAGGCGCATCCGCCCGGCCTGCTGGCGCAACTCGTGGACAACCACGAAACGCGGCGCGTGCTGGCATTCGCCGAGCCGGTCACGACGGATTGTCTGGAAGTCCATCTGACCGCACCCGATGAACTGATCCCTGCTGCACTGTTTGAAATCCGTTGTTATGCTTAACGATGACACGTCGCTCAAACATCGCTGCATCTTTGCTCCAGGCAGGAATATTATTCGCGCTGGCGGGCTGCGTTGTCTCCTGCACCACCGCCGCGCCGGTCACGCAAAATGAGAGCATCAGGCCGGGACTCCCTTGGCCGGACGCGGACGGCGTTCACATCAACGCGCACGGCTTCTGCATCCTGAGCCACGAGGGAAAATACTATTGGTATGGCGCGCACAAGATCGCGGGCAAGACCGAGGACGAAAAGAATGAAGCCGGGGTTCGCTGTTACGTCAGCACGAACTTGTTGAATTGGACAAACGCCGGCCTCGTGCTCGATGTCTTTGCCCCGGGCGCACACCCCGAGTTGCACGATGCCTTCATTCTTGACCGACCGAAGGTGATCTTTCATGCCGCAACGAAACGCTTCATCCTGTATTTCAAACTTTATCCCCCTAAGGAACAGGGCGGCAAATCCGGCAAGGACTTCGCCTATGTGGGCGTGGCAACTTCTCCGACGCCGACCGGTCCGTTCGCATATCAAGGAAGGTTCTTGGGCGCGGGCAGCGAAACCGGTTCGGGCGATTTCGCAATCCATCAGGATGCGGAGGGCGCGGTTTATCACATTGCCGTGCGCAAGCCGGACAAGGGACGGAAAGACAAACCAATGGTCTGTGGACGCATCTCGGACGACGGCCTGAAGCCCGCCGATGAATACGTCGTGATGGAAGGCGTCATCAACGCGACGGAAGGTCCGGCGCTGTTCCGTCGGGCGGGCAAGTATTATCTGCTGGGATCGGGCAGCACCGGCTGGAAGCCGAACCCGGCGCGGATGTTTGTGGCGGACAAACTGACCGGGCCATATCAGTTCCTTGGAAACCCCTGTCGCGGCGTCAACCCCCACAATCAACTTGGCCCGGAGAAAACCTTCGGAGGCCAGAGCACTTTTGTGTTTCCGATGCCGGGCAAGCCGGACGGATGGATCGCGATGTTCGACATCAACAACCCGAGCGACCCCATCAACGCCGGCTACATCTGGCTGCCGGTGGAATTCGAGGACGATCAGCCGGTGATTCGTTGGCGCGACGAATGGAGTCAGTCCGCCTCCAAGGACTCGACGAGCCGCACCCCGAACGACAGCAAGGCAGATAGCCCACGGACAAACTGAACCCCGGAAATTTTATGCCCATCAGAAATGCACTTCCAAGTCTCTCACTCTTTCTCGCGCTTGTTTGCTCCGCGTTGCCCGCCGGGGCAGTTGCATGAACTCGGCGCGTTGCTCGCGGGCGCGGCGGCGGCGAATCTCGGCTGGCACGTCACCTATCTCGGCCCGAGCCTTCCGGCGGCGGAGATCGTCGGCGCGGCCCGGCAGAACCACGCGCGCGCGGTAGCGTTGAGTCTGGTCTATCCCGAAGACGATCCGAGGCTGGCGGTGGAACTGGCCGCTTTGCGCCAGTCCTTGCCGCCTGAAATCGCCCTGCTGGCCGGCGTGGAAAGGGGTCAGTCCTGGCTATTGGACACTTCATTTCGGTTTCAAACTGTTGGCCACCGTATGCCGGCTGCCCATCGTCAACCGTTGCCCGATCCACGCCGCCGTCATCACCGTCTCCAGCCGCAAGCGTCGCGCGATCACCACTTTCTCCCCATCCGTTTTCTTTCTCCGCCCCAACTCCGGCTCCGTCCACTTCCGTTTCTTCAGTTCTTCCCGCACAATCGCCTCCGCCTTCTGCTCCGCACTCTCCCAAACCTCGGCTCCTTCATGATGCACTCCCGCCTTTCCCGCCATCCGCTCCAAGAGCCGCTCCTTCAACTCCGCCGCCCCGTAATACCATCCTCGCCGCACCGCGCTCCATTCTTCTGGCTCCTCCTGTCGCCGCCGCTCAGAAGTGGACCCCAAAATTCGGACCACCAGTTAAGTTAGACTTTTCGGGCTCTGCTGGGAAGCAACCCGAGCGCCGGGGTGGACTCGAATACCGCAGGCTTGGGTGGCTTCGGCCGCCCAGGCCGGCCTCCTGCGGGATCGACAGCAATGCGAAAAATCCCAGGGGTTCGGGGACAGAGTCCCCGAGTCGTTCCCCAATCAAACCAATACGGAAACCCGGTGCAAAAGTGCGTTACCCTTTTCAACCAACCGGCGTTTCACGCTGAACCAGTACAGTTTATTCCGAGGAAAGGTGGACGGAGAAGAAAATTGCTCCAAAAGTGTCTAACTTGCAGGCAACTCCACAAAGAAAGTTGCGCCTTTGCCCTGAACGAGATCAGTTTCGACCCGGCTCATCCTACCGTTTTGACTCCGGCCGGGAATTGGGTTCGGCGACGCAAGAGAGCTGGGCACCACCATCGGCCAGGATACTACGGTTGGAGTTGTCCGTTGCCAGACATGTTGGCGCGACGCCTACCGGGCGATTGCGGGGACTCAGAAAACCGTGACAGAACAGCGACAAACATGCTAAGGGTTACGGATGACCCCGGAGATGTCATGGAGACAAAAGAATTTGTTCTTCCGACGCGGTTGACGTTTGTCCGGGCATTTGCACCGTTTTGGATTACGGCGACGCTCTGTTCGGTGATCGCCTGTTACGATTACCACCGACGCCATGCACCCCTGACGATCCTGCAGGCGCGCATCACGGTGGACGGAGCTGAACCGGAGGAGGGATTTGATCTCGTGGTCAATGACAAGATGGCCCAGCTCGGAAATCAGATCACGCTCGGTTCGAAGAAGGTCGTCCTGTCCACGGCGTATTCTGACCCGGTAACCCTCAACCGCTTTGTCTGGTATGGACCCAATAACCTCGGGTCCGTCGATCTGCATCGCCGCCGACTCGCTTTGACGGTGGAAGCCAAGCCTAAACCGGATAAGATCGAGCTCGAAAGCGCACAAGGGACTTTCACGAGGCGCGACGGCTCTTTCCGGGATCTGCCCGCTGCCGGATATAAGGCGACGCTGAGTTATGGAACCCTTAATGACGTGCACGAATTACAGATCACTGGCCGCGCGGAATCCACTATTGGAATGATCGGGCGAGTAGGAGCAGTTGAGTTAAGCTCAGAACCACCAGACGGCAGTTTCGAATTGAAGAACAGTCAAAGCCTCCAGTCTTGGACCGGGGAGTTTCCGCAACGCATGGCTTTGCTACCTGCGGGAGAATACCGCCTGTCGGGTCGCCGAGGGGACTATCAAAAAGGAGTTCAACTCATCGTGCGCCCGAATGAAACTAACAGGACAGTGGTGAAATTCATCTATGGAGCGGCTGAAATTCTCAGCGAACCCTCCGAATCGACGGTGTTTGTCGATAATGTGGATCGAGGTCAAACGCCCCTAAATCTGACCAACGTGGTTCCGGGCAAGTATCAGATTCGGTTGGTGAAAGATAATCGAGTCCCTGAGGTTTTTGAGTTGAACGTTTCGGAAGGTGGCATCTCCAAGGTCTCGCGAAAGCTGAAGAACGCGCGCTACGTGCGGTCGATGGAAGCCGCAAGGACGGCCGTTCGCGCCAAAGACAACATCCTGGCCTATGCAAACCTGGAGGCCGCGTTGACAGAAGAGCCGAACGACTCTGATGCGCTGGACCTGGTTGCCAAGGTCCAGCCGGTTGCCCTCCGCGACAGGGCGTTGGCTCTGGCGGAGAAGGGTCAGTTCACGGAAATCGCGGCTCTCATAGAGGAGTTGGAGAAGATCAATCCGAAGGCCGAAACAACAGAAGCCCTAAAATCTCAAATCGCGCAGATCAAAAGTCGAAAAGAACAGGAGGCGGCAGATCGGCTTGCGAGGCTAACGAAGGAAAGAGCGGAAACGGAAATTCGAAAGAGAGAACAGGAACTCTATTCTGCTTTTGAATCTCTGCAAGTGGACATGACGGCAGTCAGAGCCCTTCCGTTCGCCACATGGAAATCCTCGAAATCTGTGGAGCAGATTCGAACAGCCATCGACGCGATGTCGAGGACTGGCAAGGAGATGAAAGGATTAGAGTTTAACCGAATCAACGACCACCTATTCACAGCAAGATTTCGTGCGGGAGTTCCTGTATTCGGCACGGTTTA
>Ga0194131_10007779_pt1 | contig 14272 bp, 13 predicted proteins | sample TA2KigO120mmetaG_FD_148631 | JGI IMG/M metagenome (GOLD analysis project Ga0194131, IMG submission 148631) | Freshwater microbial communities from Lake Tanganyika, Tanzania - TA2015053 Kigoma Offshore 120m | ecosystem: Environmental > Aquatic > Freshwater > Lake | place: Tanzania: Lake... | reverse complement strand
CGGCAAGACGGCCGCCGAGCTCATCGCCGGCGTGAAGCGTCACATCGACCACCGCGACTGCTGGAGCGCCGGCTGGAAGCACGCCAGCGGGCGCGAGGCGCAGCGCGGGAGCCGCTGCGAAGTGGCGGCGATCGGCGTGGACGCCACGCCGGCCCCGCCACCCGCCACCAGCCGCCTCGCTGCCACCACCGGCGCTGTGACCAGCCCCGCCCGCTCGCCCGCGCCCGAGCCGATCGCCGACCGCTGGGATGCCGGCGACCTCGGCTGCGGCGATCTCGTGCTCGAGCTCCGCACCCGGCTGCGCGCGCTGCCGGCGGGCGCGCTGTTCGAGGTGATCGCGCTCGATCCCGGCGCACCGGCCGACCTGCCCGCCTGGTGCGGGCTCACCGGCCATGTGCTCGTGACCGCCTCCCATCCCCGCTATCTCATCCGTCGTCGCAAGGAGTGACCGATGCCTGGCAAGTTCTGCGTCTCGCTCACCGCGTCCAAGGACAACTGCGATCGGGCGACCGTCGCCTTCGTCGTCGCCAACGCCGCCGTCGCCTCCGACAAGGAGACGCTGGTCTTCCTGTCGATCGAGGGCGTGCGCCTGTCGCAACAGGGATTCGCCGACGACATCCACGAGGAGGGCTTCGCGCCGCTGCGCGAGCTGATGGCCAACTTCGTGAAGGCGGGCGGCACGATCTGGGTCTGCTCGCCGTGCTTCAAGAAGCGCAAGCTCGACGAGGCCCGGCTGATCCCGGGCGCCACGATCGTCGGCGGCGCCAAGCTGGTCGAGTTCCTCTCGGGCGGCGCACCGAGCGTCAGCTACTGAGCGCGGCATGGGCAGCGAAGGCGAGGCGGGCCGACCGTCCACCGGAGACCGCGACGGAGGTTCGCCGCCGCCGCTGCCGCCCCCCGACGCGATCTGCGACGGCGGCGACCTCGACTGCGGCAGCGGTTTGCTGCTGATCATCCGCGAGGCGATGGCGCCGCTGCGATCGGGCGGGAGGCTCGAGGTGCGCAGCCGCGAAGGCAGCGTGCGCGAGGACCTGCCGGCGTGGTGCCGCCTGGTCGGCCACGCGCTTGCCGCGGTCAGCCCGGCGGCGAACGGCTACACGCACTTCACCGTGGTGAAGGGCGGCGCGGCTGGCGGCAGCGGCGATGGCGGTCCGCGCGCCGAGGCGGCGCTGACCGACGACGTCGAGCGCGCACGACAGTTCACCTGGAGCGCGCGGGTCAAGGGCGGCGGCGGGATGGCCGCCACCGCCTACGTCCGCAACCACTCGCTCGCCGTCGGCCAGCCGGCGAGCTTCGACACCGCCGATCCGGCGCCGAGCGCGCTCGAGTACCTGCTCTCGGCGCTGGGCGGCTGCCTGGTCGTCGGCTTCCAGTGGCGCGCGTCGCGCCGTGGCATCGAGCTGCGGCAGCTCGAGCTGTCGCTGCGGGCGAAGGTGGATGACATCCGCGTCTACCTCGGGCTCGGCGACGGCGCGGAGAGCGCGGTCGGCGGCCACCCCGGCCTCGCCTCGCTCGAAGGGACGCTCTACGTCGACGGCGATGCCGACGAGGCGACGCTCGCGGCGCTCCTGACCGAGACGGTCGCGCGCTCGCCGGTCGCGCAATCGCTGCTGCGCGGCGTGCCGCTGCGGGTGACCGCCCGGCGCGCGTGACGGTCGGCGGCCGAGACCGCGCGCCGCGGCTCGCTACCGTGCTCGGCCCCGAAGGAGCCGCGACCATGCCTCTCCCCCTCTTCCCCGTGACGAGCGTCGGCAGCTGGCCGCGACCCGACTGGCTGCTCGATGCGATGAAGCGGCGGCGCCCGAACCTGCGCGAGCTCATGGACCAGGCGACGCTGCTCTCGATCCGGCAGCAGGAGGACGCCGGCGTCGACCTCGTGACCGACGGCGAGCAGCGGCGCGACAACTTCTATTCGTTCCTGTGCGAGAAGCTCGACGGCCTCCAGCTGATGACGATGGCCGACCTGCTCGACCACGTGGAGGACAAGGCGGGGTTCGAGGCGCTGCTGCAGACGCTCGACGTGCCGGCGTTCGCGATCAGGAACCCGACGGTGGTCGGCAAGCTGAAGGCGAAGGCGCCGCTGGTGGCCGACGACGCCCGCTTCCTGCGCGCGCACACCCGACGGGCGATCAAGGTGACGCTGCCGGGGCCCTACCTGCTGTCGCGCTCGATGTGGGTCAAGCGGCTGTCGGAGCGCGCGTATCCGACGCGCGCCGGCCTGATCGACGACCTGGTGGCGCTGCTGCGCGCGGAGCTGCTCGAGCTCGAGCGGATCGGCGTCGATATGGTGCAGTTCGACGAGCCGGTGCTGACCGAGCTGGTGTTCGCCGGCAAGTCGTCGACGCGGACGTTCATGTGCGCGGCGCTGGCGGCGCAGGCGAGCCCCGAGAGCGAGCTCGAGCTCGCGGTCGAGCTGATCAACCGCGTGGTCGAGGGGGTGACCGGGACGATCACCGGAATCCATGTCTGCCGGGGCAACTGGAGCCGCAAGGAGGAGGTGCTGCTGGCCGGCAGCTACGACCCGCTGATGCCGACCTTCGCGCGGATGAAGGTGAAGCAGTTCGTCCTCGAATACGCGACCGAGCGCGCCGGCACGCTCGACGCGCTGCGTGAGCTGCCTCCCGGCGCGCAAGTCGGTCTCGGCGCCGTCAATCCGCGCACGAGCGAGATCGAGCCGCACGAGCAGATCGTCGCGCGCGCACGTCGCGTCGCCGAGCTGCGCGGACAAGCTGCCGTCTTCCTCAACCCCGACTGCGGCTTCGGCACCTTCGCCGAGCGGCCGATCAACGATGCGGCGGGCGCGACCGCGAAGCTCGCGGCGCTGGCGGCGGCGGCGCGCGACCTGCGCTGACGTCAGCGATCGCCGTAGCCGAGTTGCTGCAGCATCTGCTGGCCGGCGCGGGAGAGCGGACCGGCGGTGGCGGAGCGGGCGCGGGTGTCGGCGAGCCAGTCGTCGATCCGGCGGCGCAGCGCCCGGACGACTTCCGGGTGGTTCGCCGCCAGGTCCGTCCGCTGCTGCGGATCGGCATCGGCGTCGTACAGGGCGACCTGCTCGTCGCCCTCCTTCCGCGTGACCACCAGCTTGAACCGCCCCTGCCAGGCCGTGAGCAGTTCCGGCGCGGCGGGCGCGGCGTCGCTGCCGGGCGCGCACGGCAGCGAGCCGAACGCGACGCGCGGCTCGGCGCCGCCCTCCCCGATCGCCACGGCGTCGGCGGCCAGCAACGGCCACAGCGAGCGTCCGTCCTGCAGCTCGCCGAGCAGCGCCACCGGATCGTGGCCGAACGCCTCGAGCAGCGTCGGCATCACGTCGACGTTCTCCACCAACTCCTCGACCACGCGGCCGCGCGCGACCCGCGGTCCCGCCACGAGGAACGGCACCCGCAGCGTCTCCTGCGTGGCGACGAACGCGTGCAGGCCGAGCGTCTCGCGCGCACGGCTCTCGCCGTGGTCGGCCATGAAGAGCAGGAGCGTGCGTGCGAGCCCTCCGCGCGCCTCGAGTCCGTCCAGCAGCTCGCCCACGCGCTGGTCGAGGAACGCGACCTCGGCGTCGTAGAGCCCGAGGAATTCCTCGGCGTAGTTCGGCGGCAGGCCCGCGCCGCGCAGCAGGTCGAGCCGCGTGCGGACGGAGAAGTCGGCGGCGCCGGCGAAGTCGTGCTTCACGTAGCGCGACTTGTACGGCTCCGGCGGCACGAACGGCGTGTGGGCGATGAACAGGTGCGCCCACGCGAACGCCGGCTTCTCCGCCGGCAGTTCGTCGAGCCACGCGAGCAGCTTCGGCACCACGTCCCGCGCCTCGTCGCTCGAGTCGCGCACCTGCTTGCGGAAGCCCTGGATCAGGTTCGCCTCGTTGAACTGGAACACGTTGTAGAAGCAGGCGGTCTCGACGCCGCGCCGGAGCAGCAGCTCGGCGAGGGTGTCGACTTCGGGCGCCAGCGAGTGCCAGTTGTCGGTCAGCCCGTGCGACAGCGGGTAGCGCCCGGTCAGCAGCGAGGCGTGCGACGGCGCGGTCTGCGGCATCGGCACCGCGGCGCGCTCGAAGCGCGTCCCGGCCGCCGCCAGCGCATCGAGCCGTGGCGTCGCGACGTCCTTGCCGCCGTAGCAGCCGAGCCGATCGGCCGACAGCGTGTCGAGCGTGACGAGCACCACGCGCGTCGGTGCGGCCGGCACGGCCGGCGCGGAGGACTCTGCGCCCTCGGGCGGATCGCCGCAAGCCGCCAGCACGAGGCAGGCGAACGTCCACGCGGTGCGGTCGCTGGCAAGGCGCATTCCCGCGATGGTAGCCCGTCGGCGCGAGCGATGCCGCGTCACAGCGCCCGACGCGCCGGCACCATCACATGCGCGAACAGCATCCCGGCGACGATCGCGGCGGCGACGAAGACCATCCGGAACGCCGTCTCCACGCCGCTCACCACGTCGCGCTCCAGCATCAGCATCGCCCCGCGGAAGCCGACGCTGCCCGGCACCAGCAGCAGCAGACCGGGAAAGAGCGTGACCGCCACCGGCCGGTTGGCGATGCGCGCCCAGACGTTGCTGCCGATCGCCACCGCGAACGCGCCGAAGAAGGCGCCGAGTTCCGGCCCGACCGCCGCGCTGCCGAGCCGATCGCCGCCGAAGCCGAGAACGCCCGCGACGAGGATCGGGACGAGGTCGCGCAGCGCCGCGCGGAACAGCACCGTGAATGCGCACGGCGCCAGCAGGAGCGCGATCGCGATGGTCCACTCGGGCAGGGGTGCCGCGGCGAGTCCGACCACGGCGCCGCTCGCGCCGTCGGCGCCGCCCGCCGTTCCGAACGCCGCGCTCGCGGCCGCCCGCCCGAGGGCGACGCCGAAGGCCAGCTCCACCAGCACCACGGCGGCGCTCACCAGCCGGACGGTCCCGGAGACGAGGCTCTGCGCCGCCAGCTCGGAGATCGCCATGGTGAAGGAGAGGCCGGGCAGCAGGACGACCAGGCTGGCGACGGTCACGACGTAGTCGGACAGCCCGCCGAACGCGCGCTCGAGCCCGTACGCGGCGAACGAGACGCAGAACGCCGCCGCCGCCTCGAAGATGCGCTGGAAGCCGGGACGGAGGCGCTGCACGAAGCCGAGCGCGCACGCCGCGGCACCGAGCCCCGCTGCCGCCGCGATGTCGCGCGCGCCGCCGCCGAAGAAGCGCGCGGCGCACGCCGAGGCCAGCGCGAACGCCACGATCGTCAGCAGCGCCCCCCACCGCGGCGGGCAAGCCTCGATCGCGTCGATCCGCGCCTCCGCCTCGGCCAGCGCGAACCGCCCCGCCACGAGCCCGCGCAGCACCTCGTCGAGCGAGGCGAGCTTGCCGAGGTCGACCGAGCCGGGCTGCACGCGGATCAACCCGGTGCTGCGCTGCTCGGGCGCGCCGAAGGCGGCGAGGATCACCGTCGGCAGCGAGAAGAACTGGCTCGGCAGCCCGAGCCGCCCGGTCGCCACCTCGAGCGCCGACTCGATCCGGTGCGCCGGCGTCCCGTACATGTGCAGCCCGCGCGCCAGCTTGACCAGCAGGCGCGCGGCATCGGAGGTCGGCGCGCTCGGATCGGCGGCTGGCGGCGGGGCGTTCACGGCGGTTCCTGACGGAGGGTCGCGCCACGTTACGCTGCGGCACGATGGACCTCCGCTCCCGCCTGGCTGACCGACGACCGCTGTTGTTCGATGGCGCGCTCGGCAGCGAGCTGACGCGGCGCGGCATCCAGACGCCCCTGCCGCTCTGGAGCGCGGCAGCGCTGCGCGATGCCCCGGCGGCGATCGCGGCCATTCACCACGACCACGTCGTGGCCGGCGCCGAGGTCGTGACGACGACGACGTTCCGCACCACGCGGCGGGCACTGGCGAAGTCCGGGAGTCCCGATCCCGCGGCCGAAGCGCGCCGACTCACGTCGCGCGCCGTCGACCTCGCGCGTTCCGCGGGATCCCCCTGGATCGCCGGTTCGATCGCGCCGCTCGAGGACTGCTACGAGCCGGCGCTCGTTCCCGACGACGCGACGCTCGTGCGCGAGCATGGCTGGCTGGCGCGCGACCTCGCCGACGCCGGCGTCGACCTGCTGCTGGTCGAGACGATGAACACGCTCCGCGAAGCGGTCGCCGCCGCCCGCGCCGCGCGCGCGACCGGGCTGCCGCTGATGGTGTCGTTCGTCTGCACCAGCGACGCGACCGCCCCGCCTCGCCTCCTCTCCGGCGAGCCGGTCGCCGCTGCCGCGCGCGCGCTGCTGGCCGAGGGCGTCGCCGCGCTCGGCATCAACTGCACGCCGGTGCCGACGCTGCATCGACCGCTGGCCGAGCTGCTGCAGGCTGTCGCCGCTCGCGTCCCCTGCGCGGCCTACGGGAACGTCGGCCACACCGACGCCATCCAGGGCTGGACCTGCACCACCGACTGCCCGCCCGCGGCGTACGCGCATGCCGCCGCCGGCTGGATCGCCCAGGGTGCCCGCATCGTCGGCGGCTGCTGCGGCACGACCGCCGACCACGTGGCGGCGCTGGCCGCGTTGCTCCGGCCGACCGACGCCTGATCGACTCGCGGGCGGGTCGTCCCGGCGGCGCGCCCCGCGCCTACCCCCGCTCCCCCGCCCGCGCCAGCACCTCGGCCGGCTTGCCGTCGTCGACGATCCGTCCGTCCATCAGGCGGATGATCCGCTGCGTGCGCGCCGCGAGACGCGGGTCGTGGGTGACGACGACGATGGTCTGACCCTGCTCGCGGACGAGTCGCTCGAACAGCTCGAAGACGAGGTCGCCGTTCCGGGTGTCGAGGTTGCCGGTCGGCTCGTCGCCCAGCACGACGAGCGGCTGGTTGGCGAGGCTGCGGGCGATGGCGACGCGCTGCTGCTCGCCGCCAGAGAGGCGCGCGGGGAGGCGACGCTCCTTGCCGGCGAGACCGAGCAGACCGAGCAGCTCGGTGGCGCGCGCGGCCGCTTCGCGCGCCGGCACGCCCTGCTTCGCCATCGGCAGGGTCACGTTCTCGAGCGCGCTGAACTCCGGCATCAGGTAGTGGAACTGGAAGACGAAGCCGATCTTGCGGTTGCGCACGTCGGCCAGCGCCGCCTCCGGCAGGCGCGTGGTCTCGATGCCGTCGATCTTCACCGCGCCGGCGCTCGGCCGGTCGAGCGCGCCGAGCAGGTACATCAGCGTCGACTTGCCGCTGCCCGACGGCCCCATGATCGCGCAGAACTCGCCGCGCCGGATCACGAGGTCGAGGCCGTGCAGGATCTCGAGCGCGTTCTCGCCCTCGCCCAGCGTGCGGCGCAACGCGACGGTCTCCATCGCGGGCGCGTGGGTCGCGACGGCGCGGTTCATGCCCGCCCCCGCAACGTCACGACCGGGTCGAGCCGCCCCGCCCGCAGCGCCGGCAGGCAGGCCGCGAAGATGGTCGAACCGAACGACACCGCCGCCGCGACGCCGTAGATGCGCGGCGAGTCGACGAAGATCAGGTGCTCGATCTCGATCAGCCCCTTCATCGGGATCGGCACCGCCGCCAGCGCCTGCTGCAGCCAGTAGCCGCCGATCGAGCCGAACAGCACGCCGAGCGCGCCGATGGCGAGCCCTTCGATCAGGAAGGTCACGGTCACGTCGGCCGCCGTGAACCCCATGCTCTTCAGCATCGCGATCTCGGGCAGCTTCTCGAGCACCAGCATGATCAGCACGTTCAGGATGCCGAACGCCGCGACGATGGTGATGCCGCTGGTGACCACGTAGGTGATGACGGTCTGGATGTTGAACAGAGCGAGGAAGTTCTCGTTCTGCTCCTGCCAGCTCTCGGTGCGGTAGCCGACGGTGGCCTCGAGGTCGGCGGCGACCTCGCGCGCCTGCGTGTGGTCGTCGAGGCGCACGACGATCCGGTTGACGTCGCGGCCGAGCCCGAGCAGCTGCTGCGACAGGCCAACCAGCGTGTAGGCGCGCACGCCGTCGACCGGCACCACTCCGGTCTTGAACACGCCGACCACCCGCAGCGCGCGGGTCCCGCCTTCGCCGCCGAGCGCCGCGCCGATGGTGTCGCCGCGGCGCACGCCGAGCCGCTCGGCCAGCCCGCTGCCGAGCACGATCGCGCCGCTCGCGCTGTGCAGGTCGGAGAGGCGTCCCTCGATCATGTACGTATCGGTGGCGACGACGCGATCCTGCGCCTCGGGATCGATGCCGACGAGCGCCGCGCCGACCTCGCGGTTCCCGAAGTTGAGGATCGAGGTGCCGACGACGTTCAGCGCCGCCGACGCGACGCCGGGCCGCGCCTCGATGGCGGCCAGCGTCTCCCACGGCTTCTTGATCCGGTAGACGCGCTCGCGCGGATGGGCCGACTCGACCGCCACGACGCCGCCGCTGCGCTCCGACAGCCAGCCGGCGAACTCGTCGGGCGGGTCGCGGAACTCGTCCAGCACCGTCACGTGCGGGCTCGACTCGACCGTCTCGTCGACGAACTTCGACTCGAAGCCGGCCATCAGCGCCGACAGCAGGATCATGAAGCAGCCGCCGATGGCGACCCCGGTGACCGACAGCGCCGTCCGGATCGGGCTGTGGCCCAGATGTCGCCACGCGATCCGGAACAGCGGCGCCAGGCGCACGGCCGCGTCCTACCGCTCGCGCGCCGTCGCGCGCGCGCCGTCCCGCAGCAGCGCGAGGCCGTCGACGACGACCTGCTCACCCGCCTCGAGCCCGGCGGTCACCTCGCAGCGATCGAAGTTGGTGAGCCCGACGGTGACGGCGCGCGCCTGCGCCCGACCGCCGGCCAGCACGAAGACCGTGCCGTCCACCGTCAGCGCCCGGCGCGGGAACCAGAGGGCGTCCGACCGCTCGCCGGTCACGATGCCGAGCTCGCACGACGAGCCGACCAGCAGCGGATGGCCGCCGGCCGCCCGCGTCGCGCCGGCCAGCCCGGCCGCGCCGCTCGGTGCGAACGTCGCGCCCGCGAACGTCACACGCACGCGGTAGCTGCGCGTCGCCTGCTCGGAGTCGGGGAAGAGCTCGTGGACGCGCCCCTCGACCAGCGCCGACTCGTCGCCGGCGACGCGGATCAGCACGCGCTGGCCGAGCGCGACGCGCGTCGCGTCCTCTTCATCGACGTCGCCCTCGATCCAGAGCGTGCGCACGTCGCCGAACTTGAGCAGGTCGCGCTCCGGCCCGACCGTCTCGCCCTCCTCGGCGAACCGCTGGAGGACGATGCCATCGAACGGCGCCGTCAGCGTGTCGTCCTGCTCGGCGGCGCGCAGCACCGCGAGCTCGGCGGCCGCCTGCGCGCGCTCGGTGGCCAGGCGCGCCAGCGTGCTGGCGAGTTCCTCACGGGCCTGGACCTGGCGCTGCGCGGCACCATCGCGCGCCGAGTGGAGCTCTTGCCAGGCGCGCTCGGTGACCAGCCCCTGCTGGCGCAACGGCGTCGTGCGCGCGATCTCGCCCTCGGCCCACGCGAGCTGCACCGCCGCCTCGTCGATGCGCGCCACCGCCGCCCGGCGCAGCGCGCTGCCTTCGGCGAGATCGGCGTCGAGGCGATCGAGCGTCGCCTGGACGCTCGCCTGCCGCTCGGCCCGCGCCCGGTCGCGCAACGTGACGAGCAGCGCCCCGGCGCGAACTTCCGCGCCCTCCTTCGCGAAGATTCGCTCGACCACCCCCGCGCGCGTCGGCCGCAGCAGGCGGCGCTCCTGCGCTTCGATCCACCCGGTGGCGAACACCGTCGCCACCACCGGCCCGCGCGCCACTGCGGCGACGCGCACCTCGACCGGGCGGGCGAACCGCTGCCAAACGGCCAGTCCACCGAGCGCGAGCAGCGTGAAGACGAAGAGCCAACCCAGCAGTCGCCCCAACGGACGCGCTCCTGCGATCGAGTGAATTGCGGAAAGAGGTTACGGTGGAATCGGGACCACCAACGCCCTTGCCGCAGGGGCACCGGCAAATCGCTGGCCGCAGGCCAGACGAGGACTCTCGCACACGGCGGGGCCGCGTCGGGCGGGGCCGGTCGGACCGTTCAGTCCGAAGCCCCTGTCAGCACCCACCCGGCCCAATCGCGCTCGGAGTGAAGCAGCCGGCCGGCCGCGTCTCTGGCGCGACGCAGTTTCGTCTTCGCTTCCCACAGCGCCTGCGCCTTCGGCTTCTGCTCGATCCAGAGGCGCCGATAGAAGTCGGCCATCAGCTCGCGCGTCGCCTCGTCGGGGACCTTCCACAGCGACGTGATCACGCTGCGGGTGCCGACACGCCGCGGGATCAGGTGACTCGCCGATCCCCAGTAGAGTCCGGCGTCTCCATCGGAGTCCCGCCATGCCGACGTCTGCTGCCCGCGCCGTGACGATCGCCCCGCTCCTGCTCGCGGCCTGCACCACCGTCCCGCCCGAAGGCCAGGTCCGCATCGAGCGCGGCATCCCCGAGCAGGCTTACGCGCTCGCACCCGCCGCGATCGCGCGCTCGACGCTGCACGACGATCCGCACGCGACGATCCAGCTGGTGCGCCTCAGCGGTCCGATCGCGCAGCACCGCCACCTGCACAGCGAGGAGATCGTCTACCTCGTCTCCGGTTCCGGTGTCCTGCACCTGCGCGACGGCGACGTCGAGCTGCGCGCCGGCGATCTCGCCGTGATCCCGCGCAACACCCCGCACGGATTCACGCCGGGAGGCGCCGAGCCGGCCGTGGTGCTGTCGACCTTCGTGCCCCACTTCATCGACGGCGATCGGGTGATGGAGAAGGAGTGACGTGAGCCGTCCACGCTGCGCCGCCGCTGCCGTCACTGACCTCCGTTCGGAGCGAAGCTGAGCGGCGGAAGGTAGACGCGCTCGGCCTGCCAGGCGCCGGCGACGAGACGGAGCAGGACGGCGCGATCGCCCGGACAGAGCGACGAGGTGAACGAGGCGGGCGGGTCCGGCTGCGGCCAGAACGCGACGTGCGCGGTCGATTCCGGTGGCCGCGAGGCTGCATCGCAGCAACGACCTGGCTTCGACCGGCACGATCGTCGGCGCCACCGGGTCGGTCGGCGTCGCGCATCCCGCCGACGCGAACAGCAGGATCGCGCAGAGAGCAGCCAGCCTGGACGAAGGTCTCATGTTCGCGCGCACGCGACGCTTCCTTACTTCCTCACCCCCGCCACCACCGAGTAGGTCCTGAGCTCGCGCGCCTTCACCTTCTGGAAGTCGCCCGGGAGCCGTTCGAGGAACCACTCCGGCTGCTTCGTCACGAAGTGGGCGCGGCCGCCCGGCCGGAGCGCGCGCATGGCGGCGCGCACGAACAGCTCGGTGATGCGATGGTGCGAGTAGTAGGGTGGGTTGCCGAGGAAGAGGTCGAACGAGCCGACGCCCTCGACGTGGCCGTCGGCGGTCGCCTGCGTAGTGTGGCGCTCGAGGCCGTTCGTCGCCGCGCCGCGCCGCGCGCAGTCGACGGCGCGCGGCATCGAGTCGACCGCGTGGACGGCGACCCCCTTGGCGCGCAGCGAAGCGGCGAAGCCGACGGCGCCGGCCCCGCAGCCGAAGTCGACCACCTTCATGCCGTCGTCGAGGTGGCGGCGCACGTCGCCGTTCTCGCCGATCTCCTCCAGCGACTCGATCAGCGCGCGCGCCCCGAGGTCGAGGCGGCGGTGGCTGAAGACGCCCGGGCGGCTCACCACCTGGAGCAGCCGGCCCTCGTCGCGGAACGCGAATTCGCTGTCGAACGTCTTCCGCTTCTTCAGCTCCGCGCGCTTCACGCCGGAGTAGGCGATGGCGTCGTCGGCGGCGTGGCGGGCATGGCGCGCCCCGAACAGCTCCTTCATCCGTCCGGCCACCCAGTGGTCGCGCGGCTCGTCGACGCTGACCCAGAGTTTCCCGCCCACCTTCAGTTGCGCGAATGCGTGCTGCACCACTTCCCACGCCAGCTCCGAATCGGCGCCGGCGCGCAGCGGCACCATCGCCGCATCGAACGGACCGGCCGGCAGCTCCGCGGCGCAGTCGATGACCAGATTCGCCGGGATGGTGCCATCACGCGCCCGCGCCGCCTCGGCCGCCGCGCCGGCGAGATGGAGGTCGAAGAACGTGCACGTCACCCGCCGCTCGGGCCCGAGCGCCGCCGCCGCCGCCGCCAGCTGCCCGCGTCCAGGCGACACGCACCACAGCCGCGCGTCGGCCGGCACGCCATCGATGAGGCTGAACAGCAGCGCTTCCGACGCGCGCGTCGGCTCGCCGTCGCCGGTCACTTCGCGTCGTTCCAGAGCGCGATGCCGCCGAGGATCCCGTACTCGTTGGGCACCACCACGACCCCCTCCGGCAGCGTCCAGTCGATCAGGCGTGCGTTGCCGCCGCCGAGACAGAGCCGCGCCGGCCAGAACACCCGCTGGATCTGCGCGATGGCGAGCTTGAGCCGCTTCTTCCAGCGCCGCTTGCCGACCCGGTCGAGCGCCTTCTGCCCGAGCTGCTCCTCGTAGGTCTGGCCCTTGCGCAGCGCGTGATGGCCGAGCTCGAGGTTGGGCACCAACCTGCCGTCGACGAACAGCCCCGAGCCGACGCCGGTGCCGAGCGTCACGGTCAGCTCGACGCCCCGGCCCTCGATGGCGCCGTACCCCTGCATGTCGGCGTCGTTCAGCACGCGGGTCGGGCGCTTCAGGGCCGTCTGCACCGCGGTCTGCAGGTCGAAGCCGGCCCACTTGCCGTCGAAGTTGACCGCGGTCAGCACGCGACCGTCGCGGATCACGCCGGGGAAGCCGACCGAGACGCGATCGAACGCGCCGGCCTGCGCGGCGACCTGCCGGATCGTCGCCACGACCACGTTCGGACGAGCCGGTCGCGGCGTCGGCAGCTTGATCCGATCGGCGAGCGGCTTGCCCTTCGCGTCGAGCGGCATCGCCTTGATGTTGCTGCCGCCGACGTCGATCGACAGCGTGACCGGTCCCTTCGCCATGACTCGTCCTTCCCCGAGGGCCACCGTGGATCTCATCGGCAGCCGCGCGCGGCGGATGGTAGCGGGAGCGGCTCAGCCCCCGGCCGGCAGGAGGTCGAGCTCGCCAAGCTCGACCGCGGCCGTCGCGGCCGGCAGCGTCGCCTGGTGCAGCCGCTGCGGCTCCCCGCCGGGCGTGACCACGTCGAGCGTGAACTCGCGCCCGGTCGGCACCCGCTCCAGCCGGAAGCTGCCGCCGATCGCCACCACGACCTCGTCGAGCAGCAGCCGCGACGCCGCATCGCTGAGCTGGACGACGTGGACGACGCCGGGCGGCGGCGCAGCGTCTCGATCGGGCAGTCCCCGCGCGGCGGCGCTGACGACCCCGCTCACCGCGCGCGCGCCGGCAAGTTCGATCGTGAGGTCGCGGCGCCCGCCGGTCGCGTCTCCCGTCGCCGCTTCGGCCAGCGCGAGCTCCTGCACCGTCGCCGCGCGCCCCTCGCCACGCAGCAGCAGCCAGAGCGGCGCGACTGCCGGCACCGCCAGCGTGACGCGGCCATCGGCCGCGGTGATGCCGGCCGCCACGCCCCGCTCGCTGCCGAACTCACGGGTCAGCACCTCGGCCGACAGGCCGGCCACCGGCGCGCCGTCGTGCCGCGCCGTGATGACGCACTCGACCGTCGGCGGGAAGCGCAGTTCGAGCGACGTGACGCGCCCCGGATCGCTCTCGCCCCCGGCGTGGGCACGCTCCGCCGCGATCTGTCCGTGGGCACGATGGTCGACGCGCAGGCGCAGCGCGCACGGCCACGGCCAGGGCAGCGTGCAGCGGCCGTCGTCGTCGGTCGTTCCCGCCAGCGCCAGCAACGCGCGCTCGCGCGAGAACCAGAGCGCGCCGAACAGGGCACGCGCCGCCGGATCGGTCGGCGACTGCTCGCCGACCTGATGGCGCGGCAGGACCCGTGCGCCCGCCAGCGGCGTCCCGTCGGGGGCGACGACGCGCAGCGCGAGCGTTCCGCCGCGCGCGAGCGGCCGCAGCAGCACCGCGTCGCCTCCCGCCATCTCGATCCAGGCCGGCGCGTGAGCGGGCGCCAGCGCGAGCAGTTCGTCGGACGTCAGCGCAGCCTGCGCCGCTGGATCGCGCAACGGGCGCAGGAACGTCGCGCGGCCGCTGGCGCCGCTGCGCCCGAGCGCGGCGCCGCTCTCGTGGCGCACCTCGACGTCGGGCAGCGGCTTGAGCGTCCCTTCCTGCTGGAACAGCCGCTCATGGCGCACGGCGCGCTGGAGCTGCAACCGGAACGGCTCGTCGAGGCGGTGGATGGTGGTCGCGATCAGGCCCGGACCGAGACACCAGTCGTCGCCGACCAGTTCGAGCCGCAGCGGCAGCTCCGGCGCGCGCACCGGCAGCTCGACCGGCCAGGTGAAGCGGGCGCGCGGCCGCGGGTCGGAGGCGGTCACG
>Ga0194131_10007773_pt1 | contig 14282 bp, 10 predicted proteins | sample TA2KigO120mmetaG_FD_148631 | JGI IMG/M metagenome (GOLD analysis project Ga0194131, IMG submission 148631) | Freshwater microbial communities from Lake Tanganyika, Tanzania - TA2015053 Kigoma Offshore 120m | ecosystem: Environmental > Aquatic > Freshwater > Lake | place: Tanzania: Lake... | reverse complement strand
CACGCCCGCTACTACTGGCTGATGTTGGCTGAGAGCCATCTGACGCGCCGGCTGTTCGGGAGCATGGTGCGGCGGATCGAGGCGCTGCCGGCGGGGTGAAGATCGGCCCGGAGAGGTGGAAATCTTGAGAGAAAGGAGGCTGGGAGGGAGAGGTGTCGAAAGAACTGCTGGAAACAGGCATGTTGTCAGTTTTCGTTTTTGTGCGATGGTCGAAAGAAGCCATCCGCAGGCACTGGCCCGCCCTCGGAAAGGGGATTCTGATCAAATCCGGCACGGGAGTGAGGCGTTGGTGTAGACTGTTGGGGTCCGGGAGACCCAAAATGGAAATCCCGGCGTAAAGGTCTCCGCCCACCTGCAAGGCCGGCGTGCAGGACGCCGCCAACGCCAGACGGCCCGCCGCCGGTTCCACCGGACGCAGCAGGCTTTGCTGGGCACGGCGCGCCAGGTCGAACTCTGCGTCCAGCCGCTCCCGGTCCGAAGACCGCTCAGAGGCGGCCATCGCGGCTTGGGCGGCGATGAACGCCTCGGCGTCCGTCCTCCGGCCGGCCAGCATGGCGGCAAGAGCGGCCCCGGCCACCAAGCCCAGTAGCGTGATCACAAACCAACCCTGCCAGGCAAGTCCGGGCGCCGGCTGGTTCAACGCGGCGCCCGCAAACCAGATGGCGCTCATGGCCAGTTCGGCGGTCAAGACAGCCAGCAGATCGATCTTGAGATAGATCACGCTCCAGACCCCGGTTAGAATCAGGCCCATCAAGAAGTTCGGCGCCAGCCCCGGCGCAAAGAAGAGCGCCAACAGCCCGCAAACCAAAACGCCGGTCATCAGGACCAGTGTCCACCGCAGCCAGGGTCGCGTGAACTGGCGGGCCCAGCCTCCGGGGTCCGTAAACGGGAAGAGCATCGCGAACAGCAGCACCAGTTGCCAGTAGGGCAGCCCATTGGCAAGCCCCAGCACAGGAACCGGCGCCATCAGATCGGAGGGTTTGGTCAGGCGCATCAAAGAAGCAGGCGGCCCGGCGAGTAAGGACCCGCTGCCGGGCGGGCCGGCCTTGGACCCAGGCATAGGACCCTTCCTGAAGCCTCCGCCGGGCCCACCCCTGGGCCCGCCATTGGGTAAGCCCTTCAGATCAGGTTCCCGCGGCGGCGGCGCCGCGCGAACCGAAGCGATGAGTCTGGCCGCCAGGTGTGGCAACGGGCTCAGCGCCGCGCCTGCCAGCAGGCCGGCCAACACCGAAAGCCCCACCGCCCGGGAAAACGCCCCCCGGGAAAACAACAAACCCAGCGAGTACCAAGCCCGCCGGGTTTCGGGACCCGCCAATCCCAGCGCCGCGCCAAGAAAAACGGCCAGCAATACACCAATGAGCAGCTTGCCCAGTAGCGCCAACAGCGCGCTGCGCACCAACCCCGGCGTGTCGCCGAACGCCGCCCAGCGGGCTTCCTGAAATCCCGGCCCACCGAAGTACGCCGCCGCCAGCATCAGGAACACCGTTGCGCCGGCCGCCGCCGGCAGACCAAGAGAGATTCTCTTCCGGACCACGCTGCGGAAAAACACCGGCATCACCAGAAACACGGCCACCACGCCCACCGCCAGCAGAATGGCCGAGATCATCTGCCGGCTCACTTCCCAGCGCTGAACCAGACGCGCCGGCGGGCCGAAAAACTCCGCCGCCAGACCCGCTTGAACCGGCTGGCCGCCGCGCAACGTCACCTCAAAGCGCAGCACAACGAAGCGCGATTTGCGATCGCGGTACTCATAGGTGAAGCGCGTACCCTCCGCATGTGGAACGCCGTCAGTAGCCAGGCGGAACGCATTGGCATGAGGCCCGGCAAAGTCCGCCAGCACCACCGCGGCCCTCTCGGCGGTCTCCTGCGCCGGGGCCCGCGAGGAACCTCGATGAACGAACCCGCGAAGACCGCCCGTGGCATCCAGTTCAACCTGCACCGCGCCCGCTTTGCCACCCCCCAGCAGCACCCGGATCACGGCCGGCGCCGCCAGGGTCCGTATGGCCTGATTGCGAATCCTGCGGAGCTGCCACTCCCGGCGGTAGGCCACGGTGGCGCTGGCGGAAGCCGTCCACTGGCTGGCATCCACGCCATATCCTAAGGCAGCGGCGCGAGCCCGGACAACCGCCTGCTCCCGCGAGAGCGCAAACCCCCAACGGGCCGAATCGTCCGTTTCCGGAAACACCTGAACCAAAGCGGCCAATCCCAAGCCGGCCAGCACAGCCAGAATCAGGTAGCGCTTCATGCTACACCCTCCAGCGTTTGTGCCTGGGCGCCGCGAAGGCGGATGGCCACCACCGTCACGTCATCCCTTAGTTCTCCCAGTTGCGCTGTCAGGTCGCGATGCAGGGACTCGGCAGAAAGCGCCGCCGCCGGCCGCCACTCCATCAACGGCACGCCGCGCCCTGCCTCGAAATGCTGGAAGAGGCCGTCCGTCGCGATGGTGAGCACCTCGGCCGGACCCATCGAGAGCGTGCCCTCGAATACCTCGCCCCCATGCCGGAGGGCAGAACCGGTCAATTCCCGCATCCCCCCAGGGCCCGTGACCAGGATCCGCGTCAACCCGCCAAGCCGGGCATACTCCACCAGCCCGCGCGCCGGGTCCACGGTAAGGTAGACCAGGCTGAACTGATCCCGCCGCCGCCCCACCGAATCACCCAGCGCGTCAAGCAGCCGGTCCAGCGCCAGGGCGGGCCGCCAGGCCCGCCGCGCGGCGTAGGCCATGAAGCCCTTGGCCATGGCGATGGTCAACGCCGACGCCAGCCCGCCGGACCCGCCATCGGCCACCAGAACGGTGAGCTTGCCGCCCTCGGCGGGGTAGAAGTCATAGAAATCGCCGCTCACCTCGCGCGCGGCCGTGCAGGAAGCCGCCCATTCGATCCCGGCAAGCCGCGGCGACTCGCCTGGCAGCAGGCGAAGCTGAGCTTCTCTTGCCGCCGAAACCTCGCTCTGCAGCGCCCGCCGGCGCGCCAGATTGGCGGCCGACACCGGCATCACCTCTTCCTGGCTGATCGCCCGCCCGCGCAGCCACGCCCAGGCAAACGGCGCCGCCAGCGCCACGCTGAACCAGAACCCGGTCGTCATGCTCTCATCCCACCCGTTGAGCACGGGCCCGATGTCCACCCAGGTGGCACGGAACATGAGCGCCATCACCGCGACAATGGCGGCCAGAAAATCCCGTAGCCAATAAGCGGCCATCAGGGCCGCGGCCATCGCCAGGGTTCGTTCCACGCTTTGAAGCGTCAGAAAGTTGCCCCCTTGCGCCAGGGAACCGCCCAAAATACAGAACGAAGCCAATAGCGCCCACCACAACCATGGGTTCCTGATCCGGCGGCCAAGAATCGCCGGCAGCATCCAGCCCGCGGTGGCGTACAGGCCGCCGGCCAGCAGGAACATCGGCAGAACCAGGATTCCACTTGGCGTGGCGTACTGAGAAGCCAGCCGTCCCGCGAACTGAGCCACCTCCGGCTCCGGCCCAAAGCCCGAAACCAGGGACGCGGCCAATGCCACCCAGCCCGCCACGCCCAGCCCGCTCAGCACCCCGCGGCCCACCGGCCGGGTGAACGGCCGCCCCAGAAGCATCGAGTCCATGGAGGTCAGACTGCCTTGCAGGCGCTCCCGAAGATCCGATTCGCCCGCGCCGTAGGCCAAGGAGCCGAAAATCGCCTGCACAAGCACAGTCACCAGAACCGGCACCGCGCTCGCAATCAGGGACGCGTCCAGCAAAGCTTCCGCCGATGCCCCGCCGAGTGCCAGATATGGGTTGAGCCACAACTGGGCGGCGCCCACCCCGAATACAACTCCCAGAATCAGAATGCTGCGCCCGTAGGAAACCTCCTGTTCCATCGCCCGGCGGGCAAACCGGAAACAAGCCGCCACCACCCCCACGGCAAGAATGCTCAACCGCAGGAAGTTGATGAACTGGTCACTGCGTCTCACCGCGCCGGCCTGATACGCCGCCGACAGTTCGGCGGCCGGCACACGTTCCACCACCCTGCCGGCCCGCACGGAGACCGAGAATCGCACGGTCAGCTCAGGCAAGGCGTCCTCTTCGTCCGTCCACGTAAAACGGCCCACGGCCATCCCATGCGGGCCGGCTCCCGTGGCAAACTCAGGCCCGTGGAGTTCGAAATGGGTATCGGCCAGATACTCGTCCAGGTGGCTCTGGGCCAGACTGCGCATTTCGTTCTCGGGTGGCGGCGGTCCACCCGGCATATCCGGCATGCGGCCATCGCGGAAGCCGAGCACGTCTCCCTCGGAGCCCAGCAGCACCTCAATCCATTCGGTCTCGTCGGGCGAAGCCAGAACCACGCTCACCACCGCGACGGGCGCGAACTGGCGGGCAAACTCCGGAATCTCGCTCTTCCCGGCGTAGTATGCACCCAGTGAACTGTCGATGTTGATGCGCGCAATGGCGTTCCAGTCCTCGCAATCGCAGTCCAGTTCGGCCGCGGCGAATTTGTGAGCCGCCCGCTTGGCGGCATCCACCTGGACAATCCTGAATCCGTCCCGGCGTTCGCCGGCGTGACGCAATGAGATCCAATAGGCGGCCGGCGAAAGCAGCAGGGCCAGCACCAGGATTCGGTCACGCCACGTGCGGGGCATCAGGACTCCAGCCGCTTCACGGCCAGCAACGTGATATCGTCAAACTGCGGCGCCTGACCGGCATGGGCATCCACCGCGCGGATCACCACGTCCAGGATTTCGGCGCACGGCCGGCCCGCCGCCTCACTCACCGTGGCGGTAAGCCTGTCCAGCCCGAACTCTTCATCCGACATGTTCACCGCATCGGTCACGCCATCCGAGTAAAGCAGCAGCAGATCGCCGGGGTTGAGCACAAACGCCGCGCGATCGAAATCGCGGCGCGGAAACAGGCCCACCGGAAGTCCCGTGGTGCCCAGAAGTTCGACGCCACCCCCCGCACGCACGACGATACCGTCGGCGTGGCCGCCGTTCACGTATTCGCAGACGCCCGTCGACGGATCGTAGCCCAGGAAGAACGCCGTCGCGTACTTGTTCGGGGGCGTCGAGGCATGCAGAAGATCGTTCGTGCGCGCCGCCAGCAGGCTCAGATCGCCTTCGCTGGCAAGCAGCGTTCGCAGCGTAGCCTGGATGTTGCTCATCAGCAGGGCCGCCCCGATTCCCTTCCCCGAAATGTCCACCACCGTGAGCAGAAAGGACTGGGCACAGGCCGCCGCGGGCATCGGCAGCACGTCGTAGTAATCGCCGCCGCACTCTCGCGCCGGACGGTTCCGCGCCGCCAGTTCCGTGCTCGCCAGCGGCGGGAGCGATTTCGGGAACAGATCCTGCTGGATGCTGGCGGCCAGGGCCAACTCCTTTTCGATCTGCTTGCGGGCGACGGTGTCGCGGAAGTGCCAGGCATTGTCCAAGGCAATCGCTGCCTGCGCAACCAGACCGGAGCCGAATTCCAGATCCGTTTCGGTGTAGCCAATGTTCCCCAGACGCGGCCCGCACACCACCAGACCCATCACGGCATCCCCGCTCCGAAGCGGAAACACAGCCGAGCCCGGTGGCAGCGCGAGCAGCGTCCGGATCTCCTCCGGCAACGCCGATTCCAACAGCGCCGGTTCCGCAATCGCCGAAATTACCGGGCGCAGCGTAGGAGCGCCCGGCAATTCAATGCCCCGCAGGCGTTCGATCACTGGCTGATCGGGCTTCCAGGTGACGATGGCGTGCTTCCGGGCCACCCATCGGCCGGCAAGCGTCAACATCAGAAGCTGCGCCGCCTCCTCGGGGTCCGTCGTGGCGGCAAGACCGCGGCCCAGATCGATCAGGGCCCTCAACTCCTGCACCTTCTGGTCGAGCGTGCGGTTGGTGGAGACCACATCCTCATGCGCGCGCGCGTTGCGGATGCTGCCCGCCGCCAGCGCCAGGAGCGCCCCAATGAACTCCTGTTCGTCCTCGTCGAGAGCAGCCTTGAGCGGACGGTGCAAGGCCAGCAGTCCCAACGGCTCCTCCGCGGGGCCGATCGGGAACACCAGGTTCAGACCCAACGCGGCCGCCCGTTCGGCGTCGAACGGGTCGCCTTCCCGAAGACCGGGCAGGCCCCGGGTGAGCGCCGTGCCGTACCCGGTGAGGGAAATGGCCGCGCGCGAAGCCAAAAGGCGGCCCATCACTGTGCGCAGCAGATGCCGCAGCATCTCCTTCAGTTCGAGTGAAGAGTTGAGAAGCTTCGAGGACTCAAGCAGGGATTCGAGTCTCGATACGTCCAGGCGATTGTCCATACGGCCGTGCAGGCACTACCGTACCATGATCGCGAGCAGCCACGGCAACCGGCTAATCGCCGGGAGGCTGGGTGAACAACGGTTCTGATTCCGGCGACATCAACACCCACAGACCGTACAGGCCAACCACCGTACCAACGGGGATGCTGATCAGGTTGAGCGCCGAAACGATCAGCATCACTACCCGCGCCCACGGGCTGTATCGCATCAGGCCGAGCCCCGCGAAAATGGACGGTAAACCCAACACCATCCAGACAATCAGCATCACGTTGGTGGCCACGGAAATGAGTTGCAGAAGCGACGAGTCGATGTAGGCTTCCAGATCGAAAGCCGAAATCAGGCCGTCCACGCCACCCAGGAACACAAAGGTGATTAGGCCCGTGAGCAGTCCCGCAACGCCCAGGACGATGCTGAGTACGGCGAAGTTGCGGACGTGCATTTCCATGAAGTCTCTATTCTATCGGCATGCGAAGGGGTACAGGTTAACCGAAAGGTCAACCAATAGGTTAGCCCGGGCCCGGAACCCACTCCCGGCGCGAGCCCTAGCATGCGATGCTGGTGATTTGGAACCTGCCGAAAAGATCCGCCTGCCGCGCCAGCGGGCCTGCAATCAGTTGAACGAAAAAGGGAAACACTGCTGCGGACATCTGAAGCGCTGGTACGCCAACCCGCGCGAGACCCAGGCCGAGGTCTACCGTTGCGAGCGCTGCCACACCGTCTACCTGCCCAACCCCGCCGAAGAGCCCAGAACCGGAACGCTGGCCTGGTAGCCGTCACGGCTTTGGCCCGGCGCCCGCGTCGTGCACCCGGACCGTCACCGGACCAATCGCCTTGAACGGCAGCGCGAGAATGCCCCCGCTGTCCGTGCGGTCCTCGAACATCTCTTCCCCATCCACTTCGATATCGAACCGGCTGTTGGGCTTCAACCCCACCAGATAGAGCGACTCGGGCTCCTTGCCTTCCAGATCGATCTTCATCGGCGATTCGGCGGGCCGCAGCGTGATTTCACCCATCCGGATCGGGTCCGTCTGACGCTTCATGTCGATCAACCGGCGCGTGCCGTCCTCGAAGAACTGCAGTCGCTGGTCGTAGTAGCAGGCGAACGTGGCATCCTCATCCCAGTTCGAGCGCAGGAACAGCCGCCCGTTGCGCTTATCGTGAAAAATGTTGGGCAGGTGGTGATAGGTCAGCCCGGGCTGGTAAGGGTTGGCCCAGAGGAACTCGTAAACAACGCCATAGAGGCCCTTCATCAGATAGCGGTCCTGGATGAGCCAGCCTTGAATCACCTGGGTCTCGACCCCATTGGGATCGTAGGCCACCAGGGCGAGGTCCGCTGCACGGGAGCGGACGGCCAGGCGCACGTCCGGTTCGCCGTCGCCCGCGAAGAAGGGGATGCGGAATTCGTTCTCGGCGGCGGGATAGGAGGCCGGGTAGTAGCTCATCAGGTGAAAAATGGGCCACTCCTTGAAGAAGGCCAGCGCGTCTTCCTTGATTTCGATATTCAGGTTGTCCCGTATGGCGTGGGCCAGTTCGTAGAGGTCGTAGGTGTGCTCGCGGGGAATGGGCTGGCCGCGGCGTAGCGCCGGCGCGAGTTCCATGCGCCACCAGTCCACGATGACGGACCGCATGATCTTCTCTCCCAAGGGCCCGTGCGTCTCCGAGATAGCCGCCGCCGCGAAGACACGCGTTCTCTGGGTTGGAATATCCAGCTTGGCCGGCGGCGTGCCGAGGTACTGTTCCAGTTTTGCCGTCAGCAGCTTGACGTGGTGCGGCGCCAGGCGCGTGTAGCACCAGTCAAGAACGATGGCGGTCTGACGGGGGTCACTCGCCCGGGTCACCGCGAAGTCGGCGGCGGCGCGGCAGGCTTTCGGACGCTCCGTTACGATTCCGTAGAGGGCGCTTGAGATCCCCGGCTCGGCTAGTTCGGCCTGGCCGCCCATGACGGTTTCAAACTGCACCCAGCGGATGGACTCACGCTGGCGCTCGCGCCGCAGAAGCCGCAGCCGTTGCGGTGTCAGCAGCAGCCGCGGCGGATCCTTGTAGATGCGAAACTCTTCCTCAACGGCAACGGCTTCCGGTTTGGCGTTGGCCACAGGCGGCAACGCGGAGGGCTGTTGCGCAAGGCTCAGGCCAAGCCAGGCGGCGGGGATCCAGGCGGCTGCGGGAAGAACCGGCACATCAGCCAGTGTGTCACACCGACACACCCATAGCGGATACAGGCATCAATCAGCCAATGCCAGCCAGGGGGATCGCGGCGGCGGAAAGTGCTGAAAATGCGTCCTTCCGCGCCACCTGCACGGAATGGAAGCAAGTTTGCTATGCTAGCTCGTGAATTGATGAAGTCACTCTAAAACCTGCCCTCTGAATGCAACTGGCAGGCGGGCGAAGCGAGCGGGCTCGACAACGGCGTGCTTGCGGGAGTCGGTGCAGGAATTTCTTGTTTCACCGCTCCTTCTACCCAAGTGCGGGTTGCATCAGAGGGGTTTTTTGTGTCCAAACGAGAAGTTTGGCGTGAGGCTTTTTCCGGCGGTCATGCGCTCGTGCTTGGGTGAGACCCGTTCGCGGAACGGTGAAGCGAGTGCAAGGGGCCACGATTTTCGGGGCCGATGTTACCAGCAGCGGTCTGGCGGCGCCAGGCACGAGACAGGACGCGGACGTGCCGGCGTCAGGTGGGCAACCATCCGGCTGGACGGGTTGGCGAGCGGTTCCCTGCCCCTTGAGGGGCGCGCCGCATCGGAGGCGGTCTCATCTGCAATCCTCGACCACCGCTTCCGATGCGGCTTCCTAACCGGCTGTTGCCTGGGCGCAGCCTTCCATCCTACCTCAGGTCGCCGCCTCTACACGAAATCGATCTGGAAGATCCAGCCCGCCGTCGGACTGTCGTTGTTCGGCCAGCCCGGATGGATGCCCGCATCGCAGGCGATCAACTTGCCGTTGTGCATGGCAAGCCCGTGCGGGTCGCTCGACCCATCCACGAAATCAACGGTTTCAACGGCCCGGCCGGTGGCCAGGTCGTAGCGCACCAGACCGGGTTTGCCCTCTTTGTAGCTCTTGCTATCGTTGCCCACCACCTGCCACATGCTGCCGTTGTCGATGGTGATGTCGTGATACCGCACGCGGTCCGGAAAGGACTGGTAGAACGGGATCATCATCTCGGGCTGCCACGTCTTTGGGTCCACGCGGATGTTGCCGCGCAGGCGCAAAGCCGAAATCCAAAGCTTGCCGTCTTCCCAATGCGCGCCGTGGCTGCCGCCGCCGTCACCGCCCGGCATCCCCAGCGGAATCTGCCGGTGGCTGATGAGCTTTGAATTCAGGTCCACCTGAAAAACGCCCTGCGGCGGGGCGTTAGCCACCATCCAGATGTACCCGCCGCCGACGGCCATGCCGCTGGTATTCCGCGACGGCGTCTTGACCGTCTTCACAAGCTTGCCGTTCCAATCCACCAGCCAGCACGATTCGTCCAGGGACTTCGGCTCCGGCAGCTTGTACGATGCCGCCTGCGCGCCCGACAACTTCTGTTCGGCGATCCACAGTCCTTCCGGGGTGGCGGCCAGCCCGTTCGGAAAACCGTGGGGGCTCTTGAACAGCTTGGTTGTCTTCGCCTTCCGGGCGGTGGGCTTCGGCCCGCCTTTCGGCGCCTGCGCGAACGCGCGGCTCCAATTACCCAAGGCCAGGCCGGCGCCCGCGCCAGCCATCATGAATTCGCGTTTCGTCATCTTGATGTCCTCAACCGTACCGGCGATTATACTCCTCGGCGCGGGCAGAATGGGAGCGGCACGCTTTTTGCGACAATGGAGCGTACACGGATGGTTATCACCGGAATCTACTACGCTCTGGCGCTCGTGACGGGCGGAGTGGTTGTGTCATGGCTCACAAAGCCCGCCTTGGGCGCGCCTTTCTTCGTCCTGGCTTTGTTCTGTCTCTGGTTTTTCAGGGACCCGGAGCGTACACCGCCCCCCGGCGCCGTCGCCGTTTCCCCCGCCGACGGCAAGGTCCTGGTGGTCAAAGATGAAGGCGCCACCCGCCGCATCAGCATCTTTCTCAACGTCTTCGACGTGCACGTAAACCGTTCGCCGATCGCCGGCAAAATCACCAAGGTGGAGTACCATACCGGAAAGTTCCTGGTGGCCAGCAGGGAAGAGGCTTCCAAGGACAACGAAATGAACACCATCACCGTGGAGGGTGGCGGTTCGCGTGTCGTCTTCAGCCAGATCGCCGGTCTTATAGCCAGACGCATTGTCTGTTACAAACAGCCGGGCGACAACGTCCAACTGGGTGAGCGCGTCGGGCTGATCAAGTTCGGCTCCCGTGTCGATATCCACCTTGGCCCGGAGTGGTCCATTGAAGTGGCGCCCGGACAACGTGTGGAGGCGGGCACCACCGTACTGGCACGCCGGAAAGGAGTGTAGCCCCTTGCGCGTACTGCGTCAGAAACTGATCGATCCCAACAGCCCCGATCAACGGCCCCGCCGGGCTGCCTATGCCCTGCCAACCATGTTCACGGCGGGCAACATGTTCCTGGGCTTTCTCTCCGTGCTGAAAACGTTCGAAGGCTACCGGAACGCGCTCTCCGGAAACCTGGGGCCCAACCCCGAATGGGATTTCGCCGCCCGCTGCATCGGCGTCGCGGTGGTACTGGACGGACTGGACGGCCGCATCGCCCGCGCCACCAACACGGTGAGCGATTTCGGGCGCGAGATGGATTCGCTCGCGGACGTCATCACGTTTGGCGTCGCCCCAGCCGTTCTCAGCGTGGCCTGGGGCGTGCAATTTGTCTCCCAGGGCGCCAACCCGGACTTACTGGGACACGTCCACAACTTCGGCTACTTCGCGGCGTTCCTGTTCCTGTTGTGCTGCGCCGGGCGGCTGGCCCGGTTCAACGTGCAGGAGAATCCGGTGCCCAAGAACCCGGGCCGCCCCGGCAGGAAGTACTTCGTGGGCCTGCCGACCCCGGCATCGGCCGGTCTGGTGGCAGCCATCATCCACGCCACAGGCAGCACGCCGCTCACCTGGTGGCCGGCCTCCGCCGGGTGGATCCTGGCCATCGCCTGCATTTCGTTCCTCAACATCAGCACGTGGCGGTACCGTAGCTTCAAGGATTTCAACCTGTGGGGTGCAAGCACCGCGCGCGGCACGCTGCTAAGCGCCATCTACACCTGCGTGCTCGGGTACATGATCTGGCACTATTCCCAGCCGGTGCTGCTGGCTCTGGGGGTGGCGTACTGTTCAAGCGGCGTGGTGGTCCGGATCGGCGGCATCCTGCGGCGGTGGCTCAAGCCAAGCTCAAGCCCGCCGCCGCCTCAGGAGAAGCCCTCCGTTGCGTAAGTCGAAAGGCACAGTCATTCCCGGACGGCCGAGGGTGGCGCTGGTGGGCGCTGAGACGCTGTTGGGCCGCGAACTGCGGGAGATCGCCAATGACCGTTCTCTGCCCGCCATGATCGAACCGGTGAGCAGCGAACCGGAAGGCCGCAGTCTCATTGAGGTGGACGACGAAGCGGCCGTGGCTGCTCCGCTCAACGCCGAAACATTGGAGGCTGCCTCCGTCGTACTGCTCGCCGGCCCTGCCGCTGCCACCGCCCGCGTCGAAGAGATCGTCGCGGCGCTCTCCGCGGTCCCCCTGCTCATTGATGTCTCGCGCCAGGGCACGGGCCCGCGCCGTCTCGCCGCGCCCATGATCACACCCACGGTGCCCCAACGGAGTGCACGCGCGGTGTACCAGATCGCGCATCCGGTGGCCGTCGCCCTCACCGCCGTGCTGGACCCTCTGGCCAGCCGTCTCGACGCCCGCCGCGCCGTGGTCCACGCCTTCGAGCCCGCCAGCGAACGCGGAGCGGCCGGGTTCGACGAACTCCGGAAACAGACCACCGCCCTCCTGACGTTCAAACCCGTTCCCAAGGATCTTTTCGACACCCAGATCGCCTTCAACCTGACACCTGCGTACGGCCCCGATGCCAAGGTTTCCCTGGGCACGGCCGAGCGCGTGGCGGCCGCCCATCTGCGGGCTCTGCTCGACGGACGCGGCCTCGATTTGCCGGTTTCCTTGCGGCTGACACCCGGACCCGTGTTCCACGGATACAGCCTTTCCGTCTGGCTGGAGTTCGATGAACCCGTGGCGCCGGACCGCGTCGCCGCGGCGCTCGATTCCCCCCTCATCGACTATCGCGGGGCTGATACGGACCCGCCATCCAACGTGGGCGCCGCAGGCGACAGCACCATCTCCGTCGGGGCCCTGGAACCGGACCGCGTCAATCCCAGCGCCCTCTGGCTCTGGCTGTCCTGCGACAACCTCCGGCTCACCGCCGAAAATGCCATACTGCTGGCACGCGCCGGCTTGCAGAGCACCCTGGAGCGGGTGCAGTGAAGCCGCTGCTGGCGCTCACCGTTTCCGCCGCCGCGTTCATCACCGGCTGCGGCTACCATGTGGCCGGCCGCGCTGATACCCTGCCCAACACCGTACGCACCATCGCCATTCCGCCTTTCGCCAATTCCACGGTGAGCTATCGGCTTACCGAGCGTCTGCCCGCCGCCATCGGCCGCGAGTTTCTTACCCGCACACGCTACCGAGTGTCCAGCACCGCAGACCACGCCGATGCCGTGCTTACCGGCAATGTCGTCTCCGTCATTGCGTTCCCCACGCTCTTCGACCCCGCCTCCGGACGCGCCTCCGGCGTCCAAATGCAGGTGCTGCTTTCCGTCACCCTCAAGGAACGCGCGTCAGGCAAGGTGATCTTCACCCGCCCAGCCCTCGACTTCCGGCAGCGCTACGAAATTTCCATCGATCAGCGGGCGTTCTTCGACGAGAGCAGCGCCGCTTTTGAGCGATTGAACCAGGACGTCGCCAGGACCGTCGTCTCAGCCGTGCTGGAGAACTTCTAATGTCGCCCGCGCAGTTCCTCGCTTCACTCAAGAAGGGTCCTCCCGCGGGTTGCTATCTGTTCCTGGGGCCGGAGCATTATCAGCGCGACCGCTGCCGCCGGGCCCTCGTCGACGCCGTCCTCTCACCCGAAGAAGTTGAGCACGGCCTTACCCGCCATGACCTCGCCGAGACCACGCTCGCGGCGGTTGTTGACGATGCCGCATCGTTTTCCCTGTTCGCCCCCAAACGCATCGTCTGGGTCTCCTCGACGGAGGCCATCCTGCCCAAGGGCCGCGTTACCGAAGCCGCGGCCGCCGAACGTGCCGCCTCCAGTGGCATCGAAGCCTATCTGAAGAATCCTGTGCCAGGAGTCACCGTCGTGTTCGATGCCGCGCGCCTCGATCTGGACGGCGATGACAAGACAAAGGCCGAAAAACTGGCCAAGCTCTTTACCGGAGCGCTGGTGATAGAGTTCCGGCGCTACACGGTGGAGGAAGCTCTTGCCTTCACCCGGGACCAAGTTCGTGAACAACAGCTCAAGCTCAGCCCCGACGCCATCGAACTGCTCGTGGAGGCTCTCGGCGCGGATGTCGCCTGCATCGCCAACGAGCTTGAAAAACTACGGCTCTACGGAGCCCGCGAGCGTGCCATGGGAGCCGAGGAATTGGCCGCCATGATCCCCAACGCGCGGGCCGCCAATGTGTTCTCACTGGTGAACGCCCTGGCGCGACGGGACCGTCTGCGTTCCATCGACCTTCTCGACACCCTGGTCGCGGGCGGCGAGTATCTGCCCCTGGTTCTGGCCTTCCTGGGCACGCAGTTCCGCCTGGCGCTGGCCGCCGTGGAAGCGGGTGTGACCAGCCCGCCCCAGATTCAGGCCCACTTCAGCAAGAGCGGAACGCCCATGTGGCCCAGCCGGGCCCAGCAGGTGGCGCAAACCATCGCCGCGTTTCCGCGCGAGAAACTCCGGCGCGCCATCCGTCTGGTCTTCGAAGCCGACCGCGCACTGCGCGACGCACGGCCGGACGACAAGATCGTGATGGAAGCCTTCGTCTGGAACTTGACGGCGTAGAGAAGCGCTAACTAACCCGCTTTTCTCACGGCATCTGATCGCAGCCCAAACTGACGCCGCGGACAAGCTCGAAATGACTCGTGCGGATCCTCCGCGGGTGTCTCGGTCA